>Ga0272441_10005988_pt1 | contig 20710 bp, 9 predicted proteins | sample SSMProp6N_FD_193582 | JGI IMG/M metagenome (GOLD analysis project Ga0272441, IMG submission 193582) | Marine sediment archaeal communities from Little Sippewissett salt marsh, Falmouth, MA, United States - SSM-Prop-6N | ecosystem: Environmental > Aquatic > Marine > Wetlands > Sediment ...
AGGAGGCTCCGGCGAGAACCACACGCTATCGACTGCCAGATCCGGTTTGATCATCCCCGTAACCTGGACGTGAGCGCAGCGGCTGTTGTCCGACTCCCAGCCGTTCTCAGACGTGGGATCCTTCAGACTCGCTGTCGCGCAGAGGCTGTAGCTACCGGGGGTCGCTGGCGCCAGGACCGTTGGCAGGTCTGCGGCAATGTCGATCTCCGTTTGCTCGGCCAGGCCGTCAAACGAGATCGTGTCCCCAACTGGGATGCACGATCCATCGCGTCCTTGCCAACAAAGCGCCACATCGTATGCACCTGCAGGAGCAAGCCCCGTGTTCTCTACAACCGCCTCTGTAATCGCAATCGGAACTCGCGCGTCCGCATCCTGTGCTGGATCGACGATGAGCGCCTTGAAGAACAGGTTCGGGTGTGGTGTCGGCGGAGTCGTGGCTGCCTCGCTGGGGCCAATGCGGAAGCCAATGATCATCGTGTTGTTGAGTTCGTCCTGCTCAGCGACCTCCCCCGACGGCGCGCCTGTTGTGGGCGGGTCGACACGCACACGAATCTCGTACAGCCCTTCCGGCCAGTCCGTCACGTCACACGTAAGCCGCACGAGCTTGCTGGTCAATCGCGGAAGGTCGGAGACGTCCTCACGAATGCAGAAGAAGGGCCCCGAGCACTCGCCCGCCCTGCAATCAGCATGGAACTGCCCCCATTCGACGTCGGCGGATGCACGATATCGTGAAGCAAACTCGATCTGGAATCTGCCGGAGTCAATGCTACCCGTGTTCTTGACCCGAGCGGAGATGTCGAGCGCGTATGCGTCATCGGGGAGAGCGTCCTCGGCATCTCGAAGGAGCGGAGAAGGCGGAGTGAGCTCAACCTCCGTCGGATGCAGCTCCGCGAGTCGCTCCGGCGGTTCGTTGATCCGCAGAGGAATGGTCATCTCGTTGTTCATGCGGTCGTTGTCGGCGTGCCGGCCGTCCGGATCAACAACGATTCGCAGATTGTACGTCGAAGCCGGAAAATCCGCGGTATCCATGTACCCTCTCAGCGATACACTCTCGCCTTGGGCAAGTCCTCCTCCTCGGTAGTACGCCGTGTCCACACGCGTTCCGTCTACGAAGAAGCCGACCGTGAAAGTGTCGGCCGTCTGGCGTCCTGTGTTCTCGACAACGGTGACGACCTCGATCGTGTCTCCCTGATGGATCGGAGTAGCACCCAGCTCCACGCTCACGGGATGGAGTTCGGTTCCTTCCACGGAAAGCCCTGTCACAATGCTGTTGTTGTCCTCGTTTCGCTCCTTGATTCTGCCGTACGGAAGCTCGGTTTCAGGTGGATCAACAACAACGCGAATCTGGTACTCGCCAGGCTCGTCGAAATCAATCTCTCTGTATGCCGACGCCGAGTTCAGTCCCTCCTCGATCGCGATCTGCGAGATCGGGTAGTCGCCCCTTTCCTCCCATGGATTCTCGACTCCTGCACCCGCCTTGCGTACGTAGTACCGAACGATGATGTCACCATCCCCCGGTGCAGGGTTCGCGATGCTTCCTCCAACGTTCATCACCGTCACAGTGACGCCGACTGTCGGCCCGTTCGGCAGCCGCCACGCGACCGGCGTGTCATGGCTCAGCGTGATCGACACTGGCCGAAGCTCGGCGTAGTCGAGTTCCGATGGGACTACCGCAAAGAAGGTCGAAATGGAGTTGTTGTCCGGATCTTGCTCCGGAAGACCACCAAGGTGCGTGATCGACGCACGGAGCACGTAGATCGTCTCCGACGTACGAAGAACGTCCACCTGCTCGGTAGCAGCGGCGGCCAGCGTCCCAGTGCCGCCCACGATCCCTGCAGGATCTACGTCACTTGCGACAAGTATCTGCGCAAGGAGCTCGTCCAGCTGCTCCGCGCTGTCCAGGACCTGCTCGACCGTTACTCGCTCTCCCTGCGATAGCCCGGGGACCAACGCGGTCCCGATGGCAGCAAACGAGGCTCCCGGAATCAGTTCGACCAAGTCCTCCGCGAGAGGCTGATCTACTGCGAAGATTCTCGCCAATCCGTTCTCGGTCGTACCCGTAGCATCGACATCGACAACGCGCACTTCGTCCGTTCCTGCGACAACTTGGGCCACCGGAGCAAGCTCGAACACCACTTCGAACTCCCCGGATTCCGTATCGCCTGTGTTCTCAACCTCAACGAGAATGCCCGTCGTCTCCCCGCGTTCGACGGGCGAGACCGCCGTAAGTTCGAGCCGAAGCGGCCTCAACTCCGGCTCGACCGGAAGAACGACCAAGGTCCGCGAGCACGTGTTGTTCGTCTCATCCATCTCGGCGATCGAGTCTTCAGGATCCGCGATCACAGATACCACATAGGTGCCTGGAACGAGGGAAGTTGTGTCGATCTCTGCGGAGATCTCTGCGCTCCGTCCGCCAGCCTGCCACTGCAGAGAGAGCGTCTCGAATCCACATATCTGCTCCTTGTCGATTCTTCTCCAAGTGAAGACGACGTCGACGAGAGCATCGGGAGGGATGCTGCTGTTGTTGACGAGTACCGCCTGTACTTCAACCGTTCTCCCCTGAAGAATCTCGGAACCCTCGACGAAGAAGATGCACCCGCCAGCAAGCGAATCCAGCGCGAAGTCAGGGAGCTGGCTCGCATGGCACGACAACCCACCGCCGCCCACAGCGATTCCCAGAACCAGCGCAAGAACGCCGAGACTCCAGTAGCTCGAGCGAATCATCCAGCCCCCTTTGGCTCCTTTTCTCTCATGTCCGGCAGCGGGCTCCGTGACGTACGTGCTTTGCCGGCCGTCCGCCACCGATATCGTCAGTCTAGTCTGTTCCCCAATCCCAGTACCAATCCTCTCGGCCTGCCTGCGTAAGATCGAACGCATACAGAAGACCGTCCTCCGCGCCTACCAGGATCATCTCAAGCAGCGACTCATCGCCTGCAGGATCAGTGACGCTGAGCGACCCGATCACGGGAGCCGTGGCCGCAGCGCCGAGATCGGCTTGGTAGAGGTCGTATTTGCCAGCAAGCTCGTCGGTCTTAGGTGTACCGTCAGTGTCAAATGGAGGCCAGAATACAGCTTTCACCGGTCCACAAAGGTCCTTGCTGAACGAGCGTAGCTCGCCCAGCTCAGTCGTCAAGAAGACTGCGAGCGGCTCGTCGAAGCCCCTTCGAGGCAGTACGGCGATTCCAACTGGAGTCCCCTCAAAGACAGTTGCAATGCTTCCCTGACACTCGCCCTGCGTCACCAGTGTCCGTGCGCCTCCCGTACCCTGTTGCGGAGGCTGGATCCAAAAGGCCTGCGGACCGGTTGCAACTGAAGCCGCGTAGGCACCAGCAAGTTGGACAGTATCCCCGTAGAGCGAGACGGCCGTTACCCGGCATCGCGTTGTGCAGACTTCGAAACTCTCCAATCCAGTGAGCGAATCAGGGTCATGGAAGAAGACGTTGTCCTCCTCCGCGAACACTGCCGCCACACCGTCGGAGAACTCCTTCGCCACGATCGGAGACGTGAGAGGGTTCCGCAATGGGATAACTCGAGCCGGAGCCGGACTGCTCCCTGTGGACGGCACATCGAAATGGAACACGTCATCCGCGGTTGCATACCAAACGCTTGAGCCCGCGCCGGCAGCCGCCAGAATGGCCTCACTGTCTGCAACCTCCCACAGGAGTCCTCCGTTCCGGATCCCGTAGCCGTAGAGCCCCGCGGACGTCGCAAACACGATCACGTCGTCCTGCTGCCCGGAGCGAACGACGAAGCATCCAAGAACGTCTCCACCGTCCGGGATCGCGATGGGTCCCCAGAGCCCAACATTGTCCTGACCGGCGGAAACGCCCTTGTCGTTCACGGTGTCCGCGATGCCGTACGCCTGGCCGTCCGACGTGGCGACGAAGATCCTAACCAGATCGCCGTCCGGAATCGCCGTGAAGGATGCGATCGTCGCGGCGGGTTCAGGCTGCCATGGCGATTCCCACCGAGCCCTCGTCGTCTCGACGTACGACTTCGCTACGCCACTCCTCAGGTCGCTTGGTCCTGTCTCGTTGGCATACAAGTACGACGCGCCGCTTCTCGTGACCGTGTGATAAACCACAAGCCAAGGTTCATCATCGGAGCCGCTTCTGTCCGTCTCGACGACTACCGGCTGAAGCTCGACGGTTCCTCCATCCTCGATGAGACAACCCTCGCTGTCTTCGCAGCACTCCTCACGCTCGGGGTACGTCCACAGGTCAGCCCAAGAGAAGAACTCAACAGAAGCCTGAGGCTGAGGAATATGTACGCTGTCGCTGATCGGCCTGGCACCGGTACTATCGTAGGCCTGGATGATCAACTCAACTGTCTGGCTCTCCCCTAGAGCCGTCGCGGAGGGAGCGAACTCGAACGGATATCTCACGTAAAGGTTCAGCTGGAAGGCTTCTCCCTTCGCGACTGTCGAGGGCGCTACGCTTACGACAGTGAACGCATTCTCGAGAGGCGCATAGTCATCGCTTGCACCCGTCTCGAGGCGCCGGAACCAGCATCGGAGCTGCCGATTTCCATCAGATCCAGGCTCGAAGGAGCTTTCCTTGATGTCTTCTGTGCCCAGATTCACGCACCTGACGGACTGGATTTTGGCATTCTGGTAGAAGCGGTCGTCCGCGTAGTCCTCATGAATGACGGCGACATCTTCACCCATCGAGCAGGCCCCAACGACAGCGTATCCGCTTGTGTCGATCAGCAACTCATCCCTGCTAAGCTCAAACCCCAAGTACAGCCCGTCCTTGAGAATTGTGAGAACCTCAAGCGCAGGATTGTCCTCTGCGCTCGCTGGGTCCTCCCCGCCCGTCAGAACAACCTCGAAGTCCCCGACCGCGAAGAGGTTGTAGACACCGGGGCGCACATTCTCGAGGCTCCAGTCCAGCACGGCACGCCGCACCGTGCCTGCAGCTGCGTAGAAGCCCGGCATGGTTGTAGTACCGATGAGACCCGTCTCCTTCGTCGATTGATTCTCGAAGTAGAAGGTCACGTCAACTTCTGAGGCATCTTCCGTTTCGTCCGTCGGAGCCAGGACCGCAGCGATCCGAACGCTGTCGCCAGTTACGGCTGTGTTCGCAGGGAGATCTTCGTGTAAAGACTCCACCCCGATTTCGAGATACTGCAGCACCGCACCGGAACCCATCGCGCCCATAGAAACTGCGACACACAAACAAGACACGAGGAGCAACGCGGCCCTTGACTTCCATGCACGCGCACCGACACCCACCATTGCCCACCTCTCTTGCGAATTACGTAGGGCCTTCGGGCTCTGCGTCCCGCTGTACAAGCCTCCTTCGTCCGGCCATCGACAGACAGCCTCCCGCGCCAGCAGCCCAGCCAACGGCCCTCACGCCGCTTCCTTACTCCCCATCTTCCCTACGGCACGGCATCCTTCGCGTACCAGCTAGAGCGCCTGCTGAAGGAAGATGGCGATGTTCTCACACTGCAGCACGAGCATCTCCGCGTGCACAGGTGGATTCCCACTCGGCGCGCTGATCGTGTACAAAGCGCCCCCACCATTGGCTGCAATCTGATCGGCAACGTCGAAGTCATATCCCGTCACGAGGTAGTCAAGAACACTGATGTCCACCCCGTACGCATCACGAAGGGTGCCACGCGCATCCAGGCGGAAATCCGTACGGTCCGCACTGTTCACGCCTTGGGAGTCGAGCAGTTCCATTGCGTCATCGAATTGCTCAACGAGCGAGTCTTGAATCCCAAGGACAAGGTCAAAGGCTCCATCGATGGCATCGACAGCTGGCTCGCCGTCGTCCTCCAGGACGACCACCATGGCTACGCCGCCGGTCTCAACTCCGATGCCGAAAGGTTCACCGACGCGGCCCGCATCCCGCTCGTTGTAGAAGCCTGCGGCCCCAGCCGGGATGGCGTTCTCGAGATCCCAGACGGTCACCTTCCAGTCGTCATCCAGAGCGATTCCGTGGATCGCCAAGTACCCCCGAGGATCCGCAAGAAGTGCCTCTCGCTCTGCCCTCTGCCCTGGCTCATCGATCCCGGAGACAAGCTCGAAAAGCTCTTGGTACACGCCAACAGAGCCGATAGCGCGAGACAACACATCGAAAGTCCGTGCCCCTCGGTCCTCTGCAGCGCTGGAACTCGCTGCCACGAGAACGAGCATGGACACAAGCAAGACTGCGATCAAGAGAAGATGGCTGCTTCGGACACGTGCGTTCCTCTTCATGAGGGGGGCCTCCTTGGTTTCAGTATAGATGATCCTACGGTCGGTGTGAACCCTGTTTCGGGCGAACATTGCGACCTCCTCTCCGAGTGCGTTGATCACTTGACGACACTCGCTGTAGAACGTACCCGTCGCATACGCAACCGTTTCGCCCAATCGACTTGGCATCAACAAGGACGCCTACGACGCCTCGCCGCGCACCATGGCACGAATCGGCAGGCCCTCGACAATGGCGACTTCGGACATCAGATGCTCCTCGACTGAGACGAGCACCAGGTCGTCATCCACCGCCCCCCTGACCGCCACGATTGCGATGATCTGCGCGACTACGCTACGCGAGTCTGGGTCGTACACGTAGCGAAGGACCTCGAATCGGTCGCTCTCCTCCACCTTCTTGGCGGAATCGACCTGGATCAGCACTCTCGTGAGATCCTCCCGAACCATGTAGATCTCCCCGGTCACGGGCGCGGCCGGGTTGCTCAGCCAAATCTCCCCGATGAGCTTGTCGTCCCCAATCACCACGGGGTGTTGTGATCGCCCTCCTCCAAGGGTCTCTTCCACATATGTGGGTACCGCCGCGCTCAGATACGCGGCGAGCTCTGCGATGCTCACTCTTCCTTCCCCACTAGTGTCGGCCCGCGGCGGCGCAGTTTCGTCGGCCCCAAGGCCCTGCAGGAGGAAGTACGTGAATACTCCGTGCTGCAGATCATCACTCTCGTAGGAGCTCTCGAACTCCTCCGAGGCACAGAGAGTCACCCGTTGCTCGGTGTCCGCAGAGATGTCGACCAGCGCGTCGCCCATCCCAATCCGCGAACCCTCGCCACGGCTCGCCCCACCGGACTTGCAGGAGTCAAGGATCAGAACAGTGCGTGCTCCGTTGCCCTCCAGGGTCGAGAGCCAGCGACACAAATCGTCGTCCCCAATCGCTGTCGAGAACAGATCCTGCGTGCCATCGATTGGTATGAGGTACTCGTCTTGCCCGTCCTCCTCTTCTCCCTCGAAGTCCTTCTCTTGGTCACCGTGACCAGCGAAGTAGAGGATGACGAGGTCGCCCTCGCCTGCCTCACCGAGCAGCCACTTGATCTCACGCTTGATGTTCCTCTGCGTGGCATTGGTTCCGATCAGGTCCCGACATGACTCCTCCGGGAAGCCTCCTCGGTCGGGGTCCTCGATGAAATCTAGGAAGGCCAACGCATCGGCTTCGCCGTAGGCAAGGTCCGGCCAGGACTCGTAGTCCGATACTCCCACGACAAGTGCGTACCTCCCGCCCTCCGTCTCGGGTGTGCCTGAGTCGGGAGAGGCAACGTGAATCTCCCGCACAGCCGCGGACTGGCCACCGTCGTTGTCTATCACGCGGACCGTCACCTCGTACGTCCCCGGATCCGCAAAGGCAAGCTGGAACACCGCCTCACTAGTGTTCTCGATGGAGACATCGTCCTCGAAGGCCCACTCAAACCCGACGATCCCGCCATCGACGTCAACTGAGCCGCCGGCACTCAGGCGAACCATCTCCCCCGCCGCAGGTTCCGCCGGCTCGATCTCGAGCAAGGCAGTTGGCGAAAGGTTGACGACGGACAGATGTTCCGTGTATTCGTCGGTCTGACCCAGGTCGTCGGTCGCGATCAGGGTCACGGTATGCTCCCCCAGTTCGGAGAACAGGACCTCGAGAGTCTCTCCTCCGGACTGCACCTCCCCATCCACGATCCACTGCATGTCAACGATTCTCCCCCCGGCTGGCGCGATCGTCGTGCTCCTGAACCGCACCGGCGCAGTCCGGTCAATCCAGACCGCATCGGTAGCGAATCCTGCTGCCGGCACGGAGGTTGCACCAACAGCACTCTCAGGCAGTGACGTAGGCATAGGTGTCGTCGGCTGCCAGGAATCGGGAACCGCAGTAGTCAGCTGCGGTTGTTTCGCCGAAAGGGGCACCGCCGCTGCCATGACCGCCCACGGATCCAACACACCCACTCGGGACGCACTCCGCTGGAACATCGGCCAACCTCCGAACGGTGGACCGTATGCATCGACCGAGATCGCCGTCAGCTGCCCCCCGGCCGCCACGAGTAGCACGCCTCCGTCCGCCAGTGCCAGCTCCGGCGTCCCGAAGCTTGAGCCAAGGTCGATCGCACCGTCGTCGTCAGACGCCGAGCCCGCTAACAAAGGCATCCATCCGGCCTCCGCTGCCAGATCGAACTCCCAGAGAAGCTCTCCCGATACGTCGTAGGCCTCCACAACGCCCGATCGCGTCAGCGCGTAGATCACATCGCTTCCGCTGAGGCAGGGCGATCCAACGAACCAGTCAGAGCCCGCTCTCATTGCCTCCGCATGCTCCGAACGCGACGCCTCCGGCGCGCTCCACAGCCTCCGGCCGTCCCAGGAGAAGCCTGACAAGACTCCGTCAAGCGAGGTCGTATACACGTCGCTCCATACGCCAATGACAGGCGAATAGATGCCCAGACTCCCAGCTTTAGCCTCCCACAGAACGTCCCCGCTTGCGCCCAGTGCGTACAGCCAACCACGGGTCGTGCCAACGTAGATGGTCTCCGTCGGTCCAACGGCTGCGGGATACCGAACGGCTCCGTCAAGCTCTGTCGCCCACGCGAGACGTCCAGACGGCGTGAGAGCGAAGAACACACCGTCATCATCCCCAAACAGGACATGCCCGTCGGGATGAATGACCGGCGAAGACCGAATGGGGGCGCCGGCATCGAAGCTCCAGAGAATGCCCGCCGATCCCGGATCAATCGCGTACAGGCACCCATTGTCCGCCCCGACATACACCGTGCCGTCGAAGTCGACGGCCGCGGATGTTCGAATGGGAGACTCAAGGTCGAGAGTTCTGGCCTCCCCGGTTCGCGGGTCCAGGACAAGCAGCTTCCCGTCCAACGTTGTGCAAACGATCGTCCCATCAGATGCGACCGACGGCGGATTGGCACCGACCGTGCCAACAAGATGCTCAGCAAGGACGGCACCATCGTCGAGTGACACTTCGAACAGCGTCGTGTAGTCGCCACCGACGTAGACGGTGCCATCGGAGACTGCCGCCGACGTCACGCTGCTGATCGACGTCAACGTCCAGAGGACCTCGGGCTCGGCGGCCTCTCCCACGAACGCAAAGCAGAAAAGAAGCCCAACAGCGATGGCCACGAGTGCACATGGACAGCGGCGCATGCAGCCGTCCCTTCTAACCTGGAAACTCGACCTGCACCCTCCCTTCTCACGTGCACGAGAACTCATAGCGTCCCTCCTAGCCACCGCACAATGTTCCACACCAGATACAAAGCGTCGAGCTGGTCGAACCATCCATTCATGAAGACGGAAGCATCCCCGAAGACCACGCGCCCCTCCCCATACTCCAGGACCGACAGCACCGGGAACGGACCGGTCTCCTCGCTAGTCTGCTGAACGCCGTCTCCCCAGGAGTCCGGCGAGTACGCATCGAACCACGTGTCCGATGCCGTGAAGGCGAGAACCTCGCTCGGCCCGGCGTCATCAAGAAACGTTCCCTGACACCAGAAGGACGAGATGCCGTCAAGCAGCGGATGCTCAGATGTGATGTCGACCCGAGAGACATCGACCATCTCCTCCGAGTAGCCCACCTGGCCGCAGATCTCCCCGTTGTTCTTGAAGCTCGCGCCGAACGCACGAGCCACGCCATCCGCTGCTCCACCGAACTCCGACCCCATCCACTCCCTGCAAGAGACGAACAGGCCTCCTCCCGCTTCGACGAACTCGACTATGGCGTCGATCTCCGAAGGCGCGTACGCGGCGTCGCTTGAGGGATTCAGGAGTAGGAGGACGTCGCACGCGTCGAGATCGCCTGGGGCAATCGGGACGTCGTGTAGCGACCCCATCCGATAGTCCACCAACGCAAGGAAGAGCGACACTCCGTAGAGGCCGAAGGTGCCCGTGTCCTCTACCCCATACTCAACGCTGCCGTCCGGGCGAACGTGCGGCCTAGTCTCGTCAACCAGAACGAGCAAGCTGTGGCCTTCGGCAGCCGACTCCACAGCAGGGTCGTAGACTAGCTCGTACGGCTCGCTCTCTCTCCCGTTGGCGTCCACCAGTGTGACCAGCAGCATCGCCGTCGCGCCCTCTTCGAGTGCAAAGTCGAACTCGAACTGCCCCTCTGTTTCTCCGAACACACCGAGATCCGGAACCTCTTCTCCTTCCCATGAGGACACATCAACACCCGCCGCAATGAGACTGGTAATGGGATCCCTAAGATCCAAGGTGACGGAGCCAGCGCCCGGCTCCGCTGCCGACCTCGAAAGGTACTCGAAACGCAGGAAGGCAATGTCGCCGTCAGGGTCGTAGAATCGGATGGTCGCAGGAACGTACAACCCGTCTGTCGATTCCGCGAACTCGATGCTGCGAATCGCTGGCGGAAGGTCGATCTTGAATGCCAGCCAGTCGATGATGTTGGTCGCCAGTCGCTCGGCATCGAGTTCCGCGACCCAGCCGTTCAGTAGGAACGAAGCATCCGCGAAGAAGGCGGCGCGGCCCGCCCCGTATTCCATCAAGGACAGAATCGGGAACGGACCGCTGTCTTCATCCGGCTGCTGCACTCGGTCTCCCCAGTCTTCTTCGCCGAAACGGTCGAACCACGAGTCATCTCCCGATGCCGCCACCACTTCGCTCGCGCCGACCTCCTCGATGTAGGGTCCGCTAAACCAGAGGTCCGTCACGCCTCGGAGTATGGGGTGCTCGCCCTGTATGTGAATCCGGGCGAAGTCATTTGCATTGGAATGCCTCTCCTCATTGATCATAAATCCGTCGCTGGCGAAGCTCACGCCGAACTCCTGCGCAATCACGTTTGAGCGAGTGGCCCCGCCCCGCCAGTGACGACCTGTGCACAGCAATCCCCCGCCTTTCTCGACGAAACGTCGGATCGCCTCGACCTCAGAAGGCAGATAGTCGATGTCTCCAGCAGGCTCGGGTACGAGAAGAACACTGCAAGTGGCGAGGTCCGAGGCGCCAATCGGAGCATCAACCAAAGCGTCTACCACATATCCATTGTCTCGAAACAGCCCTGCCGCAATCGATGCGCCAAACCACGCCTCTTCTTCAATTGCATACTCCGCCTTGCCGTCCTCTGGGCGAAGCCAGAGCCTCGTCTGTTCGAAAAGAACCGTCTCCGGACCACCTACCGAGGCAACTGCGCCCTGCACCTCGACGACATCGAACGCGAGAGAACACGCGTCGGATCTTCTGCCCTGCTCATCGATGAGCGTTAGTGAGAGCTCCACGTGACCCGGCGTCGTCGCAGAGAGAGAGAAGTCGAATTCCCCTGTCTCGCGCCCGTAGGCTGGCTGGCCGTCGAGTGGCTCCCGCAGATTGATCGCGAACGGCTCGAAGTCTCCCTCGATCACCTCGAAGCAGGCACGCACGACATCGCCGTCCGGGTCCGCGAACGCCGCAACCCCGGGGTAGCCTTTCCCATCGGCGCGAACGATCGACGGAGGATTCACGGACGTCAGCGCCGGTGAGCTGAACGGGTCGCGCGCAGTGAACCTGTGCAGGCGCGGCTCGCTTCGATTCCCATACGAGTCGGTGAGAACGATCTTCAAGCTCACGCTCTGAGGCTCCGACACCGAAACGAAGAAAGGCACGTCGGCTTCGATGCGTCCGTACGCCTCCGGATGTCTCCGCAGGTAGATCTCCGTCTCCTGAATTGCGACTCCCCCGCTGCCTGTCGGCACGATGTCGACGACCATCAAGTCGGCGTTGAGGTCACGAAACCGGATCGATCCCTTGACCTGTTGACCGTCGGCGACGATCTCGGACGGAAACGCTATCGACTTGACGGTGGGCTCGTACGGAGGAAGATCGCATGGGTCCAGGATGCCGGCGTCGACCAGCGCCTCCACCACGGCGTTGATCGGAGTCGCGAAGTAGAACGCCGAATCGTCCGATCCGCCAATCAGAAGGCCAACGACGCGACCATCCTCGTCCAGAACTGGGCTTCCGCTGCTCCCGGGTTTGACCGTTGCGTCGATCTGCATCAGCCCCTTGAAGACGCCCGATGAAGGCATTCCCTCTCGACGGATGGAGATTCTTTTCGGAACCGCCATCGCGTTCAGTCCTCCCGTCGTAAGTGTCGCGTCTCGATTGCAGCCAAGCTCGCTCGGCTCGGGAAAGCCGGCCACGATGACGGATTGCATCCGGAGCAGAAGGTCGGAATCGGCGATCTCCAAGTAGGGCAGGTCGAAGTCCTCGACTTGCAGCAGGGCCGCATCCACTCCTTCCTGCGACGGCTCGAAGGCGACGCCGACGATCGAGGCTCGGTGAATCTCGCCGCTACGGAGGCGAACTCGAAGGTCTCTGCAGCCTGAAACGACGTGCTCGTTGGTCAACACCAACCCGTTTGCGCTGATCAGAGCTCCGGACCCCACACATTGGCCTTCGCACCAGATCGACGCAATGCAGTCCAGGACATGCTCGTCGACCGGCGTTCCCCGAACCGAGAGACAGGCCGCGACTGCCATCGCGGCCGCGCACACAAGAACTCTCCTGGCATAAGACGTAGTTCCTCTCACCGTTTTCGCTGCCTCCATGCAGGTTCTCCGTTGTGCCTCCTTGGAGATCGTTGGAATCAGTATGTACAGAAGAGGGAGCGGAGCCAAGAGGCGAGAGGGTTCCCGAGGTTGCCATGCGCGACGCCTGGCTATCTTCAAGTCTGATCCATGCCATCCTCACAGCCCCCTCACACGCTCCGCGTACGTTCGGCGACAGATCGGCTGTGGGTTGCAGCCGAATGGGAGGGAACATGGAACGACGATTTCCGCCGATTGTGCTTGCCATCGCAGCGATTGGCATCGTAGCGTTTCTCGTCCTCGGGCAGTCGCTGAGCGGTCCCGATTCCGAGCCGGAAGACGGCTCAGCGATCGAACAGGTCGAGATCACGGAGTACGAAGGACAGCCGCTCGGATCGGTCGATGACTTCCGTGAGAACTCGATCGCCGGGGTCCAGGAGGTCGATCCGGCGACGTACGCACTGGTCATCGACGGTTTGGTCGAGCAGTCCGCGTCTTACGCACTCGAAGAGCTGGCAGACTTCAATCGGACGAGGAAACTCGTGACGATCCACTGTGTCGAGGGGTGGACGGTCACGGGCCTCTGGGAAGGGATTGCCCTCACCGATCTGCTCGAGCGAGTCACGCCATTGACGGAGGCGAACACGGTGATCTTCCACGCCGTCGATGGCTACACGACGTCGCTTCCGATCGAGTTCGTCTACGAGCGCAACCTGATCATTGCCGACCGGATCAACGAGATTGAGCTGCCTCCGCAGACCGGCTACCCGTTCATCCTCGTCGCCGAAGACAAGTGGGGATACAAGTGGATCCGCTGGCTCAGCCGCATCGAACTCTCCGATGATCCCGAGTACCGCGGGTTCTGGGAGGAGCGCGGCTTCAACAACGACGGAGACGTCAACGGACCCCGGACCGAGCGCGGCATCCCGTAGGCTCGCGTTAGCTGCGTTGCCGCGAATGCCGACCGGGCGCTGTCTGGCATGCGGGTTCGGTAGCGAAGTAACCTCAGATCCAGTAGGTACTCTGCCTTCTGAGACCGAACATGCGGGTATGGTTTCGCGTTGACTTGCATTCGCATACGATCTGCCTATACTGCTTGATTCGGCACAATATGACACAAGTGCTCCGCCAAAGGTAATCCTGTCGAGAGGCAGAGACACAAAGCCACGGGGCCCTAGCTAGGTCAGCCGAGCCGCCGGAGCGGGAGGCAGAGGCGTGGGAGCTTTCGCACGTGGCACAGCCAAGTGTAGGCAACACCACACAAGAATCCCTAGCCTGGGATCTCAAGCAGCTTGTCGCTCTGACACACATGTGCAGGAGCTGTTCGAGCCATCCGCCGCAGTGCCATTTCACCACGTGGAAGCCCATGGATGCGCTGCGGGAGGTGATGGCTGAGACAACTCATCCTGATCGAACGGAATCGGGGTGCACGAAAGGGCAACTCCGGGGCGACCCGGGGACGCAAAACTCCGGGCCTCTTGACAGAAGAGGTGGCCGAGTTGCCGAAACGCCTCTCTAGAAGCACAGGCTATCCAAGCATCTAGGAGGTGTTTCTTCCATGAAGAAACTCGCAATGGGCATCATCCTCGCAACGCTGGTTCTCGTGCCGTTCGCGGCAATGGCAGACACGGGTGGATCGGCGTCGGCAACACTGACGTTCGACGCTGTTATCAACACGGTCATCACGGACAATTGGGAGAACCTCACGATTACGCAGAACGACCTCGAGGACAGCATCGCGTCAATGGTCGGCGGCGGAACCGTCCCGATCGATTGGGGCACCGGATTCGAGATCACGGCAACGGTTCAGGCGATGACCGACTGGAAGGTGTGGGCGGCCTACGTTGTGAACGATCTCGGCGTCTTCAATGCCGCCGGCGACGAGGATGCGTTCCTCTATCTGAAACCGGATGGCGGCACCGCAGTCGCTCTTCCCCACGATGATCTGGGCTTCGATCCCCTCACCTACACGGGCCCGTACTCTTCCATGACACTGCAAGACGTCAGCTTCGGCACGGGAGTGAACAACCTGCCGTCGGGTGAGTCCGAGGACTTCGACGTCCTCTGGGATCCTTCCAAGATCGACGCGAGTGCCAGCGACGTTCTGAACCTCACGGTGAAGTTCGTCGTCGAGGACACGAGCATCTAGAAGGGACGTCTGCCATTCGCAGGAAGGCGGTCCGCGGCTCCTTGTGTCTCCTGCTCGCCCTGAGTGCGTTTGCGCTCGCGGCGTTCGGGGACACCGGGGGGACTGCCGCCGCCTCGATCATGATCGTTGGCGGTCCGGCGGCACGCTTGACCTTGTCGCCGGACCGCGCCATCAATGCCGTTGGCGAGCCACATGTCCTGACGGTCCACCTGGAGATCACAGACGGCTACAGCTGGGAGGACGCAGCAGGAGAGACAATCGACATCCGGATCGTATCCGGCGTCGGTTGGCTCAGTCCCGGGCCGTACGTGACAGATGCGAAGGGTCTAGTTGAGATTACTCTGTACTCCGACGACCCCGGCCTCATCGTCGTCGAGGCCTCGTGGGAAGGAATCGTCGAAGAAGAAGCCGTCAGTGGCTCGGACATGGCGGAGAAGGAGTACATTGAGGTCGGTGCCCGACTCATGCTGGAACCAGACGGAGAGAACGTTGTCGGCGACGCCCACGTCTTCACCGCACACCTCGAAATCTATGAGGGCGAACAGGTCGGATGGGTCGACGGCGGCGCAGAGGTCCTCGACGTCGCTATCCTGTCGGGCCCTGGGTGGCTCAGCGCAGGCCCCTACATCACCGATGAGAACGGGGAAGTGGAGATCACGCACGAGACGGATCGATCCGGCGTTACGACTGTTCAGGCGACCTGGAACGGCACCGTCGTCGACCAAGCCATCACAGCTACCGACACCGCGGAGAAGACGTGGACGCAGCCACCCAGCGGTGCAGGCGGTGAAGCGTTCGACTGCCGCGGTCGCTGCCCGCCGCCCATCCCGGCTCTCTATGCGACCAAGCGATCAGACCTTGTCGTCGACGTGAACGGAAACGAGATCGTCGATGCCGGGGACACCGTCCGCTACACGATGCTCGTCACCAACTTCGCGACCGTCCCGATGGACGGCGTGCAGTACGTAGAGGCAGTCGATCCGAACGCCAGGCTCGTTGCGGACTCGTGGCAAACAGGGCGAGGCCAACTCGCGGCCCGTGACTTCGATGGCACTGAGGTCCTCGTCGGTTCGATTGGGTCTCTTCTCCCAGACGAGGCCGTGCTCTTCTCTTACGACGTCATCGTCAACGAAGACCTGGACCCCACTGTCGCCTACCTTGTCAGCCAAGGCACCTTGTTCGCAGACACAACGTCGCCTGTCGTCACCGACGACCCGTCGACCGAGCCGATTCACGATGCAACACGAATGCCAATCGGCTCGGTCGCCGGTGGGGGCGGCTCTCTGTTCGAAGAAGGGAGTTCGGAATTCCTCAAGGAGGCAAACGTCGTTGAGCCAAACGTCCTGCGCGTCGTCTCTCCCGGAGGAGCCGTCGACTATGTCGTCAAGTACAGGAACGATACGGGCTCGACGCTCACGGACGTCCGGCTGGTCGACATCGTCGGCCCATACTTCTTCGTGCAAACCTATTCGAGCACGCGGGGCGAGGCCGCCCTGTGGACGCACGGCGACGTGAAGTTCGTCGTCGCCGACTTCGATGAAGTCGCCCCAGGAGAGACTGCGGAAGTCGAGTATCGAGCCCAAGCTCAGCTTCTCGTGCCCATCGAGGTTTCCCACACGGCGGCCCGGGGTCTGGTTGCGAGTCGTGACGTCGAGACCTGCTACACCGACGATCCGCTGACCGACCTGCGCGGCGACGCGACTTGCGTTCTCTTCCCGTACCGGTGTGACTACCACGCGGACCCGGAGGAGGAGGGAGCCTGGACGTGGGAGGATTGGCGCAAGGTGGTGTCTGAGGCGCCGACCTGCCTCTTCCCGCTGGTGATGCGGGAGAAGGACGGCACGGAGCACGTCCGATGGGTCCTCTACGGCGGAGACTTCTTCGGCGACCTCTCGGTGGAGCCGTCGACGCGTCCGGCGAACTGGTCGCAGTGGGCGCTGGTTGGCCTCGTCGAACTCGGCTTCGAGGACGTTCTGGAGGAGGATCCAGGCTTCAGGCTCGCCCAGCGGGAGGAGCCATATGTGGAAGCGTTCCTCGCCGAGGAGCCGTTCTTCATGTGGCAGGACTACGACATGCCCCTCTACGGACGTGTCCCGGCAACCGACGCCGGGGAGCTACTTCATTGCGAAGGCATCGTTCGCGAGCTCTGTGATCACGCCTACCTCCCGCTCCTCGTCGAACTCGACTGGTCGAGGGATTGGGATATGCGGTGGCTCGAGGACGACCTGATCGTCGCCACTGTGATCCCGGAGGAGAGGTTGCGATGAATCCGGACCTTTCTCCTCAGGTGCTTCCGATCCGAAGGAACCGCGCGAAGATCCTGAAGATGGCGCTTGTTGCCGCCACCGTGATGGGTATCGTGGCGCTCGTTGGGTCCGCAGGGTGGGGCCAGACCTGGCCTCGCTGCATCACCGGATGCACCGCCAAGGACGTCACGCTCGAAGACGTCTACCTTGTGCACCTGGGATCGTGCGGAGCCAACGGGGATCCCATTCAGGCGGAGCTGTGGTTCACGGTGAACTTCAATCGAAACAAGAGCTACTGCGTGCGCTTCGTCTGCGACGTGTACGTCGCAGGTGTTCTCGTGGCGCAGGACCTGGTGAGTGAGCCCTACGTCGTCTTGTCAAAGGGAGTCTACGACTTCTACGTCGGCACAATCGACTGGATATGCGGAGATGTGCTCGAACTCCGGAATATCCAGATCTTCTGGTCGGTTGACAACACATTGACCGACCCATCCTTGTGCGTTGGCTGCTCAGATTACGTTCCCGGATCGAAGTGCGTCGGCTACGCAAGCGTCGAGCACCTTGACCCCTTGGTCGCGGACTTCTACGCGGATGGCCCGAACGGTTGCGCTCCCCTTGCAGTCCAGTTCTACAGCCTGAGCTGGGGTGGATACAGTGTCGACCCCTATGCCTACGACTGGGACTTCGGCGACGGTACAGCCCACTCGTCCGCGGAGGATCCGGTTCACACCTACTGGACCCCGGGAACCTACACGGTCACGCTCACCGTCACGGACACGCTCGGCGACACCGATACCAAGACGAGAACTCTCTACATCGAAGTCTATGACTGTCGTCTCGAGATCGACAAGACAGGCGACGCGGGCCCCGTGACCATCGGAGACAACATCGGCTACGCAATCCGAGTGACAAACAGCGGCAACGTGACGCTGCACGACGTCCAGCTTGTCGACGGGCGACTGGGTATTGGCCAGACCCTCGGTGACCTGGATCCGTCCGAGTTCGTCGACGTCGCGGTGGTGTACGGGCCCGTCGGGCCGGCGGATCTTCCGGGCCCGATCGTGAACACGGCATCGGCCACAAGCACTGAGACCCCAGACCCGGTCGAGGACGACCACTCCGTGCCGATCGCCTACATCCTGCAGGTGACCGTAGACGGCCTCGAGAACCTGTCGATCACCCAGCCGCTCATCGGGCTTCTTCAGCCGAGGCAGTCCTTAGGCGATCTGACCGTCTCCGTTCTCGCCAGCGTCAACTACGAGGCCCACGTCTACTACACTGTGGCACCCGCGCCGACGCCCTCGTTCTCCGGGGATCCCCTCGTGTTCGAGTACCCGGCCGGGACGTGGACGACGATCCCTACGTGGCCGTCGATGGCTCTTCTGCCCGGGCTGACTGGAACGACGACGCAGATCTATCCTATCGGTGTTGATCTTCCATTGCTGGGTGACAGGGCGGCGGCCGAGAGCTTCACGTTCACCGTACATGTGGTAGTATCCGTTGCACTTGGCCCGTAGGGAACGACCAGAAGGAGGAGGAGAATGATTCACCGGAGGGGCTTGGCGTTTGCGGCTTCGGTGCTTGCGCTCACGTGGATGCTCGCCATCTCTGCGTTCGGGAGCATGTCCGTGGCGCCGCTCTCGCTGCAGCTCGATCTGCCGCCGGGGGAGGGCGGCTCCGGATCTTTCCTGGTCCGAAACACGGGGTCGGAGGCAATTGACGTGGCCGTCACCCTTCACGATTGGTGGCGAACCCCCGAGGGCAATCTGCAGGTGCTCCCGACCGGGACCGTAGAACGCTCTTGCGCCGATTGGATCGTCTACTCCACCGAGTTGGTGACACTCGCTCCCGGCGAGGAGCACGAGATCACGATGGACGTCGTCATCCCTGAAGACGTCACCGGTGACCATTGGGCGATGCTGCTGGTGGAAGAACGCCCGCGGCCGGCCGAACAGGCTCAGGTGGAAGAGGGTCTCACCGACACGACTCGTGTCATCGTAGCGTACGCGGTCAAGATCCTGCAGAGAGACCCGCTCAACGAGGCCGCGGGGGCAGCAATCACGAACATTGCGGTCCTCGATTCACAGCCGCTGCGTCTCGAGATGACGTTCGTGAACGATGGGAATGCTCACATCACCACGTCTGGCACCGTCGAGGTTCGAGACATTTACGGCGAGACCGTGCAGAGCTTCGAGATCGATCCCTTTCCGAGTCTTCCGGGCGAGGAGAGGATCCTGGCCGTAGATGCGCCTGAAACGCTGGAGGCGCTGCCTGCGGGGACGTACTACGCAGTTGTGCAACTCGATTTCGGTGGCGACTACCTCATCCAAGGCGGTCGCTTGCTCGAGGTAAGCGAGGAGGCGCTGGAAGACTAGCCGGGGGGGGCGCCGGCGGTCCGGGCCGCCGGGGAGTCTGGAGGCCCATTGGGTAGTGGTGGCGGAAGCTCGGCGCGCCCCTGTGCGTCGAGTGCTGAGCATTGCCGAGTTCTTGAAGCGATAGGCCCTTGGCGTGTTGCCTCTCTTGCGTTGTGCCTTCTAATGGCATTCGCCGTTCCGTGCTTGGCTGCACCCTATGAGGTCTTCGTGACCGTCACGGAAGAGAAGACGACCGACGCCGGAAGCATCGTCACTCACGTCTTCACCATAAACAATGAGGGGACGCAGCACGACACTTATGCCCTGGACGCCGAGATTCCCGACGGATGGGCTTCCCTTCCGGTCTCGAGCCGAGTCCTGGTGCTCTCGGGGCAGACGAGCGTCGTGTTCGTGAACCTGTCCGTACCATCAAGCGCGGAAGCGGGCACGTACGCCGTGTCCCTGCGTGTGACGTCGAACGGTGACCCGTCCGTCATCGCGGAGGCCGCCGGCGTTATCCACGTACGAACCGATTGGGATCTCTCCCTTGCGTGGGTCAAGCAGCCAGGCCGCGGGCAGCCGGGGAAGTGGCTCGAAGGGTCCTTCCTCCTCACGAACACCGGGAACACGCCAGATGAGTACTTGATCAGCCTCGAAATCGAGCCGGCATGGGAGGTGGACCTCCTCACAAGCACGATCGGCCTGATGCCAGGCGAGTCAAGCGTCATCGAGTTCTTCGTCTTCGTTCCGGAGTCCGCTGCCGAGGGGACCTCGTACTACCTCGTGGTGCGCGCAACGTCGCTTGCCGATGCGTTGGTCGACGGCACGCTGTCGATCTCCGATCGTCTCGGTCCACCGGCTCCACACCTCGTACAGGGATCGGTCTACCCGCCCTGGACCGTCTCCACAGCCTTCGACATCAGCTGTGACGGAGAGCCGACCCTTGCCCTGAGAGGATGGGGGAAGATCGCGGGCCTCGGCTACATCGACGCGTCCGGAACGCTTTCGATGACGGGCATCGAGAACCCGAGGCTTTGGCTCGACACAGGGGAGTGGAGCATCTACCTCGATGGGGGAACGATCGCCGGGAAGTTCGTCGGTTTCTCGGGAAGTCCGCTCTTCGGCGGGCGCATCGGAGACCAAGGACTGTGGCGGATCCTCTTCACCAACGGGATCCGGGCAACGTCCGGACTGTGGGTGTGGGACTGCTCGTCCCTTCGGCT
>Ga0272441_10005989_pt1 | contig 20710 bp, 14 predicted proteins | sample SSMProp6N_FD_193582 | JGI IMG/M metagenome (GOLD analysis project Ga0272441, IMG submission 193582) | Marine sediment archaeal communities from Little Sippewissett salt marsh, Falmouth, MA, United States - SSM-Prop-6N | ecosystem: Environmental > Aquatic > Marine > Wetlands > Sediment ...
ACGGACTGTCTGACTTCCCATAGTCGAACCTGGAGACGCATGAGTGTATTTGATATCATACCGATCACGCAGTGTTTCGTATATGGTAGATAACACGAGAGACGCCTTATCAGATCTGCTGGAATGAAGAAGATCGGAAAATGAAGAAGCCAAGCCGGTATGGTTCATATATGTATTGGCTTCTGCAACAATATCATCGATAACGGGATGACTTGGCTGTACGAAACACGCCAGGCTCTTGCGGTACGCGGTATGTATCGGCCACTCGTAGAAACCCAGAATGTCTACATCTGTCCTGGCTACGAGATCATCATCAATGAGAACCAGCAGTTCAGTTCTCTTTTTGCCCGTGTGCCCCTCGAGCTTCTCGTAGTGAAGATGCACGGGAACCGTGTCTATCGTCACGTTCCCATCGGGAGGAATCTCATCACATTCATATGTGCTTGGATCACTGTACCCCGGGATTGAAAACCTCATGTGAACCGGACCGACAGAGTTCTCGTTCCGGTTTATAATTCTGAAATCGGTAATCACCGGCACATTACAATGATACAGACTGTATGTTATCGTTGGTACCAAACGAAATTTAATATCCAACTGATGCCATGATACGCGTACCACATCAGAAGGTGATAGTGTCCATATTGTATCGCCCATTTGGACCCTGGATCCCTCATGTACACAAAAAGGGGGATCGCCGGCCTTCAGAGTTTGTCCGTCAATCCGCGTACCACTGCTGCTTCCAATATCCGAAATCCGCCAGGATCCATTTTCGAAACTCAGGCGGGCATGACGCCTACTCACCGAGGTATCTGGAAAAAGATCGATGTCGGGTTTCCACTCCCCATTCTGCTCTCTTCTACCAAGGATATAGCTCTTCCCCTCAACTAACTGATACTCGTTGACAATGGAGGCACCCTGAATGACCCGGAGCTCCCACCCTTTTCTATCTTCCGTCGCGCTCATAGGTTTCGGTAATTCGATGTCGGATTCTTCTCTATGATCAGCAGGAAATCACCCGAAGGAATATCATCAAACTCCGCGAGAAGAAAGGATTCCCCTTCAACATCCCGGAAAGCGTCGACTTCCGCCCATGAACCATCCCGGGCTACAAGCGCGATCAGCGGCCATGGTTTTTGCGATCCCTGCAATTGAACCACGACTCTTCTCAAAGCAGGATCGGTGGTCACCCTGGTCCATGGAGGACCACCAGTCTCCACAGCAATCAAATGCGAGGAATCGACGTCGCCCTGGATGGTTACTGGTGAGGGTTGCGGAGTAAATGAGCCTGCATCGATTTCAGGTCCGAGAAAATCCAGGCCATCCTGAATGATTTCCGCCAGACCTTTCGATGCATCGACAGTCAATCCGAGTGCAATTTCAACACCATTCTGAATATTCCATGACCAGTGTTTAACGCGTGATCGCAATGAATCCCTAATCGACGTATTCTTTATGGTTTCCGAAATACGTAGCGTCTGGAACTCGGCTGCATGCGATGATAGGGTCCATGAGTCCCAGAGCTCTTCAAAGTTGATTCTGGCCGAATAAAGGGCATGAACCCTCCTCGCACAGTGTAGACACTCTGCGATATGAGTTTCAATGTCCAGGCGATCCTCAAGGGACAGTTCGTCCGAAAGATAGATCCTGATTTGATTCAAACTCAGGTGGTTCATGCTAATACGTCCTGTTTTGATCATGAGTCATCACTGTTCACCATTATATTCGCAGTTCGGAGCATTTTTCTCGTACGGGTTTTCACTCGATCGCACCAGTCTGAGATATTGGCCGCGGGATTTCCACCGAAGAATACGTCTAATTTCAATGAACCAACTGGTGATTCGGTAATCGACCCAATGGTTTGGTACTCGCGTTCCGTATAGACATGTACTGCGGGTACTACCATTGTCTTCGCAAGGGGGGAGCAGACATCTTCAAAAAAGGTATTCTTTGAAACGAATGAAGAGAGTGCATCGAAATAAGTATGTAAGAACTCCTCAGTCAGTGCGCTTAACTGTTCATCCGAGCGTTCATCGACGATTTCCCGTGGCCGCCACTCAAGAAGTTTCACGAAACAGAACATGATGATCTGATGGGGTTTCGCTGAACACGATAATACCAGATGAAGCAGCTCAAGCCGTTCCAGAGGACGACTCAGTATTCGAGCTTCTCGTTGTTGATTCTCCTGCTGTGTTACGCTTTCATCGAATCTCATGCAATCATTTGACCGGTTACGCCAATAGTCCAGAATCAGGTGGTGGGCTATGCCACGAAGGAATGTATAGAATCTGTATTGCCGATCATACCGCCCTTCCATAAGACCGCCATGCGCTCTGATGAAGCATTCATGCGCCAGATCCTCTACATCTTCGATATGCGAAATTCGTCCTCTCAAAAAGCCCCGGAGCGGCAGAATGAACGTCTCATAGAGCCTCGTCCATGCCGTCTCGTCGCCCGCAATCGCGGTGTCTACAAGGATCGATTCTTCATTTTTGGTAAGATGATTTGCCGGCATGAGAGGCACACTATTGTATGGATTTTCCCGGGATCGTTGCGATAATTCGGCCATGTGTACATAGTCCGATATCAACCTTCGCTAGAGACATAATAACGTCCAACTAAACGAATCGAACGGTCAGCCGCGAGTAAAACAGATCACACCATATGTAGTCCGATCACCACGACAGTTGAGATGAGAATGGCAACCGTCCAGTACCAGGGATTACATATCCGACTATCTTGGTCTTTCTTTTTCACGGCTCCATAAAGGACCGCCAAATAGGGAGGCACGGCCAGGGCGAGGTATCCAATCGGTCTCTGGGTCAACCACTTCGATGCACAGGCCATGGAAATGATACTGACTCCTTCTACGATGGCCAGCTGAATATAATCTGACCCGAAGAAAATTTTACGTTTATCCATATGGAAAACCTCGGTAAGGGGCATATCTCCAATGCGATTATGAGATCTCTCGAACGGTCAACTATATAACGTATACACCTTTCCACCGTATGGAAAATTCACTCTCATTCACGGGGAACACGGGGTAGGGGTACATTTTAAATGAAAATCACCTGTGCTCGTCGCTAATTACCCAAATCGGGGTAGAGATACGGATCTGAAAGCGCTGCTTCAACATGTTCAAACCGTCTGTCTTCGGCGCCCTTCCGTTTAGCCACGATTCTATAATCAAACGACACAGACGATTTGCCATTATCACATTCGATGACGTCAAAATGCGTAGCGCTTTTTTTAACATAGACGCCCTTGCACTGATCACCAAGCTGAATGAAAACCATCATGGGGTGATTTGAATCAATAGTAACCGCCTCAAGAAAGAGTGGATCGAGTTGGATATGTGCTTTTCCACTCGCGAGACGACCATCTCCGAAATCTTCCACCCAATCGCCGGCAGTCGTATGAACTCCGAGACCGGCAGGTCCTTCGGATGTCAGAATCACTGATGTCAGGCTTCCCGATGCTGCAAAAGGTCCGCCCGAGTAGACTCCATGTCCGGATGGAGAATTGCTGATTCCAAACACACCGTAGTTCACACCGGCGGTTGCGTTCGCAAGTCCGTAGACACCGATTCCGCTGGTGGATTGCGACTGGCCAACCACCCCGTAGTTTCCTCCGGTCTCTGTCCATGCAATACCGAATACTCCCCTGCCATTGGTCGAGTAGCTCTGACCCTGTACACCATAGTTTGTGCCGGTAGATGCGGTCGCGGATCCAAGTACACCTTTTCCGCTGGAAGACTGACTGGCTCCCATGACGCCGTATGCTGTACCCGAAGCTGCCACATTCCACCCGGCGATCGCGAAACCGCTTGGAGAAGAGCAACGTCCATATACGCCGTATGTACTTCCGGATGTTGCTGTGTTTTCGGCATATACAGCTTTGCCAGATCCTGAATTTTCCGCATAGATCATAGGCTCACTGCGTGATCCAATTGTCTCGAAGAATCCATCGATTCTGCAGTTACCGCTTATTCTCGCATTTCCCTCGAAATATCCGGCATAGCCGCCGTTTGAGTCGGTTTTTCCATATACTCCATAATTCAATCCTGAGGTGGATGAAGCGTGGCCGTAGACACCCATGCCATTCGGGGATATACTTGCTCCAAATACTCCGCTATTCGCACCGGTACTTGAACTGGCATATCCGCATACACCGACTCCAGTTGGAGCCAGAGCTTCTCCGAATACCCCATATGAATCTCCGGTCGTATCCCATGATTTACCGTATACGCCGAATCCATTTATAGATTGCGAATATCCGAGTATACCACAATTGACGCCTGTAGTAGCTATATTCGATCCGGTTAATGCGGCATATGTACCGGTATCTATGGAGCCTTCAACCAAGGTTCCGGGCACTATTCCGCTCGCCATGTAACTATAACCGACGCTGCCCAGACGCTGCCGCGGTGTTTGACTGGCGCCTTCAAAAATCACCGAAAGCCAGTAATCCTGATCAAAAGGGAGATCAACGGCCGGTTGCGGACTCTCGCCGAGAAGCACACTGAAGATTCCCCCGGTAACCTGCACGTTGACAGCACCGCTCGTCCATAACTCTGTCCCTGCAGTGACATGATCATAGAGTTTGAATTGCATAGTGTACATGCCATCAGCGACGCTACTGCCGCCGCTATCCATCACCTTACCCTGGTAGCTTATAAGTTGCGGTATTTCCGCACCGACAGCGGCAGTTAATACCATGAGAATCAAAAAGACTGTTTTGGTACCGATACGCACGATGCTCCCCCTGCTTTATCCCTGCAGTAAAATCCTGACGCTGATTGCGCCGGAGCCGGTCGCCCTCAATTTGCACATATATTTCATTGTTTGCAAATTATACTATCCTTTGTACGGTAGTTTATGACCATACGGGATGTATCTATTTTCCCTGACAAAAGGAACAGATCGTATGAACATTTGTGGAAAAGGGGTGTACGACAATCTGAGTATTATGTTTGATTGAGGGGCATAATAAGTGGGGCGAGGGAGGCACTTCATGAAGATATATGTAATGCTCGCAGCCTTAATTACGATCCTTTTCTGCGCATGTTCTCAGCTCAATGAAGAACAGAATGTCTTAAGCGTCGGCGCTCAGTCGATAGGTGTGACGGGGATTTCTCTCCTGAAGGCTTCATTTCAAATCCATGGTGGGACGCCTACCCCCTGCTACAAATTTTATCATGCCGATATCCAACGAGACGAAATGAAGGTTTCGATTCACGTCTACGCCTACAGCGAGTCCGAGCGCTGTGTGGACCTTGTATGGCCCGTAACGTGGCCCATTGACCTATATGTTCCCACCAGCGGGACATATCAGTTCAGCTTCTGGTGTACTGACTCGACGACAGTAGATACAACACTGTTTATCCCCTAGTTGGATATCGCGGTATCCGGACATTATCCCGAATCAACCTCGATACAAAAAGAGAATCGGCTCTTACATCTATTCATGGATTTTGGGTATATCAGGGAATATTCGCATAAGAGATGATATGAAGCCCCGCGGGTAAACCCGTAGGCATGACTCTCGACGGTCACAAAAGAAGGATCTCATGGCACTATTCTAACGTTAGAATAGTGCCTATTGAACCATATTTGAGAAACGGAATAGTGTCTAGTGCGGATATCGAGCCAGATATTCCAAAATGAGAAGATAATGAAATAATTGACAGGAGACATTGTGTCTTTTATTTTAAGAGACATAACGTCTTTAAAATACCATAAAGGAGAAAGTCATGCCGTCTATACAAGGAAAAGTCGCGCTTGTAACAGGTGCCTCAGCAGGTATCGGGAAAGCAACTGCCCTCTCCCTCCTTTCACACGGAACTTCCGTCTATGCTTCCGCCCGGAGGGTAGAAAAAATGAACGATCTGGAGAAAAAGGGAGCAACCATCTTGGCAATGGATGTGACCAATTTTGAATCAATGAACTCCGGTGTTCAATCAATACTCGACAAAGAAGGATCTGTTGATATTCTGGTGAATAACGCGGGATACGGATCGTACGGCGCAATAGAGGATGTACCGATATCTGAAGCCCGGCGCCAATTTGAAGTTAATATCTTCGGTTTAGGGCGTCTCACGCAGCTGGTACTTCCCTACATGCGGAAGAACGGATACGGAAAGATCGTCAATATATCCTCAATGGGCGGAAAGATATATACGCCATTGGGTGGTTGGTATCACGCCACAAAACATGCACTGGAAGGTCTCTCCGACTGTCTCCGGATTGAAACGAAACCCTTTGGTATCGATGTTATTGTTATCGAACCAGGCGGCATTCAAAGCGAGTGGGGAGATATAGCGGCGGATAATCTTATAAAAACATCGGGGACCGGCGCGTACAAAGAGCGTGCGGAAAAAACGGCGCAAGGCATGAGAGACACGTATCGCTCGGGAAAAGTATCCCCCCCATCTCTTATCGCCGAGGTGATTACAAAGGCGGTCACTGCCCGCAAACCGAAGACTCGATACGCCGCGGGATATATGGCGAAACCATCTTTGTTTCTGCGAAGCCTGTTGAGTGATCGGATGTTCGATCGAATAATCACAACTATGGCATGATGATGGATCCGGAGTCCACATGGCAACGCGCACGTCGCCCTGACCAGATTTCTCAGCGAATATCGACCATTCTCAACGCAGCTGGAGAAATCTTCAGTGAAATGCCGTATGAGAATGTGACCATGGAGCGCATTGCAGAACGCGCAGACTTTACCCGGTCAAATCTCTATAGATATTTCAAAACCCGCGAAGAGATATTCCTTACTCTCTTTCAATCAGATGTCGAAAACTGGATACATTTTATATGCGCCTCTTTCGACGAATCATCACCGCTACCCATTGACTCATTTGTAGCTACATGGACTGATATTCTGCTTCGCCAACAACGACTTTTACGCCTCTCGCCGCTCCTTGCACTGTCCCTGGAAAAGAACGTAACGGAGAATGCATATCGCGCGTTTAAAACATCATTAAAAGATATGGTGCTCAGAGTTCAGCCGGTCCTTAAAAAGACCATCACGGAACTCGGCGAAGAAGCGTTCGGTGATTTTCTTCTTTTCAATCTGGCCCTTGTGGCGGGAGCCTGGCCCATGAGTCAGTATTCGGAGATGCAGCGCTCCGTACTGAGCGAACCGGATCTTTCATGGATGAAGATGGATTTCAAGGATTTCCTCCAGAAATCCATTGTCGCCTATCTTCGTGGTATACGATAAATCCGATCAGCTCTACTCAACCGCAAAGGGGTACACTGCGGACACTCAGGAAAGTGCCCTATAACCCAATATCGGTTTATTGTGTCTTAAAAAGCCAGAACGGTCCGACGGTTGTTCCTCCGAATCCGTCATTGGCGATTACCTGCCAGTCGTACCATTCGTTGCTATCCAGGCTCTGCCCCGTGGTCTGGGGCGTGGAACCATAGGTGAACGATGTGCCGGTTCCCGTATACCATTCGAAGAACGTGACGGTATTGTGTATTCGACCACGAACAGTGTAGGAAACGGTATCGCCGTCCGGATCACCGCCGGTCCAACTGAACGTCGGCTGAACGTCATTCCCCGTCGATCCATTCACCGGAGCTGGATCAGACGGATTGTTCGGCGAATTGTTCAATGTCGTGAATGTCGTCGTCGACCCGATGGTTATGCCGCCGTAACCGTCATTCGCCCGTACACGCCACTCATAGGTTCTGTGAGCCCTGAGCGGATCGCTCATCGTGAAGCTGGTAGAGCTACCGCTGTACCAGTTCGACCATGTTGCTGATCCCTGTTCCCGGCCCTGAACGATAAAGGTAAGCGCATCTCCATCCGGATCGATACAACTCCAGATGAACTGCGGCTGAAGACTGACATTTGTTGCTCCGTTGGCGGGAACAATATTGATAGGGGCGTTCGGTGCTCGGTTCAACGTGGTAAAGTTCCACGTAGGTCCGGTAGCCCACCCGCCGTACGGATCATATGCGGAAACCCGCCACTCATACATCGTATGAGCGTCAAACCCGGTATTGGGCGTATACGTAGTGCCGGTTCCCGAGTATAACTCGGTCCATATGGGAACTCCCTGCGCCCGTGCTTCCAGTACATACGTCAATCCGTCACCATCCGGATCACCGCCACTCCAGCTGAACAGCGGTTGTAGTGCAACGCCGGTGGCGCCGTTCCCGGGAAAAATATTGGTTGGCGGATAGGGATCGCGATTAAGCGTTGTGAAATACCAGTTTGGCCCCGTGGTAGTTGCGCCCTGTCCATCATCGGCGATAACGCGCCACTCATACGTCGTATGGGGAGCCAGTTCCCATCCCAGCGTAAAATCGATCGCTGTTCCTGAATACCATTCCGTCCACACAGCTTCCCACTCAGCCTTTCCCTCAACGGTATATGAGAGATCATCACCGTCTGGATCACTACAACTCCATCCGAATGTCGGTTGCAGACTTATGCCCGTTGCGCCGTCCGGTGGCGTCGGTCCGCTCGGTTGATTCGGCGGGCTGTTATCCTGCGTCTTGAATCGCCATTCAGTACTTACGGCTTCCGAACCATGGTCGTCGGACGCGGTAACCATCCACTTATGCCACGTTCCCTGGGCCAATTCCTCATACGCCTCAATCTGATAGAAGGCATTACCGAGATTCGTCTTCGTGAGAACAACAATCCCGTTATCCAGCATTACCGTCAGGTCATAGTTCAGATCATCTCCGTCAGGATCGCTGCAACTCCAGCTGAGTACCGGTTGTGTCGTAACACCTTCCGTATTATTCGCCGGATCCGGATTCGTCGGCGCATTCGGAGGCCGGTTCGTGGTAAATCTCCATGGATTCCCTGCGGTGGATGAACCTGACGGGTCATACGCAGTCACCTGCCAGTCATAAACCGTCGCTTCCTCCAACTCCTCGAATCCCTGCACCTGGTATGACGGTTGCGATAGTCCCATTCGACTGATAACGATATTCTGATTGCTATGCCGACGCACAATGAGGTCATATGTCAGGGTGTCATCGTCAGGGTCCGTACAATTCCAGCTTAGAAGAGGTGTATACCCCACACCGGTCGCATTATTCGGTGGATCGGGTGTATCGGGCGGATTGGGAGATGCGTTATGTGCACCGACGAGGATGATTTCATGACTCTGATTTGCTTCCGGATACTCGTCGGTCTCCAGCATCAGACTGCCTGTGACATCCTCACGACCACCGAATCCTACCGGCGGCGTAAAGAATACCCATACGGTATCTGTTGACGCGGCTTCAACGTCGAAAGATACGGTGTTCTGATACCCGGACGGAGAAAGTGATATTCCGAATTCATCCTCACCCTCTTCCAGGGTCGCATCAACGGCCAGCGGCCAATCGAGACTTTCATTCGTCACGATGAAAAAGACGGTCTGATTCGTATCGGTTAGCGTCAATGAATCGGGCAGGTCTCCCGTTTCACCACTGGCACCGGAACCGCTCACCGAAAGCAAAAGATTGCCCCGATCGGTTTCAACGTCGATGGTCCCGTCGTATGACCCAACTCCACCAGGTGCAAATATGATATCGATAGGAAGCTCCGCGTCGGGATCAAGGTTCAGCGGGAATGTTATCGTTCCGGTATCTAGACTGAATGCATCATCACTGACAGTGATCCCGTTGATCTGAAGGGCATATTGGCTACCGTTTACCCATGTTTGACTGATTCCGGTTTCCGCTTCCCAATGAACCGTACCGAACGACGTATCTGCCGCCCCGTGGAGAATCAACCCGGCGAATATCACGGTATCCATTACCTCGCCGCTGATTGTACCGTATCCATCTGCGAACCATACTTCCAGTTCGCCCTCGTTTTGACTCGTACCGCGTCCTTCCCATACTCCATCGAGGTAACCGCTGTCGGCCCACACCATTGCAAGCCCCATAATTTCTTCAAAATCATGAGAAACCCGATCCCACGGATATGCTTCATAGGCTCCCTCATCGGCACTATAGGTTGCCCGGATAACAATCTCCTCGCCGGGCTTCACTGTATCAGTTGACGCGGGTTCGAAGACCAGTTCGATGGATTCCAGTCCGTTCTGTGCGGTCAGTTCTTCGGTCTTGAAATCGTCTGTATCACTCTGGGGATGATACTGATCATAGTAGCGCGCCGTTACCTGTCCCGGATCGGTTTCAACGATTCCGTTCAACTGTGACGCACCGAATCCCCAGAAGACCGTTTCAAGCGCCATACTCTCGAAGATTCCGCTATTGATTCCGGTCTCGATAACGGCTACTTCTTCCTCGTCCCCACCTTCGCCGAGTACATGAACGAACACCGAATCAACGGAGCCTCGATCTTCATTCATATCTCTGTCGACCACTTTCAGGTAGGCATCATCGAGACCGATACGAAATGTATCAATGGATTCGCCATCCCCGTCAATCCATGTGACCATGCCGGAGGTTCTGATTCGAACCAGAACCTCTTCCTCCAGTTCATTGTAAATGAGACGGAGCGTACTTCCTGTATCAACGTAGAAGGTAGTACCGTCGATTCTGATATCATCCAGGGGTCCGACGACCTGCAGATCGAGGTATGTTTCACTCCTGTACAGACCACCACCAAGATGGGTCAAATCGATTCGGGTATATTCGGAGATATTCAGAATGCCCACTTCCACCTCTATACTCGACGTGGCAGTCGTGAGGAGTTTTACCTCCACGTATACTTCATCTTCCTCGGGATTGACTTCGCTGAACTGATCGCCGTCAGCAGTGACGAAGGCAGCCCATTCATCCGCCTCCTGAGCCTGAATGCTCTCAGTCACCGTTTCGCCGCTCACCCCCGGGACGTCTTCGTATGCCTCCTCCATATAACTCGCGTCTATTGAATCTCCGGCTCCATCTATCTGCAGACTCTCGGACGTATCGTTATCGACCACAACGTCAATTGAACGGGAAACATAGTCGGTTGCCGTGAAAGCACCCGCGACACCTCTCTGATAACAAGCCACCTGTAGGGTGTCCATGGATGTAGTGACGTCCACATAGATAATATCCTGTTCTATGATCCCGGGATTCAGGGCTTCATCGACGACCCAGATAACGAGGTCACCATGGACGCCGATTTCATAGAGATCTCCCAGTTCCTGGAGATTGTACTGCGCATCCGCTTCATAGAACGAGATATCTGCACGTTCGTCTACCGTATATGCAACGGTCTGATCCGAGAAATCCGACAGCGACACTCCGTCGAGCTCGACTGAAACATCGTCTCCATGGTAGACCGCCAGTATGCGATCCATCTGACTTGTAGGAGTTCCGTAATGCTCCAGATCTATATAATCGGTACTCTCGTATACGAGATCACCGTTTGTATCGCTTAATACCAGGAATGCCTGATCGCCGCTCTCGGCGGTGAACGTCAACGTTAGTTGTTCACTATCCCCATGAGCCGCCTGGATCTCGGGCTGCAGCTGTGATCCGATTGGGAAGGATGCCGACCATGTTTCATCAACAAACCGGAACTCGTCCTGTTCCACTTCTTCGGTAATTGGTCCGGTATGTCGTATTGAGCTGTATGGTATCTCAAAAAGCCCCGCCACGCTGTAGAGATTTCCCAGCTCTCCGGAATCATCAAATATGCTCGTCGTTTCCGCCCCGACGATTCTCCAATCGCTCCACACACCAGCGCTCTGGCGTCTCAGGATGTACCCGTCAACTGATGCTGAAGGACTCCACCACGTCAAACGGTTTCCGTTCTGTTCCCATGCCACGTGCAGGCTTTCGATCAGGCAACTCAACATTGATACCGTGAACTGCCTTGATTCTCCTGCTTCCACGGTTCCAAGCGTTACGGTGCCCCGGTATGAAACACGCTCCTCACTGCCACTGCCGCTCATGCCGTCGACAAGAAGAATTTTGCCCGTTCCGGCAACATCCTCGCTGGGGATTTCCGCCTGCTCCGTATCTCTCGGAAGCTGCGCCTGCCAGAGTGTACTGTCCGGTCCGATAACCGAAATCACAAAACGAGCAATCTCTGGTGGAACGGTTTCGGGAGTCAGTTGAAGGACCAACGACTGTGATGATGGCATAATACCGTCATCCCGTTCACAGCTCATCAAACCCAGGAGACAAACGAGTATTGTAATGACACCGAATATCGTGCCCGTTCGACCTGGTTTTTCGATCATTCCGTACCTCCGAAGCGTTATAATACGAGGAGAGACCTTCCATTCATAGTGGCATAAACAGCAATATTAATGCATGAATGATACCATTCACAACTAACGTATCTCCGGTCTATATCGAGTTGTATTTCCTGTAATCCGGGGATATGTGTGTGCTTCAATATACATGTGGATTGCACGACTGCGCCACACTTCTTTGCATTGTAATCCGCCTGAATGTGACGGGATGGCAAACAATCGGTTTATCTGACTAATGAGAACGGCCTTCATTACGCAACTCATTATGAATGCATATTGCATGTATCCGCATAAATCACCGGTTTTCACTGCTACAATATCGGCTGAGAAATGAGAGCGTTTCCCCGTCGCAGCTCATGAAATTGATGTTTCGCACCGAAATCCGTTGAATTCTTGCCGCTCATCCCATTCAATCTCCGGTATGGATCTCAAAGAGTTCGTCGCTGATCTGATTGCGAGCCTTTCATGGAAAATTCGATTTCCGATCACAAAAAGAATCGATACCGCATAATCCGATATGACCTATCGGACGAGTGGCATGTACTGGTAGGGAAGACCGATGCAGACAACGATGAACTCAGTCTCCGCATCGCCAGACCGGATGATTGGTGGTTTCATGTCCGCGGTATGCCCGGGAGTCATGTAGTTCTCCAGGGACCTCCCGGTGAGGATGCACCCCGGGAAATTCTGAAAAAGGCGGCGGCAGTCGCCGCATACCACAGCAAGGCACGTGAAGGCGGAGTAGTTTCCGTTTCCACAACGAGAGCCCGGTACGTCACCAAACCCCGGGGTGCCAGGTCCGGTACGGTCCAGATCCGAAGGGAAACCGTTCTAAAAGCCCGACCATCCGAGGGAAAAAGGATTATCGAAGGGAATAGCGTATAAAATAATCTCTGGGAATCCTTTTTGATTTATCCGATCAGGCCATGATCCTCCGTTTTGGGCTATATTCGGCTATATTCGGCTATCTCCAGTTTCCTCAACAAACCAAACGATTCAGAACTATTTCACTCCCGCCGGTACCGGAATACGGATTGACGTCAATCCACCACGAACGTTACTTTCATCCATAGCACTCGAACGCGGCTCATGCCGCGACAGGGACCTGTCAGATACTCCGGAGGGGGCGTACGATGATTCACCGGTTATGTGCTGTTTGTCTACCTGTATACTGGCTTTTTTTAATTATCAGTGTACCCGCTCTCGCGCAACCCGTCTCGTGGACTATAGAAACGGTGGATATCGGAAGCAAACCGTCGGGTTGCGTGGATGATTCGCTGCGCGTTCATATTCTGTATTCGCAACCTTCGCTGTTTTTCGATCCTGTTCTGGTTCATGCCATCAGGGACGCATCCGGGTGGCTGTTTTCGACCGTGGATTCGTCAACCCCGTACGAGGAAATTGACAAGAACGACGCGGCCCTCGGCGCCGACGGATCTATTCATGTTGCCTACATCGTTCGTATTCCGTATGATGAAATCCGTTATGCGCTTTTCGACGGCACCGAATGGCAGACTGCAGGCTATATAGACGAATGTACGGCGATTTCTCCCATGGCCCTGGACCTCGGTCCCGGTGATATTCCCTATGTCGCCTATCCGAGAATGGAGGGAGGGATGCCCCTTTACATGGCCTGGAGACCTGATGGATCCTGGCACTTCGTTACTGTTGAGGAATTCGATTCAAGCCTTTCGGATATAGCCGTCGATTCGGATGGATTCGCACATATAACCTTTACTCGGTCCGACGGCCCTTACCCATCATACGGGCTCATATACGCCACCAATGGCGGGTCGGGCTGGGTCCAAGAATCAATCGACAGTTCAGACGTTTATTGGGTCACATCATCCATCGATGTCGATGCCGCGAACATGCCTCATGTGGCGTATTACAGGACCGTTGAGCAATCGCTAACCTACGCATATAAGGACGAAAGCGGGTGGAAACACGAAAACGTGGAATCATCGGGCGACGCGGGGACCTTCCCGTCTCTCTGTCTCGACGATTCAGATAATGTTCACATAGCGTACTACGATTTTACCACTCATGATTTGAAATACGCGTATCGATCCCAGCGGGGATGGTCGATTGAACAGGTCGATTGCCACGGCGAGGTGGGCGCCCGCCCGGTTCTTGCCCTGGATCCCTACGACAATCCGCACATCTTCTACGAGGATGTGACGAACGGGACGGTAAAACACGCATACGCGGGGTTGAACCTCACGGTCACTGCCGATCAGGCTACAACCGTGCAGCTCTCATGGTCGACCATGACGGGAATCTCCGAGTTCCGGGTTTACGGGAAGTGGCCCTTTGATTACTTCGAGCCGGATCTCATTCCGCCGTATTCCGATCTGATCGGAATATATACGGGAACAACCTCTCCGGTTCTCCCGTTCCCGCCCGACTCCAGCGCCGCATACCGCGTCGTGGGGATGGACGGATACGGACATGAAGTGGGACGTTCGAATCTCGAAGGATTGCTCACATACGATCTGAATTTCGAATAGGGTCGCTCAGCCGATGTGTGACTGTCCGCCCGCTCAAAAAAGGACAATCCCCCGCGAAGACGGGTACTTATCTGAGGCGCTTCAGCCAGGATCGGGCTCGATCAACCTTTCGCTGATAGTACGAAGCCGGGGAATCGCCTTTTTCTTCTATAAAGATTTCGAGATGAGTCGTTGCCCGTTCCTTTGAATTGTTCCGTTCGGATTTGCTGAGATCCCCGTCTCTGCTTTGATGATGATAAAGATCCCCCAGCAGATAATGCGCATCAACCAGAGACTCATCCAGCCTCAACGCTTCATGTGCATGATGAATCGCGGTACTCCGCAACGCCGGATCGGTAAATGCCATGGGAGCGAGTACACTCCCCAAAAGTACATGAGCCTTTGCATAATCCGGATCGAGTTCTAAAGCCCGTCTCAGTATATCGGTTTTCCGTGCGCCGTCTGTTTCGTGTCTCGCCAGGTTATACAGCTCGTACGCTGCAACTGACGATGTTTCATCCCGGCGCAGCTCTCGGGTCGACTCCTCATCCAGAGGAAGCCCCAGTTTGTGTGCAAGTCCCGTGGCGATTTCATCCTGAATCCGAAACACGTCCTCGTATGGCCCGGATGCACCGGTCGCCTTTCCGGGATCCAGTTCCCCTGACTCCACATGAACCATCCGCGTGTTGATTTTCAAGGTCGTTGCACCAGGCATATCGAGCTTCTGAAAACTCCCGACAACGAGATAATCCGCGTTGAGAAGCTTCCCTACCGAACCGGCGCGATCCTCCGTCAAATCGGTGAGACCCAGTTGCAATTCTTTCATCACCTCACTGATCTGGACGCGCTCAACCAAACGGCATCCCGGCACGTGGTTGAGTTTCGTGGCCATGGTCTCGGCGAATCCTTCACACATCCAATCAAGTTCCTGCTTCCCCATAACATTTCTGAAGGGAACCACGGCCAGAACCACATTCGACTCATCATATGAGCAGTAAGCCACTCCTGAAATAAGGAGAAACAGAATAATCGTATTTCGCATGATTCTTCTCTAATAGAGATGGTATACGATCTTTGAACTTGCGGAGAATCCGGTACTCTCGTCTTCGTACCAGTTGTACTCCAGCTCATTGTTCCAGGTTACCACATCGGTTATGTGATAGTCTATGGTAACATACGCCGTGGATGTCGTGGTCTCCTCCGTAGCCTTGATCTGTTCCGTCCGTGCTCCGATGCTGCTCTCCAGATACCGACCGAAGACACTGCTCAACTCAGCGAGAACACTCATATCGGTATAGTCGTAGCCTTCCGTAATCGCGCTGGAGGCATCGCCTTCTACTGATATCTGATGTTGAAGCGTAATCGGGTACTCCCACCGGAGGAAAAAGGCGATGAACGCATACTTGTCTAAGTCGTTATTCGGTTTACTCACCTCCTGGAAATACGATGCTTTGAGTTCCAGACCATATTTCCGCTTGTCAAAAGATGAGGATATGGCATCGTAAATCTCATAGGAGATATCCAGTGTGATATCGTTCGTGGTTACCAGCCCATTTGCTACCAATATATCCTGTGTCTTCACCATTCTGTCATAATGATCCATGGCTCTGATGTAGAACGGTAACAACTGTCTGATAACATCCCGAGAGAGTCGCCTCGTGAGTACTCCCGCGGCCAATAACTCATTCTGCACGATAACTATCCGTTCAAATGCCGCGATGTTCACAACACGACCGTATCCGATGCCTGCGGCGGCGTTTGTAGCGGGGGTTTCAAGATCATCCGTGGAACCGTCATTTCTCTTTGCCCATGAGAGCTGGCCCTCAGTATAAACAAAATAGGGACTCTGGGGAGTGAGATACCACTTCCGACCATACGTGAGATACTCGTCCCATCCGAACTCACTGAATCCCTTTATCCGTATTCCGGCGGCATCCGATCGAGTCTCCTCCCGGGTTCCATCTTCATCGCTTTCGGTTTTCGAATAATCAACATCATATTCAACGGCGCCGGATAGATAATATCCGCTGCTCCCTCGTTCCACCTCGAGTTCCAAACCTAAAGATGTCGTGGCACTGAATGTCCTTCGTAGTTCATCCTTATCTTCTCCCGACGCTTTGAGATCAATCTCCAACCGCGAATCGATGGAACGCGATTCCCTGTCAACAAAGACATCCTGAATGATCTCTTTTCGCGTGGTTCGGGCAGCGGGAACCGCGGTGATCGACGATGTTGGCGTACCGGTGTAACCAGCCGTCGGCGTTTCCGGCTGTATCGATTCGGGTTCACCGGGTACCTGTTCGGGCTCGTCCCGTGCGGGAGGGATCTCTTCGCGTCGATCGGCATATTCAACGGTTTGGGAAAGGAGGATGCGTCCGGTGCGCCCATCCGGTAATCGCACAATGGCACTGGTTCCCTCAAATTCCGTTACTGTAACCTTTGTACCTTTTGCTATGACCGCAATAAACTCCCAGGAATCGTTATACAGGGTTGCTCCTTGTCCGGCAACAGTAAGCACATCGTCGGAAGACTGCTGTGCATAAACGAAAGAAGACCAGGCCAGAAAGATCAAGGGGAGCATCGAAATCAGGAAAAATGAAGTATAGTCTGGCCATATTCGTGGACGCGCAATCCGCGATAGTCGATACGGGCGTGTCATTGAGTACTCCTCGGGCGATGAGATGAAATTTTTCCCGGCACGTAATATCTATCGGCATTCACGCCACCGGGTATTCACAGAAATCAGGGACGAGAGCCCCGTCCAATCGTGCAAAATGCCCCAAATGGCGAACCAGGCCAAGGAAAAACTCGCTATGGTGCATTTCCTTCTGTTCTTCATGGTGATCATGAGGTTTCACGCATGAGGCCTGAGCGGGCTAACCCATGTAGGCGTATTGTAAATCGAAACGAGGAACGCGATCGGTGATAGCCTTGACACATGATGTAATATCTAATATATCAGATGAAATGTATTTCCAAACATACAGGAGGAATCATGTCGCCTCTTCCGGAAGCCTCATTTCAGACCAAATCTCTGAGGGAACAGGTGTATGAATATCTACGAGAGGCGTTAAGTGCGCGTGCCTTGGCCCCGGGCGATACGATTCGCATGGATGAGCTCTGCGAGAAACTCGGAATCAGCCGTACTCCGTTGCGGGAGGCGCTTCTTCAACTTGAATGGGAGGGATTCGTCACCATTTATCCCCGCCGAGGCATCGTAGTGCGCGGTCTGACCCTCGATACAATCCGGCATCTATACGAGATAATCGGCGCGCTGGAATCATCCACTATACCGATGGTGTTTCCCCTGCTCAATCTGGAGCATCTGGCCGCCATGCAGGAACACAATCATGCCATGCGCGATGCCCTCAACCATGACGACTTCCAGGCGTACTATTCACATAATATTGCACTTCATGATTGTCTGTTGTCGCTATCCGATAATCGTGAGCTCAACCGAATCATTTCAGTCAGCCGGCAACGGCTATATGATTTTCCACGAAAGACAACGTTCATCAAGGAGTGGGAACTTCGTTCTCTCGATGAACATCAGAAGTACATCGATCTTCTCCTTGCCGGAGATTCTCCGGGGGCATCGAGGTTCATCCGTGACGTGCATTGGTCGTATGCCGTCCAGGAGCCCTTCATACGGCAATACTATGCTTCCGAAATAGACAACCATGCCATCTGACATGCGAATTTCCGCGCCCCCGTGTGGTCTTGTCTCCCGTGTTCAACGGTTTTCAATACATGACGGACCCGGAATTCGAACAACCGTTTTCCTCATGGGATGCTCCCTCTCCTGTGCGTGGTGTCACAATCCCGAAACACGTTCCGGAAAACCTGTTCCCCGCACTATTCGAAACCGATGTATCGCATGCGGCGCGTGTATGTCTATCTGCCCTGAATTCCACGGGGATTGTACCACGTTTCCTCCGAAAACATGCCGCGTATGCGGAGACTGTGTCCGCGCCTGCCCAACCGGTGCCAGGATCATGTCAGGAATGGAAAGCACTCCTGACGACCTTATGGAGATACTCCGAAAGGATGTTGTATTTTATGAACAATCTGGTGGCGGAGTCACTTTTTCCGGTGGAGAACCCATGGAGAGTGTGACTTTTCTGCGCGCCTGTCTTGAACAATGCACAATGTCGGGCATTCATACCGCAGTAGATACATCGGGATTCTGTCCGAAAGAGTCATTCGAGGAAATCGTACCCTGTGTGGATCTGTTTCTCTATGACCTCAAGCTTTTAGATGATTCACAACACAAACGATGGACCGGTGTTTCCGTTATTCCCATTCTTGAAAATCTTACATACCTCACCACCTGCGCAGTCTCCATACGAATCAGAATACCGCTCGTTCCCGGCATCACCATGACGGATTCAAATCTCAATAGTATCGGTGGATTCATTTCATCGCTTCAGTCGAGACCGCCCGTGGAACTTCTTCCCTATCACCGACTCGGAGAAGACAAGGCTCAACGCCTTGAGCTTACTCCAAGCCGGACATTCGTGCCTCCGGGAAGATCCGAGACCGCTCACGCAGCCGATATCCTCCGTCAATATGATATTGTGGTTCTTGGAGATACGATACCGTGACCGAACGTATACGGCGTTTACTGCAAAAGACCAGGGAGACCAAGCCGGAGATATCCATGGAACGCGCCCGAATCATCACCGAATCGTATCGCAGATATGCGGGGATGTATTCGTATCCTGTGATGAGGGCAATGTCGTTCCGCGATCTCTGTGAGCAAAAGGCTGTATACATCGGTTCTCAAGAACTCATCGTTGGGCAGCGAGGTCCGCGACCAAAAGCGGTACCCACGTACCCCGAAATATCATGCCATACTCAAGAGGACCTTGAAATCCTCGATTCACGGGAAAAAACCCCATATCGAGTTGATGAGGAAAATCTCGCCACACACATCAACCATGTGGAACCGTACTGGCGGGGGAGAAGTATTCGAGAGCGTGTACTCGCAAGAATGTCTGATGAATGGCTCGATGCCTATTCTGCGGGGATCTTTACCGAATTCATGGAGCAACGGGCACCCGGGCACACAGCTGCCGACGGAAAAATCTACCGGTATGGCATGGTCGATTTGGTAGAACGGATCACCCGCACCGTGAATGCATTGGATCTGATTCATGATCCTCGTGCCTGGAAGAAACGCGAACAACTACTCGCCATGAAAATCGCGGCGGAATCGATCATTACATTGGCACACCGGTATGCTGCACACGCACGGGCTCTGATGAGAGATGAATCCGATCCTGCCCGGAAGGCGGAACTTGAGCGTATCGCGGCGGTATGTGAACGGGTTCCCGCCCATGCACCACGAAATTTCCATGAAGCCATACAGATGTACTGGTTCTGTCACATCGGTGTTATTCTTGAGCTCAACGGTTGGGATGCCTATACACCGGGCCATCTGGATCAGCATCTTGACCCATTTCTCAAGAGAGGGCTCGCAGATGGATCACTTACCCGCCATGAGGCCAAGGAGCTTCTTCAGTGTCTATTTATACAATTCAATAATCATCCCGCCCCGCCCAAAGTTGGCGTTACGGCAGCGGAAAGCGGCACATATACGGATTTCGCCAGCATAAATCTCGGCGGAATTGCGCCGACCGGATTCGACGGTGTATCACAAACAACCTATATGCTTCTCGAGATTATCGACGAGCTTCACCTCGTCCAACCAAACACGAATATTCAACTGTCTAATGTGAGTTCTAATCAATTCCTCCGTGATGCATGCGCGGTAATACGCAAGGGATACGGGTTTCCTTCGGTCTTCAACGCCGATATGGTGATCGCCGAACTCCTGCGACAGGGGAAGAGCATTCATGACGCCCGTGAGGGAGGTACCAGCGGATGTGTTGAAGCGGGAGCCTTCGGCAAAGAGGCATACATTCTCACCGGGTATCTGAATTTGCCAAAAATCCTGGAGTTAACACTCCATAACGGCATGGATTTCCGGATGAAAAAACAACTCGGTCCTGAGACCGGATCCCCGGACACATTTGAG
>Ga0272441_10005991_pt1 | contig 20704 bp, 12 predicted proteins | sample SSMProp6N_FD_193582 | JGI IMG/M metagenome (GOLD analysis project Ga0272441, IMG submission 193582) | Marine sediment archaeal communities from Little Sippewissett salt marsh, Falmouth, MA, United States - SSM-Prop-6N | ecosystem: Environmental > Aquatic > Marine > Wetlands > Sediment ...
ACGTGGAGTAGCTGTATCTCAGCTTTCCGTCTTTGATAAACAGCGCCTGTCCGCCAATATGTTCGCCAACCGCATAAATCACCCCCTCGGTCGTATCATCAGCCGTTATATAGGCATTGACCTCATAGTTGGTTGATTTGATCTCAGGTCCGGCCAGTTCGGGCACACGGTACACATTGGGTGTCAGTTCCCAATGTCTTTTTCCAGCCCGCTGCGGATTGGATTCCGGCTGCAGTGCCTTGCCCAGAGAACCGCCGATAGGATAGACATCGTACTTATCGGCTTCCTCCCAGAATAGTTTTTCCAGCTCTTTGACTTTTTTCGGATACTGATCCGCCACATTCACCTGCTGGATGGGGTCTTCATCGATGTTGTACAATTCCCATTCGGTATTCAGGGGATCGAAGTTTGCCATGGCCGCCGGATCTACCGACCAGGGAATCCGATACGGTTTTCCGCTGATGGTCCAGCCATCGTGATACAAGCCGACAAATCCTGTCATTTCAAAATACTGGGTGGGATGGTTTGTTTTGGCATCGGGATTGTTCCATGCATAGGTGAGCGATTTTCCCGGATACGGCTTTCGTTTCTGGCCGTTCACATAGTCGGGCGCCGGAACACCGGTCACCTCCAGAATCGTGGGAACGATATCGGTGACGTTCTGAAATTGTCTGCGCCATTCGCCCCTGGCCTTGATGGCTTTGGGATATCGTATGGCCGTAGCGGACATGGTTCCGCCGAAATGGGATGCCATCTGTTTGACCCACTGAAACGGGGTTGATGACGCATATGACCATGCGACCGAATAATGGTTGGCCATATGAGGACCACCCCATGCATCAAGCCCTCCGAACTCTTCAAGTTTTTCCAGTTGCTGTTCCATAGTAAGGGGCGGGAATCCGTTCTGCATCAACAGCTCGGAGAATGTTCCGGTGGGCGTTCCTTCCCCGGTGCAGCCATTATCGGCGGTAAGATAGATAACAAGTGTATTGTCCAGCTCTCCCAGTTCCTCGATATGGTCAATGACCCGTCCGATATGATAATCAACATGTTCCATAAAAGCGGCATTTACCTCCATCTGCCGCGCCAGATAGGCCTTTCCCTCCTTGCTGAAGGAATCCCATTTGGGAAGGACTTCCGGCCAGTCCACCATTTTGGCGTCTTTGGGAACCAGGCCCAGTTTTTTCTGGCGTTCTAGTTGCTGCGCCCTATAGGCATGCCAGCCTTCATCGAACTGCCCCTTGTATTTATCTCGCCACTCTTTTGGCACCTGGATGGGCGCATGAACGGCACCCGGCGTATAGTAGACAAAGAAAGGGGCATCCCGCAGACCTTTCCAGTTGTCCAGCCATTTGATGGCCTGGTCGGCCATACCCTGGGACAGATGGAACGTTGATCCGTCGGCATTGGTTTTCGGGGTTTCAATGGCCGTGGTGTTTTCGTACAATAAGGGATGGAACTGGTTGGTCTCGCCGCCCAGGAATCCCCAGAAATACTCGAAACCCCAAATACCGGTGGGCCAGCTCTCAAACGGACCGGCAGGCGAGGCCTCTTCCATGGGGGTGTTGTGCCATTTGCCGAATGCAGCCGTGGCATATCCGTTGTCGGTTAAAATCTTGGCAATGGATGGGGTGCTGTAGTCTATTTGTGAATTGTATCCCGGATACCCGGTGGCAAACTCTGATATAATCCCGGTGCCGATCTGGTGAATATTGTAACCGGTTAATAACGATCCACGGGTAGGGGAACAAACCGCGGCAACGGACATGTGCGTGTATCGAATGCCTTCATCACCCAAACGGTCGAAGGTGGGTGTCTTCATGACGCCCCCAAAGGATGTTGCATTCGAATAACCGGCGTCATCCAGCATAATAATCAGGACATTAGGAGCACCCTCGGGCGCTTTCGGCTGCCCGATAAAATCGGGTTTTGATTCTGCCAGGGTTTTCCCCTGGATCCCTTTCCATTCCTCTAACGGATAGGGTATGGCGTTCCCGCCACCGCTCTTTTGAGCGACGGCCACCTGACAGCAGAACACAATAGAGAGAATGCCTAAAAGTGAAATTACGGTCTTTAATGATTTCATCGTTGCCTCCTTTCGTTTTTCTGTTCAAAATCGCAAAAATTGGATCTTGACTATTTCACGGGCTCAACACCCGGAAACGTCCAGGTGCCATCCAGGATCTCCTGGCGCGGCTGGTACATCCGCACGGCGTAGTTCCAGCCTTCGGTGATCGGCAGGTAGTTCACGCTCTTTTGATCCCCGCCGAGGTGGATCGTGTACGAGCCGTCCTCGTTCGGCCTGGCGGAGAAGTTGTTGTAGCTGTTCACGCCCCGATCGTTGGCTTCCAGGTACCCGTCGGCGTTGTAGACCGTGATGGACCAGAACGCATCCACGGGCACATCCTTGACCGTCACCGCGTGCGGCGTCTTGCCGTCGTTCTTTTCGACGCTGCCCATAATGTAGAAGGCGGCCGTGCGCGGCAGTCCGCCCCAACCGGCGCCTGCGGCGACCAGATGGTCGATAGTCCGGCGCAGGTACCTCTCCTGGACAAGCTCTACAAGAGAAAATGTAAAGAACACGGTGAGCACCGCGAAGGAAATAATCGCCACGCCGAATTTTCTCAGCATCTTTACCGGGCTGTCCGTTTCAAATCGTGTATGTATCGATGTGAAAAGGAAAATCGCAGAGGATGCCAGCAGGATAGACAGCGCGGCTCCGGCGTCGAGCCTTGAGTAATCTCTTTGATCACCAAAGCCTTGCGTTCGATCGTGAGCCTTTGCGGCATCCATCGTTTTCGCATTGGGTATTCCATCATCCTTCCCGCTCAGGCTGCACCGGTATGAGTGCGCCCTGTGTCCGGATAAATCTGATCCCGGCACGCGGTATTACCGCGATTGCCATAGCCACCATGTCCTCGATGGGCATGGCGGACATGGTTTCAATTGCAATAACCTCGGCAACTCCGTCCTCAAGGGTAATTTTTGCGATCGATGTACGATTGTAGAAATGCAGATTGCGTGAAATCACAACAATATGTTCGTTGAAATCGACGTCTGGGACATCTTCTCCCGGTCTGAAAGCCTGCCACACAGAGGTGAACACTGTCGCGGTACCGACGTACCCTGCGGCACCTTTCTGCAGGGCCTCGGGCAGTCGTTTCAGTTCGGCAACCGGATACTCGCCATCCCACGACTGCAAGATCTTCAGAGTTCTCTTATCTCCATGTGATTCGCGGGAACCCGTATTTGCAGTGCGTGCCTGCGCGAAATATGAATTGTCATTCCCGACGGCTGCCGCCGCGACTTGAATCGGATTACACGCCGTCACGACAACGACCACCGCGATCAGCATGGTACGGTTGACGGAACCTGTATTGTTACATTGCATAATTAGTGTTTCCCGCATCTCGAAAACCGACCCGGTAAAGCTATTTTTCCAGGATCTCTCTCAACGGTTCACCGACCGAGCCCGACGGCTGTTTGACACCCAGCAACACTGCCAGCGTGGGTGCGATGTCCACGGGATGCACCCGGCGGCTGACGCTCCGGGGAGACACACCGGCGCCTGCGAAGATAACAGGTACATAGGTGTCGTAACGCCAGGGTGATCCATGGATAGCGGTAAGTCGGATCGACTCTTCTTCATAGAGATGCCAATACGGTTCCTGGACCACATAGACATCGCCGGAGCGCTTGGGATGATGATTGCGCCGTATCTGCTGGATGATAGGCGCCTCCGGCAGGTTTCCGCTGCGGATGTCGCTGCTGGAAACCGCCAGGGCAACACCATCGAACTTCATCAGTTCTGCCGCCACTGCCCGCTCGACTTCGGCCTGATCCAGACCCTTCTCGCGGATCACATCCCGCTTCAGGTAAAGGTAGGGATGGAAGTAGGTCTCGATCAGTTCCTTGCCGATGCCGAAACGTTGTTTCAGCCTTTCGAGGGCCGGCTCTTTGTCGATGGTCCCGGGATCGATACGTTTGCACTCCATCCCCAGGCTCGCCATGTATTCCGGCGCCTCGGGCGCCCCGTGATCGGCAGACAGCACGATCAACGTATACTGCAATCCGACTTTTTCATCCACGAACCTGATCAGATCCGCGAGGGTGCGGTCCAGGCGCAGGAGATTGTCCTCGCTTTCCAGGCTGGACGGTCCGAAGAGATGCCCTACGTAATCGGTGGATGAAAAACTGACGGAAAGATAGTCGGGTATCTCGTCCTGCCCGAGGTGTTCATTCTCGATCAAGGCCCTGACAAAATCGAGGGTCAGTTCGTCCCCCGCCGGGCTGATCGTCAGCAGCGTATAGAAATATTTATTATCAGGGCCACCATAGGCATGGGGAAACGTCCTGCCATATCCGGGCAAATCCGTCTCGTAGGGGCGATCATCCATTTCACCGAAGCGATACGTAGCCTTTTCATGCATCAGTTTCCACGATTTGTTGTGCCACTGGTCGGCACGTCGCCCGGCATTCCAGGCGCTCACCCAGGCCGGGTACTCTTTGTAGTAGAAGGTGCTCGTGATAAAATCGCCGCTTTCCTTCGAAAACCAAAATGCCTTGCCGGCATGGCCGGCCATGGAGACGGCACCGCGATCCTTCACGGACACACCGAAAATCTTCGAGCGGCCGCCGAAATGCACCGCCAGCTCATCGCTGAATGTCGAGGCCAGGATAGCCGCCGGAGACCTCCCCTTGGTACGCGCCACTTTCTGGGTCGGATCGATTTCGGCATCCTTTTCTTCTTTTTCGCGTGTGGGCAAGAGCGGATATCTGTTATCTTCGATGTTGTAGCCAAGTGCCCCCGTCTCGCGGTCGAACCAGACATTGGCCACCATGCCGTGAGCGGCAGGATCCGCCCCGGTGGCAAGCGTTGTATGACCGACGATGGTCTCCGTATTGGAATGACGGTGATGGGCATCCGTATACACGGTACCGTGCTTCAACAGGTAGCGGAATCCACTCTCACCCAGCCTGTCATAATACCGATAGGGCATGTCGCCCCGAAGCTGGTCCACGGTAATCTGCAGGATAAGCCGGGGCCTCTGTGGTTCTGCCCACGCCGACAACGGTAATGTGACGGCTGCAATAAACAGCGCAAGCACGACTCCCAGCGAAAGGTAATTTATCACACTGAATCCCCGATATTTTTTGGTGGTGAGCGATTCTTTAGAGGACATTGTAATGCTCCTTTTTACTCATCCGTGTCTGTTACTGTTATGGATTTTTCATTAATCAAAAAATTAGTACAGCATCGAACGCACTTTTCCGCGAAATATCGTTCAGCAGTATGGTAAAAACATTGACCTCGCCTGTCAGGCAGATATATTCGGGACTTCCTCTTTGTCTCTTTCTGTTTGGATACGCTTGATTCTGCCGAGAAACATCAATGTTGACGTGCGGTACCGATGAAAAGAGTGCGTCATTCGTATTCGGGGAACCGATGGCCGCTCCGCAGTCGTTCACAGTCTCCGTTCGGAATGTCCGTATGCCCAATATTTCAAGCCTTATTTAAAATCGCCAGGAGAGCCCGAGCACAAGGCCACTCTGAGCGACGTCATACAGAAATTCATCCTTCTCGTAATCCACATCCAGATAACGGTAGCCAAAGGTGGTGGCAAACCCTTTTGTCCACTGATAGCCGAGATTGATATTGGCATCCCACATCAAATCGGACTCCACACCGAATCCGCCGAGTGCAAGCATGCCGCTGATAAAAAATCTCGATTCTCCAATCGGCATCAATCCTTTCACACCGACGAGCGGGTCCACCCAGTCCTCTTTATTGGAAATGCCTCTGTCGCCTATCAGGCCGCCACGCAACGTGAGCTCCGAATCCACGGACCAGTACCGTATCCCGCCGACAACATCGAGAAAGGCCCTTTTGGTTTCAGCCAAGCGATAGAGGCCTGCCACAGAAACGATCCACGATTTTGTCCTCGAATTGACCGAGGAAAAATACGGCCCCGGCGTCGCCTCATCATCTTCAATATCAAAATAAGCAACGTCCATAACCAGGCCGTACTGACCTTTTCGGGCCTCACCCACGAGCATCAGCGCCCCGTTTATATTCCCGAGCACATCGTCGTAGAAATCTATGTCAATATCGGCGGCCGGAAGGCCCGGCAGAGTACCCACCGTTCCTTTTTGACCCGCCAGCCAGGCGTAGGGAGCCAATTGGAACGACCATCGATCGCTGCTCTGGGATGCGGCATCCACAGGGAAACACAGGAACAGCAGGACAAGGAGCCCATTTATGCTTCTGTATATTGATTCTTTCATACCCACCACCCCCATTGTTGAGTTTTTGCAACAGCCGTTGTCGGGCGCGAAATACCATGAACCGTCTTTCTGTGCCTAAAGCTATACGCATCGCCTACTCACTGCTCTTCGGGAAAAGAAACTGCAGCTGCAGGCGCAGGGTCCAGTCGGGGCCATAGTCCGGTTTGTCGACGTTGACGAATGCCTGGATCTGTGCGTTCACAGGATGATCACCGATGTTGAAAATCCTGCCCACACCACCGCCGAAAGGAATGGTCCATTTATTACCACTGCCTGCCTGCCAGTCTGCCGTGACGATGGGTGATGTGATGAGATACCAGCCTTCGGGCAGATTGTAGTTGATGAAGTACTGCAGCAGGAACCGGTTGACAGTGTCCCTGTCACCGTCGCCGGCATACGACCAGAGGTTGTTTGCCAGCGCGCCATACACCCAGCGCCCCGGCGTCTGCAGATAAACTGCCGCCGGCCCTGCACTGTATTTACCGGTGCCAAGGGCTCTATCGTTTGCCGTCGGGAAAGAAAAGATCGGACCAACCCCATAAAACGTCTCACCCTCCGTAACCGGTGACCAGAACAACGTGGTGTTCAAGTCGCCCCATCCGTAATCGCTGCCGTAGCCTGGTGTCATTTCCGGTTGATAGATGATGGGGAGAATCGTGCGGGTAATGACATTCCAGTCTTCATCCCATTTAAAAGGAATGACCGGCTGGATATTGAGAATATTCTGGGTGTCCTCACCCGGACCGACGTTGAAGTTGGTGTTGTTCTGAAGCGGCAGGCTGATCAGATCAGCCACCGGATTCTGGACCTGTTTGGCCAGGTCCTGCACCTCATCCGCCCGGACTGTCGGTACCATCGTCGGCAGTATGATAAGACACAGAACAGCCAGGCTCACAAAAATTGAGAAATTCTTCACGTAATCTGTTTTGAATCTCATTTCTGTCCCTCCTTCGAAATTATTTATATGGTGACTGGACTCCCCCTCTCGCTGAGAGGAAACGGTTGTTTACTTAATCTTCCGTATTGCTGGCGGCTCCCAGGTGCGGGTCAGGATATCCGCTCTGGGCGAATATTCCCTGAGAATTACATAGAACGGTCTGTCGGGGGCCGGCAGCCAGTTGGCCTTCTGTATAGGATCCGTCGGTTCCTGATGCTGGATGTATATCGCGAGCGATCCGTTTTCTCCGTACTTGATACCCGGAGTCCGATCCCCGATCGAATAGCGGTTGATTGCATTGGCGACAAACAGCTTGGACTCGGCATCATACATGGTGACCGACCAGAAGGCCTCGACAGGCGGCGGTACATCGAAGTGCAGTACATAGCGTGCCTTCGGGTCGAAGGGCTTTCCCTCCGCATCCAGAAAGCCCACATGGTAGGTACTGACTTCTGCCTGGTTGTACAGGAGACCGATCCACGCATAGGCCGCCCGGTATACGAAATCGGTCCCTGCATCGGCCGGCCCGAATGCCTCGGACCACCCGTTTATCATCCGGCCGACAGCCCGGGTGCGTTCCTCGATAATGGCCCGGGCAGTTTCAATGGCCCGTTCCAGGCCACGCCGGGTGTCATCATCCACGTTCCGGGGATCAAACTTCTGTGACGGGTGGAAGCCGATCTCTTTGAAGAGCCCGAACATGGCTTCATCTCTTGCCGGTGGCGGGTTCCGCCGGAGCATTTCGTTCATGATGGCAAACCAGTCGAGCGGATCTTCGATCCTGTAGACGGGATACGCGGAATGACCGCCGGGTGCTGCATCTGCAAATTTCTTACCCCACAGGCTGAGGGGAACCAGGGCGCATTTATCCTGAAGTGCCGTGGCCTTGGGCACGTCGTCCGGCCCGCTGACGGCGAGTCGTCCCACAAACCAGGCCATGGGCGTGCCCAGATCAACACGCCGGACGTCTTCAGGCAGCACACCCTGCCAACCGGGGGGTACCAGGGCGAAATTACCGCCTGCCGGCCCCACGGTATCCCACGAGAGGTTTGCATTGAAACGATGATAAAAATCACCGATGGGAAACCACCAGGCCCGGTCCCTGATTTCCGGTATGACGAGCACGACGGGCTCCCTGGTCACGTCCACCCAGGCCCGTGAATATAAGGTATCGTTATTGGGTGTCACCACCCAATCGTCCCCAGCCTTTACCAGACCGCGCACATGATTGAACTGATTGACCGTCTTCTCGTACCCGCGTTTCGGATCGAGGGTCTGTTCATAGAAGGTTCGATACAATTCAACGAGGGGGAACGCATAGATATACGCCTGCACACCGATTGTGTACGCCAGCGCCTCCCTCGGTGATACCTGCAGTGCCGTCGAGGACGCTTCCGTTTTCGCTACCGCCGGAGGAACCCAGGTACCGTCAATTGCTTCTTTTTTGGGCCAGTAGAGACGCGCATATAAGGTAAACGGGCCGTCAGGTGCCGGAAGCCAGTTCGATTCCTTGTCTTTGCCGGGTGACCGGTGCTGGATATAGACGGTCAGCGACCCGTCATCCCCATATTTCAGACCTTCCGTGCGGTCACCGATGGAATAACGGTTGATATCGTTGGCACTAAAGAGCCGTTCCGGTAACTTGTACATCGTGACGGACCAGAAGGCATTGACGGGGGGCAACCGGTCTTTGGCAAAATGCAGGATGTAATTCTGTTGCGATCCATCGAGAGGATCGCCCTCCGCATCGGCAAGGCCGAAGGGATAGAATGCCTCTGCCAGGGTATTGCCGTATAATGCCCCCATGGCTGCCGCCGCCCGGGTCAGGTATTTGCCTTGCATGTCTTCGCGGCTGCCGAAGATCCCATAAGTCATCTGCCAGCCGTTTTTCATCTCGCCCATCTTCAGGGTCTCCGCCTTGATCTTCTTCACCGCATTCGCAATGCCTTCCTCCATGGCCTCGCGGAGTGCGGGATCGAGCGTGGCAGTATCGAACGGCCGGTTCGGGCCGATGCCGATCCTGGCGAATCGCTCCCACAGGAGCTTTTCGTCGGGATGGGGCGCAACCTGCCCCAGCAGGAAATTCAAGTAGGAGATAAACTCGATCGACTCGGCTTTCTTCTGATCATACGGTGGAAACGTCATCGGCACGGATTCTTTCGGATTCAGCCCGAGAAAGCTGTTCAGGGGCGTCAGCCTATATCCCTTCTGGATGGCAATGGCATTTTTCACATCCGCCGCATCCCTCACCTCCGTGCGGCCCAGATTGAAGACAAAGTTACCTTCCGACCGGAGCACCTTTGCAATACCGGAGGGTGTGCGCCCCTTCCACCCCGGCCCTGCAATCAGATAGTGACCGGCCCCATAACCGGTGGCCCGGGATCCCACATAGGCGAAGTTGTGGGTATACATATCCACCATCTGAAAGGAATAATAGCGATCCTTCGGCACGGCAGGCACACTCAGCACGATCGGCCCGCTCCTGAGATCCAGCCAGGAGATGGAATAGAGGGTATCGTTGTTGGGCGCCACGACCTGGGTGAATGTATGATCGAGGAGACGCATGTAGTGTTTGAACTCGTTGAAGGGTGCCTCGAACCCCGGCGATCCCTCATTAACGGCCATGGTACGCATGGTCCTGTAATTCTCAAGCATGGGATAGGCATAGATGTACGCCTCTTCGGCAATCTTACGGGCTTTTTCCGGAAACATCGACCGCGGCTCTTGCTTACATGACCCTGCCGCCATGAGAACGATCACCACGGAGACGGACAGCCCTAGAGATATCAGCTTTTTCATTGCGTTCCCCCCTTACTTGCGGTGTCACACCGTCTGACGATACACTGTGATGGGGTTGATGATGATAATATTTCCGGTACTCTCGCCTGCATGCACGTCAGTCTCACCGGGATATGAAACACTGCTTGATAGAGCCTTTCGGAAAAGCAACACTTGGTCTACATGCAACGGAGGCAAAAATAATGATCCGTGCCTAATCCCTGTGTATTGCAACGGTGCGGGTGCCTGCAGACACCCGCGTTTGTGTTTGCCAGCATCGTGCCATCGGGAATAAGATATTTCAGTTGGTATTCGAGTGAATCATCTCGTCCATTATGCGATCGAGATTGAAACTTGCCGGTTTCTGGCTTGGCGGATATTCCTTGAACGTCTTCAGAAAATTCGCCACGAGCGGCTGGGCCGGCACAAAAAGATAGGCACGACGTACCCACCAATCCTCGTAGGTGTTTGAGTCATGATCAGCCTTCTCGAAGGGATCCATCCTGAGATCAAACAGCTTCGGCGCCCTGAGCAGGAAGTACGGATCGCGCCAGACGGCCTGGCCTTCGGCGCGCTGTTCCAGGAAGACTGCCTTCCAGCGGTTGTACCGTATCGCCGTCAGCTGGGCATCGTCATTGAAGTAAAAGAATTCCTTGCGGGGCCCTTTCCCCTCCTCACCGGTCAGGTACGGCAGGAAGTTGTAACCATCGAGATGAACCTTGAAGTGCTTGTCGCCGACCTTGTGCCCCTTCATAAGCCTCTCCTTGATCTCGGAATCACCGGCGGCGGCCATCAGGGTCGGCACCCAGTCGAGGTGCGCCATGATCTCGTTGCTGACCGAACCCGCCTTGATCTTTTGAGGCCAGCGCACAAGCATGGGAACACGGTAGGCACCTTCCCAGTTGGTGACCTTCTCACTCCTGAACCAGGTCACCGCAGCATCCGGCCAGGTACAGGCATGCGGCCCGTTGTCTCCGGTATAAAGCACAATGGTATTGTCGGCAATGCCGAGGTCATCCAGCTTCTTCAACAACTGTCCGACGTCATGATCGTGCTGAAGCATGCCGTCGGCATAAAAATTGAGTCCCGACTTGCCCTGCCATTCTTTCGGCACATGGGTGAAGAAGTGCATCCGTGACGAGGCGAACCACACGAAAAAGGGTTTGCCCGCTTTGTGTGCCCGCTCGATGAAGTCGAGCGAGGCATCCAGGAACTCTTCGTCCACCTTCTCCATGCGCTTTCTGGTGAGGGGTCCCGTATCTTCGACACTTTGCCTGCCCACTTTGCCAAACCGGGGATCGACGGTGGGATCATCCTTGTCGGTGGCACTGCACTTCAGGATCCCGCGCGGTCCGAACATCTCGCGAAACTTCGGAGCCTTGGGGTAATCCACGTGTTCCGGTTCTTCTTCGGCATTGAGATGGTAGAGGTTCCCGAAGAATTCATCGAACCCGTGCACCGTCGGTAGAAACTCGTTCCGGTCTCCGAGGTGATTCTTACCGAACTGGCCCGTCATGTACCCGTGGAGTTTGAGCAGTTCCGCCAGGGTGGGGTCCTGATGCTGGAGGCCCTCTTTCGCGCCGGGCATACCGACGCGGCTCAACCCCGTTCTGATAACCGTCTGCCCCGTGATAAAAGCCGCGCGGCCGGCAGTGCAGCTCTGCTCGGCATAGTAGTCGGTAAACAGCATGCCCTCGCTGGCGATGCGGTCGATGTTGGGCGTCTTGTAACCCATCATCCCATGGCTGTAACAACTCAGGTTCGGTACTCCGATGTCATCACCCATGATGATCAGAATGTTGGGCTTTTGCGGCTGATCGGCGGCGATCGCACCAACAGATACTATCAATGCACACATCACTGTAGACATCGTGATTAGAATAATACTGCTACGTCTTATTTTTCTCATAATCCGGTCTCCCTTTTTCGTGGTTGTTGTTTCCTTCTAAGGTCCGACTGTATTTTACCTTATTTCAATCGGATGACTGCCATGTATGCATTGCGAGACAGAATGACATTCAACCACAGCACATGCAAAAATGTTCTTCTTCTCTTGTTTTTCACAGTCATTGGACACAGCGGGGGAATCTCCATCGTATTGACACACATCAAATAGATATACCAGGACAGGGGTATACTGCGCAGCATCCGGTATCGATTATCTTTTGCAGTTTCCCGTTCACGAGTCTGCAAACGAAAGATAGCAGGGGGTCCTGACGAAGATTGAATGGTGAACGATCATTCCTGAATTAATGTGCGGTAAGACGGATTAGATTGAGGTATCAATGGATGATTCGATGAAAATTACCAGTTAATCATTTAACATATAATATATCCGACAATCACCATTTTTTAAACACATTTTTTCGTGATGCCGAAGATTTTCACCCGATAACTATTAAAATTCACTTCGTGATCTTGTCGGCACTGTGATTTTGCGGACACCTTTGCTCAGCCCCCATCATGGTGCCTGCCGTTCCAGTTTTCGTTCGATAAATTCAAGCAGTTCCCAACCGATATTCTGTTGCGGATGCCTGGTGACCATTTCCCGGGCCATGCGTTTCGCCTCTGAGAGCCTGCCCCGTTTCAGGTAGAAATCCGTGAGCGCATAGAGATAATCGGAATTATCAGGTTCCAATGTCCGAGCCCTGAGCAGGGCTTTTTCGGCCTCGCCATCACGGTTCAGATACTGCAGGAGCAGGCCATTGTTGTAATGCACTCGCGGGCGATCCGGCAGACCGGCGGCAGCCTTTTGTAAATAGACCGCTGCGTCAGTATACTGCTTTTTTTCTACCAGCAGCAATCCCAGCGAGTAGGCGATATCATATACCTCGGGATGAGCGGCAATTACCTCACGCAACAATATCTCCGCGTCATCCTTATTCCCCAGCCGATTATACAGCATGGCCAGGTTGACCCTGGCCGGGTAAAACAGGTCATCAATTTTAATGGCCGCTCGATAGTGTTCGACTGCCTTTTCGGGTTCGTTCAGGGCAACGTACAGGTTGCCTAAATTGTACCTGCCGAACGCAAAATCGCCGGAATATTCCATGGCTGCCTTGTATTCCTCTAACACCCGCTGAAAAACGGCGTATTGCACCGGATCCAATTGCCCGGACGGTGCGCCGGCCAGCCTGGCGGCCCCCTGGATACGGACTGCCTTTACGGAATCATAGAGCATGGGAGCAACCAGTGTGACATCTCGACCCGGATCGGATAATGGTAAATATTCAAGGGCAGCCCGGCGGATCAGGGCTTCATCGTCCATCAGCGACAGTTCGAAGAGCCGGTCGATGTCCTTCCCGGCAGAATATCCCCGTAAAAGACTGAGCGCCGTGGCCCGCACAATGACCGGATACAGGGGGTCCCCCGCCAGACGAATGAGTTCATTACGGGCCTGAGACTCCCCTCTGCGGCCGGCATCGATGACGGGACCGTAATGGGCCCGGCGCCCCGGTCCGTACCATTTCGTCATATACTCTTCAGACCAGGATACGTTTTTATCGACATGACAGCGGTTGCAGGCATTGGGCACATCGAGTGTCAGTGACAGGTCGGGCCGCGGTATCCTGAAGCTGTGATCCGGCCGGTAGTCCACCCCCATGTACGTGCGGCCCGGCATATGACACTGGACACACTCGGCGCCGGAGCCGACCTCAAACAGGATGCGTCCGGCGGCGTCTTTGACGGGGTCTCCCTGTTCACCCTTGTGTTTGTGGAAGTGGTGCGCCCTGGTGTCATACTCGGCAGCCCGATGGCACTGGAGACAGAGCGCATTGCCATCCCGCAGAGGTTTCACGCTGTGGACGTCATGGCAGTCGCTGCAGCGCACATCCCGGCGGTACATCCTGCTCTGGGTGAAGGAACCGTAGACATAGACCTCATCCAGAATCTGACCGTCGGCGAAATACAACCCTTCATTGAGCAGGCTGGGCAGCATGACATCCAACAGGTCAGGCTCGGCATGGGTGTAGTCTCCCAGGATAGCCCTGCGCGAGTGGCACGGCGCACAGAGCTCTACCAGCTTGCGTGACGTAAGTCCGGACGTTTTTACGACGAGATTATAATTTTCGACCTGCGGTCGGGCCATATCCGGCAGTTCGGCCCACTCCACATGACGTGATCCCGGGCCATGACAGGCCTCACACCCCACATCGATGTCCGACCACGTGGTGGCATAGGAATCGGTCTTGACATCGTAATTTTTTCTCAGATTCGTGGAGTGGCATTCCGCGCACATGCCGTTCCAGTTCTGCCCGGCATTGGTCCAGTACAGCCAGTCCTTCGGATCAAGGGGTTCATCCGGATAAAGATGATACCATTGTTTTTCCCTGGAATCCCACGCAAGGGGCAGACACTGCAGGCGCCCTCCCGGAAACGGCACAAGATATTGCTGCAGCGGGTACCATCCGAAGGTGTGAGTCACCTCAAAGTCACCCATTGTGCCGCCCGGTCCCCGTGTGTGAACGAAATACATGCCATTTTTGCGGTAAAAACGGGAGGTGGTGCCGAAATTTTCACAGACAGCATTGTTGAAATCCCCCAGAACCGTGTCATCCGTGGCCACCTCCATGGCACGATCATGATGGGAATTCCTCCATGCGTCATATTCCTTGTTGTGGCAATCCATACATGCGCCACTGCCGACAAAGGTGGCTGCAGCCTTCGAATCTCTCCGTGTCTCCGGAGAGTTCATGAACGCCACTTTCAGCATATAAAGCGGTATGGACGCGATAATGACGATGGTTGCAATAATTCCTGCGATTTTCCAGCCGGTCATAGCATTATCAATCGTTTTAGGCTTTTTTCGGGTAGACGACCTGTTCCTTTCGGAATGCTGATCGTCGGATACTTTTCCTCGTATCCACCATCACCACGTGGTTTTCGATCGAGACTCGATACAGATCCAGGGGCCGGGGCGCCGGCGGAGTGATGACGGTGCCGGTAATATCGAAGGTGGAGGCATGGCAGGGACATATGAATTTCCTGTCCTCCGCACGCCATGGCACCGTGCATCCGAGATGGGTGCAGCTGCGTGAGACAGCGAGAAAACCGCCATCTTCCAGACAGCAGAGATAGAATTTCCCCCGTACAAAGGCAGTCACCGAACCGGGCTGAAACTGTTCCACCGGACCCGCCGTCAGCACTGTTCCCGCGTCGATTTTTATCCGGGCCCTTCGCGATCGCAGAAACGATACGACTACGAAGGCAAACTCGGCAAGGACGGCAATACCGAGCACAATCCAGAGTCCGGTCAGAAAGCTGCGGCGGGAAAAGCTTTTCTCCCCGGTCTTGGATTTATTGTGATCTGCCATAACGCTATCCCTCCTTACCCATGCCGATCGACCATGCAGAGTGCTTCCTTATTTTATGAACCGTACAACATGAATGGTTCCTTCAATATATACTGCCCCCGCGGGCAGGAATTTTCACGGCCACATCAATTTCATCCCCGGACCACGGAAATATATGGCGGCAACCGTCATAATGACAAACGCCACCAGAAGTAATACAAATACGGATTGAACCCTTTCCATGGCAGACGCGGAATAGCGCCTTTTCAAGAGAACAGAGAACCCCGCAGTTGCGGTGAGAATAATGACGAAAGGAATGAGCCCGTTGCCGATGACCGGCGGCAGACCGGACAGCCAGCTCGCAGCATCGAACAGATATTCGTCGGCCACAATAAGAGCAGGTGTCGCAACTGCCGCCGCCACGGCGGCAATCACCGCCATCCGGCGGCCCCTGCAAGAGGCAAACCATACTCCGGCGGTATCCCCCCCATAGGAAATGTATGGGAACAACACAAGACCCGCCACCGTGACAGCAGGAATCACACACAGCGAAAACAGCGGATGAAAATGCATGAGCAGTTCCTGAACCCCCGCAAAATACCATGGAGCCTTGGTGGGGTTGGGGCTGAGACCGGGGTTGGCCTTGCCCAGGAGCGGCGCATCGACAACAATTGAAAAAATCAGCACACCGGCAATCACGACGAGCGCCACCACCACTTCGCGCAGGATCAGGTTGGGGATGGTGGGCACTTTTTTGCGTATGTCATTTGTGTTTTCTTCCGGTGTGCGAGGCACCACCAGGCCGGGGGCTTTTCGAACCCGCCAGAAGTGAAGCATCATGAGCGTCACGAGCGCGGCGGGTATCACAGCTGTGTGAAGCGCATAAAAATTCATCAATGTATCAGGGCCGACCTCGGCACCACCCCGGATCAGTTCCTGAAGCCAGCGCCCGGCGCCGGGCAAATACTCGAGCATACCGGTAAAAATGGTGATTGCCCAGTAGGCCAGCTGGTCCCAGGGCAACAGGTACCCGGTAAAGTTGGCGATCATGATCAGAAAGAGCATGCCCAGGCCGATAATCCAGTTGAAACGGCGGGGGGAATCAAAGGCCCCGGTAAAAAACACCCTGAGGAGATGCAGAAACGAAACCAGCAGCAAAAGATTACCGCTCCAATGATGCACGTTGCGCATCAGACGACCGAAAGGCACGTTGTGTTGAAGGCGCGTAATCGACTCGTACGCCGCGGCCGGGAAAGGCTCATACACAAACTTGAGCAACATACCCGTTCCAATGAGGAGAAATACCAGCACCACCGCCGCACCACCAAGACCCCACGTCAGTGTAAACCGAAGCGTGCGTTCCGGGACGCTGCGGGGACGGATATGAAAAAACAGACTGGTAGAGAAAATTCGAGTTCTACCCTTATGGGGGGTCCCTCGGTGACCCGAAAAGACAGCATGCCGGATGTGAGCAAACAGAATTTTATAATTCATCGATCATTCACGTGTACGCTTGTGTGGTCCGTCAACCGCTTCACCCTTCACACCACCGTCACCGTGTGAAATGGCCTCTGTGCTGACTCGTGCACTTTGGTAAATACTATAACAGATCACTACTACTTAAACAACAGTAACTACCTGAATGTATAATGCATATTTACGCTTCAGTTTCGAACTATTGCAGTCTTATAAACATTACATCAAACCATTGCTGCAGCGCTGCCTGAAAATAGCCCCCCACCAGCCTGTCGCTGTCTGGAGTGTACAGCAGATCGTATGTCGACCCGGGGTAGCCTTCATCCTGAAGCTTAATGAACAATCTCATCGTTTTGCCCTCGAAAGAAACCTGCGCCTGAGAAACGTTGATCGGACGAGGGTTAAAGTAAGCAACTGCCACCCTCCCGGCAGAGTCAACATTATTGACAGCAATGATGTACCCGCCATCGGGGCGGACCCATTTGCCGATGAGTGTATAAAAAGCAGGTTTCTCTTCACCGCTCGGCGCTGCCGTGGACGTGATGGATTCTGTTGCCGACTTGGGCTCTGCCGAAAAAAACACGATACCGCCAACCACGGCAACTGTGGCGACCAGTCCGCCTGCTATGGCACACAGTTTCCGCCAGCTGTATTTTCGAGGCTTCCGGCTCTTTCTTTTCGGATTTTTCTTTTTATTTTTTTGTAAACTCATGCGCCATGTTCTCCGGCCATCGGACTTTAGAAAGTCGTTTTTAAGATTTGAAACGCCTGGACAATGCCTGAAAGATTGCCCTTTGACTTTTCGTCCCGCGTCATGGTGAATTGTGACCTGACATTTGAATTATACTGGTATTATCTCTGATACCACGACACAGCATTACCACCTGCAGCCATGCTCAGTGCGTGTCCATGGACTGCGAAATATGCATGCCAACGAGCCTCGCAATGAGGACCGCGAGATAGACCTGACCCGTCATGGCCTCCAGGGTTGCGAATGCACGAGCCGAAGCGCTGACCGGTGTCATATCACCGTATCCGAGCGTCGTGAGGGTAACAAAACTGTAATACAGAAAGTCGGGGGACTCGAGCTGGCTGTTGCCGGGTATCCGTAATGCCCCGGGATCGAATACAGCCTGTATCGTAAACACGATGCCCCATATCACACCGAGGAGAAAATACACGCAGATACCGCCGATAATGATATCGGCGGTAATCTTTCTTTCCCTGAAAAGATACGCAAGAATGAGGACCACGATATACATAAAAAAAAGTAGGATCAGGGCATTCGCGATAACAGCCAGCGGTTTAATCTCCAATAAATGGTTCGACCACTTTCCGACAAGAGCGGGCACCGCGATGACGAGAGAGATGGCCAATGTTGTCCGTTTCTTACTGACGGCATAGACACCGGACAGAAGCATAAATGTGAGAAAGATATCCATGACGAGGCGCACACCCATGAAACCGGTCAGAAACGGCCGGACGAGAAATAAAAGTACAATCGACGCGAGCAACAGCAGAAATCTGCCGATGCGGATAGTGGTATATGGAATCAAAAAGTCCTGTTCCATCGTCGTGCCGCTCCCTGGTGCTCAGCGAACTTTCAACGTGATTCCGGCCTGTTGAAAAAAAGTCTCCATTTTGCGATACCACGCATCGCGTTTCTCCGTATCGAGAACTAGATCAAATATGCCGGAGGCGCGCTCAAGCCTCACAAGATCGATGAGAAAGTCATACACGGCATTGGCGGCTCTCTGTTCTTCCACCAGCGCCAGATTCTGGGCATCGAGAAGGTCGATGATCGATTTTATGCCCTGCATGTAGGAATCGATGATCAGCTTAAGATTTTGCCGGGCGGCTTCGGCGGCATCGCGCGACAGCTGTATGGCAGGGTATGATGCTCGCGTCAGATTGACAGCCGCACGGATTCGTTCCTCGATACGTTCTGCATTCGCACTCCGTTCGATCCGGAGACGGTGCAGATCCTCAATTGTCCGTTTCAATACCGCCTGTTTTTCACCTCCCGTATACAACGGAAACGTCGCAAACACGCCGACGCTCCATTCGGTATCGTCCAAACCGGTCATTGCATCGCTTCGTGTCCCTGTTCCATCTTCGGCAAAGAGTTCTGTCACAGAGCCTTTCAGTGAAAAATCGGGCAGCCAGAACCCCCGTCGTGCCGCAATCAGGTTTCTGTTCGATGCTGCGATACCGGCATCAAGCTGCCGGAGTTCGGGAGCGGCCGCAAGCCCTTCCCCCACCATGAAGTCACCAAATGCGCTGAAACGGAGGGGGCTTCGCTCCAGTTGTGCATAAATTCTTTCATTGACAACCAGCAGGGGATCATCCGGCCTGGTTTCCTCTGCGATAAAGGGTTCACTCAGGGGCCGGTGCAGAATACGATTCACGGCATTCATGGCGTTTAACGTCTGCGATTCGGCCTCGAGAACGGTCTGGCGGCTTCTGGAAATTTCGCTTTCCCACCGGTATACTTCATCCGGACCTGCAATACCGATTACCTGCCTGACACGGGCACGCTCGAGGTTCGCCCTGGTAAGTTTGAGATTGTTCTTCTGGATACGCTCGATTGTTTTGGCACGCAGTACATTGAGATACGCAGTCGCGGCCGCTTCAATTATGTCGAGCCGGAGCACTTCGCGCCCTTCGACCCGTGATGTCTGCCGGTGCTTCTGTACGGCATAGTTCGACCAGGTCCTGTCGGAATAAATAAGCTGCGTGCCCGATGCGGAACCCGTCCACGTCCGTTCCGGGGCCTGGCCTCCCGCTGCTCGAGCCCGATCGTCATCAATGACTGTCGCACCGGTGTCAAGTCCCACCTGTGGCAACAAGCGAGACCGCGCCTGATTGACCTGCTGTTCTCCCGCAGAGACGAACCTGTCGGCAGCGGATAAATCGAGATTTGCAGCAAGGGCCTCGGCAACAACCGTCCGGAGCGTCAGCGTTCTCTTGATATCCTTACGCTCTTCATTGAGAAGATCGGCCTCCGTCATAAGGCGAAGACTCGGATAGACATCGATCGCACGGGCGGTATCCATATTGATGGCAAGCTGCGTCCCGATCATGAGGGCCGTGTCAAGGGCACCGGCATCCTCTCCCCTCACGATATCATGCACATTGACGGCAACCTGCCGTGCGACCTGCACAAGGGTATCCGAAGGCGTCGTCGTTGCAAAAAGCCCCTGTTCAACTTCTGTACGACCCCAGTATGAAAATGCAAAGCTCGGCAACCGTCTTTTTTTCAACTCGTTGACGAGCATCCCGAACTCGTCATCCGTTATATTCAACAAGGGGGCAACCAGGACGGCATCCACATCTTTCGGTACTCGTCGAAGGGCCTCCGTGACCGAGTCTTTCACACGAAGGAACATGGCACCGCAGCCCTGAAGTTCCGCGCACAGGAGAGTGGTCGTTTTTAGTTCGGGAATGGCTTCGAGCATGAATCCGTCAACGATGACAGCCATGTGTCTGAACGAGACGATATCGCCGAATGCGTCCATCTCTGTCCTGATGCTTCTGAGCATATCGATATAATTCAAATTATGTATCCCTGTCCTTCCCTCCCTCACCGGCAGTTTTTGTGCGCGGGCATCGATAATGAACGGCGCAAGGACGGGTTTGTTCAATGTGTGCCGCCTGCAGGCCTCGTGCGACGCAACATGACCCAGTGTGATTATCAGGTCTATATCCGGGCTTCCCATAAGGTGGTCAATTGCACTGTTCACACCCCGGACCGTCCTGCCACCGTCAACCATGCCATGAGCGGGATACCGTGCGGTGAATTCTCCGGCGGATATCTTCTGTATTTCCTGCCTGAAGATTTCAATGACTTCGCTGGACCTTTTTAATGGTCCGTCCAGCACAAATCCGATGCGAATCACGGTCCCATCCTGGGCTCCTGCAACTGATGACACGC
>Ga0272441_10005992_pt1 | contig 20702 bp, 12 predicted proteins | sample SSMProp6N_FD_193582 | JGI IMG/M metagenome (GOLD analysis project Ga0272441, IMG submission 193582) | Marine sediment archaeal communities from Little Sippewissett salt marsh, Falmouth, MA, United States - SSM-Prop-6N | ecosystem: Environmental > Aquatic > Marine > Wetlands > Sediment ...
CTTGGCAGTGATGGGTTCTCTTCAAAGGCCTCTCTTACGGCACTTGTGGAGGTGCAGCAGGCATCAGACAAAAAGGCCTGTTTTTGCAGGCCTTTTTTCATTGGGCCGGACGCCGGCTGAGACGCGGCCCGGTGGGTCCGAGAAATCTCCCTCAGATGTGCACACATCCTCGTTGTCTCCGCAGTTAAGCAGGTCGCGGGAATTGCCGATGACAGGGTACGGGCTCAGTCCCGCTGAAAATGGAATAGTCGTATCCTGGATCCTGCTTTGTGAGGAGTTCAAATGCCGAGTGTGCGTAGTTTCACCGTCCTGCCGGCTCTGCCGGATGTGTTGAAGGATCTGGACGTTGTCGCCAGGAACCTGTTCTGGTCCTGGAATCCTCAGTTTGTTGAACTGTTCAAGCGGATCGATCCCAACTTGTGGGCGGCGTGCGGCCACAATCCGGTCAAGCTGCTGGGCAGCGTCTCGCAGGCGCGATTGGAAGCCCTCTCCGAGAACGAGAGCTTCCGCAACGAGTTGAGACGAGCGGTGGAGGTCCTTCATACGTATCTCGATGAGTCAACGTGGTTTGAGAAAACCTGTTCCGATAATCGCCAGTCGGTGATGGCGTATTTCAGTGCCGAGTTTGGGTTGCACGAATGTTTGCCCATCTATTCCGGCGGTTTGGGCATTCTGGCCGGCGATCACCTCAAGAGCGCCTCGGATCTGGGCATCCCTCTCGTGGGCATCGGTTTGATGTATCAGAAGGGCTACTTCCGCCAGTACCTCAACATCGACGGTTGGCAGCAGGAGGCCTACGTCGAGAACGATCCTTACAACATGCCCGTCGAGCTGGTGCGGAACGACGACGGCCTGCCGTTGACGATCGGCGTCGAATATCCGGGCCGGTGCGTGCAGGCCCAGATCTGGTCCGTCTCGGTCGGGCGGCTCAAGCTGTATCTTCTGGACACCAACATCCCGGCCAACTCGTCGGCCGACCGCATGATCACCAGCAGCCTGTATGGCGGCGACCGTGAGCTGCGGATTCGTCAGGAAGTCCTGCTGGGAATCGGCGGTCTGCGGGCCCTGGCGGCCATGGGGATCGAGCCGACCGTCTGCCATATGAACGAAGGCCACGCCGCCTTTATGGCCCTGGAGCGGATCCGACAGTTGAAATCCAACGCCGAGATGAGCTTCGAGGAGGCCGTCGAGGCGACCCGGTCGGGGAACGTTTTCACCACGCATACGCTGGTGCGAGCCGGACTCGATGAGTTCGGCGTCGAGCTCATGGACAAGTATTTCGGCTTCTATTACCCCCAACTCGGCATTGACCGCGGGTATTTCCTCTCGCTGGGGCGGATGCTCCCCGACGACGAGAACGAGCCGTTCAAAATGCCGGTCCTGGCCATCAAGCTCAGCGGCTACGTCAACGGCGTCAGCCAACTGCACGGGCAGATCTCGCGCGAGGTGTGGGGCTCGCTCTGGCCCAGAGTTCCTGCCAACGAAGTCCCGATCTCCGCGATCACCAACGGCGTGCATCTCAAGAGCTGGCTCTCGAACGAGATCGCGGACTTGTATCAGCGGTATCTGGGGCCCGCCTGGTCCGAGAGCGTCTCGGATGCCTCGCTGTGGGAGCAGATCGATCAGGTTCCCGACGAGGAGCTCTGGAGCGCCCATCAGCGCTGCAAAGACCAGTTGATCGTGTTCGCGCGGAAGCGGCTGGTAGCGCAGATGCAGCGGCGCGGGACCTGTCGGGGTGACCTGAGGCACGCCGAGGAGGTCCTCGATCCGGAGGCCCTGACCATCGGCTTCGCCCGTCGATTCGCCGCGTACAAACGCGGGGACCTGATTCTCAAGGACGCCGAGCGTCTGGCCCGGCTCTTGACGAATCCGGAGAGGCCGGTGCAGATCATCTTCGCTGGCAAGGCGCATCCGAAAGACAAAGGCGGCAAGGAAATCATCCGCCACATCGTTCATTTCGCCTCCGAGGAGACCGTCCGGCGGCACATCGTGTTTCTGGAGGATTACGACATCGATGTGGCCCGCTTCCTGGTGCGAGGCGTTGACATTTGGCTCAACAATCCCCGTCGGCCCATGGAGGCCAGCGGCACCAGCGGCATGAAAGCCGCCGCCAACGGCGTGCTCAACGTCAGCACGCTGGACGGCTGGTGGTGCGAGGGCTACACGCCCGAAGGTGGGTGGGTCATCGGTGCCGGTGAGAGCTACGAGAATCAGGAGTACCAGGACATGGTCGAGGCCCAGGCCCTCTACAATATCCTGGAGCATGAGGTCGTGCCGTTATTCTTCAGCCGATCGGCCGACAACCTCCCGCGGCGCTGGCTGCCCATGATGAAAGCCTGCATCAAATCGGTGACGCCCCGGTTCAACACGCACCGAATGCTGGCCGAATACGCGCAGCGATTCTACGATCCGGCGGCCAGTCGCTACCGCCGCCTGACGCAGGATACCCTGGCGGTGGCTCGGGAGTTCGCACGCTGGAAAGCCGAGATGCGCGACGCGTGGCGGGAAATCGTCGTCCAGGAAGTTTGCATGGACGCCAACAACGCCGGCGCCCCGGAGCAGCTCAATGCCGCTCAGCCGCAATTGAAGGTGGGATCGGAACTGACCGTTCGGGCCCGCGTGAGACTGGGCCGCGTCCAGCCCGACAATGTCTCGGTCGAACTCTATCACGGCCCCACCGATTCCTGGGGCAATATTCGAGACGGAGCGCCCGTGCTCATGACTCGCGAAACGACCAACGGCGAAAACGGCGAGCACTGGTTCTCGGGTCGCATGAAATGCCGGACCACCGGACAGCACGGCGCCGTGGTCAGGGTGCTGCCGAGCCATCCGGATCAAGTAAATCCCCACGAACTCGGCCTGATCCTCTGGGAGAGGAATTGAGCCGGTCTCTCGGGAGCTGTCCGTAAGAATGCCTATTGGTTCTCGCGGTTGCTCAACAGCTCGTAGGCGGCCTGGCTCGAAGGGGCTTTCTCCAAAGCGGCCTTGAATTCCTCGTCGAGCATCAGCCGGCTGATGCGGGCCAACGCCTGAATGTGAGGGCCCGTCTGATCCGCCGGGGAAACCAGCAAAATCACGATCGAAACGGGCTTGCCGTCAACGCTCTCGAACTCCAGCGGCGCGCCGCTGATTCCCAGGGCCATCACCAGTTCCTTGACCGCGCTGCACTTGCCGTGCGGAATAGCGATGCCCGAGCCGATTCCCGTGCTGCGCGTCCGCTCTCGCGTAAACACGGCCTCGAGGACCGTATCGCGGTTCTCAAGCAGCCCGTTGCCCGCGAGGGTATCCACTAATTCGGTGATCACAGCGTCTTTGTCGGTGCCGCTCAACGGAACCTTAACGCACGTTGGTTGCAATATTTGTGTCAAAACCATGCTAAAGACGACCAAAGAGAAAAAAAGAAGCTACCCAGCAGTTTGAGACAAACGGATAACTATAGCACCTCTGCCCTCCGTTGCCAAGGGTTTTTTCGGCTCGTTCGCGATGAGCGGAGAAAAGCGTATGCCGTCGGGGGAATCGCCTTTCGCGGCGGGTTGACTACGATTACTCCCGCTGTTTTCTCATGATCTCGATCATGTCCGGCACGAGCCCGTTCATGTAGTCTTCGATATTGGTGTATCCGTCGCCGTCCATATCCCCGTTGCCATCGGCGGAATTTTCAGGATCGAGTCCATGCGTCTTTTCCCATGCACCGGGCATTCCGTCGCCATCCGTGTCCCAGTGCTCCGGTCGGTGGACGACGGGATAGCGATCCCATCCACCGACTTCGTCCTGCGAATCGAGCAATTCCCCCTTACCGCTGGCGATGTTGGCTATGATTCTTGCGTCCACACGGTCGCGAAGGAGGGAACAGCCCGTGTAGCGCAGGCACGTCTCATAAGCGTCGCGAGCGCTCTGGGTGTATGGCTCGCAGGCCCCCAAATCGAACGGCTCGTTCGATGCCCATTGTTTTCGCGACGTTGACATGTAGTTTCCGGTGTTGGTGTAGAGAACCGCGCCGTAGTTGTCTTCGTTGAGACGCCGGGGCATCTTCTCGAAGTGGTTGCCGGTCATGAAGCCTCTGGCCTTGGTTGTGTCTCCATCCTTCATTTGCATCGGCGGATCCTTCGGGTCCGTGCAGGGGCCCGGCTTGTAATAGTTGTTCACGACGTTGAGTTTCATGCCGCCGAAGTTCGTCGGGCCGTTCCAGTTGTAGTTGACGCAGTTGCGAAAATCGACCACGACGTGGGCATAGCCCTTCTTGCCGGTTCCGCCGCCAATCGTCGGATGCCGGTTGCGCGACGTGGAATAGATGTTGTGGTGCAGTGTGGTGTTCCCGTGGCAGTCGCGCAGCGATGTGCACATGGCGTGGTCGCCCTTGGGGTGAAGCGAATCGTTGAGCGCCTCGGCGTACAGCAGCCATTGCAGGGTCATGTCGCTGTTGCCGCGATAGTCGCTGTTGCCGTCGATCCCCCAGCTCAGGGAGAGGTGATCCAGGATGATCCGCTCGCAGTAATCGACGGTCATGACGTCTTCGCCGGAGGAGTCTCCCTTGTTCTTGTCACCGAGTCGCAGGCGCAGATACCGCACGATGATATCGCTGCAGTTCTGAATAACCATGGCGTGATCGCGAATCGTGATGCCCTTGCCGGGTGCGGTCTGGCCGGCGATGGTCAGACGCGATTTGTTCTCCATCCGAAGAGGCGTCGCCAACTCGATGGTTCCTGCTACGTCGAATATGATCGTCCTCGGATGATCGGCCGTGGCGATGCCGTATCGCAGAGACCCGGGACCGTCGTCCTGAAGATTCGTGACGTGGTATACGTCGCCGCCGCGCCCGCCCCGCGCATATCTGCCGAACCCCTCGGCGCCGGGGAAGGCAAGCTGTTGCGACCCTTCCGCCTGCGTCGCTGTCGCCAGGACCATCGAGAGCAAGAACTTCTTGACAATGTCTTTCATCTTCAAACCCCCGTTAGAAACTCCTCATGCAGCGGATGTCACGATCGCAGCGTCACGTCATTATAATCATCAAGCCGGAGAGGTGCAAAAAGAAGATCAAAGCCCGGATTTGCGCGTTACGGCCGCTCCTTCTGGAGAAAGCTCAGTGTGTACCGGTAGGCATCCGATCCCCAGAAATCGTCGGGATCGGCGCCGAGCCGGGTCAGCATGATCTCGAACTGATGTGTCCGGCGATTCTCGAGTACAGTGAAGTTCGAGAGCTGCAGCCGCGAGCTCTCGCCCGAGCGGCGCGTGTCGATCATGGTGACGGTGTCTTTCTTCAGGCCGACGTTCACCTCGTCGATCTCGGCGATCACCAGCGGGTAGCGCGGTGAATTGCCATTGGCCGGCCCGGGCGAGATGTTGCCAATCCAGTAGAGCGTGCCCGTCTGGCTGTGGCGGATCAACTGGTGGATGCTCGACGGCGAGTAGAATCGAGTGCCGTCGTCGTAGGTAAGCTCCTTCGGCTCGCCCAACGTCTCCCCTCCGTCGGTCGAGAGCGTGTACCGTTTCCGCCCATGGTCATGTCCGGTGATGTTTTGATTCGAGGATCGATAGATCGTCAGCAATCGCCCGTCGGTCAGCTCGACGACCGATGGTTCCATCAGCCCCCGTGATGACACGTGGCGGGGTACCCAGACCACGTTGCTGGCCTTGCAGTCGTAGCGGGCCTGCCCGGCGTTCCACCGTGCGACGAAATTCACCGCGCCGAGGTTCCGTGAATTGGCGGGCGCGAAGTACCCCGAGACGTTACCGGGATTGATCCGGCTCAGAGGAACGCTGTGGGGAATCCTGGCGCTGACGCCGGCGACCACCAACGCCCCATCCCGGCGAATCGCAATGTTCTGGGGGAAGTACGCCTGGTTGTTATTGAGAAAACCCGGATGCAGCAGATTGGCCGGATCGAAATCGGCCCCGTTTTCATACCGCAGCAGTTGCGGCTTGCCCCACGTGTGACCGAAATCGTCGGAGACCCGCAAGAAGCTGTGATTGCAGGCCCGGCCGTCGCCCGGCTGCGTCTGACGCAGCCAGACCGAGACCGTCTTTCGTGAGATCGGGTCATAGGCCACGGGGCCGACCCCCCAATAAATGCGCGCCGAGCCGATATGGCTCACGGTTTCTGGCAGTGGCTCGACGTTGCACCACGTTTGTCCGTTGTCCGACGACCAGCGCCGCCGGGGCCGGTACGGCGTGTCGCTGGCCGCCTGCCAAGACATCGTCTCCTCCATCCCCAGGTTGGGCCCGACGTACCTGCGCCCCACGTTCACCGCCACCTTCGGTTTCGGGTGCGATTTGTACAACTCACGCGACACCGAGACAATCGACGTATCGACCTCTCGCCGAGAAGATGGCGGTGATGGGGGCGTATTTGCTGAAAAGCGCTCTGTTTTCGAGCGAGGCGGTGTGCGATACAGGAATCGTTCATCCGCCCGCTTGGACCCGGTTTGGGCGGTCTGCCGGGCCAAGGCCGCGAGCAGGCGGGAGTTGGCGTCGCAGCTGGGGTAGCGAGACTTGCTGTGCGCGGCACCGGCCGGGAGCACGGCGATACGCACCACGCGGTTCGGATCGTTCGATGTCTTCGCGGTCGCGGTCGCCGCCTGCAACCTCGCGTAACAAATGCCGGTCAGAAGAGCGAGCTTGATTGTTACTGCGGCCAGGAGCTTCATTGGGTGTGTCCCTATTTCTCCGCGCGTTTGAAATGAAAGAGGACGGCGCGGCTGTTCGGGGCGTTGAAGAGAAACGGTCCGGACGCATTCGTACTAATGCTCGTCTTCTGCTTGTTGATGACGTTGTAGCGCGTGACTTGCCATGTGCCGGACGGCAGGGCGGCCTTGATTCTCGCAAGAGCGTGATTTGTGCCGAAGACAAATTCGTTGCTCTTCCAGGCCATGGCGCGGAAATCGGGATGGACGTTTTCGAAGATGCCGAGGGTCGCGTCGGCGGGATCGGGGTCGTTTACCGGGGCCATTTGCCAGAAGGCAATGTTCTCGTCGATGACGCGGCGCAGCCAGAGCAGGTTGTCGGCGGCCTTGTGCTCGGCGGCCCGGAAGCGGCCCCAGAAATAATGTCCCTGCTTGCTCGCCGGCTTGTGCCCGGTGGTGCCGTAGCCGCCGCCCAGGAACGCGCCGAGGTGCGATTCGATCACGTCGGCCTCGCTCCAGCCGTCGCCGGCGCCCTCATAGGCGAGCTCGTCGTCGATGACGGGGACATTGCCCCCGATCGCATGGTTACGCGACACCCAGTCGGCGGCGGTCGGCAGCTTCTTGATCTTCTTCTGGATGATGACGTGATCGTGCCAGGGGGGCTTCGTGTTGAGTTCCGCGTACCAGTTACGCGGTTTGGCGTGGATGCTCATCGGCGTTGGGTAGGGCAGGAACTGCCTGATAGTACGGCCGAAGCGGGTGATCTGTTTGGGCGTGTATTTGGGTTTCTTGATATCGAATTCATTGGCCAGGCAGATCCAGACGTTGGGATAGCTGCCGTAGCGAGCGGCGATGTATTTGAGCAGAGGCGTGGGATCGCCGCTGTTGTGACCGGCCTGCAGCACGCAGCGCGAGTCCTCGGTGTCCGGGCCGTTGAGAATGAGATCGGCGATCAGGTCATGCTCGTACGCTGTCTGCACGGCTACATCGACGCGGCCGTGGAACCACGCGGGATTGGGTCGATGCGAGAAGTCCCCATCGTCGGTGGGCCGGCCCGCATCGTCGAGGAACGGCTTGACCTTCGGATGAGGATAGCGGTCGCCGGTGATCGCGAAGCGCACCTTCTTGAAGTACCGCGCGTTGCCCCGGATGTCGTCGGCGACGTTGCCGCCGCTGGGACCTTCGTTGTTGCGCTCCGACAGAAAACTGTACATCGTGTTGCCGAAGATGTAGGGATGGGAGCCGTCGGACCGCCGGTACCATCGCCCGCCCGTCCGCTTGCGATCCACGAGCCAGAATCCCGGGTGCTGCGAATCGACGCAGGTAATAGCGTGGCCTTCGAGCTGTCGGCGCAGTTTGGACTTGTTCGATATCGTCTCGACCAGCGTCCATTTGCCGGTCTTCGTCGGGCAAAAGCGCACCTTGAACACATTCCCCGAGGCTCCACCTTTCCCGTCGCCGTCCCAGAACCCATGCACCCTGTAGGCCGGCCGCCCGCTCTCATGTCGCCACCGCGTCACCAGCTCCACGTCCCGCCCCGGAACATCCCTCGCCCCAAACCCCGGCCCCTCGAACACAACCTCATGCACGCCGTACAAAGCCACGCTCTGCTCCTTGGGTCCAGCGCTGCAGGGAACGGCACAAAGCATGAGAACCAGAAGAGTTACCCTTGGTCTGCCGGGATGCATACGATTAGTCATCTGTTTTCCTTCTTCGCAATCGGGAACGTTGAGCCAATCAATCGTGCGGCAACATCCGACGAATTTACAACACTTTATGCAAAAAGGCTGCCCGTTTGGCAAGGATTATCAAGGCAGTAGAGTGGGGCTGTGACCACGTGGTAACCCTTGGGAACACGGTATCATGCGTGGGTGGAGAACCCACCCTAACCCAGGCGCACACCCTTTCCCGGCTATTTCCTTATGTCGTCTCGTTATCTGGTCGATAAACAAATGGAATGGAAGCATTCGTGAGGGAAAGATCTGTCTGGCGGATTCCCAAGAGACACGCGTGAGCATGGCTGGCTGATGTATATGGTCTCCGTAAGCGGCTGATATGCTGGAGAATGGGAACGGAGTAGTCGGCATTGCTCAAGAATGAAATCCGTAATGTTTCGTGTTAGCGAGGATGTGATTATGGAATTCATGTGGTTTCAGAACTGTCTGACCGATGAGGGTCTTCAACCTGCGGGCTATCTTGTAGACGTTCACGACGGGCAGGAAGCTATTCGCGAGGCAAAACAAATCGCAACGATGGCTAAACCCTGCACAGTAGTCGGGTTGTTCGGACATGAGGAGAACGGCGCAGCTCGTGCGATATGTGGTTGGAAGAAAGGAGAATCCGGCAACCTGAAAGAGCTTCTCCCAGAAGACACTAAAGGCTTCTTTGATGTTACCAAGGAAACCTTTGATCGAAACAGACCGCGTCGTGGCGATCTCGAAGCCTGGAAAAAGTTGAGACGGGAGAATCCCGGGGCCGTACAGGGGATTCGAGCGCGAGACGAATAGCGTGGCTCATGCGTTACCCAATCGCACTCTGCGAGGTCGAGCAGTGTTTCGCAGACTGTTGTCCTTATCGCCGCGTACATCGAATGTGGCTTCGGCATAGCGCACACTGGCTATTCCGATGAGACGCGGCTCTTCGCGTTGCTTCGTTCTCCCAGTGGTACGCAGGACAGTTTACGCTTCTCGGACGACATCCCTTAGCGTGTGTTGGCGGATCACGGCTCCGGCGACTGGAGGGCTTTGAAATCCGCTCCCGTGGGGTTTTGGAAGACGCGGAGGTCGAATTCGGGGATTACGGCGAGGATGTGGTCGAAGATGTCTGCCTGGATCGCTTCGTAGTTGGCCCAGGCCTGATCGTTGCTGAAGACGTAGATCTGGATGGGCAGGCCTTCGCTGGTAGGTTCGAGATGGCGGACGAGGAAGGTCATGCCTTGGTGGACCTTGGGATGGTGGCGCAGGTAGGCCGCGATGTAGGCGCGGAACGTGCCGAGGTTGGTCAGGTGCCGGCCGTTGACCAGATCATTTTCGTCGATGCCCTCGGCGGTGTTGTGCTCGTTGATCTCCTGGAGTTTGCGTTCGATATATTCCTTGATGTGCTTGATGCGCTTGAACCGTTCGAGCATCTCGGCGGTGCAGAACCTGACGCTCGTCATGTCGATATGGATCGAGCGCTTGATGCGCCGGCCGCCCGACTCGGACATCCCCCGCCAGTTCTTGAAGTAGTCGCTGATCAGGGCGTACGTGGGGATGGTGGTGATGGTCTTGTCCCAGTTCTGCACTTTGACGGTGGTCAGGGTGATGTCGATGACGTCACCGTCGGCGCCGTACTTGGGCATCTCGATCCAGTCGCCGATGTGGAGCATCTGGTTGGTGCTGAGCTGGATGCCCGCGACGAGGCCGAGAATCGAGTCCTTGAAGATGAGCATCAGGACCGCCGTCATAGCACCGAGGCCGCCGAGGAGCAGGCCGGGCGATTTGCCCATGACAATCGAAATGATGATGATGACACCGACGACGTACAGGATGATCTTGCCTGCCTGCACGAATCCCCGGATGGGCTTCTTCTGCGCTGTTTCGAAGGTGCGGTAGATGTCGACGACGGCGCTGAGAAACGCATCGAGCACGAGCAGGCCGACTCCCGCCATATAGACCATGGCGATGCGCTGGATCGTGGCGATGGCGGTCGGGCTGCCGGCGCCCACGAACGGAGCCATCGCGTAGATCACCAGCGCCGGAGCCAGATGCGAGAGGCGGTTAAAGACCTCCCGCTTGACGAGCATGTCGTCCCAGACGGTCTTGGTACGCTCGACCAGCTTTCGGATGACGCGCAGCAGCAGTTTCTTGGCGAGAAAATTGGCCACGTATGCCGCACCGACCATCAGCAGAAAAGCGATCACTCGCGCGGCGACCTCCGCCGCGGTTTCGTTCAATCCCGTTCGAAGCAGCCAGTCCGTCAACTGTTCCATCGCACCTGGTCCCTCAGAAAAGCCATTCCTTTGGCGGCCGCACCTGCTCGCAACGTCGCACGGCCGGCCGGCAGGTGCGAATGTATCAAACCGCAGAGGCCCGTGCAAGGTCTGCGCGGCGCCGGTGTCTTCCCGGCGTGTCCCAACGCACGCAAGAGAAGTCGTGGGTCTGCCTGTTTCCCTGGTAGCGACAGGCGTCCTGCGCCTGAGACCATCGCCAAGTCCTGCGGACTTGACGATGCCACCCGTAGCTGTCCAGGGTCCAACACAACGGTGCCCGAGAGAGTGCACAGATCCAGAATGCGGCGGGGGCAGAAAAAGCTTGATTTTTCGGGAGAAAACGGTATAAGGTCAGTGTAGTTGGTCATTTCGGTCGTTCCGTGAAGCGGGGAACACGGAGGTTTGGGCTTGCTGTTAAGGAGGACGCAGGCATGTCGGGTAGAATGCACATCCTGATGATCTCATGTATTTTGGTCTATGCGGCTGGAGGGACCGGTGCCTTCGGGCAGCCGCCGATCGTGCCGCCGCCGGGGCAGACGCAACTGAACGAAGCGTATTACTATTCCACGATCGGTCAGGAGATGGCCCAGCAGGCGAAGTTGCGCCAGGCGAAGGCGGCGGCCCCTGCGAAGGTGGGGCGGTGGGGCCGTTTCGAGATGTCGCTGGTCAACCGGGGCAAGTTTGCCGACCCCTGCACGGACGTCACGCTCAGCGTCACCTGCGAATCGCCGGACGGCCAGACCGTCGAGTTCCAGGGTTTCTACGACGGCAACGACACCTGGCGGATTCGGTTCATGCCGGACCGGGTGGGCACGTGGCGCTACGAGGCCAGCTTCTCCGACGGGGCGGTCGGCCGCAAGGGCACGTTCGAGTGCGTGCCTTCGGAGATTCCGGGTATGCTCGCGGCGTACAAGCCGAATCCGATCTGGTTCGCCTGCGCCGGCGAGAAGCCCGTGGTGATTCGCAGCTTCCACGTCGGGGACCGCTTCTTCGCCGATGCCGACAACTCCGTCACGGGTGACAAATGGAGCGCCGCGCGGCGCGAGGCCTTTCTCGACTGGGCCCAGGGGCAGGGCTACAACATGCTGTCGGTGGCCAGTTGCTATCTCAATCGCGACAGCGGGGGGCGAGGCAAAGGCTGGAATACGCCGGACCTGTGGGACGCGAAATGGCAGAGGCCCAACCCACGCGAATATCAACGCATGGAGCGCGTCCTGGACGACTTGGCGGCGCGGCGGATCATGGTATATCCGTTCGCCGGTTTCTTCGGTCGCGATTCGGATTTCCCGAAGGATAAGGGCAAGGAGGACCTTTACATCCGCTACACGCTGGCGCGCCTGGGGGCGTACTGGAACGTCCTGTTCATGGTCGGCGGTCCCGAGCCGATGCTCAAGGGCAAGCCTTACCTGAGCGAGGATGAGATCCACCGGTTCGGCAGCAAGATCGAGTTGCTGGACGTTTACGGCCATCTCCTCTCGGTCCACAACCCCACGGGCGACGACGCGTTCAAGGAAGCGGACTGGACCTCTTACGGCGTCCTCCAGGGGCCCAAGACTGTCAGGCGCCGGAAGCTCAGCCGGGGCCTGCTGCAAAACCATCGCGAAGCCCGGCCGCTCTACGCCCAGGAAACGCTCTGGCCGGGCAACATCTATCACCCCCGGTACGACGCCGACGACATTCGTAAGAACGCCTGCGTGATGATGATGTGCGCCGCCGCGATCAACTTCGCCGATATGAGCGGCAACTCCTCCTCGGGTTTCAGCGGAACGCTCGACCTCGACCGGAAGATTCAGCGACGCCACGACACGGTCAAGCAGGTTTGGGACTTTTTCGAGAAAGTTCCTTTCCACCGCATGAAGCCCCGCCCCGACCTCGCGAGCAGGGGCTACTGCCTGGCCGACGAGGGCAAGGAATACCTGGTTTACTTAGAGAGGTCCCACGCCGTCAGCGTCAAGATCGAAGGCGGCCCCTGCAAAGTCACCTGGATCAACGCCCAAGACACGACCGATCGGCGCGACGGCGGCCTCACAGAATCGGGCGAGGATCTAAAGCCTCCAACCGGCGCCGACGATTGGCTCCTTCACCTGGTCCACAGCGCAGGCACATAGAGAACCAACAGCGTCACGCTTACAGAGAACAGGAAGATCAGGACGGTTTTCCTGCGTGCGGGCGTGTCTGAAAGCAGTTTGAAACGGGACACCGCGATGGTCGTAAGCCCGTAGACAATTGCCATCATGACAGCCAAGGTCAATTGAGAAATCGCATCCGGTGGTGTGACTATCGTCGCGACAATCAGGAAGCCCACCAACAACAGCCACAGCTTCATCCACCGCAGACACAGCCTCCCAATCTTCAGGGCCAGTTCGTCCTCATGATGATCGGCGCGACATCGGTTCGTGGAGTCGCTCGGCTCCGCGACGTCGGTCGCCTGGAGTGTGTTCTCGTCCATTTCAGGTTTACCTTTCCCATTGGCAATCGAATCGTTCGAGGAAGGGCAGGTATCCTTTCTTGTAGCCGATGTGGATGCCCCACTCGATTATCTCACCTTTTCCGCTTTCGGTGAAGGCCTCAGGCCGATACGCGCCCGGCGCGCGCGGAACCGCCTCCAGGTCCTGCATCTTCGAGAAGTTCAGGCCGTCGGGGGCATATTGCAGCGTTCTGCGGATGCCCTTCGGTCCGATGTTCAGCATGGCCACGACGCCGGTGCCGAAAGGCCAGACCAGCACCTCATGGCCGCCCTGGATGATGGGGAGAAAGCTGTGCTTTCTGTACGGTCCTTCCGGTTCTTCCGCGATGGCGACGCCCATTTTCGTGTTGGCGGGCGTATTGTCCCACTGTCTGCCCTTGTAGTACAGCCAGTACTTGCCCTCGCGGACGATCAGGCAGGCATCATCGACGCGCATGCTGTCGAAGTGGTTGGGGTCCTCGCTGCACTGCAACACGGGATTGCTCGCCAGTTTCTTCCAGGGGCCGTCGGGTGAGTCTGCCACGGCGATCCCGATCGCGCTCTTGGTCACCTTGTTGCCCTTGTTGTTGAAGGGCTTGGGCACGGCCGTATAGAAGAGCCAGTACTTCTCGTTGGCCACCAGGATGTTCGGCGTGAAGACGCTCTGGGCGTCCCAACGGCCCTCAGGCCCGCGCGGCAACGCCTCGCCTTTCTCGACCCACGTATGCCCGTCCGTCGACGTCGCGTACCAGACCGTCGCGTCATAGCCGTGCGAAACATGGCTCTTGGTGTACCAGACGTAGTAGGTGTCACGAAACTTGATGATATCGCTCGGATCCCGCCGCATCACCCCTTGCTGGGGGCCAAGACCTTCAGCGGGACAATAACGCACCTTCATGTGTCGATCTTTGCCGCGCGTGTCGATCGGGACGCTGATCTCGCGTCCTTTCTCCGTCGCAGGAGTGCTGCGCGCCAGCGCACTTCCGTATCCCGTCAGAGAAACCCACGCACCGATCCCGACCATTATGACCGCCAGTCGTTTCATTCCGTGCCTCCATCATCCACTCGCCGCAACTTCATCTTGAGCTCCAACGTCGCCTCTTTCAATGCTCTTCCGCCATCCTAACCCGAATGGATCCATAATGGAAGGGCAAACCGCCCAGTCGTGTCTCTGCAATCTTTCGGCCATCATTGTTTTGGACCCTGGATAGCTACGGGTGGCAGCGTCAAGTCCGAAGGACTTGGCGATGGCGCAACGCCCACGGTTCGTACAGCGCCACAAGCAGCCGACAAGTCTACCATCGCCAAGCTATCGCTTGACGCTGCCACCCGCCGCTAAAGATGCACGCCGATGATCTTCCCGAGCAGCCACAATTCCAGTCGAATGAGTCCTATCGGGAGCAGGAACCAGATAGCCAGTTTCGACTCCGCGTAGATGTCGTCCCAATATTCGCGATCGAGCAGCGACCAGAGTTCCGGCTTGATCCAGAAGACAATCGCCTCTCGAAAACCTTCCCAGCCGCCGAACAGAACCCATGCCCAGACGAAGTACACCGGACTGTTGATAAGGAACATCAGTAACCATATTTGCAGCAAGTCTGGCATCTGGAGTCTCTTATGGGTAACAGCCGGTCGCCTATAGGTCGGCGGAGCCGTCTGCGGCGGGAAATCCTTGTTCTCTGTTCTTCAGTTCATCGTAAAACTTGAGCATGAGCTCATCGGATCGCTCCCCGAAAAGTATCAGAGGGATAGACGAGAATATGGCGTACACGAAAAACCCAAGGAGTGTCCCGGTAGCGAGGCCGGCGGCGAAGAACAACGCGTCCATCTCGGAGACCGTGACGATCTTGCCAATCGCGTAGATCGTGTTTCCCGCGCTCAGCCATACGACCATTGTCGCCGCGAGGAGACAAAGCAAGACAATGCGGGCTTTGCGCATGGACCTCTGCTTTTTCCGAATGCGCTCGACGTATTGCTCGTCGGTTCGCAGTCTTGCACGCCACCACGCTTTCGCTCTCGCCCCAATGCCTTTGGCCATTGTCGCCGTCCTTTCCCCCCTGTTTGTATCTTACCGACTGCCGTCACTCGCAGCCGCGTCATGCTGCCGACCCTTCGTCTACAGAAACAGACGCATCACTCGGTCAGATAATCACGATTTCCACGCCGGATGTCGGCAGTGTCTCTCACCGGCATTATAGACCTTGATATTTTGCAGACAAGAGATTGTCGGGGATTCTGTGGCATACTTGAGCGGTCGTACTGTGATGTCGCGTCCAGCCAGGTATCCATCTCTGTTCGGCGGTTTTGACCCCGGCGACGCTCTACGATGCGGAAACTGTCCCGTTGAGCCGGGCCAGCTTGACGTGCAGCTCCTTGGCCTGGCCAGTTCCGTGCAACTGACTCGCTCGCGGGCCGGTGGAAAATGATTGGAATCGACACATGGGGGTGGAAATTGTCTCCCGCCGGTGCTATAATCGAGCAACGGAAGGTTCTCAACTGACGCTCAGCGATTTGTCGCGTGAGGCCCGTGGTGTACGGGGTGTAGTGACGGGCGTGAGAGGCCGGAGCAGGGTATTGCAGGCAACGCATGCATCACCGGCCTGTCCCCATGGCATCAGTGGCCACATTCACCCGCCGGTTCCTGGCGAAGGTAGGGCTGCTGGGCTCGATTCGATTCAGTCGTTCAACATCATGAAGGAGTGGAGAAAATGAGCCAGCGACAGTCCAACTGTATCCGTTCCCGCCGTAGTATCGTCGTTTTAGGAATCCTCCTTTTCGCTGCCGGTCCGGTTGCTGCGGCCGCACCGGATCTGCTCATCACCGACTTCTGGGAGCAGAACCACCAGGTGCAGTTCCGCATCCGCAACGCCGGCGACGCCACGTGTGGCACAGGCCACGTCGTCGCTCTTTTGGCCGGCGGCAAGATCCAGGACTCCGTGGCGATCAACAGCAAGCTGCTGCCCGGCACCTCGATGGTCGGCACGTTTCCGAAGTTCTACTGGCAATGCAGCCAGGACGGACAGCACACGCTGGAGGTGATCGCCGATTACCATTCTGCCATCCAGGAGTCCAACGAGAAGAACAACAGGCGTCAGGAGACGTGGATTTGCGACTTGACGCCGCCCAAGATTACAAGCGGCCCGAGCGCCACGGACATCACCGAGAGTTCGGCCCGGATCGTCTGGACCACCAACGAAAGCTGTGATAGCGTCGTTCGGTACGGGCTCAAGCCGGGCAGCTATCCGGCGCAGGTATCGAGCCCTCTGATGACCACCAACCACCAGGTCCTGCTCAAGAATCTGGACGCGGATACCACGTATTACTACGTCGTCGAGTCCACCGACGTCGGCGGCAATACGGTCCAGAGTCAGGAGCACGGCTTTCAGACCGATCCGGACGAGTGGCCCGATCTTGTCGTAGCGGACTTCTGGGAGACGAACGGCACGATCATGGCCCGCATCAAGAACAGTGGAGACGCCACCGCCGGCGCCGGTCATAGTGTGGCTCTGTATGTGGACAATCAGTTCGTCGATTCCGCGTACGTCCCCGTCGCGATGGCCCCCGGGACCCACTATGACGCCACGTTCCAGCAATACACGTGGCAGTGCACGCAGCCGCAGCGGGTTTTGCTGGTTGTGGCGGACTTGCAGAACGTGGTCGATGAAAGCGACGAGGACAACAACAGCGAGCAGGAAACGTGGACGTGCGATCTGACGGCGCCCCTCATCCTTACCGGCCCGGACGTGGAGGACATCACGACCACCTCGGCCACCGTTCTCTGGACGACCGACGAGGACAGCGACAGCGTGGTCTGGTACGGGACGAAACACAACTCGTACAGCGTCCGCGAGTTTGACGCGACGCCGACGAAATCGCACAGCGTCGCGCTGTCGGCCCTGGAGCCCGACACGCTCTATTACTACTTCGTGGAGTCCACCGACGACAGCGGCAACTCCACCGAGAGCGACGAACGCAGCTTCCAAACGTTGTCCGCGCAAGCGGACCAACCGGACCTGATGGTCACGAAGCTCTGGCGGATGGACCACGCCGTCCACTACCGCATCACCAACTTCGGCAGCGCTGCGGCCCCGAGCGGTCACCGGGTCGCCCTGTACATGGACGGCGACCGCTATGACACGGATCGCGTCACGGTCTCGCTGGGACCGGGCGAGTCCTTCGAGGGCCGCTTTCCCAAGTTTTACTTCCAGTGCATGGACCCCGAGCACGAGTTGAAAGTTGCCGCCGACGACGAGAACGTCGTGGACGAAAGCGACGAGACCAACAACGTGCGCGCCGAGACGGTCGCCTGCGACGTAGAGTTGGAGATCGTTTCCGGTCCCGAGGTGCAGGACGTCACGCCTACCGGCGCCACCATCGTCTGGAGCACCAACAAGGCCGCCGACGGTACGGTCGAATACGATACGCACGCGCAGGAATTCGCGCTGAGCGACGACGATCCGAAGCTCGTCGAGAGCCACAAAATCCGTCTCACCAAGCTCTTGCCGGGGAGCCTCTACCAGTACCGGGTTGTCTCGCGGAATCCGAACGACGAGAAGGTTGCCAGTATCGCAGCGTATTTCAAGACGCCGTTGGGTGGCGCCAATCTGCCTCCCGTCGTCAAGTCGTTGACGATCAGCCGGCAGCCCACGAAGATGCTTTACTACATGATGGCGGCCGACGTCGAGGACGATACCGGGATCGCCTACGTCTCGTTCTTCCTGGACGGGGAGTTGATCCACACCGACTATTCCAAGCCGTACGAGTGCCCGGTGGTTCCGGCGGCGCTGGGGATATCCCGCGCGCAATTCTTCGAGGAACACACCATCTCGGCGATCGCGGTGGACACCGCGATGCTGGCAGCCGACCGGCTGGGCCTCTTCGAGCCCGAGTACGAGTGCGCCGAGGTCACCGCCGAGTTCCGCGATCCCTATCCGGGCGAGGTGCTGTACATCGAGGGCGACACGGTCCCGGCCGACACCACCGTACCGATCATCGTCTTCGCCGCCGAGTGGGACTGGGACTGCTGGGTATCCCGCGCCGCCGACCTACACGGCGAGCACCCGATCTTCTGTCGGCATGGCTACGCGCCGCTGGAGGAAGTGCGATTCTACGTCAACATGTCTCACATCGACACGGTCCCGACGTCGCCGTTGGCGGCCTTGTCCCACATCTACAGCACGGATTGGCCCGTGGGCGGCTACCGCACCGGCGACTACCACATTCGCGTGGACGCCGTCGCCAATGACGAATGCATCCAGACGATTACGCGAGATTTTCGCATCGAGACCGGTGCGCCGCGCCTGGATTTGGACCGCTACGTCACTCGTCACGGCAACTACTTCCACGTCCAGTTGGTCGTTCGCAACCGCGGCACCGTGCCGTTCCGTTGCGACCGGATCGTCGACAACGTGGACGGTCTCCAGCCGATTGCCAAGTTCGAGCCGACGTGCGAGATCACTCCGATAGCGGCGACCGCCGCCTCTTGGCACTATGACGTCGATATCAATCTTCACAGCGGCGTCGGGGTCCTGCACGTCGAGATCCCGCCCTTCGGCCGCACGCTGGAGGTGGATTACCTGGCCGTGCCCGTCCAGTTGATGGCGCCGGGCGCCACGGACCACGCCATCGGCGCCGACGCAGTGCTGGTCGTGGACGCGGAGAGCCCCGACGACTGGGAGTTTGATCGTCCCTGCGTGCTGACGGAGGATGAGCTACTGTTCTCCAGCGAGCTGGACTCGGCGATTACGAACTCGGATTATCTGCTCGTCACGAATCCGGCCCGTCTGGTCGCTGAATTCGGCAGCTCCACCGACGTACTGTGCGCGATGGCCGAGCTGGCCATCGAGCGCGATGGTGTTTTGGGCTATGTCTTTGGCGCCACCTGGGACGACCCGGCCTGGGTGAGGGACTCGGCCATTCGGCTCTGGGGCGCGACCATGAGCGGCGGCAGCTATTTGAGCAACGGCTATTTGCTGCTGGTGGGCGAGACGGAGATCCTGCCGGCCTGGACGGTGAATATTCCGGACCGGCATTGGACCAGCGGCGAACGCACCGCCGAGGTCGGTCTGTCCGATTTGCCGTACGCCGATATGTCGGGCGCCGATAACGCGCCGGAATTGGCGGTGGGACGCATCATTGGGGACGCCATCGGAGACCTTGTCGGTGCCATGAAGGCCAGCATCACCAGCACTTTTGACCGGTCTTACGGCCTGGTGACAACGGGCTATGACACGGCCAGTGAAAATGACAATTTCCCGCAATCGGGCCTTAACATCAGCCGTGTGCTGCTGGCTCAGGAGGACGCCGGACTGTGTATGGACGATGGTTACCGTCTGCATCACTGGAGCGCCTACGTGCAGAAAGAGGAACTCCCCAACGGGTACGATTTCCCTATGAGCAGCGGCGACGGCTTTCTCATGGCCAACCTCTCCGGCGCCGGCGTTGAAGCGATTCGCTTCGACGGGTACCAGGCCCACGTGGCCATGCACAGCACGCTGGATCTGGTCGAAACGGAGTTCTACCGGGAGTTCTACTGTGACTTCACATCCGGCGACGCCCTGGCCTGCGGCGATATCGACAACGACGGCCAAGACGAAATCGTCGTCGGCAAGATCGGCGACGACCAGATCGTCGTTGCCTACGATTCGGGTCATGGCACACCGGCGTTCCCGGTCGAGCTGGCGCCGTGGGACGTCGTTGTCTGCGGCGATCTGGGCGGCGATCCACGCGAGGAGATTGTGGTCGCGCGCACCACCGGTGGCGGCACCATTCAGATCTACTCCTACGATAACACGGGGACGCCTTCGTTGTCTCTGACGGGCACGCTGAGAATCCCGTTCACCGCCTGGAACGGATTCGCCATCGGAGAAGTGGACAGCGCGAGTATTGGGAACGAGATCATCGTGGGGCGGGACGACCACGATCGGATCTACATCTACGATGGACGCGGCGCGGCCGTTGCAGACGTCCCTTGCAATCCATACACGCCTTACGATGCCATGGCGGTCGGCGACTTCGACGACGACGGTCGGGATGAAATCGCGGTGGTGATCGACGACGACGTGCATGGCAAGCGGACACTCAAGATCTTCCAGAACCAATGCTGGGAGGCCGATCTCGCCGGTGGCTGGAAACTGAAGGACCGTCGGTACAGTACCATCTACACGCGGTTTCTCAACTTCGACGGCGTTCGCACGACCGGCGGCGATTCCGCGGCAGACGGGTTGGTTGCCGCCGATATCGACAGCGACAGCAAAGAGGAATTGTGTCTGGCCCGCGCCGGAGACGACCGGCTCTATATCCTGGATGCTGATTATCGCCGGGGCTGGGACGATCGCTACATGCCTATCGTTCGGGCCGACCAGGACATCATCGACCTGTTCGTCATGGCCGGACACGGCGGCCCCGCCAGTTGCGCGCCCTTCCGAAACGCTCACATCGCCACCTTTAGCTTCGGCGCCGGGCCCATTGCCTATGCCCTGTCCTGTCTCACCGGCAACTACGAGGGCAACTGGTGGTGGTACGATTCCAGTGGGGCGCGGGACGACCACGCCGACGGCGACGATGGCTTTGCCGAGGCATTCTTCGGCAGCGGCGCCGCTGCTTACATAGGCTCAACCGAGGTCTCGCCCAGCGAACGCAATAGGGCCTCCGGGCCGGGCCTGTT
>Ga0272441_10005993_pt1 | contig 20701 bp, 19 predicted proteins | sample SSMProp6N_FD_193582 | JGI IMG/M metagenome (GOLD analysis project Ga0272441, IMG submission 193582) | Marine sediment archaeal communities from Little Sippewissett salt marsh, Falmouth, MA, United States - SSM-Prop-6N | ecosystem: Environmental > Aquatic > Marine > Wetlands > Sediment ...
TGTTTCCACCCCGGTGGGGGTGATGGCCGAACTGGCCCGAATGCAGCGACCCGGCATCATCGCTGCCGAGGGGTCACCGGTTGCGTTGGCCGCAGGTATCACCATTGCCGGGGATCGGGCGCCGGACTGGCCAGACCATCTCATTCGCCAGAGCGTCAGGGACTACAGCTGGACAAACGCGGCTGCGGCGGCCCAGGCGGCCTACCGGGCCGCCATGCGGGCCGACGCAGCCGTCCATGGGCGGCAATGAATGCCCGGCAATTCAACCATGCAGCCGATGGATTGCCCTCATCGTTGATCGGTAACACTCCCATCAAATTGCATCCGCCACCGGCCAATTCGGGCGGATGATGAAAGGATAACCATGAAACTGATCCTTCATGACACGATCCCGGACACGCCGACACCGCAGCCCTGCGACGTCCTGGTGCTCTCGGCGCACCCGGATGACGCCGAATTCGGGGCTGCCGGGACGGTCATCCGCTGGGTCGACGAGGGCCGGCGCATCGTTTATGCCATTGCCACCAATGGTGACAAAGGCACCAGCGACCGCACCCTGACCCCTGAGGCGCTGGCCGCCATTCGCCGGGACGAACAGGCACGCGCGGCCACATCCATCGGCGTCCACGAAATCGTTTACCTGGGATACCCGGATCAGGGCCTGGAGGATACCCCCGCCTTGCGCAAGGACGTCGTTCGACTGCTGCGGGTGTTTCGCCCCCGCATATTGGTCACTTCTGATCCGTATCGGCGCTATCTCTGGCACCGCGACCATCGCATCATCGGCCAGGTGGCCATGGATGCCGTGTTTCCTTATGCCCGGGACCACATGGCCTATCCCGATCTTCTCGAAAAGGGCCTGGAACCCCACAAGGTGGCGGAGGTCTTGTTCTGGGGGACCGAAGACATCGACTACCGGTCGGATATCACCGACACGTTCGACCGTAAAATCAAGGCCCTGCGCTGCCACGCCAGCCAGATGAAGGAATTCAGGTTTTTGGACCCGGTGGAATGGTTGAAGGAGCGCTGTCGGGAGATGGCACAAGGTTCCGATTTTGAACTGGCCGAAGGGTTTCATCGGGTGGCCCTGCCGATGTAGACCCGCCTGGTGATTCCCATCCATGAGGTTGCCGCAGCTGTTGCCGCCTCGCCATTAACACCCAAAAAAGGTGATAAACGCGTGTACAAACAATCCGAAGTACCACACAACGCCGCGAACACCCCCACCCCCGTCGCGCCGCCTGAAGGCCGCTTGGGGGTGCTGATTCCGGGTATGGGGGCCGTGGCCACCACGTTTATCGGCGGTGTGCTGGCCATTCGCCGTGGCCTGGGCAAACCGATCGGCGCCCTGTCCCAAATGGGTACCCTTTCGATGGACCGCGCCCCTTCCGAGGGCGACCGCCTGATCCGGGATGTGGTACCGCTGGCCCGGTTGGACGACCTCGTTTTCGGCGGGTGGGACATCTTCGATGACGACATGTACGCCGCTGCCGTCGATGCCGGGGTGCTGGCACAACCGACCCTGGATGGCATCCGATCTGACCTTCAGGCCATACGACCCATGCCGGCAGTGTTTGACAGGCGTTATGTCAACCGGCTCGACGGACGCCACACCAAATCGGGACGCACCAAAATGGATCTTGCCGATCAAGTGCGTAGGGACATTCAGGCATTCAAAGCCGCCAACGGCCTTGCGCGTATGGTCATGATCTGGTGCGGCAGCACCGAATCCTATTCCCAGCCGGGCCCGGTGCACCAGACCATCAGCAGCTTTGAAGCGGGTCTGAAAGCCGACGATCCGGGCATCGCTCCCAGCATGATTTACGCCTATGCGGCGATTCAGGAAGGTCTGCCCTTTGTCAACGGCGCCCCCAATTTGACAGAGGAGGTTCCCGCCCTGCAGGCCATGGCACAGCAACACCAGGTGCCTCTGAGCGGCAAGGATTTCAAGACCGGCCAGACCATGATCAAAACCGTTCTGGCACCCGCTTTCAGAGCGCGGCTGCTGGGGGTCGCCGGTTGGTTTTCCACCAATATTTTAGGCAATCGAGACGGCGAGGTGCTGGATGACCCACAGGCGCTGAAGGCCAAAGAGATCAGTAAACTGGGCGCGTTGGAGCATATCTTGCAGCCGGAATTATTCCCTGATCTTTACGCGGATCTGCATCACAGTGTCAAAATCAACTATTACCCGCCGCGAGGCGACAACAAAGAAGGCTGGGACAATATCGATATTTTCGGCTGGCTCGGGTATCCCATGCAGGTAAAGATCAATTTTCTTTGCCGCGACAGCATCCTGGCTGCCCCATTGGTATTGGATGTGGCCTTGTTTATGGACCTGGCGGCACGCTCCGGTTGGCACAGCCCGCAGGACTGGCTCTCTTTTTATTACAAAAGCCCGGTCACACCCGCGGGCGTATCGGTCGAACACGATCTGTTTAAACAACGCGAGCGATTGAATGCCAGGCTGAAACAGGCTGCGCAGGCGGCCGTTCGAAATACGGAAATGTATGCAAACCCCAAAAAAAGGAGACTTTCGAAATGAACCAACTGCAACCAGGAGATGCGGCACCGGCGTTCAGCGCATTGGATCAGCACGGCAGCAATGTCGATCTTTCCGATTTCAAAGGGCGAAAGGTATTTATCTTTTTTTACCCCAAAGCCAACACCTCCGGCTGAACGACCCAAGCCCAAGCGGTGCGGGACGCACTGCCCGATCTGACGGCTGCCGGCGTGGCCGTTGTTGGCATCAGTCCGGACCCGGTCGCTCAGCAGAAAAAATTCGACGACAAGCACGGCCTGGGGTTTGCCTTGCTCAGCGACAGCGACCACCATATCGCCGACGCCTATGGCGTGTGGGGCGAAAAGAAAATGTACGGCAAGACCTACATGGGGGTTGCGCGTTCGGCGTTTTTAATCGATGAAGCCGGCGACATCAGCGCCACCGGCTACAACATCAGCCCCCAGAAAACGGTTCCCACATTTAAGCAGTGGCTGGTCTGACGGAAGGTTGACCGCGAACTGCGGTTTGATTTTTACGAACCCGTCGGAAATGCGACTTCTTCCGAGGGCATCAAATTAAACCCGTGGAGAAAAAAGATGAACGCGCAACAGATAATGAACAGCGATGAATTCAAGCGCTGTGAGGCTTTTCACGGCCACGTGTGTGGCGGGTTGGCCATCGGCTATCTGGCGGCCAGGGCCGGGTTGGGCTGGTTGCGGGAAAAGCGGGCCCTGGACGAAGAGCTGGTGGCCATCGTGGAAACCGATGCCTGCTGCGTGGACGCCATCCAGGTGGTCACCGGCTGCACGTTGGGCAAAGGCAACCTCATCCTCCGAGACTACGGGAAGATGGGCTTCACCTTTTTCAACCGACGCACCGGCCAGGGGGTGCGCTTGGCCATGAAACCTGACACCTTCCGTGTCAATGAACGGCAGATCGAACTATTCGGGAAAACGCGCGATGGCAGCATCACGGAGGCGGAAAAACTCGAATTGGAAACATTGGGCATGCAGAGAACCGCCGAGGTGCTGGAAACCCGTGCCGGTGACCTGTTCAGCATGACGCCGGTTACCGCCGGCATGCCGGACAAGGCCCGCATCGAACCCGCCACACCCTGCACCCGCTGTGGTGAACCCACCATGGGCTCCAAACTGGCGTCGGTGGGTGGCCAAGCGGTTTGTCGGGCTTGTTTGGCCGCGGATTAACTCAGGCGGAAAAAAGGCCATCATGCCTCTTTTTTGGATATTCTCGGCATTTTCTCAAGAAAGATACCGATAGCGGGCGCACCATGCGTATTATCGGCGCAGGGAAGGCCTGATTGCATTCGTTGCCACGCCGGGGGCCAGCAAAAGGATCACGCCAGCCACCACCACCAGTGCGCCGGCAGTTTCGATCGGAGCCAGGGTCTCGCCCAGGAACAGGTGGGCATAGAAGACGGCAAAAGCAATTTCGGACATCACCAGAATGGATGCGATACCTGCTGGCAGCCGGCCTAATGCAAAGGTAAAAACGAAAAAAGCGAAGACGGTGGAAATGCCGATCAACCCCCCGAACCACAGGTAGGCGATGGCGGGAACAGGCGGGGGCAGAAGGCTGCCGGTGAATAACTGGCCAGGCAGCAGGATCAGGGAGGCGATGCCGAACGCCCAGGCAAGTGTCACCACGGCGCTGTAGCCGCTGCGTAACGCCTTGCCAAAGAGGCTCCACCCGGCGTACAGCGCCGGTACGAGAAAACCTACCGCAATGCTGGCAACGCTGACCTCGGGTGCACCAGCCTGGATGAGCCCGGAAACCAGAACCGTCCCCATGGCGATGATGATCAGCGAGAAGATCTTCAACCCGGTGAGCGGCTCCTTCCAGACCATCCGGGCCACAAGCAGCACCATCGCAGGCATGGCCGCCTGCTGAATGGTCGTAATGGCCGCACCGTTGAGCCGGTATCCCAGATTGAGCGCCACGTGAAAGACGCCCAGACTGACACCCATGCCTGCAATCACGGGCCAATCCGAGCGACGGATTTCCATGCGATTGCGTTGGGTGACTGTACCCAATATGAGAAAAACAACGAATGCGGCCGTATCTCGCCAGAATGCCAGCGTCAGGGACGACACCTGGTCGTCAACCATGATCAGCTTGACGAATATGCCTGACAAGGCCCAGCAGGCGGCGGCCAGCAGGACGGCGATGGTGCCGGTTATGGTTGCCTGGATGGTGCTGGGTTCGACAGTTGGCATACTATTTCCTGCAAGTTCAGCGTTGGACCAATAAGGCAGGCGGAACCATACTCTCCATGCGGCCTCAATTCAAGGGGAGCCTCCGGTAATGGCCGGGTTTTTCCGGGGTGTAAAAATGATCCATGGGACCATGTTCGACGTAGTGGCTGTGCCACCGGTTCAATGCATCCCGATCCAGTTCCACACCTAATCCGGGGCCTTCGGGAACGGCGATGACATTGTTGGTCTGGCGAAAGGGACCGCCTGTGATGACATCGGCGATCTGCCAACGGAACAGGCTCTGGCTGGGCTCGTGTATCCAGGGCATGGCCGCACTCATGTGCAGGTAGGCGGCCGTGCAAATGCCGGCGTCGCCGCTGTAGCACCAGAAGCCCACGCCCATGGCTTCACAGGCGCCGATAAAGCGAATGGCTCGGTTGATGCCGCCCAATACGGCAAAGTTGACCACGATGAAATCGGGAACACCCAGGGCCACCGCCCGGCGGATATCCGGGACATGGGTAGAGAAGGGGATAGATGAGTGCTGACGGTGCTTCGCCCAGTCCGGTCAATCCTTCGTCGGTTGCCACCTCCACGATGGCTTTGGATGTGCCGGGGTAGTAGCCGCCGGTCCAAAAAAACGGTGTTTCCAAAGGAATGTTGACCGGTGTTACCGTTACTTTGGTAATCTTCATCCGTCTTCTCCATTTATTTCGGCAATCGCAAGCAGAGCCCGTTGAGGGATAGACTTTCGGGCTTTGCGTTATGGTCCGATCGCGGCGGAAAGCCGCTATACCCATTTTCCTATTTTTTGCGATCTACTCATTTCCAGTTTGCCTGCATCTCGTCCAAGGTCTTTATGGTATCTGCCGGCAGTGGTTCCGGCCGATGCGCCATCTTTTTCAGGGTCACTTCCTGGAGTCGCTGCTCGAAGGTTTTGGCGCCGGCGTTCTTCCATTGGTCGTAAACCATGCGTTCGAAGATCTCGGAGTATTTTATTTTTTTAAAATTCTTGAGCGTGTGGGGATCCTGGAGGTAGTGGCCGCCTGGACCCACGCGGTGGATTACATCCAGGGCCAGGGTCTCTTCGGTCACGGGGATGCCGTGCATGTAATGGTTGACCGAATCGACGATGTCATGGACGAGCACCATGAATTCCGGCGAGGCCACGGAACCGTGATCCATCCAACTGCTGCAGTCGTGTACGAGACCCGATCCGGCCGTGGCGGCGGAGAGAATCTGGAGTGCGGCTTCGGCACCTGCCTGGGCGTCGCAGAACTTGGCATCCGTGGCGCCGGCAGTGCCGAAGAAGGGCAGCTGGTAGTTTTGGGCCATCTGGGCCATGGCGGCAGTCATCAGGCTCATCTCCACGGCGCCGTATGAGAAGATTGTCGAGCGCATGTCCATGATGGTGGTAAAGGCGCCGTAAATGAAGGGTGCCCCGGGCGTGACCAATTGATGGACCACCAGGCCGCTGAGGGATTCGGCACTGGCCTGGACTAGCGCCCCGGCAAAGGTGGACGGTGAACTGCCGCAGCACTGGGGCGCCGGGAAGTTGATCAGCGGGATGCGGTTTTCGGCGCAATACATGACTTTGTCGATGGCCGGGTCGAAATAGACCAGCGGCGAAATGGGCTCCGAGTAGTGTACGATGGTGGGCGCCGCGTCGAACTTCTCCTTGCCGCCGCACAAAAAGAGCGCCATTTCGTAGGTGTCTTTGACGCTGTTGGTGTCCTTGCAGCAAAAAACCAATGGTTTTTCGCAGTTCTCGAACACCTTGCGGGCGATGACCCGGTCGGCGATGTCCGCGGGCACGTCATCGGCCATGCCGATGGTCATGCACCACTGGAAGTTGGGCAGGGCGTCGCACAGGGCGGCGGTGGCGTTGACGTTGTCGCTGACGAAACGCGAGCGTTCGTGGGTGGTGGGGTCCATGTAGTCGACACAGTCCAGGCTGGGGCCGAAAAAGCTTTTGTCCCGCTCCAGAAATACGGTGCGCTCGCCGGTGCGCTTGGCCAGAACAATGCGGGAGGGAGCTTTGCGGATGGCATCTTCCACCAACCATCCGGGAATCTTGACCCGGTCGCCGTTGACCTGGGCACCGGCTCCGGCTAAGATCTCCAAGGCTTTCGGGTGCGTCATTTTGATGCCCGTGCGCTCGAGTACATCCAGTGTGGACATATGAATCTGCGCAATCTGTGCGTCGTTGACGACTTGAAGACGGGGTTTGAAGTAGAGTTCATCGGTGGTCATTCCCATGATTGGTCTCCTCTCTAATATCCGTTTGCGTGCTTGCGGTCACTATTGATCAGCTGCGGCTGACGCTGATTCCGCAACTTATGTGCCATCGCGTTCGCATGGATCGTAAAACAGCCAACACTTCTGATATTGTTTCCATAATAGACGTGATCAAGCCGTGTTGGCAAACTGGAAAAGTGAAAAAAAATTTGCTTTTGGAACATAAAAATAAAAAAAATTTGCAGCTGTAAAAATGTTTGACGTTAGCGTTTGAGGGAACAGGATTTATTTGGAAAGGTCTTCTATCCACTTGATGCAGGCAACACCAATGCCGTCTCTCGGCCAACAGGCGTTTGAAACGTCTTGACCGGCCTAAGCAAAGGCGGTAATCTTTTTTATATTTCGATCGTTTTCCCTTCACGCCGGATTGATTTGACGCAACTCCACAATATCCAGCAACACGGGTGTCAGTGCAGAATTTATGCATGTTGGCATTAACCGCCAATTCAAAGCGATTGACCCGGTATCCGCCCCCACCCACAGGAGATGACGCAATGACAACAGCCCACTGGCCCACCAAAAACTGGCCCGACGGCGTTCCCCACGAAATCGGCGAATACGACCAACCCCTGTTTCAGTTGTTGGACGATGCGGCACGGGACTATCCGAACCAGACCTACACCATCTTCAACGATGCATCCCGCACCTTTGCCCAGGTTAAGGATACGGCCGACAGGATCGCCGCATTTCTGAATGCAACGGGCATCAAAAAGGGCGACCGCGTGGCCATTTTCCTGCCCAACCTGCCGCACTACCCGGCCATCTTCTTCGGCATCCTCAAGGCCGCTGCGGTTTGTGTGACCTGCAACCCCTTGTACACCCCTGCAGAACTCAATTACCAACTCAAGGATGCCGGGGCCAAGGTGCTGTTTTGCATGGACCATCCCCAATTTTACCCCACCGCCGAAAAGGCCATCCAGGGCACCGATGTGAAATCGGTGGTGGTCTGCAACGTCAACTCCTACCTGCCCTGGCTGAAGGGTTTCCTGGGCGGCCTGCTGGGCAAGATCCCCCATGCCGAGCGTCACGCCACAGGGCATCTCATGTTCGACGACGTGGTGTCCAGTGCCCAACCCGCCCCGCCGGCGACGGCTATCGATCCACTCAACGACCTGGCGCTGATCATCTACACCGGCGGGACCACCGGGGTGCCCAAAGGCGCCGCCCTGACGCACGCCAATTTCGTTTATAATCTCAAGGCGCTGGATGTCTGGGCGCGGCTGGACTACGGCGATGGCGAGTCGTTAGAGGGGATCCGCAGGGGGGGTTATCACTGCTACCTGGGCGTGTTGCCCTGGTACCACAGCTTTGGCATGACCTGCGCCATGCTCTCCGCCTGCTTATCGGGAAGCCGTCTGATCTGCGTGCCAGACCCGCGTGCCGGTGACCCGCCCTTTACCGACGTACTCAAACTGGTGCAGAAGCACCGGCCGACCCTGATGCCGGCGGTGCCGACTATTTTCGTGGCGTTTGCCAACCATATTCTGCTGGATCAGTTCGACCTGACCTCCCTGATGGCCTGTTTCTCGGGCGGAGCACCGCTGCCCCCGGAAGCGTGCAAACAGTTCGAGGAGAAGACCGGCGCGATCATCTTCGAAGGGTATGGGTTGAGCGAAACGGCCCCGATAGCTACAGCCAATCCTTCTTTTACCGATACGCGCAAGATCGGGTCCATTGGTTTTCCCGTGCCGGGTACCGATATCAAGATACTGGACGCCGAAACCAGCCAGACGGAAATGCCACGAGGCGAAGACGGCGAGGTGGCCATCTGCGGCCCCCAGGTCATGCAGGGCTACTGGAACAAACCGGATGAAACGGCCGAGGTTTTCCGGGAGATCGACGGCCGTCGTTTTTTTCTCACCGGAGACATTGGTCACGTGGACGATGATGGCTACGTGGTCATCACCGACCGCAAGAAAGACATGATTCTGGTGGGGGGCTTCAACGTCTATCCCCGCGAAGTGGAAGACATCCTCTTCACCCATCCCAAGGTGGCCCTGGCGGCCGTCGTGGGGGTGCCGGATGCCAAGAGCGGCGAGGCGGTCAAGGCCTTCATTCAACTCAAACCCGGTGAGACGTGCACCGAAGCGGAGATCCGCGAATTCTGCAAGTCGAACATGGCCGGCTACAAGCGGCCCAAGAACATCGCATTCCGCGATTCCATACCGGTATCGAATGTGGGTAAAGTACTGCGCCGCGTGTTGAGGGACGAAGAGCGGCGAAATTGAACCCTCGCCGCGGCAAGCCGCGGGGAATGTTCTGCCTGAAACGGCAGTGCTGCGCAGCACCGTAAGGATGAAAGTCTATTTTCAGTTCGCGCGCTAACCCCGCCGCAAGCGGCGAGGAATGCGCTCGCTATCGCGGTTCAACCGGTACATCCGGATGACATCGGAAGAAACCGGTTTTTTAGCTTTCCGGTCATTTCTGCCAAGGCAGGAAGGGGGCAATTTGTGAGAAAACGAGCTTTTCAGGCGACAGGAATTCTAATGCTGGTATGCCTCATCATCACCGGCTGCAGTGGACTGCATGAACGCGCGACGGTTAAGGACCATGGGAACCAGACCAGAAATGTCATCCTGATCGTCGGTGACGGAATGGGGCCGGAACAGGTCGGGTTGCTGCTTTCATACGCCAGGCAGGCACCCGATACGGTAATCGAAGAGAGAAGAACCGCTTTTGACAGAATCATGGACGAGGGGGGCGTTATGGGGATTTCGCTGACCTACCCCAGTGGTGTTCTCGTTACGGATTCCGCTGCATCCGGGACCCAACTGGCAACCGGCCAGTTTGCCGGATCGGAGATGATCGGGGCGGACAAGGACGGCAATCCGGTGGAAACGATCCTCGAAAAAGCCATCAAAACGGGCAAGTCAACCGGGCTGGTGTCCGATACGCGTCTGACCCATGCGACACCGGCCGCGTTTGCCGCTCATCAGCCCCATCGCAGCTTGGAGAACGAAATTGCCGCGGACATGCTGAATGCCGGCCCGGATGTCATGCTTTCGGGAGGATTGCGTCATTGGATTCCCAAAGAGGCCAATGACGAGAACTCAGTCGAACGAAAAGAGCTGGAGCAGATGACGCAGGGTTCCGTCAAACTCAAGTCCAAGCGCACAGACAGCCGGAATTTGCTGAAAGAGGCTCAGGAAAAGGGTTATTCCCTGGCTTTTAACCGAGCCCAGATGGAAACGGCCCAAGGCAAACTGCTGGGCCTTTTTGCCTACTCGGCGATGCCGGATGGCATTACGGTGACCCGCAGCCAGAACAGCCCCGACCGAACCATTCCCACCTTAAAAGAGATGTCTGCCAAGGCGCTGCAGGTACTTTCTGAAAATGACAAGGGGTTTTTCCTGATGATCGAGGCCGGTCAGATCGACTGGGCCGCCCACAACAACGACACCGGGTTGATGCTCCATGAGCTGTTGAGACTCAACGAGACGGTCGATTATGTCTTGGACTGGGCCAACAATCGTGATGACACCCTGGTCATCGTGACGGCCGACCATACCACCGGTGGTTTCGGGATCAGCTATAGCGCCAACGACCTTCCGGTGGGCAGGCGACTGCCCGGTATCCTGTTTAAGGGACGTGAATTCAAACCCAACTATAACTTCGGCAATCCCGCGGTTCTGGATAAGATATACAGCCAGAAAATGAGCTATTACAAACTCTTTCGGGGCCAATTCGACCGCCTGCCCAAGGAGCAGCAGACGCCGGCCAGGCTGGCGGAACTGGTGAATCAATATACGGCATTCGCCATCAGCGAAGCGCAGGCCGCCGCCATCCTGGCAACCGAGGAGAATCCGTATTACACCGAAGGGCACAGCTCTCTGGGGGACAAGGTGGTCCCCAAAATGGGTCCCACCGGCGCCTTTTTTGTGTATCAGACCGATGACAACCGGCAAAATCTGTTGGCCAGAGAGGTGGCGGCTGACCAAATGGTGGTCTGGAATACCGGCTCGCACACGGCTACGCCTGTGCTCGTTTTCGCCAAGGGCTCACCCGAGGCGATGGCGCCATTCGGCAATGTGCTGCACCACACGCAACTGGGCCGCTACACCATTGAAGCCGTCATGAACCAGTGATTCCGGCAAGCCGTTTTGCAGTTCCCGATCCAATCAAACAGGGTGGTGATGAAACACTTGTATCCGGCAAAAAAGATTCTTTCGGCCAAGGCCTCCTGCAAGGGAAAAAAGACAAGCAAGAAAAAGAGAAAAAATTTAACAATCGAACCGGCGTCAACACAGAACAGTCGCTTTCTACACATTTCACCGTCTTCTTGAAAATGATGAGTGATAAGATGGGGTTATCGAATAAAAACTGGCGGGAACCGTTATCGACTGGATGTGTTGGATGCTTGAAAATCAGCCTGAGATTGCCGCAGGCTTGCACATGGCCCGCGCCATCCACCTGTACAAGGGTCGATCAGTTGTTGTTCCCGTTGCCGTACAGGTCGTCCAACACCTTTTTCAGATAGCTGCCTTTGGCTTTAAGCAGCTTGGAGCCACGGGTGATTTTACACAGGCTGATCTTGTGCTCGGCGGCAATTTTGCGCTGGGTCTTGCCTTCGTAGAGGTCTTTGAGCAGTTGCCAGCGGAGAGTCAGGGTGTCGATTTCGCTGGGCGTGAAAATCTCGCGGAACAGCACTTCCATTTGTTTGCGGTCCTCGGTCTGGGCGAAAAGGTCAATCAGTTCCCGGGTGGCGGTTTTCATGGAGATAGCCCTTTTGATACGGCAGGATGCCGTCGGGTTCATGCGTGTTTTATTCAAGCGCCCCGGCAGGGAGGTGTTGCCCAATTGTTTCCTGCCGCGACCACAGGGGAAAAAGAGCTTGATTTTGACCGCCCTCCTATATACTTAAAAGGCGGTCGTAAGCGTTTCTACATGACAGAACATAGAAAAAATCTTGTGGAAAGGAAAGGAAAAAGTTTATGAAAAAGCGCTGCTTTGCCTTGACCGCCCTGCTCGCGATTACTGCGATGATCCATGCTGCACCGGCTGCTGCGTCAGATCCGATCCTCATCGGCATATCTAAAATTGTTGCCCACCCGGCCCTCGATGCCATTGAAAAGGGAATCCAGGAAGTGGTGAAAACCCAGTACCCCGATGCGCGGTTCGACCCACAGAATGCCAACGGTGAAATGTCGACCGCTTCGTCCATCGCCCAGAAGTTCAAGTCCGAGAATGTGACCCTGGCCGTGGGCATCGCCACGCCGACCGCCCAGGCGCTGGTCAATGCACTCAAGGACCGCCCGGTGATCTACAGTGCAGTCACCGATCCGGTGGCTGCGGGGTTGATCGGGTCGACGGAAAAAGGCGAGAAAAATGTGGCCGGCATTTCCGACATGACCCCGGTGAAAGCGCAGATCGAACTGCTCAATCGGATCAAGCCCATCAAGACGCTTGGGCACGTTTACGCCAGCAGCGAGGCCAATGCCGTCAGCCTGGCCACCATCGCCAGACAGGTGTGCAAGGAGATGGGCATCGAGTTCGTAGAAACGACCGTATCCAATTCCGCGGAGGTCAAGCAAGCTGTTCAGGCCATCGCCGGCCGGGTGGACGGCATCTACATCTCCAACGACAACACCGTGGTGTCAGCCCTGGCCGCCGTGTCCGCCGTGGCTAAAAAGTACAACATCCCGGTGATGTCTGCCGATCCCAGCAGCGCCGAAACGACCCCGGTGCTGGCCGCCTGGGGTTTCGACTACTACAAGATGGGCAAGGCCACCGGCCGCCTGGTGGTCCGTGTCCTCAAGGGGGAAAAGCCCGAAACCATCCCCACCATTTTCATGACCGATGCGTCGGACGTGGATCTGTTGATCAACCTGGATGTGGCCGACGAACTGGGCTTGACCTTCCCGGAAGATGTCATCGCCAATGCCAATACGATCATTGAGGATGGGAAGCTGATCAAACAATAAAGACTGATTCATCATGCTTGAAGGAATTTTTGTCGAAGGGCTGATATACGCGATTATGGCCTTGGGGGTGTTTTTCACCTTCCGTATTCTCGATTTCCCCGACCTGACCGTGGACGGCAGCTTCCCCATGGGCGCGGTGATTATGGCCACCTCGCTGACCGGCGGGATGCACCCGCTGACTGGACTGCTCCTGGCTTTTTGCGGCGGGGTGCTGGCCGGATTCGTTACCGCGGCCATCCACAATCGGCTCAAGGTACCCCATCTGCTGGCCGGCATTCTCACCATGACCATGCTCTACTCGGTCAACATCCGCATCATGGGCAACCGGGCCAACCTGCCCCTTTTACGCGTGGATACGATCATCACCCACGTCACCGCTGTTACCCAGGGCCTGATTCCGGCTGATTGGGCATCGCTGATCTTTTTCGTCCTGGTCATCCTGGCCATCAAGTTTGCCCTGGACTTGTTTTTCCATACGGACATGGGACTGGTGTTCGGCGCCCTGGGCAACAACGAGCAGATGGTCAAGGTCCAGGGGGTGAACCCGGCCACCCTCAAGCTCATCGGTGTGGGCCTGTCAAACGGGCTGGTGGCCCTGTCCGGTGCCTTCGCCGCCCAATACCAAGGCTTTGCCGACGTGAACCTGGGGCAGGGGATCGTGGTGTCCGGGCTGGCATCGGTGATGCTGGGCGAGTTCATCATCAAGTCCAACCGCATCGGCCTGCTCACCCTGCGGGTGATACTGGGCGCGATCCTGTTCAAGGCCATCATGTACCTGGGCAGATATTACGGCTACTACATCAACATGACCCCCAACGACCTCAAGCTGATCGCCGGTGTCCTGATCATTGCCTCCCTGGCCGTGACCAATTACCGCCGCATTCGCGGGAAGGCTGGAACCGCCGCATGATCCGCCTCCAGAACCTCAACTGCACCTTTCATGCGGGCACCCCCAACGCCAAGACGGTGGTTCGGGACCTGAACCTGACCGTGGGCGCCGGTGAATTCGTCACCATCATCGGCAGCAACGGCGCCGGCAAAACCACCCTGTTCAACCTGATTTCCGGCAACCTGTTGCCCACCTCCGGCAAGGTCTTCATCAACGGGGAAGATGTCACCGACCACCCGGAGTACAAGCGGGCCATAACCATGGGCCGGATTTTCCAGGATCCGCTTGCGGGCACCGCTTCCAACATGACCTTAGAAGACAATATGATGATCACCTACAAAAAGGGGTTCAAATGGCCGGTCATCAGCCTCAACCGCAAAATACGGACCTATTTCAAAAGCCAGCTGGTAAACTTGAAGATGGGTCTGGAGTCGCGGATGAAAGAGAACATCAATACCCTGTCCGGCGGCCAGCGCCAGGCATTGACCCTGTTGATGATGGTACTCTCCAATCCGGATATCGTGCTGCTGGACGAGCACACCGCTGCCCTGGACCCGAGCAACGCGGCCATCGTGATGGACTTGACCACCCGCTTTGTTACCGAACACCGCCTGACCACCATGATGATCACTCACAACATGAACCATGCCATTGCCTACGGAAGCCGGCTGCTCATGATGGATGCCGGTGAAATTGTCATCGACGTCTCCGGTGCAGAGAAAGCCAAGCTCACCGTGTCTAAACTGCTGGAAATGTTCTCCAATGTCCGCCGCCAAGCATTCGAGAACGACGAGGTGCTGCTGTCGGCGGGATGACCGTTGCCGGAGATCAGAGGGCAAACGATTGGATTTACGTTCAGCCCAGTGGCGCAAAGGATACGCGACTGAAGCGGCTCGCGCGATCATAAAATACGCGTTTACCGTTCTCAAGGTGGGTGGGCTTTTTGCCGGGCATCATCCGGAGAATGAAGCCTCACGGCTTCTTCTCATAACGCTCGGTTTTCGCTATACGCACGATGCGTATTATGAACCCACCGGGCTGCAGCATCCCTCCTATCTGATGGAAGCGGCGGATTATGCCCGATGACTGAATGGAAGCTACCCGACGCCTGCGATTTCGATGGGCGCACCGTGCGATACGGGATCATTGGCGATGGCCCGCCGGTAGTCGTGGTTCACGGCACACCCTGGTCGTCTTTCAATATGCGACATATCATCAAAGCCTTGTCCCAAGATTTCACTTTCCATTACTATGATTTGATCGGTTACGGCCAGTCGGATCAATCACCTGGCGATGTTTCACTGGGAATTCAGAATCAGGTGTTGGATCGTCTTATGGATTGCTGGCAGCTTGACAACCCATCGATCATTGGTCATGATTTCGGAGGCACGACGGTGCTTCGAACGCACCTGATCAATGGACGCGATTTCGACAAGATCGTGCTCATCGATCCGGTGGCGGTTGTTCCGTGGGGCTCGTCTTTCTTTCGGCATGTCCATGCGCATGAATCCGCCTTTGCCGGCGTCCCAGACTACATTCATGAAGCCATTGTTCGCGCGTATGTCCAGACAGCTGCCTTCAAACCCATCGATGACGCCACCCTGGATTCAATCCTCCGTCCGTGGACCGGGCCAGACGGAAAAGCGGCTTTTTACCGGCAGATTGCGCAGGCAAATTCAGGTTATACGGATGAAGTGCAACCCTTGTACGCCCGGATTTCCAAGCCGGTTTTGATCCTTTGGGGCCGTGAGGACACATGGATACCGTTGGAACGCGGCGAGGCGTTGCGCCATATGATCCCGGGCTCATTGTTGCACGTCATTCCGGATGCCGGGCATTTGGTGATCGAAGAGCAGCCCGATCAGCTTATGAAAAAGATCCATCCTTTCGTGAAAAAAGCCCATGAATACCTGACTTGATGCGAAGCATGGGGTGCAATTTCATCAGCCCGATCAAATCCGCTGAAAGGTCAGTCGGTCCCCCTAAATAGCCAAATCATACATTGCGTCGCTGACGCTTTTTAGACGGATATGGCTTTACAAAAAGTATTATAGTGTTACAATGTGGCACAGCGTGAAGCATCTTTGCAGGCGAAAAAAGGTTGCCACCATTGCCTAAACAGCCTGGCGGGGAGGATACGATTCCCCGTAGAGCCTTCTGATAGCTTTCAAATCTAATTACATCCACCTAATCAGCACCAATTTTCGGATCCTCGACTTCAATTGCGCGATCTGAAAAGTGCTGCCCGCTGTTTCGATCGGCAGGGTGACCTTTTTATTCATCCTTTGCTGCGCTGAGCGGCGTCGGTTAGATGGGTTTGATTAAAAACGCGCTCGCCTTCTTTCCATTTTCTCCTTAGAGGTTGGTTTTAATGCAATGCCCGAATTGCCATGCCGCCAATTCTGAACAAACGAATTCCTGCCGTGAATGCGGGGCCATGCTTACCTTGCTGTGTCCGCAATGTAAAATTGAAGTTCTGTCAACCGACAAATTCTGCAGGGAATGTGGATTAAAACTTAACCCGTCGAAAGCATTAACAAAAAAGCCATTGGCGGGAATGGGTGGGGAACGCAAACATGTTACTGTGCTTTTTTCCGATCTCTCCGGATATACAGCGATGTCTGACAAACTCGATCCAGAAGAAGTCAGAGAAATTTCCAGTCGTATTTTCGCAGAAATTGCCAAAACGATAGAAAAATATCAAGGTTTTCTCGAAAAATTCATTGGAGACGCCGTCGTCGCCATTTTTGGTTTACCGGCAGTGCATGAGGATGATCCGGTGAGGGCGGTTCGCGCAGCCATGGAGATTCACCGGTTGGTACATTCCATCAGCCCGGAGTTTAAGGCTCGAATCAATGAGCAATTGAGCATGCACAGCGGTATTCACACCGGCCTTGTCGTTACCGGAGAAATGATCGTTGAAAAAGGCATTCATGGCGTTGTTGGGGATACGCTGAATCTGGCTTCGCGACTCTCAGATCTTGCCAAACCCGACGAAATACTGGTCAGTGCCCAAACGAATAGTCTAATAGCTCCCTATTTTGAAACCCAACCGCTTCATCAGGTCAACCTCAAAGGAATCACCCAGCCCGTTAAACCTCACTTGATATTGGGTGAATTGAAGGTGAAAACCCGATTCGAGGCATCTCAGCGACACGGCTTCACAGATTTTATAGGAAGAGGCCAGGAACTTTCCAACCTTCATGCATGTTTAGAAAAAACCGTAGCTGGAAAGGGGCAGTTCGTAACTGTAACCGGTGAGGCCGGTGTGGGGAAAAGCCGCCTGACCTATGAATTTCGTCACCGCATCGATAGAAAGAAAATTACCGTGCTGCAGGGCCGTTGCCAGTCTTTTGGAAGCAATATACCCTATTTGCCATTTATTGATCTGTTGAAGCGCGGCTTGTCACTGAAAGAAGATGACAGGCCTTCAATTTTAGAAAAAAAAGCCATATCGAATACCCTTGCGATCGATGCCTCATTAGAACCATATCTTCCTATGTATTTGCATCTGCTGTCCATTCCGAGCGAAAACTACCCGCTTCCCAACCATCTGCACGGCGAGAAGCTTAAACGTTCCATCAGCCAGGCCCTGGCTGGAATAATACTGTCAAACGCCAACCGGAAGCCAATGGTCATGGTTTTGGAAGATTGGCACTGGGCTGACGAAGCATCGGATTCAATCCTTAAGCACCTAGCAAGTCTAATGGAGGCCTACGCGCTGATGCTGCTGGTCCTGTATCGCCCTGAGCATACGGCAAGTTGGCCCGATTGGAAATTCCATACGCAGTGCGCGCTCAAAGCGATGGGTTCCCAAAACACGACCCATATCATCGAATCCATTTTGAAAGTCAATGCGTTGCCGGATGGATTCTCATCTTTCATTCACGATCACACCGGCGGTAATCCTTTTTTCATCGAAGAGGTCTGCAAGGTATTAACGGAAGATGGATCTGTGCGAATTGCAGATCGAAAAATTTCCCTGTTACGTCCACTTGAGAAACTAAAATTGCCCGCCACCGTGCAGGCCGTCATCAGAGCACGACTGGACCGATTGGACAGGCATGTAAAAGAAACACTTCAACTGGGAGCGGTCATTGGTCGAGAATTCCCATTAAGCATTCTTGAAATGATATCCAAAGACAAGCACGCGTTGCCCCTCTCGCTTGAGGTGCTGAAATCTCAGGAGTTAATAAAACAGCTCCGATTCGCCCCTGACACTGAGTATATGTTCAATCATGTTTTAACCCAGGTTACCGTCTATAAGAGTCTGCTTCTCAAAAAACGAAAAGATTGTCACGCGTCCGTGGGCTTGGCATTGGAGCGATTATACGCTGGCCGTCTTGAGGAGCAGTGCGAAAAATTATCCTATCACTACGCCAACAGCACGAATACGGAAAAAGCCTTGTTGTACTTGAAAATGGCTGGAACCAAGGCCGCTCGCGTCCATTCCTTGTCGGAAGCGAGACGATATTTTGAAAAAGCATTATCGATGCTTGATGCAACCCAATTAGACAATGATCATCAGCAAACGTACATCGATCTTAGCTTAAAATGGTCTGAAATATCACAGTTTGTACCTTCAAATAAGATCAGGACAGCGCTGATACGGTCATTGGATTATGCGAAAAAGTTCGATAAACGGAACCGCATCGCTGAAGTATCATACTGGGTGGCTAGATTCGACTACATGCAGGGAGATTTTCTTGAAGCAATCCCCCAGGTAGAACAATGTATCAAATGGGCAAAGGAACTAAATGACCGTGAGTTGCTGGCCATCTCGTACACGCTTTTCGGACGTATCTGTTTGTATACCGGTGAGTTTGCAATGGGAGTCAACTACCTCAACGAGGGTCTGCAATTGATCAAGCCGTTCGAAAAATGGGATGACGTCGTCTATTCCACGGCCATCCTCGGGTTATTGCAAGGGCTGACTGGAAATTACAAAGCCAGTATGAAAGCGATCGCCAAGGCGATCAGAATCGCCCGAAAATATGAAATACCGACCTTTGAAGCCATGGCCTTTGGGTATCTGGGATCCATTCATTATTGGTACGGCAATTGGCACGCGACGATTAATAATTGCAGGGAGTGTTTTCGAATTTCCAAGAAACTGGACAATTCGTTGCCTATCATCTGGGCCACTTTTTTTAAAGGGGCCGCACGATTCAGTTCTGGGAATCGGGAAGATGGGCTGACGGTCATGGGGCAAGCAATCGAAATGATGAAAAAAATGGATTCTGTATTGGCCCTTCGTTTTTTTTACTCCCTTTTCGCCGAAAACTTGGCATTGTCTGGAAATTTTAACCGTGCTGAATCAACCAATGAGAAGGCGATGAGGCTTGCCCAATCCGGGCAAAAGTGGGGTGAAATCTCAAGCTACCGAACGATGGGAATTATGTCTGCCGCGGCGAGGCATCCGGACTGGCATCAAGTTGCCACCCATATGAAAAAGAGCATTGAAATCTCGACAAGGGTTGGCGCAATGACCGAACTTTTGCAGTGTTTATGGCTTTTTGCAGATCTCATGCAAAAGAAAGGAGATATAGACAGCGCAATGTCATATTACAGTCAAGGAAGGGACCTTGCTATCCACATTAGTTGTCATTTGCGCTGACCTTAAGCTTTTGAAACCCATGGTGTCTCCCAATATAGAAAGAACCAAGAAACAATAGACCCATAGGAACCTGATTAAAATTCAACCGCAAGCTGGGCCGTCCACGTGTCGTCCGTCCGGGCATCACCTTCGTATTTGTCATGCAGGTATTCCAAGGCCAGGTTGGTGTTTTCAAAGAATCCCCAGTTTAATACAGCACCCTAGTGGGATTCCGGCAACCATTCAGCCCCGCCGTCGTCCGATCCGCCATAACGGACAGCCAGTTCAATGCTGTCGATAATTGCCGCACCCAATTCCACATTCCAGGCCGATGGCCTTTTCGAGCGGTTCAATTCGTTTTTCGAGGCTTTTGACGCCCCCTGTTTTTTGCAGTTGCCGCATCCACTGCGCCACTCGTTTCCTGAGCGGATAGAATGGTTGGAAGTAAGATAAGCATAAGGAACAAACACAGGGCATTCTTTCTCATGCGACGATTTCTCCAATCTGGGCATGAATCAAAAAGAAAATCAATTTTCAACCAGTTGCCGATTTGATTTCTATTCGAAATGACTGAGTGGCCCGCGGATATGATCGACCCAAATGGCTACAAAATCGTCATATTCGGCGGTTCCTTTGAGAACTGGGACGCAGTCAATACCGGATTGGGAAAAGATCGATTTCCATGAGTCTGATTCCCCACCGGCCATATCGTTTTTAGCATGATCACCGGCAACCGACATAAAAGGCATCAGGTAGGCCTTATTGATTTTTTTCTGAAGCATCAGGCCTTTGATCATCTCAGCATCGGGATATCCCTCCACGGTGCCGACGAAGATGTTTGAATCCTTGAGCTGGAGCTGGAACATCAACGCGGCATAAAAGGCGTTGGCCGGATGGGGGGTGCCATGTCCCATCAGGACAACGGCGTCATTTTGTTTTCGGCTGTTGGGAATTGATTTCAAAATGGCATCTACGATTCGCTCCATATCCGCTTGTGTGGACATCAGCGGATATCCTACGATGATTTTTTGAAATCCGCCCATTACTTTGAATGCTCCAACGGTGCGGCGCAAATCGTGAAATTCCTCGCCACCGATGGTATGCAGGGATTGAACGGCCACGTGGGTAAAGTTTTCATCCTGCATCTTTGCCAAAGCCACCGCCGGAGAATCCAGGTGCTTGCCCTGCTTGGCCAGTTTCTCGCGGATGATGTGCGACGTGTATGCCCAGCGGACAGGGACACCGGGATAGGCGGCTTTAACTTTTTTGTCAATATTTTCA
>Ga0272441_10005994_pt1 | contig 20694 bp, 8 predicted proteins | sample SSMProp6N_FD_193582 | JGI IMG/M metagenome (GOLD analysis project Ga0272441, IMG submission 193582) | Marine sediment archaeal communities from Little Sippewissett salt marsh, Falmouth, MA, United States - SSM-Prop-6N | ecosystem: Environmental > Aquatic > Marine > Wetlands > Sediment ...
TGGCCTCATGTAGAGCGTAGACCAACTACGTGGGATCATGTCTCCCCAGACATGTTTCCCAAGCTCTTCCCCCCCTAAGCCGGGCGCCCCTCCCCAGCGCCCGGCTGCCCCTCCTTTTACCTGGGCGGAAGTTTCCCCGACTTCCGCCCCCTTTTTTTGCCTTTCCCCATCCGAGGTGGAGGCCGCTGCCTCTCCGCGAGCCCGCCTTCAGGGGCGCGCGTTATTCGGTTCACGAGGCGCTGAGCAGCCCTTTACCGGGCATGCGGCGCGCCAGGGCAAAGGGGGCGCGCTTAGTCTCGCTTCTCGGGTTTGCCGAGGAGCAAGGAGACGGCGTTGATGTCCCAGAGGGCCACGCCGACGTCAAGGGCGCCGTCCGCGTTAAAATCGGCAACGCACAGGGCGTGCGGCTTCCCCTTCTCGTACTCATAGGTCTCTCTCGTGAATTTCTGAGGGACGGCCGTGTCGCTGGAATCATTGATGAGCACGACCACCTGCTTCGAGCCGTGGCAGGCCGTGGCAATGTCAAGCCGGGCGTCGTTGTTCAAGTCCGCGACCACCATATCGCGAATTTCGTGTTCGAGCACGTCGCGGTCTTCGCCCAGTATGATTTCCTGAGATACACCGAACTCGAAACCGCCGCCTCCGTAAAAGAGGACAACGGAGTCGTCGGTGTAGCAGTGCGAAACGATGAGGTCGAGGCGGTCGTCGCGGTTCATGTCGCCGACCCGGACACGGCTCGGCAACCGGCCCCGGGAGCCGAAGTGCGTCGCGGGCTCGAAAACGCCGGCGCCGTCCCCTCTCCAGAGGGCCACCTGATGTGAACTGTAGAGGGCTAGCGCGAGGTCGGCGTGGCCGTCGCCGTCGAAATCGGCCGCCTGTATGTCCCGGGGGCCCTCTGCGGCCGGGATGACGCTGGGTTCGCCGAAGTAGGTGTCCGGCGTGCCGGGGAAGACAACCAGTACATCGCTGGACCACCCGGTTGCGATGACGTCGCGGTAGCCGTCGCCGTTGAAGTCTCTAAGGACCAGCGCGGTGAGTCCCGGACTGGTGAAGAGGGGCTGGTCATCGCCGTCCCGCATGCGATTGTATGTCAGGGCATCGTTGGGCACGCGGAAGTGGCTGGGTTCGAAGAGGTTGTCGCCCATGTTGCGGAACAGCGACATGTCGCGGTGGCGGACACTGAAGAAACTGGCGACCACGATATCCGGGGCTTTGAGCGCGTCCACGTTGCCCACGACAATGGCATAGGGTGCGAACCCCGTGCGCAACGGCGGCTGCGTGGCATACTCGAGGCTGGAGGTGGCCACAAGGAGTGAGAGCTCGTCATTGGCAGGGCGTTCGTGCCGCGGGTCGCCCATGGCGCCGGTATTGGCCGTGACTATCTCGGGCAGGCCGTTTCCGTCCAGGTCGGCGGCGACGATGGCGTTGGGATTAGGACCAACGAGAAAGGTCTTGGGATGCCGGGTGAAGGTGGCGGAGGCGGCACAGAAACTCAGCGCAATACACATAAGCGTGATGCAGGCCGGCCTGAAGGTGGAGCAATTCATGTTCGTTGAGTTCTTCTCGTGTCGTTATGCGGCTCGTTTGTCGTGGCAAGTCGCGCGGCCAAGCTTACGGCGGCGCAGAGGCTGCCCTCGCGGGCCACGCCGTTCCCGGCGATGTCGTACGCCGTCCCATGGTCGACTGACGTGCGAACGATTGGGAGCCCAAGGGTGACGTTGACGCCTTCGTCCAGGGCCACCATCTTGAACGCGATGTGCCCTTGGTCGTGATACATGGCCACCACCAGATCGAACTCCCCCTCTTTCATTCGCACGAACACCGTGTCCGGCGGGTGCGGACCCGAGCAGTCCACGCCGCTGGCCCGGCACGCCTGGACGGCCGGCAGAATCTCGTCGCGATCCTCAGACCCGAAGGCGCCGGCTTCTCCCGCGTGACAATTGAGGCCCGCGACGGCAATCGCGCGCCGGGTGAGCGCGAGGCGCGTGAGCGCCTCGTGCGCTATTTGGACGGTCTTCTCGATGCGGTCGCGTGTGACGCACGCAATGGCCTCGCGCAGGGACAGGTGCGAGGTGACGTGGACGATGCGCAGAGCATCCGAGAAGAGGCTCATCCGGTAGTCCGGGGTCGAGGTCATCTCGGCAAGCAATTCGGTGTGGCCGGCGTAGTCATAGCCGGCGCGGTGGATGCCCTCTTTGTTGATCGGGCACGTCACGAGTCCGTCGATATGGCGCGTCATGGCGAGGCGGATCGCCCGCTTCACCCACTGGATCGCCGCGTGGCCGGCCTCGGGACTCAACACTGCGGGCTGATACGCAGGACACGGGATGTCGCCTCCGAGCACGGGTGTCGTGCCGGCGTCGAACCGGGCTTCGGCGATCTCGCCGATACGCGCGGCTTCTGGGCACGCCGGGACAGTCTGGCGGACCCGCTCGAATACGTCCACGCTGCCGATAACGATAGGGTTGCACTGTTGCCAGGTTTCGGGTCTGGCCAGGGCCCTGACGAGCACCTCCGGCCCAATGCCGTTGATGTCGCCCATCGTTATCGCCAGCGTCGGTTTCATCCGCGGGTTCCCAGGTATCGACTCACGTTGAGGGGACTTTTAGGGTAGCCGATTCCCAAGGTCAAGTCCAACGCGGAGATTGACGCTACGGGGAGGCGGTGGGCGTGCGTGTGGGCAGGTCTTCGGCCCTGCGCCCCAGGCTTGCCACGCTGGCGAAGTACCCCAGGACTCCTTCACGGGCATCGTCGATGATGGTGTAAAGAAGCGGGACGATTACGAGGGTGAGGATCGTACCTGTGCTGAGTCCGCCGATGAGGGCGCGGCCGAGGCTGAGGAACGAAATGGTGCTGGCGCTCGTCTTGATGGCCAGGGGTACGCACCCGAGAATCGTGGTCAGGGCGGTCATCATGACGGGCCGGAACCGGTCGCGACCCCCTTGGAGCACGGCCGCGCGACGGTCCACGCCGCTGAGGCGCAGGAAGTTGATGTGGTCGACGATAACGATGCCGTTGTTCACGACGACGCCGACCATGAGAATGCAGCCGATCAGGCCAATGGTGTCGAGCGATGTCCGGGTAATATACATGGCCCAATACACGCCGATGAATGCCAGCGGCACGGTCGTGAGTATGGACAACGGCAGCACCATCGACTCGAACAGTGCGCTCATGACGATGTAGATGAGGATGATGGCCATGGCGAGGGTTGTCAGGTAATTGGCAAACGTCGTTTCAAGTTCGACAAATGTATCGCCCAAGTCGATGCTGTAGCCGAGGGGGAGTTCGAAGGAGGCGATGATTTTTTCAAGGTCGCGTTGGATCAGTGTGAGCCCCTCACTGCCCACTTTGGCCGAGACCCGCAGTTCGTTCTTGCCGTCGACGCGATAGATCGAGGCCGGGCTTTCGGCCTTGCCAAAGGAGACGAGTTGGTTGAGGGGCACGAGTGCGCCGGTCTTGCCGATGACGGCGACATTGTCGAGGTTGGCGCGGCTCTTACGGTCTTCCTCGCGGAATTGCGCCCAAACGGGGTACTCGCGTCCCTTCTGTTTCATGTAAGGCAAGCGTGTGCCGCGCAGGGCCATGTCGACGGTGCGCGCGACGATAAAGGGCGATATGCCGGCCTGTTCGGCGCGGGGCTCGTCAATGTGGATCTGCATCTCCTGCTCGGCCCGTTGGGTATTGACGCTCACATCGCTGAGGTTCGGGACGTCCTCCATCAGGGTCTTGAGCCGGTTGGCGAATTTCTCAAGCTGCTTGGCCTCGTCCCCGCGCATCCGCACGGAAATGGTTCGGGCCATTTCGCCTTGGGTTCCGGCTTCGGGCGTACCGAATTCGAGTTCGGCCCCCGGCGCCAGCTCGGGCAGCTTCTCAGACAGGATGTCCAGGGCCTCTTCCGTGGAATAGGGCGGCACTTCTCCGGCAGGGAAATCCTCAGTCTTGATGAGATGCACTTCGATGATGCCGCCCGACGGGCTATAGCGCGTAAACAGGTTATCCACGGCCAGCTCTTCCCGCAGTTCGTTGATGGAGCCCTTGAGAAGCTCGAACACGTTCGTGGCCATGGCGAGGTCGTAGTTCTGGTCGAGTTTCACCTGGACGTCGACTTCGCGCAAATCCAGCGTGGGCATTTCCTGCAGTTCGACTCTTCGGTACGGGACCATATACGTCAACACGATCACCAGGACGACCAGCGTGACCGTCGCGACCCGGTTCCGCAGCGCTAGGTCGAGGCAGCGCGTGTAGGCCCGTATGATCCATGTGACCGGATGGAATCGGAAGGCCCGGGTGTGCCACGACTCGGTGGGCGCGTTCTCGCGTGTCACGCTGGATTTGCGGAAGAACGCAAATAGGCTGGCCGGGGAGTGTTTCGGCTCGTCTCTCATGCGGCTGATCGCGAGGGGAATGAGCGTCAGCGCGACGAAGAGGCTGGCAAACAGCGAGACCACCATCGGCCCGGCAAACTGCGCCATGTACCGGGCCATTTCGCCTTGTTCCATATAGATGACCGGGATGAATACGACGACGGTCGTCAAGGTGGCTGCGGTGATCGCAACCCCGACCTCGGACGCGCCGCGGGCCGCACTCTCCATGGGGTCGTCGCCCATCTCCTTATGGCGATAGATGTTCTCAATGACGACGATGGCGTTGTCGACGAGCATGCCGAGCCCTACGATCAGGCTCGATATCGTGACCAGGTTCAGGGTCAGTCCTGAGAAGAAGATATACACCAGTGCGGTGAGCAGCGAGGTGGGGATGGCGAGGGCGACGATGATGGTCGGCCGGATGCGCAGCAAGAAGAAGAAGAGCACGATGATGGCCATGATGCCCCCGAGCATACCCGCCATCATAAGGCCTTTGAGTGCCGTAAGGATGAGGGCCGATTGATCGAAGAAGATGTACTCCTGGGCGCCTTCGAATACCGGGTCGGCTTTCATGCGCTGGATCTCGTCCCTGACGGCCCGGCAGGTTTCTACCGTATTGGCCTCGGACTCTTTGAGTACAATCACAAAGGCGCCGCCTTTGTCGTCAATATCATAATGGGCATTGGTCTCACGGGGGCGGAAGCCCACCCGGGCCACCTCCTTGAGGCGCAGCGCATTTGGCCCTATGACCAGATTGCCCATTTCTTTGGGGGAGGTGATCGGGTCGAGGACGCGGGTGAAGCACCGCGTCTCGCCCTCGAGTATCTCGCCGACCGATACGTTGAGGTTGCTGGCCTGCAGGTTGGCGACCACCTGGTACAGGCCGATGTTATGGCTGCGGAGGCGGTTTTGGTCGAACTCGATCAGCACCTCTTGTTCGGGCTTGCTGGTCATGACCTGGACTTCGGCGACCCCCTCGATGCGCGCGAGTTTCGGTTTCATGACAATCTGGAGAAGGTGGCAGAACTCCTCCTCATCGCCGGCGCGGAAGAATCCAAAGGCCATGATGGGTATGGCGTCGCTGCTGTGTCGATACAGAAAGGCGCGGTCGACATCTTCGGGCAGATCGAGTTTGAGGCGTTCGAGGCGGTCGCGGACCTCGGCCGAGGCCAACGGCATGTTGGTGCCGTTCTCGAAGCGCATGCCGACGTGGCAGCCGTTGCTGCTCGAACTGGTCGAGATGCGCTTGAGGTTTGGGATGGTTCGGAAGTGGCCCTCGGCCGGTCTGGCGACTTCCTTTTCGACCTGTTCAGGGGTCGCGCCCGCATACGGGATCCAACAGCCGATAAACGGGAAATCCAGGTCCGGGAGGAACTTCAGCGGCATCCGGTCGCATGCGATGACGCCCAGCGCGACGATGCAGACCATGAGCATCAGCACGGTGACCGGGTGCTTGAGTGCAAAGGCCGTAAGGGGATGTATCACCGTCTATCTCGCCCCCCGAAGAGGTCATAGACCATCGGTATCACGAACAGGGTGAGCACCGTGGCGGACGACAGGCCGGCCATGACCGTGATGGCCAGGGGCCGCCGCATTTCGGCGCCCTCGCCCGTCCACAGCGCCATGGGAATCAGCCCCAGGACGGTGGTCACGGTGGTCATGATAATCGGCCGTAAGCGGACTTGGCCGGCCTGGATCACGGCTTCGCGCTTGGACAGGCCTCGCGCGCGAAGCTGATTGATATAGTCGACCAATACGATCGCGTCGTTCACGATGATGCCGGCCAGGACAATGCCCCCAATAAACACCACGACGCTCAGACTGATAGAAAGCCATTGGAGTGTGTAGATCACCCCCACAAAGGCCAAGGGCACCGCGAACATCACAAACGCGGGATGCACGAGGGATTCAAACTGGCTTGCCATGACCACGTAGACCAGGAAGACGGCGAGCAGGAGCGCAAATTGCAGACTTGTGTAGGAGGTCTGCAGTTCGCGGTTCTGGCCGCCCAGGAAGAACGCGTAGTCTTTGGGCTTAGCGACTTTCCTGAGGCGCTCTTCTATCTCGCGGGACACACCGCCCAGGTCGATCCCCTCGACGTTGCCCTGGACGACGACGACTTGGCGTTGGTCGATTCTGCGGACCTCGCTGGGCCCGTCCTGAACGCTGATGGCAGCCACACTCTCAAGCGGGAGCGGGGGATGTCCGTCGACCACGGAGACCATGCGCAAGTCTTGCAGGCTGCTGAGAAGCTCCTTGTTGGACCGGACGCGAATGTCCACCTTCTCGCCGCTTCTGCTGAAACGGGTTGCAACGTCGCCTTGCACCTCGCGGCGCAACCGCTCCGCGACCTGGATAGGCGTCAGGCCCTTTGTGGCGAGCAAATCGCGGTCCAGTTCGATGATGATCTCCGGATAGCCCTTCTTGACGCTGAGCTCGGCGTCCTTGAGCCCCTTGACGTCTTTGACCGCTGCCAGGACATCGTTGCCCACACGCCGGAGCTCCTCGAGCTCATCGCCGCGGATCTGGAGTTCGACCGCGGTCTTGAAGCTAAACAGGGTGGGCAGCGTAAACGCGATCTGTTCGGAGGATATCGCGGCGATTTTCCGGCGCAGGCGCTCGATGACGGCATCCTGGTACTGAGCGGCCTCCCGGGGGTTCTCGAGCAGCACGCTGAATTGTGCGATGTTCTCCCCTCGATTCCCGGTGGATTTGGACTTCTCCACCCCGATCTCCACGGACACCGAGTCGACTTCCGGGGTGGCCATGATGAGGCGTTCGATTCTGTCGGCCAGTTCTTCGGTCTCTTCGAGGCGCGTACCGGGAGGCGCCTCCATCCGAATACCGAACTCGCCCTGCTTGAACGGGGGGATCAGTTCGCGGCCCAACGTGGTTGCGGTCTTCGCGGCGTGGACGGCCGTGAGCAGCACCAGGATCAGGACGAGGGGGCTGAAATTGAGCGCCGCACGCAGGGCGAGCGCGTAGCCGCGGCGCACGGCGCCAAAGCCTGCGTCAAACGCGTGTAGGGGCAGCCAAAGCACGAGCCGAATTAGCGCACGCACCGTCCACAGCACAGCCGCAAGCGCCAGCGTGATCACGAACACTACCGTGACGAGCGTCGTGCCGGCCAGCTTCAACGCCAGCATGAATGCGAACAGGGCGATCGTCACCGGGGAGAAGGCGCATCGCACAATGCACGCGAGAATGCGCACAACCGTTGGGGTGGTCGCGGCCGCCCTGATGGAGTTGGCCAGGGGCCCAAGGTCGTCGCGGGCCGTCTGTCTGAGCCATGCCCGCGCGTACTGCAGGCCGATGGGCCCGAGCCGAAGCACCGCCGCAACCATGCCCCGGCCCTCGTCGCGCCGCGCGTGCCGGTACGCGCGCAGCAGCCACACGACCTCCTGGCCTGCCGCGAGCGCCAGGCGGGCCCGCGACACCATCATGGGATTCAAGTAGAGGGCGACAAGCAGCGAAGCCAGCAGCGAGAACGTCACGGTGAGGGCCAAGTCGCCGAAGATCTGCCCTGCCACGCCCTCGACAAATGCGATCGGGAAGAAGACCGCGATCGTGGTCAGGGTCGATGAGGTCACGGCGCGGGAAACCTCGGCGGTACCGCGTTCCGCGGCATCGACTGGCGCATCGCCTTCCTCGCGGCATCGAAAGATGCTTTCGAGCACCACGATCGAGTTGTCGACCAGCATCCCCACCCCGAGGGCCAGGCCGCCCAGCGACATGATGTTGAGGGAGATCGACCGCATGAACATGGGAATGAATGCCGATATGACCGAAATGGGGATGGCAATGCCGATCACGAGGGTACTCTTGAGTTCGCGCAGGAATAGGAACAACACCAGCAAGGCCAGGATACCCCCGTAAATGGTGGCCTTCTGGACTTCCTCGATCGAGGCCGTGATGAAGCGCGACTGGTCCGTGATGAGCCAGAAACTCGTGTCCTGCGGCAGGCGCGAACGGATGGTCTTGGTCAACTGCTCCGCGTCGTCCCCGGTCTCGATGGCGCTGGGCGCATCTTTGGTTCTGCGGGATTTGGCGATTTGCACCGCAAGGCGTTCGGTGAACGAGCGTTTGCGTTCAAAGCCGAAGATGTCCTTGAGCTTCTTGCAGATCTGCACCGTATTGGCGTCGCCGTCCTTGTAAAGATCGAGGGCGACCGCTGGCTGGCCATTGACGTGGACAATGGTTTCGCGTTCTTTCTCGCCCACGGACACGGTGGCTACGTCGGCCAGCCGAATCTGGCGGCTCATCGTGCCCGGGTTCATCGAGGTCTGGCCGGACTGGACCCCCGCCGCGGCGCCCAGAGCGGTCTGCGAGGTCCCCACCGTCGTGATGATGCCGTCCTGGATCTCCTCGATGTCCTGGTACTCATTCAGCGTCCTGACAAGGTACTCGGTCTTTCCTTCCTTGAGCCGGCCACCGGACAAGTTGATGTTCTGCTGCGACAGACTGTTGGTGATACTCTCGAGCGAGAGCCCGAGGTTCTTCAGGCGATCCGCGTCGACGAGGACTTGGATCTCCTCCTCGTTGCCGCCCTTTACGACGACCTGCGCAATGCCGGCCTCGGCCTCCAAGTCGCTCTTTACATAGCGCTCAGCCGCCTCACGAATGGCCGTGAGTTGCCGGCGGCGGAACTCGGCGCCTTGGGCCGCGTCGGAACTATGGCCGACGTCCGGACCCGTCAGGGCCACCCGCATGACCGGGTCGAGGCGGGGGTCATAGCGCAGGATGACGGGCTTCTCCGTGACCTCGCGGGGCGGCTCAAACAGGTCGAGACGGTCGCGGACATCCTGCTGGGCGATGTTCATGTCCGTATCCCAGGCGAACTCGAGGATGATCTCCGAAAGGCCGGGCGACGAAATGCTGCTGATCTCGACCATGCCGCTGACGATGCTGAGGGTTTCTTCGAGCGGCCGGGTGACAAACGTCTCGACGTCTTCGGGGGCGGCGCCCTCATACTCGGTACGCACGGTCAAGGTGGGATACGAGATGTCCGGCATGAGATTGATGGGCAGTTGCCGGTAGGACTTCCAGCCGAACACGACCAACGTCAGGAAGACCATGGCCGTGGTCACAGGGCGCCGGATGGCGGCTCGGTAGGTTTTCTGTTTGGGCGTATCGTTCATTCGGGGACCATCGTGTCGGAAGGCGATCGATGCATTGGGCTATGGACCCGGTCAAGACGACTGGCGCGCCCATTCCGGAACGCCCTGTTCATGGCTTCGGCGTGAAGCGCGCAGCACACCGGGCGGGGCCGGAATCAGGTGCGTTACCGCCGCCGCCGCCCACCATGGACTCGCGGCGCCTTCTTTCTGTCTTCGCCCGCCCGCTTGGCTTTTGCCCGGGCCAGGGCCTCCTCGATGCCCAAGTCGGCCTTGGCCAGCATCGCGTCCGTCACATTCGTAACGCGTACCGGCGTGTCCGGTTTGAGCGTGTGCTGGCCGAGGGTAACAACCAAGGCATGCTCATCGATACCGGAAACGATCTCGATGGCGTTGCTGTCGTCAAGGCCGGTCTCGACCTCAATGCGTTTCGCGATCAAGTTCGGCGTGTCTTCCTCTGCATCGTCTGAGCCGGCCTGTTGTTGGGCAGGGGATTCCGTGCCCGTGTCCTGGCCCTCGTTCTCGGAGTCCTGTTCCTCAGGCGCTCGCTCGACTTCCTCTTCCTGTTCTTCGGGCGCTCGCTCGACTTCCTCTTCTTGTTCCTCAGGCGGCGCGTCTTCGACTACGAATACATACGTGCGGCCATTTTTCTCCAACACGGCATCTTTGGGCACGAGCAGGGCGTTCTCATGGGTTTCCATAGTGAGGCGGACCCGCGCAAACGCCGCGTCGCGCAGCTTCTCACGAACGGCCTCGTCAAAGTCCAAGGTGACTTTGACGGTGCCGCTCAGGGCATCCACGGCGGGATTGATCCGGCGGACGCTGGCGCCGTACTCCTCGCCTTCAAAGGCGTCGATAGTCACCCGGGCCGTTTGCCCGAGGCGCAGCCGCGCCAGTTCCTTTTCCGGGGGATTGATTGCCAGCATGAACGACGAGGGGTCCACAATGCTGAAGAGCGGCATGCCCGCGGACACCAACTGGCCGACTTGTACGTTTCGCTGGGTCACGACACCGCCTATGGGCGCGCGTATGGTGAGTTTGTCCACTTGGACCTTCTGCATCTTGAGGGCGGCCAAGGCCTGTTCGTGCGCGAACTGCGCGTTGTCGCGCTCGGCCGCGGATCCGATTCCTGCCGCTAGACTTCCCTGGGCAATCTCGTAGCTTGTCTTCGTCTGCCGCACTTGGACCTCGGTCTGCCCGATCGTGGCCAAGGCCTCGGTCTTGTCCAACTCCGCCAGGATGTCTCCGGCTTCAACCCGGTCGCCTTCCTCGGCATTGACGCTGAGACATTCGCCGACGGCTTGGGCCATGATCTGGACGCCGCTCTCGGCCTCGACCCGGGAGTTTGTCTCGAAATAGGAAGAGATATCCTCGCGCCGGGGCAGTTCCACTTCGACAGGAATCACGACCTCGGACGCTTCATCCGGGTTCAGCGGGTCAGCCGTGGCGCCGGCGGTCTTGGCGTCCTCGGACGCCTTGCAGCCTGCCATCAGAATAACCATCAAGCCCAGTACAAGCCTTGTAGAATCAACGCGCATAGGACCTCTTTCGCAACAGGCTTTGAATGCCTCGACCCGTGCGTTGCAGGCGCACACTACTCACAACACCGTGATTGGACTCAACTTGATAGCCGCAGGTTTCGGTTTCGGGCTCCCCAAAACGCCTCGATCAGAAGTGCGCTTTCCTCGCGCTGGCGAACAGATGGACCGCGCACCTTGGACAGCCCCGGGAATAGGTCTTCTCGTAACTGTTTAGCGGATTGGCGTGAAGGCCGTGTGATTCGGTCATTGCGAGCGAAGCGAAGCAATCTCGACCGGAAATCACGCGATAGGTAAGCGAGATTGCTTCGCGTCGCTCGCAATGACGGAGTGTTTGGGCCTGAGTTGACCCCCCTCGCCAATCGGCTAAAGAATTACGGTTTTTTCATTGTTGTGGATGTCGTGTATTCATCAAACCGGCTTTTCGAATAAATTGTTGACTCGACGGGTCGAAACTGGCATCATGGTCAGCGGTGGAGTTGTGTCTGCTGGCCTGTACAGCCGGGCACCCTGTGAGCCCTGAAAGGATGGGAGAGGAGTATACTTCATGTCTGGCGTCCGATGCTGTTTGCTAACTAAAGCGGTCTTGCTAGTCGGGTTATGTGTGACGCTCGCAGGATGCCCGTGGTCGGGCGGCGGCGGTGTGAAGCTGACCATCACGCCGGAACTGCTGGATTTTGGCCCCGACACCCGCACGCTAACCTTCGAGGTCGCCAAGAACGCAACCTTGACAGGTATGTCACCCGTCGTCGTGTCCACGCCGGACCCCTGGATAAGCCCACAGTCGTGCCTGGACGAGGAAGCGGGATGTGTGTGTGGCGGGCTGAGCGGTGCGGTCCGGATTCCGGTCAGTGTCGACCGCGCCAAGATGGAATTGGGCACGAACATTGGGACGATTACGGTGGCATCCGCGGGTCTGGCTTCGCGCACCGTTGAAGTCCGGGCTGCCGCGGTCTTGGTGCCGCGCTTCACGGCCGACAATAGGACGCCCGAACCCGGCCGTCAGGTGACCTTCACCGACCAGTCGGAACTGGAGGCGGGCGAGGGGCCCGTAGTCAACCGCCAGTGGGATTTTGGCGACGGTGCGCAGGATACGGCGAGCAACGCGGCAACCGTGACCCACGTTTACGCCCAAGAGGGGGCCTACAGTGTCACCTTAACCGTGTCAACGGCTAACCGCACGGAAACGCTCCGGAAAGACAAGTTCGTCATCGTCCAGTCAGGGGCGCCGATTGCGGACTTTGAGCCTTCCGAAACCAACGTGTTTGCGGGCGAGTATGTCGGGTTCACGGACCGTTCTTCGGGGGGCTCCGGCCCGGTTACGAGTTGGCTGTGGGATTTCGGAGACGGAGGCGTTAGCACCGACCAAAGCCCTCTGCACAGATATCAGATACCGGGGCTGTACACGGTGAGCCTGACCGTGTCAAACGAATATGGATCGGACACGAAAACCGAGGAGCGCCTTATTCTTGTCAGGGCGCTCGTGCCGCCGACAGCCGATTTCTCGCTGGCGCCCGCACTGCCGGTTCGCGACGAGGAGGTCCAGTTCACGGATAAGTCCATTGCGGGCTCGATGCCGATCACAGGTTGGTATTGGAGCTTCGGCGGTGGCGGCACAAGCAGCGAACAGCATCCCGTCTACACGTACACCCAGACGGGCCGGTACAACGTGTCACTTACGGTTACCACGGATCATGGCACTGACACAAAAATAGTGTACGGCGTTACCGTGGTATCGGCGCCCCTCATCCCGGATTTCGCGGTAGACCGGAGACGGGCCCTCATAGGCGACATGCTTCATTTCACCGATGAAACCACTCACGGAAACGTCCCTCTCCTCAGTTGGGAATGGGACTTCGGAGACGGTACGGCGCTCGCCACGGAGCAGAATCCTACCCATGCGTATACCCGGGCGGGTACGTTCGCGGTCGGTCTGACGGTCAGCACGGAGGAAGGCACTGCGGTGGAGTCCAAGCCTGGGTACGTGGTGGTTTCGCAACCGACCGCGCTGGACGAGTATGTCCGCGCCCCGGACAGCAATTACGAATACTTCGTGCTGCAGGAAGTGCCGCAGCAGGGTTTGACGGGTTACGTGATCAACATGACGTCGCAGCAGTGGCGCTCCGAGACCGAGGTCGACAAGCCGATTTGGAAGCATTGGCTGACGATCGTCAAGCCCGACGAGGTCGAGCTGGATACGGCCCTGCTCGTGATAGCCGGTGGAAGGAATACAAGCGCGGGGCCGGGGAGCATCCCGCCCGCATTGGGGGTGTTGGCCGCCGAGCAGGGGGCCGTCACGGCCCTCGTGGAGCAGGTGCCAAGTGAACCGTTGGTCTTCGCGGACGAGACGGACCCGCGCTACGCGGAGGAGGGCCGCACCGAGGACGCGATCATCGCCTTCTCCTTCGACCAATATGGCAAGACGGGCGACGACACGTGGCCCGCCCTTCTGCCGATGACCAAAGCCGCCGTGCGCGCCATGGATACGGTGCAGGACTTCCTGGCCGGCCAGGATCCGCCGGTGACGGTTGAGAAGTTCGTGGTTACGGGGGCGTCGAAGCGTGGCTGGACCACGTGGCTGACCGCGGCTGCGGACCCGCTGGCCCGGGTGGTCGGGATTGCCCCTCTGGTGATTGACACCCTCAACATGGATGAGAGCATTGATCATCATCACAACGTTTACGGCGGGTTCTCGCCCGCCTTGCAGGACTACGTTGACCTGGGCGTCTTCACGAGTTTTGAATCGCCCGTGGGCCAGAGTCTGCTAAGGATCGTTGATCCTTATGAGTATCGCGACCGCTTAGTCATGCCGAAGTTCATCGTCAACTCGACCGGCGACGAATTCTTCCTGCCGGATTCAGCGCAGTTCTACTACGCGGATCTCCTTGGCGAGAAGTACCTCACCTACGTTCCCAATACGACGCACGCGTTGGGTGGGACGAGCAACGCCTCCGAGGCGCTGCTGCCTTGGTACATGTCGATGCTGGCCGAGGATACGGATCGCCCGAAGTTTTCCTGGACCGTCGAGGATGACACGGCCATCATGGTCGAGACGGAGGAAACCCCGGCAGAAGTGAATCTCTGGACGGCCAGATCGGATCGAAGGGACTTCCGGCTCATTCCAGAGTTGAACCCGGAGTTGCCGGTTTGGCAGTCTGCCCCGCTCACGCCAAGCGGTGCGGGCAGGTATGTCGCCGAGCCCACACGTTCGCCCACCGCGTGGACCGGGTTCTTCGTGGAACTCAAATTCGCCAGTCCGTACACGGTCGAGTACGAGTCGACGCAGTATGTGGCGTGTACGGAACTGCGCGTTGCGCCGCCATTGAATCCCATTGCACCGCAGGCCGGTTTCTCTGCGGATACAGGCGAGGTCGAGGAAGGCGAGGAGGTCCATTTCCGGGACGACTCGATCCACGGCACGTCGCCCATTTACAGTTGGGAGTGGGATTTCGGCGACGAGAACACAAGCACTCTGAGGAATCCTGTCCATGTCTACGACCTCCCCGGCGCGCAAGAGGCTCCGGAATATTTCGACGTCTCGCTGACCGTCAGGACTTTGGACGGCGAGGATACAGAAACGAAGACGCGCTTCGTTCGTGTCTTGCCCGGTGGTGAGGGCGAGGGCGAAGGCGAGGGCGAGGGTGAGGGCGAGGGCGAGGGCGAAGGCGAGGGCGAAGGCGAAGGCGAAGGCGAAGGCGAAGGCGAGGGCGAAGGCGAAGGCGAGGGGGAGTTGACGGCGCTGGATGAGTATGTGGCCGCGCCGGACGAGAACTACACGTACCGGCTCGAGCCCGGCGGTATGATCGTCGGCACGGACCACACGGCCTACGTGTTGAGCATGACCTCTCAGCAGTGGCGCGATGAGACAGACATCGCGGCGCCCGACCCGATATGGCGGCACTGGCTTTCGGTCATCGTCCCACACACGGTGCGCCGTACTACCGCCCTGTTGCGCGTGACCGGCGGTTCGTATTCGGCTGCCCCGCCGAACTGGCGCAACCCAGGCACGGTGGAGAGCATCATGATCGACCTGGCTTGCGATAGCGAGTCGGTGGTGGCCCTGCTCGAACAAGTGCCGAAGGAACCGCTCATGTTCGCGGACGAGGCGAACATCGGGCGCCACAGCAATGATCTCGGCGAGCGTGAGGCCGGCAGATTCCGGACGGAGGACGAGATCATCGCCTACACGTATGACAAGTTTGCGCGGGCATACGAGAGCGAGCCCGACCCGACGTGGCCGCTGCTGCTGCCGATGGTGAAGAGCGCCGTGCGCGCCATGGACAGCGTGCAGGACTTTGTCGCCTCGTTGAAGGAGGAGGCGCTGAGCGTCGAGAAGTTCGTGGTCATGGGTGAATCCAAGCGGGGATGGACGACGTGGTTGACCGCGGCCGCGGATCCGAAGGCGCGCGTGGCCGCCATCATCCCGGTGGTGATCGACGTGCTGAATATGGATGAGCAAATGCGGCATCACCGCCAGGTGTACGGCTATTGGTCTCCTGCAATCTACCCGTACGCCCAGATGGGGGTTTTTGAGCGGCTGCTGGATGAGCCGCTTTCCGAAGCCGCCGAGGCCCTCCTTAAGATCGTCGATCCCTACGAGTACCGAGATCGCGCTCGCCTGAACATACCGAAACTGATCATGAATTCCGCAGGCGATCAGTTCTTCTTGCCGGATTCCTCGCGCTTCTATTTCGATGATCTGCAAGGGGAGAATCGCCTGAACTACATCCCCAACAGTGACCACGGGCTTCTGAATACGGCCCAGAGCTCAGCGACGGCCTTCAGCAGCCTCCGGGCCTTCTATCGGTCGGTGCTGGCCGGTGCGCCGTTGCCGGAGTTTAGCTGGAGCTTCGTGAGCGAAGAAGACGAAGAAGTGGAGGGACACAGCACGATTCTCGTCGAGACAGAGACGCAGCCGGCCACGGTGCGGGTCTGGTCTGTGACCAATCCCAACCTGCGGGATCTTCGCTTGGCCACCCTGCAAGACGCCGATATCGAGTGGGAGAGCGAGGTCATCGGCACCATCGGCAATGGGGTCTATGAGGCGCGGGTGGAGAACCCCGTTCGCGGCTGGACGGCGTTTTTCGCGCAACTGGAATTCGCGAGTCCCGCGCCGGGCACGCCGCTGGTGCTTACCACGGCCATCCGGATAGTGCCGGACGATTACCCCGAATTCAACCGCGGGCCTATATATGTAGGCGTAGAGGGCAACCAGGTGCCCGTCGTGGTGGTGAATGGGTCGGCCCTCGAGAATCGCAGCCCGTATGCGTTGGGCTTCCAATACGGCTCTCGGATGGGTTCCGAGATAGACGCTTCTATCAATGCTCTGCTCCTTGCAGCCCAAGCGATCGATCCAGTGCGGTTCTCGGACAGCGCCCTGAGTGATGCGTGGCAGAAGCAGTTGCTCTATGCCGACCCACGGTTTGTCGAGGAAATCCAGGGGGTTGCCGCGGGCTCGGGTGTGTCCGTCGAGGTCGTTCAACGGGCGCATATGCTGCCCGTGGTGGACAGCTACTCGTGCAGTGCCGTTGCCGCGTGGGGCCCGGCAACAACCGATGAGCATCTCTACCTTGCCCGCAGTCTGGACTGGCGGCTTGGGTTCGGGGCGCACAACTACCCCTGCGTCGTGGTGTACGTGCCCTATGAGGGCGTGCCGCACGCCAATGTAACCTTCACAGGGATCGTCGGCTCGCACACCGGCATCAATGTCGCCGGGATCGCGGTGGCCGAAATGGGGGATTCCCCGGAAAGCGAATCCCCATACGACCTGTACGGCAACCACTACACGAGTATGTTCCGGGAGATCCTCTACGACTCGCTCAGGCTCTCCGATGCCCTCGAGATCGTCTATCAGACCCCGCGGATGAAGCGCTACCATTATGTGATGGGCGACGACCGCTGGGAACGCCGGGCCGTCAAGATCCGCGCGCACGCGCCTGAGGTCCCGCCAAGCGATCTGCGGGTCTGGGGGGACAATGACCCCGGCGACGAGTTCTATCCCAACGTGCGGGAGGGCATTCTGTACTATGACAACAATGCCGGCCAGGACGCCTGGCCGCTGATTAGCGGCACCTACGGTTGGCTCTCTGACTACACGATGCAGGAGATGGCCAGGCAGTTGGCCCTGCCTGGGAGCAACGTGCTCAACGTTGTCTTCGACGCGGAGACCCTCGATATCTGGGTCGCCTATGCGAAGGATCTACCGGCAGGCGGCACGGAAGAGGCCTATGAGCGGCCGTATGTCAAGCTGAATCTCGCGGATTACCTGCCGTAGAGCATGTTTGAGAAGTGTGGGACAGCCGCCCTCGGCTGTCGAATCGCGCTCGTGAGCGCTGGTGCCGGTTGCGCGCTGGGACGGGCACCGGTCGACTCCCGATTGTGGAGCGATGTATAGCCCCCCGCATATTGAATCCGGCCCGGGCGCCGCGGGCAAGCTCGCGGACCTGCCCGGGTCGGTTCTTGCCGTCACAATGGACCTGCCTTGGGCCTTGCTGCAGCAGCAGTTCGCCTGGACGCCGGCCCATGTGCATTTCGTCACCGACATGGATCTGGCCACCCTCGAAGCGCTCGATCAATCGCTGCCCCAGACGGATGTGGTGGCCGGGGTTGGCGGCGGGTCCTGTTGTGACACGGCCAAGTACCTTGCCTGGAAGCGCGGGTGCCGGATGGTGCTTGTGCCGACGATCGTCTCGGTGGACGCCCCCCTGACCAACATGGTCGCGGTCCGCGTGGACAAGGCCGTGCAATACGTCGGCGACATTTATCCCCAAGAGCTCATCATCGACCACGACCTGATCCCTAAGGCGCCCGCGCACCTCAACCGCGCCGGGGCTGCGGACATCGCCAGTATTCATACCGCGCTCTACGATTGGCGCCTCGCGCGCGACCAGCGGGGGGAACCGTACGACGAAGCCGTGGCACAGTTGGCGCGCCAGTGCCTTGAGGAGCTGGATCGAAACGCGGAAGAGGTCTTTGGCGTGACCCCGAAAGGCATCGACACGATCGTTGACCTCTACCGGCGCGAGGTCGAGTTCTGCGCGCGGATCGACACGAGCCGGCCTGAGGAAGGCGCTGAACATATCGTCGCCTACCACCTCGAACACCTCACCCGGCGAGCGTTCGTTCATGGGGACCTCGTGGCCTTGGGCCTGTTCGTGATCACGCTCCTCCAGGACAACCGCCATGCGTGGGCCGTCGACCTCATGAACCGCCTCGGGCTCCGTTACAAGGTCCCCGGCGTGACCCGAAGCGAACTCGAAGAATGCCTCGCGGCGTTGCAGGCCTTTGTCAAGAAGACCGGGCTGTTTTTCAGTGTGATTGACGTTGCCGAGATCGATGCCGGCTTCATTGAAGATGCCCTCGACCGCTTGTTTGGGCGCTAAAGGCGCGGCCGCGGGCATGCCCGATGCCGAACCCCGCTAGAGGGTCCAGCCTTTGCGATATTCATAGTCGAGGAAGGCGTTTGCCTCGGGTGCGTTGGTGACGGTCATGTTCGCTGGATCCCAAAGCAGCCGCTTGCCGGTGCGAACGGAAAGGGTCCCGAGCAGCACCGCTTCGGTCAAGGGGCCGGCAACGTCGAAATTGGATCGGCCGGGCTCGCCCCCTTTGCAGGCTTGGATCCACTCCTTGTGGTGGCCAACGGATCGGGGGAGCGTCTTCGGCGGCCGCTCGTAGGCCTTCATCTTCGACTCGGGTATCAGCCGGGGACTGTGCCCGCCCCAACCTTCGACGAGCAGCTTGCCTTTGTCCCCCACGAAGATCACGCCGTCTTCGCGGGACAGCTCGCGGTCGTCTTCCAGCTCCTCCGGCCGCGGGGGGATGATGCCGCCGTCGTACCAATGCAGCCGGACCGGGGGCATATCGCCGCGGGCCGGGAATTCGTAGTGCACGGTGCAAGCCAAGGGGAGCGTTTCCTCGAACACCAAGGTCGAGCTCGACTCCACGCTGCTGGGCGGTCCCAGCTTCAGCGCCGAGAAAACCGGCGCCAGATTGTGGATGCCCATATCCCCGAGCCCGCCCGAGCCGAAATCCCACCAGCCGCGCCAGGCAAAGGGTACATAGGCCGGATGGTACGGACGATACGGGGCGGGGCCGAGCCACAGGTCCCAATCCAGCGTGTCGGGGACGGGCGGCGTGTCCTCGGGGCGCTCGATGCCTTGGGCCCAGTACAGCTTGCCGTGATGCGTGGGCCGGTCCGACCAGGCGTGCACCTCGCGCACCGGCCCGATAGCGCCGTCCCAAATCCACTCATTGATCAGCCGGTTTCCCTCGAACGCCATGCCCTGGTTGCCCATCTGCGTGGCGACCTTGGCCTCGCGCGCCGCCTCGGCCAACCGGCGGGCCTCGAGGATCGTGCGCGTCAGCGGCTTCTCGCAGTACACATGCTTGCCCAGCTTGATGGCCATCATGCTGGCCACCGCGTGCGTGTGGTCGGGTGTAGCGACCACCACCGCGTCGATCTCCTTTTCCTTGTCCAGCATCCTGCGGAAATCGCGGTAGCGCGTGGCCTTCGGGTACTTCTTGAAGGTACCCGCCGCCCTCTCCTCATCCACGTCGCACAGCGCCACGATATTCTCGCTCTCGAGCTCTGCGAGGTCCGAAGCGCCCCGGCCCCCCACACCGATCCCGGCAATATTGAGCTTCTCACTCGGCGGCGTGTGCCCTGTGCCGCCCAACACATAGCGTGGCACGATCACGAACGGCGCCGCCGCAGCGGCACGGCCCAGAAATGTGCGGCGGGACTCGCCGGCCCCATGGGTGTGTCCCTCAGTCCCCTTCCGATTGCTCATCGCGCGATCCTCCTTCAATGACGCCCTCGTGACCTCCTGACGCGTATCTCGATTTCTAATGCCGCCGCTTAAATCTTGGCCATGGGAGGACGTGGGCGCGCTCGGCCCAGCGCTGCCACATCGCGGCCATGTGCTTAACGCGTTCCGGCTGGTCTGCGGCGAGGTCGTTCGTCTCGGTACGGTCCGCCTCGATGTCGTAGAGTTCCCACGCCCCTTGGCGCCCCAGGGCCACGAGCTTCCACTTCCCCACACGCACCGCCCGGTTGCCTTCGTGTTCCCAGTAAATGGCCTCGCGCGTGATGGGTCTGCCGTCGAACGCCTCCACAAGGCTCTGCCCTTCCATGGGCGTAATACGGTTGCCGTTGAACTCGGCCGGGTACTCGGCGCCGGCCACATCGACGCACGTGGCCATGATGTCGATGAGGTGCGTGGGTTGGGTGCGCAACGCGCCGGTTGTCTTGATGCGCGCGGGCCAGTGTGCGATCAACGGCGTGGAGATGCCGCCTTCGTGGTCCCAGTGCTTGTACCGGCGGAACGGGGTGTCGGAGACGTTGGCCCAGGGCAGGCCGTAGCTCTGGTAGGTGTCTTCAGAACCCGGCATGACTTCCGGATTGTTGCCGACGCGTACGGGCCGTCCGTCGCGCGTTGTGCGTGGAATGTGCAGGCCTATCCACATTGAACGCACCTCCTCGGCGCAGCCGCCGTTGTCGGCCAGGAATAGGACGAGCGTGTTGTCCAGCGAGCCGGCGTCCTCCAATGCGGATACGATGCGACCGATGCCCTGGTCCATGCGGTCGATCTGCGCGGCATACACCTCCATGCGCCGCGCATGCCACGCCTTGTGCTCGGCCTCATCCCACGCGGGGACGCGGTCATCGCGCGCGCT
>Ga0272441_10005995_pt1 | contig 20694 bp, 10 predicted proteins | sample SSMProp6N_FD_193582 | JGI IMG/M metagenome (GOLD analysis project Ga0272441, IMG submission 193582) | Marine sediment archaeal communities from Little Sippewissett salt marsh, Falmouth, MA, United States - SSM-Prop-6N | ecosystem: Environmental > Aquatic > Marine > Wetlands > Sediment ...
TGGAAATCGCAACAATGCCTACTTTTCTACGCCACCGGATGGACTCAATCCCCGCATGCAGATGTACTTGTGGAACACGGCAATACCTGAGTTGGACGGTGACCTTGATAATGGCATCATTATTCATGAGTATGGCCACGGCGTGACGAATCGTTTGACTGGTGGTCCCTCGAATGTGGGAGCCCTGAACGCCATCCAGAGCGGTGGTATGGGCGAAGGATGGAGCGACTGGTACTCGTTGATGTTTACACAGGAGATTGGAGATACAGCTCTGGATGCCCGCGGTATCGGCACCTATGCCCTCAACGAGCCCATCACGGGACCGGGGATTCGATCACTGCCGTACACCTATGATTTTGGAGTCAACAACCATACCTACCGCGACATTGTCGGTTCCTCATCCGTGCATTTCATCGGCGAGACATGGGCTTCGACGCTCTGGGACCTGAACTGGCTGTTGATCGAGGGCAATACCTTGGATCCCGACCTGCCAGTTGGACTCGGGTACGATCCCGATTTGTATACCGGTACCGGTGGGAATAACCTGGCCCTGCAACTGGTGACAGATGGGTTGAAGCTTCAGCCGGCTAATCCTTCCTTCTTGGAAGGTCGCGATGCAATACTGCAAGCCGACCAAGTGCTCACAGGCGGTACGTACCGACTAACGATCTGGAAGGCCTTCGCCCGTCGTGGCATGGGCTACAGTGCTGATGATGGGGGGAATTCGGGTACTACGAATGTTACAGAGGCCTTTGATCTTCCGGGGCAAGGAATCGTCGAATTTAGTGATGACGAGTACACCTCTGGTGATGTTGCCACAATCATATTACGCGACATAGACTTGACGGGCGGCACACCCGTTTCAGTTGAAGTTACCTCGGACGGTGGCGACCGAGAAAACGTAAACCTTGCCGAGACCACGACGATTGGAAGATTCGAGGGTACAATCCCGATTTTCGGATCGTCGTGTCCGACAATGGGTAATGGAACACTGGAAGCGGCTATCGGCGAGACGATCACCGTGACTTACAACGATGCGGATGATGGAACAGGCAATCCCGCGGTTGTAACAGATAATGCTTCCATCACGTTGGATATTGCCCCGAGCGGCGACTTCTATACAATTTCATTAACAGCGGGAGAGGAGATCACGATTGGTACGGGAACGCCTCTGGACCATCCTGACAATTCGCCTTTGAACGATTTGGATCCTGAGATTATCGTGTACACCCCATCCGGCCAGATTGCCGCCCAGGATCAGAACTCGAGGGATGGAAAGAACGCCGAGGTATTCTTCACGGCCTCGGAATCGGGCACTTACTTTGTGGGCGTTTACGCGGAAGCCGGCGCAGGTGAGTACATGCTCGACGTGAATTTCACCAAAATTGTTCAATGGGCCAGCGAGGTACTCGGCTTTAGTTCAGAGTACACCGAGAGCCACGGGCCCTGGTCGGCGATTCAGGCATCAGGTGAGCCGAACGTCTTGGCCTATGGAGACGATCCCAACGCATGGTGTGGGAACGTGGCAAATGGCACAACTGAGTGGATAGAGCTTGGCTACGACACACCACTGTACGCGACCGAAGTAAGGATACGAGAGAACTGGGGGAATGGTTTCGTCACGCGAGTGGAATTGCGGAACGCCTCCACAGGCGGTTGGGAAGAGGTCTGGTCAGGAACGGATCCCAGTGTTCCCGGAGACCTGGTGGACTTCGAAGTATCCTTTACCCTGAGGACCTACTTAGCGGATGCTGTACGGATAACAACGGATACGGACCATTCGCGCGTTTGGGAAGAGATCGATGCCGTGGCGCTTTGTGGCACTACATCGGCACCGGCAACAGTGGGGGATTGGGTCTGGTTTGACCGGGATGGAGATGGTATCCAGGATAGTGACGAGGTGGGGATTGAGGGTGTAACGGTCAATCTGCTGAATGACGACGGCAGCCCGACGGGCATGAGCATGATTACCGACTTTGATGGTATGTATAGCTTCACAGTGATTCCCGGCAGCTATATGCTGGAATTCGTTGCACCCAGTGGAAACTTTACCCTACAGGACGTCGGGACTGATGACAGTATCGACAGCGACGCGGATCCGATCACCGGAAGAACAATAGCGTTTTCGTTGGCGCCGGGAGCGAATGATACAGCGTGGGATGCAGGTTTGACGACGACCCCCATATTCACCCAATGGGCCAGCGAGGTGCTCGGCTTTAGTTCCGAGTACAGGCCAAGTCCTGATTCCTGGTCGGCGTTTCAAGCATTGGGTGAGCCAAACGTCTTGGCTTATGAAGACGATCCCAGCGCTTGGTGCGGGAACATGGCAAATGGCACAACCGAGTGGATAGCGCTTGGCTATGATACACCTGTGTATGCAACCGGAGTGACGATTCGGGAGAGCTGGGGGAACGGCTTTGTGAGACGGGTGGATTTGCGAAACGCCTTAACGGGAACGTGGGAACAAGTCTGGTCGGGAATGGATCCCAGTCTTCCCGGAGACCTGACGGACTTCGAAGTACCTTTTACCCTGCGGTCCTATCTGGTAGATGCTGTTCGGATTATAACGGATACGGACCATTCACGCGTTTGGGAAGAGATCGACGCCGTAGCGCTCCAAGGCACGACATTAGCGCCGGCAGTAGTGGGTGATTGGGTCTGGTTTGATCAGGATGAGGATGGTATCCAGGATGGCGGCGAGGCAGGAATCGAAGGTGTTACGGTTAATCTGCTGAATGGCAACAGTAGCCCGACGGGTATGAGCACGGCTACTGACGTTAATGGTCGATATACATTCACGGTGATACCCGGTAGCTACATGTTGGAATTTATCGTGCCGAACGGCATGAGTTTCACAGTCCAGGATATTGGAAACGATGACGCAGCAGACAGTGACGCGGATCCGATGACCGGAAGGACGATAGCGTTTTTGTTGGCACCGGAAGCGAACGTGATGATGTGGGATGCGGGTTTGACGATGGCCCCCATATTCACCCAATGGGTCGGCGAGGTGGGCGGCTTTGGTTCCGAATATACGCCAAGCCCTCGTCCTTCGTCGGTGATTCGGGCATTGGGTGAACCAAATATCTTGGCGTACGGAGATGATCTCAATGCGTGGTATGGGAGCATTGCGAATGGTACATCGGAGTGGATAGCACTTGGCTATGATACACCAGTGTATGCGATTGGAGAGACGATTTGGGAGAGCTGGGACAACGGCTTTGTTACACGGATCGAGTTGCGGGACGCTTTAAAGGCCGATAGGGAAGAGCTTAGGTTCGAGTCGGATACCAGCCTTCCTGGAGACTTGGTGGATTATGAAGTACCCTTTCCGCTGTGGATTGACCTTATGGATGCGATGTGGATAAATACGGAAACGGACCATTCGTATGTCGGGGAAGAGGGCAATGCGGTGTCGCTGAACAGTGTTATTACGTCGGGAGTTGTGGACGACTTAGTCTGTCTCGCCCCGGAGCTTTTTCCACTAAGTCAGTCATTTTGAACCGAAACCTGTTTCAACGCACCGGGCCCGAAGGCCATTTTCTTTCGTGTTTCCTTTATGAGTTGGGTGGACTGTTCGTCTATACAAACCACGGGAACCTTCGGATCATAAGGTCTCTTATAGATCTCCGGAACATCCTCCAAATCGCTGGCGAATATTTCGGACGATATTTTGATGACACTTAAGCAAACATTCATTGCGGATCAATGATGAAACGAAAACAGGATCCCGATTGTCCGATAATAAAATAGCGAACAAAGTAATCTAATATCTGACCAATTTCAATATTATCATTACACTTTCTCTCTTTACAGGATTTATCGATTTTCGTACAATGCGTTTTTATGCTTTGAGACCAATGGCAAAATGCGATTCGTTCAAGTGAAAACGTCCTTTAAGAACTGGCCCCAGCATCTATGTAGGCGAGAAGGCATGCCTGAAAATTGTAAGCTTCGCTCTTCTGGACATGGGCACAATTGCTCGTAATCGAGGATGGAGTTCCTTGTCAACCTAATCACAAGGATGAAGGACAAAATTTATGGGCTCATTGACGAAGAAGTTAAGAGTTTTTGTGCCGATTTCACTGCTTTGTTTTGTTGTGGTCGCTTTTGCAGAGGAAGAAAGGGGCCTCGGAAAAGAAGAGCTGAAAGGGGCATTGGAGAAATCGCGTAGTCCCACGAAGAGTGTGACATCGTTGGATGAAGTGACTTTTCCGGAGGATACGACCCCACGTTTCTCGGTCAAGGCATTACAGATACGTGGCAATAATCTGATATCCACAGCAGAATTGCTGGAAAAATTACCCTTGGCTTACATTGTCTCTACGACGGAGGAAAATAAGCCAGTAAAGACGATATATGATTTCCGAACTCTTCATGACATAGTCCGCGATCCTAACGTAAGCCGGGCCGTGTCTCTGAGGACTATCCAAGGATTAACCAAGTACATTCTGTCGGTATACCAGGAGAAGGATTACGCCGGCATCTATGTGTATGTTCCAGCCGACGTTGTACAGGAGGATAATCAATTAGTAGATGAAGTCCTGATAGTACAGGTTCTTGAGGGCAAAATAGCACAGATTTCTGTGCGACGATATGATTTTGACCGACGCCCGCAGGAAGAGGGATTTCTGAAGGATTCTATGCTCACATCCTGGTCACCTGTCAAAGAAGGTGATGTGATCCAGAAGAAAAACCTGGATGATTTTGTGAGATTACTTAATTTGAATCCCGATCGTTATGTTTCCCCGGTGATCTCGCGAAGCACGGAGCCGAACGCATTGAATCTAAGCTATGACGTTTATGAAACCAGTCCTTGGCACTGGTACGTCCAGGTCGATAATTCGGGTACAAGAGACAGGCAGTGGAATCCAAGATTGGGTCTGATCAACACGAATCTTATTGGAGTGGATGATCGATTTTCCGTGATGTATCAGGCGCCGTGGGAAAAAGGCATCGAGGAGGAATATGCAGTCTATGGCAGTTATGATTTTCCCATCTTTTCGCCTCGGTTGCGTCTCAATCTTTATTCCGGCTACAGTCAATTTGATACACCGGCGGCCGAAATCAATTTCCTGGGCAATGGTTCATTCTATGGCAGCATGCTGAGTTATAATGTTCTTCAGATGGGCGGTTGGTTCGTTGATCTGACGGGTTCAGTCAGTCGCGAGAGAAGTAAGGTCACACCCTCGCTCGGACTCGCCAGTGATGTGGATATGGACCTGTGGAGCGTAGGAGCGAATATCCATCGTTCAGATGATATGTCGAATACCTCGCTTGCGTTCAACAGGAGTGATAGCATGGGTGGCTCCAGCAGGAGTAGATTCGAGGATGCACGGATTGATGCGGATCCCGACTTTGTTATCTACAATTTAGCGGCCAACCACGCCCGGTATCTGGACGACACTAAGATAAAACGCATCAGCGGTTCCTTTAGATTTATAACATCGAACGAAAGGTTGGTTCCGGCGAAGATGACCACGTTTGGAGGATTATACTCCGTCAGGGGCTATGAAGAAGATGAAATCGTTGCTGATGGCGGGATCCTCATATCCGGTCAGTATGAATTTGACTTAGTCAAGTACGGCAATAACGATCAGGACCAGCAGGATAGTGTTAAGCAGAAGGAGGTTGAGAAACCGTTACTTAGAAAGCTTGCTCCATTGGCATTCATTGACTGTGGCCGCGCCAAGATAAAAAATCCGGTTGCCGGTGAACGCGCAGTCCATGAGCTTTGTTCGGCAGGAATGGGTATGATTATTGAGATTGGTGATGATTTTAGTGCTCAGATATATTGCGGATGGGCGCTTCGTGGAACCGAAGAGACAGAAAGAGGAGAAGGACACCTAAACGCGAGCTTTATAAAACGATTTTAGGCTTCCATTGGATTCGTGCCAAGTGGATGTTGTATGAGATAATCATAGTTACATTAATATGCGGAAGAGTGGAAAAATGAAACATCTGAAAAAATTATTGAGAAGACGTTACCATCGACGTTCCCTCGCATTCTTCTTTACCTGTGTGATGTTCTTGAACATCTCGCTGCCGGTAACATGGGCCGGTCCCGAAGGCGCACAGGTTATCAATGGCGACGTGTCAATCCAACAAGGTGCTTACAACACCTCCATTACGGCCTCCGACAAAGCAATTATCAATTACAGTAGCTTTGACATTGCACAATCGGAGACGGTCCAGTTTATTCAGCCCAGCAACAGTGCCTCTGTGCTGAACAGGATCCTTTCGGCAAATCCGACAAACATCGATGGAACGCTCCTGGCGAACGGCAGAGTTTTCTTCGTTAATCCCGCCGGCGTCTACATTGGTAATGGGGCCAGAATCAATGTCAACCAGTTGGTCGCTTCGGGGCTGAATATATCCAATCCAGATTTCGTAAACGGGCGATATAATTTTGTCGGCGGTGATGGTTCTGTGATTAATAGCGGTGATATTTCCGCAGAAGAGGTCTACCTGATTGGTAAACAAGTGACTAATTCCGGCAACATAAGCTGTCCGGCTGAATATGTGGTCATGGCTGCCGGAGATAAGGTGTTTATCGGCGAGCCGGGCAGTGAGATTGTACTTGAAATAGACGAACCCTCTCCGTTTGGATCTGCCGACGCAACGGGCTCAGGAGCGGGCGTTCTCAACGAAGGTACCATTGAGGCGGCCGGAGGGATAATCGCCCTCGCCGCCGCGGGCGACATTTACTCCCAGGCCATATCCAATGTTGGTTCCCTGTCAACTTCAGTTGAGACTGGTGACGCAGGAAAAGTGGAACTCATTGCTAAAGAGGGAACAGTTCTCAATAGTGGATCCATTGAGGCCACGAGTGATTCCGGAACGGGCGGCACTGTGCAGATGCTTGGCGATAGAGTTGGTCTGGTCGATGTCGGTCAGATAGATGTCTCTGGTTATTCCGGTGCTGGAACAGTTCTTATTGGTGGTGACTATCAGGGCAAAGGTGAAGTTCCAACCGCCTCACAAGTTTACGTTGGCCCGGATTCATCTATCAAGGCGGACGCCACAGAAAACGGGGATGGCGGCAAGGTAATCGTCTGGGCGGATGAAATGACACGTTTTTACGGAGACATCAGCGCACGCGGAGGATTCGAAGGTGGCGATGGCGGATTTGTCGAAGTCTCGACAAAGGAGAATTTGGGTTTCTATGGGACTGTAGATACCCGGGCGCCACAGGGCAAAGTAGGGACTTTGCTTCTTGATCCGGATGAGCTGCATATTACAGCTGCGGACGGTACCGATGATGCATCATTAACAGACGATCATATTTTCGATTTTGCAGAAGGCAGTGAACCATCCAACATCCTGGCTTCAACATTAGTTGCCGAATTGGATTTGGCTGATGTGGAATTAAGAGCAAATAACCAGATTGATGTGGAAACAGAAATCGATGCCAGTGCAGGGACAAGTCATTCCCTCGAGTTAGATTCTACCACAATTATTTTTTCGGATGGCGCGGATATTACTCTTAACGCGGCGGACTTGACCTTTGGCGATACCCTGGCGGGCAATGTCGTTTTGTTGGATGGCGCCGCTGTTAGTTTGAGCACAGGTGCCGGAGCGGGTGACATAACAATTGAAGGTTCTGTGGAAGGGAGTGCAGGACCTGGAACAGAGACTCTAACACTAACCGCAGGTTCGGGTAATGTTGATATTCGATCTGATGTAGGTGCTGGCGGTAATGTGGCGGCGTTTGCTATAACCAGTGCCGCCCAGGTAGATCTGGCGGATATTACGGCAGGTGGTTCGGTATTGGTCACCGGGACGAATATTGATTTGAACGGCACGACCTATAAGAGCACCGGGGATGATGTAACATTCACCGGAGCGGTGGATTTGGATGCCGGGGCGGTGACGACGGTTGTGACCGCTGGAGGTGCTGCTGGTGATGCGGTCACGTTCACCAGCACGGTTGATGATGCAGCCAGCAATACGACTTTGCAATTGGTAGGTGGCGCGGGTGAAGTTCATATGCAGGGCAATGTGGGCACAACCAATGCGGTGGAGGCCTTTAATGTCAGTAGTGCCGGCCAGGTGGATTCGGCAGATGTAACTGCGGATGAAGCGATATCGATCACCGGGACGAATATTGATTTGAACGGTACGGCCTATACGAGCACCGGGGATGATGTAACATTCACCGGAGCGGTGGATTTGGATGCCGGGGCGGTGACGATGGTTGTGACCGCCGGAGGTGTTGCCGGTGATGCAGTTACATTCACCAGCACGGTAAATGATGCAGCCAGCGATACGACTTTGCAATTGGTAGGGGGCGCCGGTGAGGTTGACATGCAGGGCAATGTGGGTACAACCAATGCGTTGGCGGCCTTTAATGTCAGTAGTGCCGGTCAGGTGGACCTTGCAAATGTAACTACTGATGGAAATCTCGAATTGAATGGCACTACTACTGTGGCGAATGGTTCGACGCTTGCGGCCGGTGGTGATTTGAAGGTAGGAGCGGTGAGTTTGACCGGTAATGGTGCCCTTACGCTGATCGCAACGGGAGGCAGTATCAGCGGTAGTGGAGCGATTCAAGCCGCTGACGTTGCGGGGACTGATTTGACGCTGCGGCAGGGCGATAGTCTGGACCTGGCTAGTCTGACATTTAGCAATCAATCGAATACTGATCTTATGGTCGAAAGCTATACCGGCGAAGTCGCAATAGATGAAACGAATCCTTCAAACGCTGCAGACCAGTGGAAGTCGATCGCAGCGACGGCTGCAAACAATATTGAGGTGTCGAGTGACGGTGATATCCGTATCGCTTCAGCCGGCTTGTCCTCCTCCGCGGGTGGTGTGAAGGTAATCTCTGACGATGGTACTATTTCCACACCAGGGGCCGGTGGGGCTCTTGATGCCCCGATAACTGGCTCTTCCGCCGATATTTCCGGGACTGGAGTCGATTTGCCTAACGGAACCGGTAAAGCGGCCATTATGATTAGGAGTCCGTCACAGGACTTGACATTAGGTGCTAATGCCACTTTGACTGCGAATGGGACTTATTCACTTGCTGTTGATGACCGCATAGGTGTTTGGTTTGATGCTTCTGGTTCTGATGCCGGCGATCCCATTGACGTCGCGATCTATCTTGGCACCTATGAGCCTGGTCCTACTAATGCTCCGGTACAACCATATCATGATGTAACTATTGATTCCCAGATTTCAATTGCTGACTACGGCACTATGGTTATTGACGCGGATGAGACCGTGACGTTTGGAAACGCATTTGGGAGTGGGAGTCCGCCTCCTGATCAAACGACCCGACTGGAGGTCGTTTCGCGTATCAGTCAAACGCTAGAGGAAGTGATAGGTCCTCCACTACGCCTGCCTTATGCTCGCAATCCAGCGTTGATAAGTACCCGTTTTCTAGGGAAGTACGTGCTGCGAGGGGATACTTTGCTTGCAGAGATTCTGGCATTAATCGAGCCTGTTCCGTGGGCGGTGCCCAGACCTTTGGAATTGGAAATGGGCGGTGAAGTGGAAGGACCGGATACGGAGGCTCTGGAAAAGTTGTTGAATGAATTAGGAATCGGAGTTCAGCCCTATGTGACCGAGGCCTACGCGGCCTCACTCAACACGGACCTGCGTCTTTTCAGTGCAGCAGAAAAACTTCAGCAATTGATCCCCATCCTCGAAGATGCCGACGGGGTTCATGTTGCCGGATTGAGAGCAGCAACTGCGAAGTTCTTCCCTTCACTCGATGCCCTTTCTGAGGAGCAGGTGTCTTTGTTCGCCGAGGAATTGGTGCGTCACAAAGGCGATGGAACAGATTACGACACGGCCGGACAGTGTATTTTCGCTTTGACAGAGTATGTCGCTATTCTGGGCAAGGATATCGGCTGGCCTGCTGACAAATCTATCGGATTTGTTATGAGCAGGTACGTCCCAAGACTGACGGAAGGTGATGAGATTAGGATTGCCGTGATTCAAATGCAGTTGCAGAAAGCCTTTGGAGTCTGAATCGAGGTGTTGCAACAGCGGTCGAGCTTCAGGAATGCTGTATCTGTGAAAATTTCGGAAACAGGCTATCTGGCCTGAAACGGTTTATTATATCCCGTTGCCTTTGCATCAGCACAGCCGATTTACCTTGCCAGCACGATAACACGGAAGCCGACATCGTTGTCCCTATCCCCAAAACTCACTTTGTAGTCGGCCTCAGACTCAAGAAGGATGTACTTCGGTGGGGCTACACAGGAGCCGCCACAGATAACAGGCTGGGTGTCATCACCGTTGTTTTGACACCATTCCCACACGTTTCCAATCATGTCGTGAAGACCCCAGGCGTTTGCTCTGGTGGCGTGGGCCACAGGCCAGACCGAGTTGTACGTATCACCTGTAAGAACAATCGCGTTCGGATCGAGAACTTTATTCTGCTGATCTTTATAGTCTTCGATCGCTCCAGCCGGTTCAACAGGCAACGGTGGTACCTTGCTGTCTTTATTGCGGTTCCAGTCGTTCGCTGCCATTTGCCAAACGGGTCCCCTGACGTGGGCATAGTTTCCGATCTCGGAGATATTATCACCCCAGGGTTGTATGTTGCCTGTTCCCGCTTTACATGCGTATTCATGCTGTGTCGCACTGGGTAACTTTCCACCGAACCATCGAGAATAGGCTTGTGCGCCGTAGTAGGTTACCCAGGTTACAGGCAACTCTGCAGCAGCTTCGGCCAGTGTAAAAGTCTTTCCTGATTCATCCCATTTGATGGCGCTGGGTGGTGTGTTCGCAATAGTGCATTGAATGAGCTTATTGTTGGTCTGGTCAGTAAATATGGACCATCCCGGAAGTTTAGGATTGCCTCTGCTCGCACCGCCTTCCTCAAGGAACAGACGATATTGTCGGTTGGTTATTTCGTTGATAGCCATGTAGAAAGGTTCGCTGTTGCCCGGACCGGCTGGAATGAATACTAATAGGACGGTTGGATCCTTTGTTGACCTGATATACCTGGGCCAACCGACGTTCATGACGTCGTTGCCATCGATCGTATAAAAGAAATCCAGCCATTCTCTCTGCTCGTTCTGAACTGCCTCTCTTATCTGCTCCCAGGCAGTAGACAGTTGCACCGAATTCTTATTCTCAGTATCCACCGGCTCGAAATTGGGATGCAGTTGATTTGTGGAGAAAATCAAACGCCCGTTGTCAATATCCAGGCGCCTGCAATACTCCGGCTTGAGCTTTCTCTCTATACTAAGGAGCTCCTCCCAGTAGTCCCCGTACCTAAAAATTTCTTCTTTATGCTTTTCTATAAGCGGCAATTCCCTCATATTTTTAATGCGTCGCATGGCGCTGTCAAAATCACTTTTCACAGTCCGTAGCTTCGTCAGATAGTCACCCTCGGGTTTGCGATCCAGTTCGTTGTTGATATCTCTATCAAGTTTTGATATCTTTTCATCCCAGGAAGGTTGGACGTCGTTTCGTGGATCGCGCTTTAACCTTCTATAATCTCTGACTTCTGTTAGCCATATGCTAAAGGTTTCGGCTGTGATTGGTGAATTGGAGTTGTGAACACCACTTTCAGTGGTAAAAAGCTGCTTTTCGATATTGCCCGTCTGCCAGTCTTCACCTGCCAGAAAATCCGCAACTTTCTTTGCTGAAGATTCTATTCTTTCACATTCATCCGGGGAATGGGTGGAATTAACCTGGCCTGCGAATTCGATCAGTCCGCCGAGTACCGTGTCCTCAGATCGGTTCCTTTCAATAAACTCCATTTCGTGTTTAAGACTGGTATTGGTAAGCATTCCAGACAGATAATTTCCACGTGTTTTATTCTCAGCTTCGATTGTTTCAAATTCCTTTTTCAAGCGATCCCGAATACTCCTGTCCTGCATCAAGTCCTCGTGCTGGACCGGCCACGATGAGTCTGGAATTGTGCCCAACCTTATCCAGGCCGCATGGACTGCCTCGCTCGTCAGGTTGGGATCAAGCGCTATTCGTACGAGTTCGCGCGGGTCGCTAAGTTGTTCTATCCGCTCAAGCCGTTCGACTCTGGCTGTCAGTTCTCCTACCGCTCCGCGGATTCCCGAATCTTTAAGAGCGGTGCTGTCTTTCCACTGGTTCCAGACTGACTGGACACTTTGATTGCCGGGGGGCAAATTGTCGTCGAGGAGATAGCAAAGTTCCAGTGCGCCTTCGATTGTATCAAATGCTGTAATAATACCAGTCAATTCGGCCCGCCACTGCTTGAACTCTGAGAACTGCGTAATCCTGTACTCTTTGAATGTGCCGTCATTGATATCCGGCACGCCATCTGACAGTGGAATCTTCTCAACGATCCGGCTGATTCTATCGTGTCTTTTCAGATCATAGAGCTGTTCAAGTTTCTGCTCCCAGCTCTTTTCCCGCGCATCCGTGCCCATGTGCTCGGGCAACTGCGTCTGCAATTCTCGGTCCAAAACGGTGAGGCTACTGAGTGTTTCGTCCATCTTGCGTCGCAATTCAGCGTACGACTGTAGATTTCGTTCGATCGCAGAAAGGGGGTATTCGCTCAGATGCTTATCCCTCAGCATAGTCCAAGTTTCATTAACCTTATCGGCCTTCACAGTTAAGATGCTTTCCTTTTGTATGCGTTGAACATAATCCCTTGGGAGCTCTCGCGCTCTGTCAGCTCGGTCCAACAGCTCATCGAGTTGAGGTTTGTACCGGCTGATTATTTGATGGATCTGCCGCTCGTTTTTGGTGATAGGTTTTATTTCCTGAATTTCCTTCGTTCGTGGCCGTAATCCTTCCAGGTCTTCAGCGCATGCGTTCGCCTCTTTGGGGTTGGAAATGAGTGCTTCCTTAATATAGCGTTCGATGTCGTTGACTATGCCGAAGATCGCTTCACGCGGATCGGGACGCAGGTAATAATACACCTTGATGACATCAAGCCTTTCCCGGAAAGTAAGCTCCGTCGGGGTTTCTGCAGAATCGTTTCCATGGTCTTTAGCAAAAGTCTCTCGATCGACATTCGTCTGCCAGTCACGTTCAATAAATTCTGCGATCATCCGGCTCAAATCCACGAACTTGTCGAGCCTGTCGCTGAGTTCACTGATGTCGTTTGCATCAGCAACCTGATTTGTGACATAGGCATAGTCGAGCCGGGCAAGAATTGGGTCATCGGTACTCTTTATGGTTGTCTCGTACTGAGCCATGTTTTGCAGGGACAATTCGATATTTCTTAGCACGCCTTTTCGGCTTATTTCGAAGATCGTATCGACATGCTCGACAATTGGTTTGTTTGGCTCGGGCCTTACGTTTTCGACCAAATGGCTAAGATAGGTAGCAGGTTCTGTCCAGCCGCGGTCTTTATACTTGTTTGCAATATAAGCCACCCTTGCCAACGAAAGCCATGCATGGGGCGAATTTGGATCGAAGAAGCTACTCATCTGCTCAATTGCGGCAAGGGCATCCTGCGTCTTCCGTTGCTCGGCGTATTCTGGATGATCGAGTATCTCTCGAATGTAGAGCTTTGCTTCGTCTCGCATCACCCTGTCAGGATAAGAAGCTATTTTGACCTTCTCCAGAATCCCACCAAGATTCGGATCCTGGCTCCAACGATCTCGTATCCCCTTCTCGTTCGAGTGTTGATACAGATCATTAACCCAGGCTTCGTATTGGTTGCAAAGGTTCTCCCATTCCGCTTGCTCAGGGGGAGGGGGAGGCCGCCGTATTAGTATCACAAGAATTGCGAGGCAGACTACGAGGGCGGCTCCTACAGCGATGAGCCGGCGAGTCGAGAAAAGCGACTTTACCTCTCTGAGTTTCTCAAGCTCATCGCCGATCGTTTCGATTGTAATCGTTTCTGATTTGATAGAGGCGCTGAGGAGTAGATTACACAGATCCCTCCAACCCTCAGCCTGTCTTCCCAGCCTGGTCCATTCCGCAGAGTCAGGCACTTGCCATCCCTCTACGTTGGGAGTGGGTCGGTGTGTGATAAGCTCGTAGATGAACTGGGCTATAGCTCGCAGATCTCGATTCCACTCAGCTTCACTATCAATAGACTCTTCGGGTGAAGGATCCGTGAGTACGATTTTCGTCCGTGAGGTGTCTTCCGTCCCGACGATTAAGACATTTGTGGCTTTGAGGTTCCCATGGGGGCGCCCGCATTTCTCCTTTAGCTCCAAGAGTCCTTTTGTAATGGACTCAACAATCGTATGAAGAATGGGACCGGAAAGCCTAATCTTGCCTTCAATTAATTGTTGAAGCGAACGGTCGTATCTATCGGTTGCGTAAAATGTTTCTTCGGGAGTCGAACCGCAGTCATAAATCCGCGCCCAATACTGGGATTGCCCGAGCTTTTGCTGAAGGCGGGCGCTTTCAATAAACCTATCAGATTCGGTTTGTACTACATCCTCGATCAGGAACAAAGAGGATGGCTGAAGAACCTTGAGGGCAAACTTCTCTTCCGGATGACCCACCTCCCGCCCCGTATAGACGATAGTAAGGCCGGTCCGATGAAGTTCGCGAACACTTTCAAACCGGCCGAAACGTGCCATTCATCCTTTACCTTATCTGCTCTGAGCGGATTCTCAATCCAATCTCAATTTTCTTTCGGGACGGTCAAAGAAACGATGTTGCTTTCTTCGATGATGATTTCGATTTTCTTCTTACGCAAACCCCAACGACTTGAGCCTACGGCAGGCAGGCACAGCCGTCTCGGATCGGCGTTACCGACGTTGTCTGTATGCACTCCCGGCAGGTCCGCCAGAACGAACAGGTATTCAGCTTTCCTCTCTTTCCAGGCCTTCCTAACGGGATCTTTCTTGTCGAGAATTGCCTCACAGGGTCCTTGCCCGAATTGAATGACATGAGTGTACTCCTGAGCGCTCTTGCGAAGCTGGTTTCCGGGGGTCCAGTAATCGGTCATAGACGTTGTCTCCCACAAGTCCTTTTCGAACCTGTTGACTCCTACTAGATGAACCTCCACTGATTTGTTACAGATGGGATCGCTTGCGACCACAGTAAGTCCTGAAGAACATCCTCCTGTAAACAATCCCAACAGAAGCAATCCCAATACACAACCTCGAAGCCGAATGGTTTTCATTGTAAACTCCATAAATTCCTTACACAAATTTGGTCAATATTCCCTATACCTTAGACGATATTACAACTTACTTTCTTTCTTTTATTCTCTCGGAGATTTTAGGTGAGATAATCGTGTATCACCACGGAGATTTCTTCATTAGATTTCCAGTCAGAGACGATAAGGCTGCGAGTTTTTAAGATCAAGTGATCAAGAGCATCCATCGTTTGCTCGAACACTTTGTGAAGTCCCCCTGGCTGGGCATCGCCATAATCTTTACACTCGCTGTCCGGACCTAGGCCGGGAAACATTCTCAAGATGATTCTCAAGGTTTCCCACCAGAATTCTTGTGGAATCATACAAAAAGCCTCATCAGAGTCTATATCGTCGAATGTCAGATGGTGAGGCCCCAATGATCCAAGCCACCGGTTGTCACTGTTGAATAGGTTACTTATGCGTTCCTCCATACTGACCGAGACATCAGGGTCGACTTCAATTTGGCGCATCAGGCTCAACATTTCATCAAGGACGACGGGAAGACTGTTCGTATTATCCACAAGAAGAATCCTTATGGCTAAGACCGCCAAAGAATACAGATCACAGGGCGTGCTCAAGAATGGTATGATTTCAAACGGCACTTCCGGCATTGGGACGCCTTCTGCGGCTTTCAGAGCGGCGACCTCGGCGTCTTCTTTACTCTGAGCGACCGTTCTGAACCGCCATTCATGGGCGGCTATTGCCGAATCCGAATCAAGATAAGCGTATAGATCAATATCTCCACAGGCAAGACTGATTCTCATCCAAACAAGGTCATGCCCCGATATGTCGATGCGCTCCTGGGTTGTAAATGTACCCTCCAAGACGTTCGTTTTAGCCGCCTCAGACACGACGCTACGTATGCGGATGGATGCTTTCCCTTTGACTGGGAGAGAGGAAACGATGGGCCGGTAAATAGATGTACCGACCACAGACGACAACGCGTAGTACTTTAGGTTGCTGCCTCCAATCGCGAATGAGATCGCATTCCCAGCGCTGCTCAATACCGCCCTGGCCGTCCACAAAAACGGTAGCCCTGTGCCTACTTCGCCGAGTCGGACCTTATAGCTTTCGGGGCCAAGATCCAGAAGTGGACGTTGGAGATGATATACCATCGTATGCGTCGAGGACACAATGTCCGCCAGCAATCTGAGCTTCAGGTGTAGCGTCTCGATGAGACGCCCGCATCGGCCCCGCCTATCAAGAAAGAGCCGACCCTTATGACTCACATTCGCTTCGTCCTTCCTCAATGCCGTAATCTGTTCGCCCAGATCGATGAGAGACCGGCCATGCTTGAGTCCATCCCATGGTGCGCCGCTGAGTACATCAATGTAGGTCTCCAGGCCGATTGGATCATGTTTCCTGACCAGCATCAAACCGGAGGTGATGTTGAATGGGATGGCCTCATGACCGCCCGCCCATACTTCAGACAGTGGCTTTGTGGACTTGTTGGTCGGGGCTTCCCGTGTGACCGGCACCAAGATCGAGTCGGCTCCTGAAGCCGGGTCATGCAAATAACGATGCAGAGAGCCACAATAGCTCGGGAGGTCTTTTTGCTGGAGCAGTCCTTCATCGGTGCACAGTTTCCACGATGTTCCGGAGCCGGCATCCGTCGGGTGGACCGGCACACCGGCGGATATATCCAGTAACGTCGGCAGTGGGTGGGAACTCTCCAGCCCGGTTTTTACAATGGCTGCCGCATCGACTTGCTCGAATGCGCAGATTTGCCTTTGCCATCGATCGTCGAGCATCGCATTTGTAAGTGACAGGCGAGAGGCGGCGGGGGTGTTGATGAGCGTGCAGCTGTTCTGAATCCAAAGTTCGAGCCAATCGAGGACTCGGCTCGAAGCGTCAACAATGCATCCCAAAAAGACCTTGGCGTCGATGGTATTGCGAAGCACAACCAAGTGACCTCCTGAAGGGTCCGGCTCGGGCTTTACGAGGACGCAAATCTTCAGCGTCGATGATTTCTGGTCTTCTGCAATGGGTATCGTAATATACCCTTCGGGTATCTTCTTAAGACTGCTCATGGTATTGGGAAGTGACACAAGCAACTCGCCTTAATAGCCATCAAGAGATTCAGGGCTAAAAACAACGTTACCCCTATATAAAACAAAATTCTATTGGATCAACCTCAGATGTCAAGGAACAAATATTTGCTATTGCCAATGCTCCCCTCAGGGGATATCGGTTTTCATTGTCCCGGCGTTGGTGATCGAGATGACGCCGGCCCACGTACACATACACTTGCTCATGTCGTTCAGGGCCGGCATGTTGCCGATGGGCACGGTTGGCGAGCCGGGCGCCCACGGTGCGGGCACGACCGGCACGCACGGCGCCGGGGTCGGCACCCCGAGAGCCGCTGACGTGGCTGCGATCACCGCAGGGTTTGACGGTGCACTGCACATTCCGAAAGGCGGGATATTCACCACCGGTTTGTGGTCCATGATGTTGGCCGCCGGCCTGCCCTCTACCGTTACCCGGTTGGCCGGTGGAACAATCAGGGCCGACGGCGCCGCCCCAAACGAGCATTTCATCATGGCCCCCATGACGACCTGTTTTGCCATTGTGGAAATTCCTTGATATACCGATCCTGATTATTTCTTGACGCTTACCGTCACCTTCATCAACACAGCCGCGTGATCACTCATGTTCACCTCGTGTAGCCCAATGAATTCCTCCTGAGCCACCTCACCTTTTCCCGATAAGATCCCAGCCCACTTCTTGGCCCAGCCGATCCGATCCAACCATCCGATGTCGATCCCGGTTCTTTTTTTCTTGGGTTTAAGTTTCTTATTCGGTTCTTCTGCCCCTTTCGCTCCAAAATAGGTGAGCAGATGGTTCCCGACTGTATAGGACTTGATCTTATAAGTGGGAGGGAATCTGGCCGATGGATCAGGAAATTCGAACTGATACGGTCCCTCTTTTACCAATGAGGAAGACAGTAGCTCATCGTGTCCATTCAACAGTTCACCTGGATTGTTGCTGATCATATTACATATGCCTGTACGGGTGAACGTTTTGCCTTTTGGGTCCAGTCGGTAGTTCAGGTCTCCCATCATGAACACTGCGTCGAATTGTCTTTTGGGGAATGCGTTGATGATCCTCTTGATGTCATCCTCCTTCTTGTCATAGGAGTCGAGATGGGCACTAATAAACGCAAGGCCAAACTCGCTCTTATTTTTCGTTATTTTGATACCGAGTATGACGCCCCCCTTCCCGTACTTTCTGTTGCCGTTTGCTTTGACTGATGTCTCCGCCCGAACACCCGTTTTAACCAGCGCTCCCACCGCTTGACAATTAAGCCCATTCAGCCCGAATTTGTACCAGGTTCCGCCTGATAATCCTTTCACTACGTTCTCACTGATAAATCTATAGTCTTTCAATGATTGTTCGATCTTTTTGGGGATCCTGTCCTGGCGGGGGTATTCCTGCACACCGATCACAATCATGTCGGGTTTGTCGCCAGGAACTCTTGAAACAATAAGCTGATCCAATTGATCCTTGCTTGGCTTCGTATTCGCACAGTTCCAGGTTAACAGCCATACCTTCAATTGCTCAGGAGGCTTTTCTTCTTTCCTGGGAGGCTCCTCTTTCTTCTTAGGAAGCCTTTTCTTCTTAGAAGGCTTCGCAACGGCACTCTTACAAGGTTGGACGGCCTGTGGCGGGTGTGCTTTGCCCTCATAGAATTTCTTCTTCGCCTGTACGTTGAGCCCTTTCCGAGGCTTTTCAGGCTCTTTCTTCTTAGGCGCTGTCTGTCCCTTAGACAGTTTTTCATGAAGTTCTTTCCCGCACTTAAATGAGCAGACGTTATTTGCACTTCCTTCGGGAAGTTGGGTTTTGCACACTGCGCAGTATTTTGGCATAGGCTCACTTCCTTTTCTGTTGTGTTAACCGGCCTTGGATTACTGGGCATCCTCCGGCCAGTGGCCTCGTGCGGAAGCTTGCTGGGCATTTTCCCAATCGGCCTCGGTCGTTTCGCCCAGGAGCGCAAATATTCTGTCATCTGGTGGTATGCTGTCGTCTGTCAGATACTTCTGAAACACAGGAAGCCGATCGAAATCCGGGCCGATCTCGAACAGGAGAATCACAAAGGTAATGAGGTTGTTTTGCCACGTCAGCTCATATTTCTCCCTGGCTTGCTCTATCCCATACTCCACCCTTTTATATAATGTATCTTCAGGTATATCCTTGACGGCTGCGGTATGGTCAGAGCGGAGTTGTTTGACAACAGAGTCGATAAAGTTTCTTTCCGCCTGTTGCTGGAAAACCTTCATCTGTTCTTTTCGAATTATCAGCATATCCACCTCTTGATTCTGTTACCATCCTCCGAACTGCCCTGTTTCGGACCGGACGTTCCCGTTATCAGATGAGAATCTTAGAAAAACCGAAGGATCCTCGTCCTCAAGCACATAGCAGCTTATCGGACCGAAGACGGTCTTTGTTTCTTCAGCATTGCACGTCGGTAAATAAATCCTTAGAACACGCGGATCATAGTAGCGAAAATATATGAGTTTTCCATCCGGGTCATAGACCATCAAAAACCTGCGAAAGTGATTGCGAAGGTCACGAAGAGTGATTTCCGCTGGAGATATCACAAAGATGCCCCAATGGTTGCCCCAGCCTTCTTCACATAATATTTTGGTGAAAGGGTGGTCGGATTCCAGTTTAACCAGATACGGTGCTACGGCAGCCATATCAGGCACCAGTTCCCCGCGGTAGAGACACACGTGCTCGGGTTCGTGCTCCCAAAGAAGTTCAGGCAAATCCGGTACCGACGCACCATCGAGAACCGTGTGAACATTGGCCTCAGGCTGTGAAAACAACTGCTTCAGAAGCGACTCTCTCAAGACTCTTTTATCCATGAGATTCTCCGGAATCTGGTGATTTACTATCCAGCCTGCTGCTTCTTTGCCTTTGCACACTCTTCACAGAATGGTGTGCCGTCTTCGGCTGCCTGTTGCAATGTCATCGCCTGGGTGCTGGACTTTGCGGGCTTTGGTGGCTTCGGCGGTTTCGGTGCAGGGCTTACCATGCCCGGTTCCGCGGTCGCTGCTTCCTTGGGCAGATTTGCAGCATCCGGTGAACAGCCCGAACCTGTGCCGGCTGAGCCCCCGCTATTAATCATCACCGAAGGCATACCAGAAATCACGACTCCACTTGGGCCGATGTCAATGAAACTGGCGCCAGCTTTCAGAGACAGTTGTCTGCTAGCCTCAATCACCACCTTCATTCCGGCCTCGATGTGTACGTCCATCCCGGCTTCCAGCGTATATTTCATTCCCACTTTCTGCTGCAAGTCCATCCCCGCATCCAGAGAGACGGTTCCATCGATTTTTTCGTTTTGGTCACCTTTGACCGTCAGGTGCTTGTCGCCGCCGACTTCTTCAAGCTGGTCGCGTTTAACGATCAGATGTCGGTCTTGTCCGACCCATTCCTTTGCATCGTTTTTGATTCGGACATCCTCATCCTTCTCGGCGTGGATGAAGATTTGCTCCTTATCTTTGAGATCCTCGAAGCGGATTTCGTTGAAACCCTGACCGTCTTTGCTGGAATTGGATTTGAGGGTGGATATCGTTTTGTTGGTCGGCAGGTCATACGGTGGCTTAGCCTGGGCGTTATAAACCCGGCCGGTTATGATT
>Ga0272441_10005996_pt1 | contig 20692 bp, 20 predicted proteins | sample SSMProp6N_FD_193582 | JGI IMG/M metagenome (GOLD analysis project Ga0272441, IMG submission 193582) | Marine sediment archaeal communities from Little Sippewissett salt marsh, Falmouth, MA, United States - SSM-Prop-6N | ecosystem: Environmental > Aquatic > Marine > Wetlands > Sediment ...
TCCATCTGGGGGCTCCTGTGAGGAACCGCCGGCCCGCTCTCGCCAGTCTCCTCGCGATCCTCCTTCTGAGTGCGACGTTCGCCGTGGGCGGGCGCCCCCTCACGATCCTGTACACGAACGACCTTCATCTTCGCTTCGCACGGCTGGAGAGCCTCGCTTCTCTGATCGAAGCGGAGCGAGAGCGCGGCGAGGTTCTGCTCGTTGACGGCGGAGACAGCCTGCAAGACTTCCGAACGCCGCTCGCCGCCGTTTGGGGAGCGGATGAGATGATCGACTGGATGAATCGTGCGGGCTACGACGCGATGGCCGCAGGCAACCACGGCTTGTACTGGGGCCCGGCGCGGCTCAAGGAACTCGAGCGTCGCGCGGACTTCCCGTTCCTCTGCGCGAACCTCGATCCGGCGCCCGGCTTCCTCTCGCCGCTGGAGTCGGCCGTCGTGCGGGACGTGGACGGACTGCGTGTCCTCCTGGCGGGCGTGATCACCCGTGAGCTCCTGCCGTATCCCGACTTTCCGACGTTGCGGTACGTGGATCCGATTCGCGCGCTGGGCGACGTGATCACAGCGTGGGAGGAGGACGTCGATCTCGTCGTTGCGATCGGACACGTCCCCGTTGCCGAGTCGTCGCGGATCGCCGAGGCCGTCCCGGACATCGACGTCTTCGTCACCGGCCACTCGCATGAGGAGACGCGCGATCCGGTTCGCGTCGGTGAGACGCTGATCGTTCAGGCGGGCGCGTTCGGTCGGTGGCTCGGCCGGTTGCGGATCGACGTTGCGAACGGCTCCGCGGAGCTTGTCGGAAACGATCTCCTGCCCACAGAAAAGGCCTCGACCGACATCGGCCGAGGCCTTCTTCAGTTCATCGCTGTGGCCGTCACCTTCGCAGGGACGGCTCTGCTTGTGCTGCTCTAGACTCTCGCTTCCCTAGAACCCGTACGAAACCTGAACCCCGTTCTCGACAAGGCCGATCGAGAAGCCTTGATCCTTCGCGACGTTGTACGCATCGAACCCGCTGTAGATGGCCCAACCCAGGTGAAGCGCGGGGAGCGCGTAGAACCCGATCGGCAAGAACATGCCGACGTAGTATCCGGCCACGATGAGTGCAACGTCGATGCCGAAGTGGAGGATCGCCTTGTCCATCTGGTCGTTCAGCAGTTGCCCGAGCCCGGGAAGCACGAATGATGCCAGTCCGGGAATCCACTCATCCTGCGCAGAGACGCCGAGCGTAACGAACAGCATGCACAGCGCTACGACTCCCACCACCACAACCTTCCTCATCTTCCCCCTCCTTCTTTCCTCCGTGCCTTCTCAGAGAACGATCTGCAGTCCCACGGAGTACCACAGAGTTCCGAGGACGTCGATCGACGCTCCAAGATCGATGTAGATGGCCCTGCCGAGGCGGAGGAGTACGCCCCCGCCGATGTCCGGAAAGACCAGCATCTTCGTTCCAATGTGCAGGTACGGCAGTAGAAACGGCGTAACGTCCTCGCGAACCGCCTCCGTGAGATCCTCCAGATCGAGGGACGGATCCTCCGTTGCGATTTCCCGGGCCGCGTCTTCGATTCGCGCGGTGCGCGGACCGAAGTAGCTTCTCCAGACCGGCCCGGCGAACACGAGATCGACCCCGATCGTCCATCGAGGGATGTCCAGCCCGGTCTTCGACGTGAATCCGAGTTGAAGACTCGTGTCCAGGCCGAGAAGCACGCCGGCCTTGGAGTCATCGTGGATCTCGACGACGGCCGAGGCCATCGCGGCCGCGTCTGCCGTGACGACGGTCCCGGACGGCGTCACAGGCTGCGGAGCAGCGGGCGCCGCGACCGACGCCGGCTCTTCGAGCTCGGAAGGCGGTGCGGGATCGAAGCGAATCTCGACGATGCTCTCGAGCTTCACCGACTGCACGTCGCCGCTCGACGATTCGAGTCCGATGACATCAGGCACGCCGCCGAGTTGGCCGACGAGGATGTTGCCGTCGAACGTCTCGACGGTTACGTCGTCGCCCCTTCGTTCGGGGAATCGAATCGACTTCAGATTGCTCTTCTGGACAGTGAATACGTCTCCGGTCGACGATGTGATGCTGACGACGGCCGGGATCCCGAATTCGATCGTTCCCTGGAGGACGGATCCTCCGGACGTGATGATCGTCTCCGCGACTGTGAGAAACGACGCGCACCCGAAGAGCGCCACCAGACTGACAACTGCCACCCACCGATTCCTCGTCATTCTCCGTTCCCTCCGTTTCCCCCGATCAGTTCGCCGCTCAGCTACTCAGCCTCTCCAGCACCTCATCGTCGACGTCGAAGTTGGCGAAGACTTCTTGTACGTCCTCGTTCTCGTCGAGTGCATCGATCAACTTCAGGACCTGCTCCGCGGACTTCTCCTCGACGTGGACGGTCGATTTTGGAAGCATTGTGACCTCGGCGCGGATTGGAATCAGCCCGCGCTCTCGTACAGCGGCGCCGAGATCGGGCAGGTCGGTCGGCTCGCACGTGATCTCGATCGTCTCCCCCTGATCGTCGAGGTCGACAGCGCCGGCGTCGATCAACGACATCAGAAGCTCGTCGCGATCGACATCGTCTGGGAGATCCTCGACGACGACGACGCCCCGCCTCTCGAACTGCCAAGCGACGCTCCCGGCGGAAGCCATGCTGCCTCCGTGCTTGCTGAGCAAGTGGCGGACGGCGGCCGTGGCGCGGTTCCGGTTGTCCGTCACGACACGCACCAACAACGCGACGCCGTCGGTGGCGTAGCCTTCGAACGTTGCCTCCTCGTAGGAAACGCCTTCGAGCTCTCCGGTTGCTCGCTTGATCGCTCGCTCGATGTTGTCTTTGGGCAAGTTGGCCGCCTTGGCACGTTCGAGTGCCTGCGCGAGCCCCGGGTTGTTCTCGGGGTTCGGATCGCCGGTCCGAGCCTGCAGCGTGATCTCCTTGATCAGCTTGGCGAAGATGGCGGAACGCTTCTTGTCCTGGCGCTCCTTGCGGTACTTGGTGTTTGCCCACTTGGAATGGCCGGCCATGTCGTTACAGACCCCCGTTTCAGGATTCCCCGAATCTTAGCATTCCGCGTAGGGACCGGCAAACACGGGGTCCGCGTCCGATGGTGGATGCCTCGACCTCACTGCGACGCCCGCCGCGCGGCGCCCAGCCCGAACCGCGCGCTTGACTTGCGCTTCGGCTTTCCGGCAGAGTGTTCGATTGGTTCAAGCTCTGAGGGGGGCCAGAATGCACAAGCACATGAGGATCCTGTTGGTGGTCGGCTTGCTGGCAGGCGTGCTGGTGATGTCGACCGGCTGCCTGTTCAACCTCTTCCAGACGGCACGGATGGTCGGGGCAGGGAACGTTGCGATCACGGTCGGGACGGGCCTGATGGACATCGTCGTCGATGAGAATCCGGACTGGAATCTCACGCCGCAGGCGCGACTCGCCTTCGGGCTGTCGGACGCGATCGATCTCGGTTTCCAGACGGGGGCGTTGGTGCCGCTTTCGACGGGCGATTTTGGATGGCTGGGCGCAAAGGGTGACCTGAAGTTCTCGATACTTGACGACCCGGACAGCTTCTCGCTCGCGATGGGATTCGGCGCCGGCTACGGCCTCGAGTTCCTTAACTGGGGGCTGTTCGGCGAAGTCCTGTTCAACGTGAACACGGTGCTCCCGGTTTTCCTCGCGTACCAGCCGACGATTCCGCTCGAGGCGGGCGAATTCGCGATCTGGCATCACGTTGCCGGCGGACTGGCGCTTCCGGTCTCGGAGACCTCGACGCTGATCCTGCTGATCGACTACCGAAACGGACTGTACAGCTTCGGTCTCGCGCTGGAGATCACGTTCTAGGGCGGTCGCCGAGAGCCACCAAGAGTCTGGGGAGCAAAGGGCACCCTCTGAGTCGTTGCTCGGAGGGTGCTTCGTTGGCGCGTGGAAGCTCCGTTTGCTCAGACCTTGCGAGCGAGGCGAGCCGTTTCCAGCGCGGCAGCGACCTTCCGATCGGCGATCGAGAGGGCGTACTCGTCAAGTCGGTCGACCGTTGTCCATGTCCAGTCGTCGCACTCGATCGCCTGCGGACTCCCCCCCGAGTGTCGGCAGTGGAAGACGTGCATCGTCATCCGGAAGTGGGTGTACGCATGCTGCACGGCGAGGAGCGGCTCGATCACGTCGACATCGATGGCGAGCTCCTCGTGAAGCTCACGGGCCAGGGCGCTCTCGAACGTCTCGCCCGCCTCGACGCGTCCGCCGGGAAACTCCCACAGGCCGCCGAGCATGTCGTCGGCGCGACGCTTGGCGATCAGGATCTCCGCTCCTCGCTCGTACGGCTCTCGGCTCCAGATGACGCCGGCGACGACGTCGATGTGTGGGGGCGTCTTGCGCCTCGGTCTCTCGGGAAAGGCGGCCTCTTCGCCCTTGTGATGCGCGTCACACTCGCTCGACAGCGGGCACTCGTGGCAGCGAGGGGATCGCGGCAGGCAGATGCGGGCGCCGAGGTCCATCAGCCCTTGGTTGAATCGTGAGGCGTCGCCCTGCGGAAGGAGATCCTCGGCCAAGGCTCGGAGGGCGGCCTGCGTCTGGGACTTCCCCGGATCTCCGCTGACGCGGAATAGGCGGGCGAGGACGCGGACCACGTTCCCGTCGAGGACCGGCTCATCCAGATCGAACGCAATCGAGGCGACGGCGCCGGCCGTGTACGGGCCGATGCCGGGGAGGGCACGAAGACCGGAGGCGCTCTTCGGAAGGCGTCCGCTGTGCTCGGCGACGATCGCCTGTGCCGCTCGGTGCAGGTTCTGCGCGCGCCGGTAGTAGCCGAGGCCCTCCCACGCCTTCAAGACCTCGTCGAGCGGTGCCGCGGCTAGCGCTCGGAAGGTCGGGAATCGCGCGAGGAAGGGCTCGTAGTAGCGAAGGACCGTCTCGACGCGCGTCTGCTGGAGCATCACTTCGGAGATGAGGATCGCGTACGGATCTCGCGTCCTTCGCCACGGCAGATCCCGCGCCTCGACGTCGTACCAGGCGAGGAGGTGTCTCCGAGTAGCTCCTTTTCGTTTGTCGTTCATCGGCCTCCAAGAGAAACGGGCGGCTCGGGTGAGCCGCCCGGATGGTACCCAATGCGTGAGCTTCGTCTATCGATCTGCCTTGAGGATCTGCATGTACTCGCTGACGGTGTCAATCTGGTCGAGTGCGAACGTTGCGTTGACGACCTTGTCCATCGCGCCGTCGGTCATCGCGTGCGACGCGTTGGCGCGGAACTTCGCGACCAGCTCGTCGTCGGAGAGCGGGTTCTCCGCCCGTCCCTTGGCATGGTCGGCTTGCTTCGTGAACGTCTTCCCGTCGTCGGTCGTGATCGTGACGATCGCTCGCTTGACGCCCGGGAACATCGCGTCGATCTCAGGATCGGCGACGACCTTGATCTTCGGCAAGGTCTCCCAGACGAACGGGTCGGTCAGCGCCTCCTCCGTGAAGTCGGACGGGAGAACGTTCCCCTTGGTGACGGCGACGGCGATGCAGTACGGGAGGCTGTGGTCGGCCGTCTCCTTCGTCCGCGGCTCGTACTTCGACGGATCGGAGAGGATGTCGGCCCCGCGGGCCGTCGTCTTGATCTCGATTCCGGTGACGTTGTGTGGATCGATCGAGTTCTCGCGCATGACGTCAAGGACGGCCGTGATCGGCTGGTGTGTCAACGCCTCGGTTGGGAACGCCTTGCAGCCGCAGTCGGTGATCAGGAACTCGCTGCCGAGGCCGTCGAGCATGATGTCGGTCTTGAACTCGACGTTCGAGATCACCTCGAACACGCCTTCTTTCCCCTCGAACAGCTCGACCGGACCGGAGTAGCCGGTCGACGCGAGCATCGCGGCGCGGACGCCCGCCTCGGTTGCCATCGGATCGGCGGTGTTCTTCATGTTCGTCAGATGCCCCGCAACGACGCCGCCGAGGGTGAAGTGGCTCGAACCGGAGATCCCGCATGCCGCGACCGCCTGATCCTCGGAGAGGCCGAGCATCCGAGCGGTGACCAACGGCGCCACGAACTGCGTCAGAGAGGCGTGATGCCAACCGACCTCGCGGACGCCGGGGAACGCGGCGAGGCAGAGGCGCAGCTCGAGTTCGTAGCAGATCAGGATCCCGACGAGCAGATCCTTCCCGGAGAGCCCACTGAACTCGGCGGGCGCCAGCGCGGCGGGAATGATGTCCGACGGGTGCGACGGGTCCTGCTTCCAGTAGATGTCGTTGTAATCCATCGCCCGGATCAGGAGCGAGTTCATCAGCGCGGCGTTCGGCATGTTCGCCATCGTGCCGTGACCGATGACGGTCGCCTGCTCGCCACCGCCGAGAGCCTGGACGTACTTGTAGGCCTGCTGCATGTCCTCGTGATCGAGAGCGGCGAGAGCACAGCCGACCGAGTCGAGCAGGAACCGCTTCGCCTCCTTGATCGATGCCTCGGGGATCTGGTCGTACCGAAGCGACAGCGCGAACTGCGCCATCTTCCGGCTGATGGAGTCTGCGGATGCCTCGGACATCTACGCCTCCTTCGCGGCCACCGCGATCGCTTCGGCCATTTCGGTTGTCGTGGTCGTTCCGCCCATGTCGTAGGTCTGCAGGCGCCCCTCGGCGATCGTGTTCGCGACGGCGGCTTCGATCTTGCCGGCCATCTCCGCTTCGCCGAGGTGGGCGAGCATCATCTTCGCCGAGCGGATCATCGCGATCGGGTTGACCTTGTTCTGGCCGACGTACTTCGGCGCCGAGCCGTGCGTCGGCTCGAACACGGCGTAGTCATCGCCGATGTTCCCCGCACAGGCGAAGCCGAGGCCGCCGACGATCTGCGCCGACAGGTCGGAAAGGATGTCGCCGAACATGTTCGAGCTGACAAGGACGCCGTAGTCCTGCGGGTTCTTGACGAGCCACATGCACATCGCGTCGATATTCGTCTCCCAGAGCTCGATCCCCGGGTACTCCTTCACCATCGCGCGCGCCTCACGGACCATCAGCCCGGAGGTCTCGCGAATGACGTTCGGCTTCTCGGCGACGGTGACGGTCTTGTAGCCGTGTTTCGCTGCGTACTCGAACGCGCTTCGAAGGATCTTGCGGCACCCCTCGCGGGTGAAGATCCGCGTCGAGATCGCGAGATCGTCGTTCGCGGTGTCGGCGAACATTCCCATCTTCTTGTGCGTGTCGAACGCCGCACGCACGTTCTCCGGGACCGGATGCCATTCGACGCCGCAGTAGAGCCCCTCGGTGTTCTCACGAAAGACGACCAGGTCGATGTCGTCGCGCAGATTGAGCGGATTCCCCGCGTACGCCTTGCACGGGCGCATGTTCGTGTGCAGATTGAACAGCTGGCGGAGACCGACGATGGGCGACGAGTAGACGAAGCCCTTGTCCCGGAGCTTTGGATCGAGTTCTGCCGCCGCCTCGTCCTTCGGCTTCGACGTGATCGCGCCGAACAGCGCGCAGTCGGTGGATCTGAGGAGGTCGATCGTCCGCTCCGGAAGCGGGTTCCCTTCCGTCTTCCAGAACTCCCAGCCGATGTCCCCATAGGTGTACTCCGCCTCGAAGCCGACGGCTTCGAGGACGCCCTTCGCCGCTTCGAGCACGTCGCTGCCAACGCCGTCGCCGGGCAGTAACGCAATCTTGTAGGCCATGACTCCTCCCGGACCTGGATCGAATGGCGGGATGATACTCGGCGGATTCGCCGAGTTCATCGAGTTGGGAGACATCATCGGAAGCACGGCTGCCGGCGCCGGGGATCGGCCTAGAGCCCCGACGTCAGATCGTCGAGCGGTGGGTCGTGATCCTCGCCGAAGACCTCGAATGCGCAGAGCGGGTCGAGCGAATCGCGTACGCCGGTCTCCTCGATCATCTTTCGGTATGTGATGTAGCAGTCGAGCGCGCGCCGGAACGCGTTCATGTCCTCATCCGTCGCCCTGGTCAGGCAGTCGATCTCGTCCGGCGAGGATCCGGAGAGCCGATGGACGCCGGAAGCTATGGCAGCCTGCTCCTCGGTCAACGTGACGAAGGCGAGGCGCTTGAGGTACTCGGCTCCGGAGTCGCGAAGCTCGAGGAAGACGCGCTTGACGACGGCGTGCGTGGCGAGGTGATCGTGGAAGCCACTGATTCCGTGGACCGGGTAGGTGACGACGACCGTCGGTCGGACCTTCTCGACGTGCCGGCGGACGGTGTCCTCGATCTCGCGAGGATCGAGCTCCTTGAGGCCGCCGTCCGGAAGATCGTGGACGGTGAGATCGGTGAGGCCGAGAACCCCGGCGACGCACTGCATTTCCTCGTATCGCACGTCGCCCATCTGCTCGATGGAGTAGCCGAGGGCATGCCGAAGCTTGGTGGCGCCGCCTCGTGTGAGGGTCAGCAGGAAGACGGAGTGCTCGCCGCGGACCTGGGCTGCGATCGCGCGCGCCGGGCCGAACGACTCATCGTCCGGATGTGGGAAGACATAGAGGATGCGCATGCTGTCCCAACGACTCGTGCGGGCCGCGCTCGGCGGCCCGCGGCTCTGCGTGGCCTACGACAGTCGGAAGATCTCCTTCGTCCGCTCGACATTGTCCACCGTGATCACGACCTGATGCTTCTCGACGCTCGGGTAGATCGAGAGCACGTTGATGTTGTCGAGCTTGAGCCGATCGAGGAGGGTTCCGAGCTCTCCCGGGTGATTCGGCAGATCGATCACGAGGGCCTCGCGCTCCTCGAAGTCGATGCCCTTGTCCTTCAGGATCTTGCGTGCCTTGCCCGCGTCGTCAACCATCATGCTGACGACGCCCTCTTCGAGTACCGTCAGCCCCGCGATGCCGTCGATGTTGACGTGCTCTTCCCCCATCGCAGCAGCGATGCTCACGAGCGCGCCGGGGCAGTTGCCGATCAGGAACGAGAACTCCTTCATGCATCTCACCTCCAACCTCGCATGCTAACACGAAGCCGGAGGACTATGAAGTCTCGGAGATTCTCCGTGCTAGTCCGCCGCCCCCTCGAACTCAAACGCACCGAGATCGACGGTTGCGATGCCGTCGCCATCGCCGTCGACCGTGCGATCGCTCTCAGCGTGGTCGATCGCGACGACGGCGGGCACGGCCGCGTTGTCTCCGGCGTCGATTGCTGGTGACGTCGGCAGGAGGCGGACGTCGAGCGCGTCGACGTCTCGAAAGGCCGGATCGGCGACGAGCGACGATCCGTCCTGACCGGAGGCGGCGCGATACGCGTCGAACGTCGCGAACTCGACTCCGTCCCAGATCCAGAGCCCGTCTGCGCTGCCGTCGGGAGAAACGTAGAGGTTGTGATGAGACGTGACTTCGCTTCCTGTCGGCGCCTCGTTTAGCAGAAACGGGCCGCCCTCGTTGGCGACCACGATGTTGTTGGCGAACAGGATGTCCTCGAGATGCCGGAGGAGGGCGACCTCGCCGTGGCCGTCGCGAAGCGTGTCGTTGCGAACGAAGGTGTTGTTGGCGACGACGATGTCCTCCGCGCCTCCCCACGCCTCGATCCATCCGCCGATCGACAGGCCGACGGTCCGGCTCTCGGCGATCACGTTGCTCACGACCGTGATGCCGGCCGCGGCCCTGCCGACGTGCTCGGAGGCGACCTCGATGCCGAAGTCGGTGCGGAGGACGGTGTTCCCACTGATCAGGATGTCCCGCCCGCCGTCGACGTAGATTCCGAGAGCTCCGAGCGCGGTGCCGTAGTAGGCGTTGCCCGCTCCGCTTGTTTCCCGGATCAGGTTCCCGGCGACGAGACCGTTTCGCGCCTGATCGACGTCGGCGAGCGGCGCGATTCCTTCGAAGCCGATGCAGTCGATGGCGATGTTGTTCACGTGATGTATGTGATTGCCGAGGATCTCGAATCCGTCGACGTTTCCGTTGACGACCAACGCCTCGCTTCCTCCAAGCTCGAGGTCGTAGAGCTCGTTGCACGTGATTGCGATGTCGCGCGCGGGGGTCGTGCGAGTGCCGTAGACCGCGATGCCGTTGGCGAACGGGCCGTCGCCGTCCGGAGCCGGAAGGTTGCTCCCGATGTCGTGGACGACGCATCGATCGATGGTGATGTCTTCCGAGCTGCCGACGATGAGGATCCCGGCCGGGAAGTCGCTTGGGGTACTCGCGCGGAGACCTCGGATCTCGAGCCCCCGCACGACGACGTGCGATCGATTCTCGATCAGGATCATCGCCGAGTCGCCTTCGGGAATCGGTAGCCCGTTGCCGTCGAGGATGGCGTGCTCGTCGGGGGCCGCGGCGAGCGTCACCGGCCCCGCCGCTTCATCTCCGGAGACGTTGATCTCGATTCGCTCGCTGTAGATCCCCTCGTGGACGTAGGCCGTTTGTCCCGGGGAGAGCTGATCGACGGCGTGCTGGATCGTTCGCCACGGATCGGTTGCCGTCCCGGCGCTCGCGTCGTCGCCGTCTGGTGCGACGTGGAATGCCGTTTCCGAAGCAACGATGATGGTCCCGGTGACGCAGGCCGAGAGAGAGATCGCCGACAGCGTCAATCCTGTCGCAAGAGCGATCTGCCAAGCCCGGTGTGTTCGGCTTGGCATCAAGAACTGCCTACGTTCCCGGCTCGTGGATCAGGCCTTTGGCCGGCAGGCCGGAACGCAGACCGACGTCGTAGAACCAGAATCCGCCGGTCGTCCACGGAACGCGCAGCGAGTCGGGCAGCTCGCCGACCTGCCAGTAGTCGGGCGGATCGCCTGTCGTCTCGCAGAAGACGTAGTACGTGCCGTCGTACTCGTAGTAGCCGACCGAGTAGTCGCACGATTCGATGAAGTCCCAGCTGACCGGAACGGCGGACGCAACGTGCGTCGGGAAGAAGATCAGGTGCGTCGACGGCGTGTACGAGCGCACGATGGAGCAGTAGAGGATTCCCGTGTCTTCGCAATCGCCCGCGACCTCGACCAGCGTCTCCAGCGGATAGCGGGGCCACTCGTCGGGGAGCGAGTCGAACGTGTACGGGATCGCCGCGGTGACGAAGTCAAGGGCGAACTGCAGAAAGCCGTGATAGGTCGATAGGAGATCGGCGTAGTACGGCGCAATCGCATCGTAGAGATTGACTGCAAGGGTCTCGATGTACGCGTCGTCGTCCTCGTCGAGGACGTACTTGTACCAATCGCACGGGCCGGTGTCGTAGCAGACTGGACGGTAGAGGATGGACGCGTAGTGTGCGTGAAGGGATACGGGGACGGCGATCTCCCACGTCCATGTGCTCTCGTGAGACGTCCACTGGAACGTGCGATCGTAAGTTCCGGCTCCGAGGACGATGATGGTGATCGTGGCGCTGGCGGTCTCCCCGTAGGCGTCTTCGACGGTGAGACGCACGGTGTACGTGCCCGGTTGCGTGAACGTGTGCTCGCACGTGGCCCCCGACGCCCTCCAGCCGTCACCGAAACTCCAGTCGAACGACACAATCCCTCCATCGTCGGACGATTGCATGGCCGAGAACTGAACGGCGAGCGGACAGTCACCTTGCTGGACGGATGCGGTGGCCACGGCCGCTGGCGGTTCGTTGAACAGGAAGAAGCAGCCCGAGAGGACGAGCATGAGGACGAGAAAGACGAGCGACGGAAGAAGCCGAATCGAGCGCATGCGACATCGTACGTCGCTGCCCCGCGAGGCGCCAATCTCTTGTTTGCCTATCCTCAGGCGTCGAACTAGAGTTCAGGAGACCGTAGACAAGGAGGGATGAGTCATGGCGGAGAACGGTCGGTTCTGCTACGAACGTGGCGGAACGACGCTCGAGACGCGCGATCTGAGCAAGGTCTACCGGCTCGGTTCCGAGAACGTTCATGCTCTGTGCGGGGTCGACTTTCTGGCGTCGCAGGGGGATTTCGTCGTCGTCAACGGACCTTCGGGTAGCGGGAAGACGACGTTCCTGAATCTCCTCTCGGTGATCGATCGGCCGACGGAAGGAGAGGTCCTGATCGGCGGGGATCCGACGTCGACGAAGTCGGAGAGGGAGCTGTCGATCTTGCGTCGATCGACGATCGGCCTCGTCTTCCAGACGTTCAACCTGGTTCCGGTGCTGAGCGCGGCGGAGAACGTGGAGTACCCGCTTCTCCTCCAGAAGCTCTCGAAGCCGGAGCGACGCAGACGGGTCGAGGCGATGCTCGAAGAGGTCGGACTCGCCGACATGGCCAACCGCCGGCCGAACGAACTCTCCGGCGGCCAGCGGCAGCGGGTGGCGGTGGCGCGGGCGCTCATCTCCGGGCCGAAGATCGTCCTCGCCGACGAGCCGACGGCGAATCTCGATTCGGAGACGGGAAAGCGCGTGATGGAACTCCTCCGCAAGCTGAACGAAGAGCACTGCGTGACGTTCGTCGTCGTGACGCACGATCCGGCGGTTTCCGCCTACGCGCGGCGGCAGATCCGGATTCTGGACGGGAAGCTCGACGAGGAGGCTGCCGGTGTGGCTCTCGGTTCCGCTTCGTAGCCTCTGGCGGAACCGCCGCCGGACCCTCCTGTCGATCGCCGTCGTGATGCTCGGCACCGCCATCTCGTTGGTGGTCCTCGGCTTCGTCGAGTACTCGCGCGATCAGCTGAAGCAGACGACGGTCGAGGAGTACGGCAATCTGCAGGTCGCGTCCCGTGACCTTTGGAACGAGACGGCCGACGACTACGAGTACCTGATTCCTCCGGAGACCGTGAGCAAAGTCGACGCGCTGTTGGCGACCGAGCCGGCCTACGTCGGGCGAACGCTCCGGCTCGAGTTTCCCGGGCTCCTCGCCAGCGGGGAACGTACGCAGGTCGTCCAGGCGGTCGGCATCGAGCCGGACAACGGGGTGCTCGATCCGCCCTCGATCGCCGAAGGGCGCGGCCTCGAACCCGGGGACACGGCGGCGGTGCTCATCGGGCGCAGCCTCGCCGAGCGGCTGTCGATCGCCGCCGGCGATCCGCTGGTCTTCACGCTGACGACAGCGGCAGGCGCCTACAACGCGACGCCGCTGATCGTTGCCGGAATCTACCGGTTCCAGAGCGAGGACGCCGAGTTGCGGACGATCTTCCTCCCGCTCGAGTTCGGCAAGATCCTCTTCGGAACCGCCGGCGTGGACCGAATGGTGATTGGGCTGTCCGATCTCGGGTTGACGGACGCTGCGCGAAGCCGCGTTCAAGCGGGCCTCGATCGAACGGGGATTGAGCTCGAAGCCAAGACGTGGTACGAGCTGTCGCCGATCTATCAGCAGCTTTCGGCGTACTTCAATCTCCTGTTCGGCTTTCTCTCGCTGGCGGTGACGATTCTCGTCTTCTTCATCATCCTCCAGGTCCTGACCCTGTCGTTCCTGGAGCGGACGCGCGAGATCGGGACGTTGCGCGCGTTGGGAACCACGAGGGCCGAGGTCTTCCGGCTGTTCTTCGTCGAGAGCGCGTGGCTGGCCCTCCTCGGGGCGCTCGTTGGCGTCGCTGCGGGCGTCCTCTTCTCGCTCGCGTTCAACGCCGTGGGGATCGAGTGGAAACCGCCGGGGACGGTCGATCCGGTCACGTTCACGATCGTGTTGACGCCGATGACGATGGTGCCGCCGTTCGTCGTCGGCCTGGTTGCGACGCTGATTTCCGGGCTGTTCCCGTCGATCCGGACGTCGCGGATTCGCGTCGTCGACGCGCTGCGCGTGGAGTAGGGGAGGTGAGACGATGACCTGGAGATTGGCCTTGCGAAATGTCTTCCGGAACCGCCGTCGCACCGGGTTCACGCTCGCGGTGATGATCGTCGGCGTCTCGATCCTCTTGTTCCTGCTCGGGTTCATCGGCGAAGCGCTCCGCTCGACGAAGCAGTCATTTGCCGACGAGACGGGCGCCCTCCAGATCGCTGACGAACGGTTGTTCGAGAACACCGCCGAGGACTACGACTACCTGATCTCGCCCGACGCTCTGGACCGAGTCGTCGAGATCGTTCGTGAAGAGCCGGGCGTCGTCAGCTTCACCTGGCGGCTCGATTTCGCCGGCCTGATCGGCGACGCCAGCGGGAGCACGCTTCTGATCGGACAGGGCGTCGTGCCTTGTAATGCAGTCCAGGATTACGATTGCGTCATCACGGAAGGGACAGGCCTCCCCGAACCTGGGGAAGGATCGGACCGCCAGACCGTTCTCGGGCGTGCGCTGGCGCGCAAACTCGGCGTGACGACGGGCGATCGGATCAGCATCGCCACCGGAACCGTGTCGGGCTCGTTCAACGCGGCGTCCGTCGACGTGGTCGGCGAGATGGCGTACGCGATCGAGGACGTCGAGAAGCAGCTCGCCGTCTTCCCAATCTCGTTCGTTCAGCGGTTGCTGAAGACGGATGGCGTCGAACGTGTCCTCGTTCGACTCGAGGATCTCGATGACGCGGACGACGTCGCCGCCTCGCTCGATGCGAAGCTTGCAGACGCGGGGATCCCGCTCGTCACGAGAACCTGGGAGGAGCTGAACCCGAGCTTCGAGTCGCTGCAGACGTTCTACGCCGGATTCTCTGGTTTGGCGGGGGTTGCGGTGTTCGTCCTGGTCTTCTTCAGCGTGCTCGAAGTGCTGACGATCGCCTTCCTCGAGCGGACGCGGGAGATTGGGACGCTTCGCGCTCTCGGAACGGTGCCGTCGCGCGTCTTCCGAACCTTCTTCGCCGAGGGGATCTGGCTCGGGCTGATCGGTGGAGGCGCCGGCCTCGCCGTCGGTGTCGGCGTTGCCCTCGTCTTCAACGCGGTCGGCTTCGCCTGGACACCGCCCGGCGCGGCGATGCCGCAGGCGATCCGGCTGCAGCTCGGCCTCTCGACCGTTCTGATTCCGTTCTTGACCGCAGTCGGAGCGACGCTGGTAAGTGCGATCTACCCGTCGCGGAAGAACGCGAAGACGCGAATCGTCGACGCACTGCGGAGTGTATGACGTGTTGAGTCGTGAGAAAGGACGTGCCATGAAAACAGTGATCGCTGCCTTTGTGTTGGCCGTCATCAGCCTGGGTGCGGCCGCGCAGGATGTCCTGTCCGATGTCGATCTGCTTCAGACCTTCGACGATCTGCGCTTCTTCGACGACGATGTCACGAGTCTGCGAGTCCGGATCGTGTCGACGAAGGGGGACGACGTCGACGAAGCGGAGGTCTTGCTTCGGTTCGCCGAGATCGACGGCGAGGATTCCACGCGCATTGAGTTCCTGACAAACCAGGACGTGCTCGGCCAGATCTTCCTAACCACCCCCGAAGGCACCTACTTCTTCGGACCGGATCTCGACGAACCGATCCCGTTCGATGGGGCGCAGACGGTCTTCGGCGATTCCCCTGTTGCGCAGACGGCGGGGATTCGGTTCGCCACCGGCTACTCGGTCGTGGCTCGACGCACCGAGACGGGGGAAGACGGCGCAGCGATGCTGGAGCTGGATCTGGTGGCCGAAGACCTCGCCGTGGCGTTTCAGAAGGCTACGGTGACCGCGGACCCCGAGACGCTTGAGCCGCAGTCGGTCGTTCTGTACGCGGTTAGCGGACTCCCGTTCTACGAGGTCTACTTCGAGGAGTACGCGACCCGCGACGAGGGCGACGTCTACGTCCGCGTTCAGCGGATCGAGAATCGGATCTTCGAGACCCAAACGACAGTCTCCGAGATCCTCGAGATCGGGACCGAGGAGCTTGACGAGGCGCTGTTCGATCCGACCCAACTGGGTGGTTAGCTCGCCGTCGTCTCCAGCCAGCGGTGCAGGCCGTGGAGGGTGAGGAACGGGACGTAGTCGTCGATCGCCTCGAGGGTCTCGGCGAAGAGCTCGGCCTTCCCGCCGGTGGCGATGACCCGGCCGATCTCAGGGACCTCCTCGCGGAAGCGCCCGATCAACCCGTCCACGAGATCGAGGAAGCCGAGGACGATCCCCGACTGCAGGTTGGCCGTCGTCGTCTTCCCTACGACGGACGCGGGGATCTCGAGTGGAAACGCGTGAAGCTGCGCGGCCCGGTCGGTAAGCGCGCGAGCCGCGATCTCCATCTCGGGCGCGATCGCGCCGCCGAGGAAGGCGCCGCCGTTCCCGACGAGGTCGAAGTTGGTCGCCGTGCCGAAGTCGATCACGAGGCAGGGGGCTCCGACGCGATCGAACGCGGCGATCGCGTTGGCGATGCGGTCTGCGCCGACGGCGTGCGGCTCGTCGACGGCGAGTTCGATCCTGCAGTTCGCGGGCGTCAGGAACTGCGGCTCAGTTCCGAACACCTTCTCGAGTCCCCCGTGAAGCGTGCGGTAGAGGGAGGGCACCACCGACGACAGCGCGACGGCGCCGACGTTGTCCGCCGGTCGATCGGAGTCCTTGAGCAGCCGCCGGACGAGGATCGCGAGTTCGTCGCAGGTCCGATTCCGATCGGTCGTCAGCCGCCAGTGCTCGACGAGGTCGTCTCCGTCGAACAGGCCGAGGACCGTCTGGGTGTTGCCGACGTCTCCTGTGAGGATCATCCGATCAGCCCCTCTCCAGTTGGCAGGACGGTGTTGTCTATCAATCGGGCCTTCCCAACGCGGGCGGCGAGCGAGACGAGCGCCTTGTCCTCGATCGCCTCGAGTTCGGCGAGCGTTCGCAGATCGGCGACGCTGACGTAGACCGGCTCGACCAGCGGCTCGGTCGCGATGAGATCCTCCATCGCTTTCCGGATGGCGCCCGCGTTCCGTTCGCCGTCCGTGTAGAGCGCCTCGGCGAGGAGGAGCGAGCGCCGAAGGACGGTCGCCGCTGCGCGCTCATCTGCGGTCAAGTACGTGTTCCGGCTGCTCATTGCCAGGCCGTCCGGCTCACGGACGGTCGGCGCGACGACGAGTTCGATCCCGAAGTCGAGATCCTCGATCAGTCGCTCGATGACGAGCGCTTGCTGGGCATCCTTCTGCCCGAAGACGGCGATCTGCGGTCGGACGACGTTGAACAGCTTCGCGACGACGGTCCCGACACCGCGGAAGTGCGTCGGGCGCGACGCGCCTTCGAGTCGCTCCGTCAGCTTCTCGACGTCGACCCACGTGTCGTACGCCTCGGGGTACATCTCCTCCGCGCTCGGGGCGAAGACGAGGCAGACGCCCTCCGACTCGAGGAGAGCGAGGTCCCGGTCGAGATCCCGCGGGTAGGCGGCGAGATCCTCCGACGGAGCGAACTGCGACGGGTTGACGAAGATGCTCGCCACGAGCGAAGCGCTGCGCTCTCGCGCCGCGCGCACGAGCGACAGGTGCCCCTCGTGGAGATACCCCATCGTCGGGACGAACCCGACCGGCTCCTCGAGTTCCGCACGAAGCCTCCGAAACTCGGCGATCGTCGTTGCGACGTCCATCGCTAGCCGTCCGCCTCCTTGACCGCGCGGATGACCTCTTCGGAGACGGAGACCGATTCCTTCTCCGTCGGGAAGCTTCCCGCTTCGACTTCCTGGACGTACTGCGCGAGCGCGTCGGCCGCGGCGTCGGCGAGCTTGGCGAACTGCTTGGCGTGCTTCGGGACGAAGTCGGAGAACCACCCGAGGGTGTCGGCGATCACCTGGATCTCGGCGTCGCAGTGTGACCCCGAGCCGATGCCGATCGTCGGGATCGCGAGCTTCTCGGTGATCAGCGCCGAGAGCTCCGCCGGGACGCACTCGAGAACGACCGCGAACGCGCCGGCTTCCTGCAGCGCGACGGCGTCGTCGAGAAGCTCGGTCGCGCGGGAGACGTCCTTCCCCTGCGCCTTGAATCCCCCGAGCTGGTGAATCGACTGCGGCGTGAGGCCGAGGTGGCCGACGACGGGGATGCCCGAGGCCGTCAGGCGGGCGACCGTGGGAGCGATGATTCGGCCGCCTTCGAGTTTCACCGCCTGAGCTCCGCCTTGCTGGATCCCGCGTCCGGCGCTTCCGAGCGCCTGCTCGGGCGACTTGTGGTACGTCATGAACGGAAGGTCGATGACGATCAGCGACGTCTTGTTTCCGCGAACCACCGCGCGCGTGTGGTGGATCATGTCGTCGAGGGTGACCGGGATCGTGCTGTCGTAGCCGAGAGCGACCATCCCGAGGCTGTCCCCAACCAGAAGGAACGGGATTCCTGCCTCGTCGACGAGACGTCCCGTCACGACGTCGTATGCCGTGATCGCCGCGAATCGCTCGCCCTTCGCCTTCTTCTTCCGGATGTCAGCAATCGTGACGCGCATCCCTCTCACCTCACTTCTCTCGTTCGCCCGCACGCTCCTCGGCTTCGTCCAGCGCCTCGAGGAGCCGCCTCTCACCTGCTTCGTCGAGCGTGCCCTTCGCTCTCGCGATCGGGATCGTCCGCCGCGCCAGCTCGATGTACAAGCTCGCCGTCTCCGGAGCGTTAGCCTCCAGAGCGGCGAGGTTTCGCTTCACCGTGCCGGCGTCGCCTCGTGCGACCGGGCCGGTCAGCGCGTTCGGAAGCCCGATCGCTTCGAGGTTCTCGATCGTTCCCCGGACGAGCGGGAGAAGGGCACGGAGGCCGTCCTCCTTGGTCCGTCCAAGCGCCGTCCAGAGTCCCGCCGCAGCGTCGAGAAGCGTGACGAGGTCGTTGCAGGCGATCACCGCGCTCGCGTGGTAGAGGGCCTTCTCGCCTTCGAGAACGAACGGCTTCCCGCCGACGGCCTGCGCCAGCTCGGCGAGGCGGTCCCGAAGCGCCGGGTCGCTTGCCTCGATTGCCACTGCGGACCCCGGAAGGTTCCTCATCGCCTGATCCAGGCTGGCCAGTGTCTGCAGCGGATGGAAGACGCCGACATCCGCTCCCTGATGCCTCGCGTGATCGAGGAGGTCGAGAGACGCTGCGCCCGAGCAGTGCACGACGGACATCCCGGCCCGCCAATCGAGTCCGTCGGCGACCGTCTTGATCGCATCGTCCGGGACTGTCAGGAAGACGAGGTCCGCTTCGTCGACGACCGCCTGTGCACTCGGCGCTTCGATGGCACCCGGAATCCGCTCGACCGCTCGCGCGAGCCGCTCCGGCGTTCTGCCGTAGACGGCGACGACGTGATAGCCGGCCTCGGCGAGCTTGACGGCGAGCGTCGTTCCGACGGTGCCGGGGCCGATGAAGCCGAGCTTCGGGGAATTCGAAGAGGACATGATGCTCCTAGTTCGCTGCGAGCAGATCGCGGGCGCGATCGAGGATCCGGTCGGCGAGTTCTCTCTTCGCGAGAAGGGGGAGCTCTTCGACGTTCGATCGATCGACGAGGGCGGCTCGGTCTGTGTCCGAGCCGAACGGCGAATCTGGTCCGCCGACCGCGTTGGCGACGACGAGGTCGAGGCTCTTCGCCTCGAGTTTGCCCTTGGCGTTGTCGATCAGCTCCTCGGTCTCGGCCGCGAAGCCGATGCGGACGGGCACGTTCCGAACGGCGTCGAGGATGTCAGCTGTTCGTTCAAGGTCGAGGTGAAGCTCGCCCTTCGTCTTCTTCAGCTTGGCGTCTGTCGGGGCCGTCGGCGTGTAGTCTGCGACTGCGGCCGCCATGATGAGCGCGTTGGCGTTCCCCGCCGCCGACTGCACGGCTTCGAGCATCTCGGCGGCCGACTCGACCTCGACGACGCTCACGCCGGACGGCTTCTCGATGGCCGTTGGACCGACGATGAGGATGACGTGGGCACCGCGATCCCGCGCCGCCTCGGCGAGGGCGAACCCCATCTTGCCGCTCGCCCGGTTGCCGAGGAAACGCACCGGATCGATCGATTCCCGCGTCCCTCCGGCCGTGACGACGATCCGACGCCCAGCGAGGTCACCGCTTCGTCCGAGAAGAGCGAGGGCTTCGCCGAGGATCTCCGGCACCGGTGCGAATCGCCCTGCGCCGTGCCCGCCGGAGGCGAGATGTCCGACGGCCGGGCCGACGAAGCCGATGCCCCGATCCTGCAACGTCTTCACGTTCGCCTGAGTCGCCGGGTTCTCCCACATCGCAGTGTGCATCGCTGGAGCGACGAGAATCGGCGCGCGCGTCGCGAGAACGGTGCAAGTCAACAGGTCGTCGGAGAGTCCGCACGCCATCTTGGCGATCACGTTCGCGGTTGCCGGCGCGATCAGGAGGAGACCCGCGCGCTCGGCGAGGGAGACGTGCTCGATCGAGAAGGTGCTTCTCAACTCGAACATTCGGGTGGCGACGGGAAGACCGGTGATCGCGCGAAACGACGCCGGGCCGACGAGCTTCGTCGCCGACTCGGTCATCACCGTGTAGACGGAGACGCCCGCCTGGGTCAGTTTGCTCGCGAGGTCGACCGCTTTGTACGCGGCGATCGATCCCGTGACGCCGAGAACCACGTTCCGTTCGGTCACAACGACCTCCTGCCCCGATCCGGGCGGCATTGTACGACCGCTCTCCGATCCCAACAACACAGCAAGGTGAGCCTCGCTTCCGCCCTCGGCCGTTCGATCGCACCCCGTTCCCTCCTTTCTGTCAATCGCGGCGCTCGCACGCTCGGGATTGCCGTACGGCTTGGCCCGGACTACGATGCCGGCGGGGGGGGAGCCGAGTGGAGAAGAGAACGAGTGGATTCCTTCACGTCGATCCGGAGACGATCGCAAGTTGGCAGGAGATCGTCGACCTGATGGCCGAGATCTGCGGCGTGCCCGCGGGACTGATCATGCGGATCACGGGCGAGGACATTGAGGTCTTCGTTCGCAGCCGGACGGAAGGGAACCCCTACGACGTCGGAGATCGTGAGCATCTCCTTGGCTCCGGCCTCTACTGCGAGTACGTGATCAAGACGCGGGAGCCGCTTCACGTGCCGGATGCGCTGTCGGACCCGCTGTGGGACTCGAATCCCGACATCAAGCTCAGCATGATCACCTATCACGGGCATCCGATTCTCTCGCCGGACGG
>Ga0272441_10005997_pt1 | contig 20690 bp, 19 predicted proteins | sample SSMProp6N_FD_193582 | JGI IMG/M metagenome (GOLD analysis project Ga0272441, IMG submission 193582) | Marine sediment archaeal communities from Little Sippewissett salt marsh, Falmouth, MA, United States - SSM-Prop-6N | ecosystem: Environmental > Aquatic > Marine > Wetlands > Sediment ...
GTCGTGGGGGTCATCATCGCGATGTACGCAATCGGGCTGCTTACACAGCGATTTCACCTGTGGCTGGATTGGTAACCGGGCCGGGTGGTGTCGCGCGCCCGAGCGCCAATGAGACACACAGCCCCACAATTACGGCAGAAAGGCCAAATCCTGGATGGTACGTACCCAACTGAAGAACCTCGTCGCTGAGGCCGTCGAAGCGGCCGTGCAGGCCGGCCAGATACCCAGCGCCGACATCGACGTCGACATCCACCCGCCGAAGAACCCTGACCACGGGGATTTCGCGACCAATGCCGCACTGGTGATCGCCAGCCAGGCGAGGACCAACCCGCGCCAGGTAGCCCAACATATCGCCGACAGCATTGCCGACAGCCCCCTGCTGTCGGCGGTCGAGATAGCGGGCCCGGGATTCATCAACTTCCGCTTGTCGAGCACATGGCTGACCGATGCGATCGCTCAGTGCTGCGCCCGGGGGGAGGCCTACGGCCGTTCGAATGCCTGGGCGGGCCAGAAGGCTCAGGTGGAGTTCGTCAGCGCCAATCCCGTGGGCCCTATCCACATTGGCAACGCGCGAGGCGGGCCGTACGGCGATGTACTGGCCTCGCTGCTGTCGGCCACCGGGTACACGGTACAGCGCGAGTACTACGTCAACGATGGGCCGGACAACACGCAGCTCAAGCTGTTTGGCGCCTCCGTGCAAGCGCGCTACCGCAGCATCGCCGGGCAAGAGACGCCGCTCCCCGAGGGTGGCTATGCGGGCGCCTACATCACGGACCTGGCCCAGCATGTCTATGACCGGGATGGCGACGCGCACCTGGACCTGCCCCTGGACGAAGAGGGGGCGTTGACCCTCGCGCGCCTGGTGGAGCCCGCGATGGTGGACGGTCTGCGCGAGGACTGCCGGGCCATGGGTATCGAGTTCGACGTGTGGTTCAGCGAGCAGACGCTGCACGACGAGGGCGCAGTCACCAAACAGGTGCAGGACCTGCTGGACAGGGGATTGGCCTACGAAAAGGACGGCGCGACGTGGTTGAAGACCGGCGAATTCGGCGACGAAGATGACAGGGTGCTGAAGCGCAGCAACGGCGCGTACACGTACATCGCTTCTGATCTAGCCTACGCCGCCAGCAAGTTCGACCGCGGGTTCGACCGGTTGATCTACGTATGGGGTCCGGATCACGCGGGGTACGTGCCTCGGCTGAGGGCCGCCATCGCGGCCCTGGGCCGCGGGGAATGCGAGATCATCATCTACCAGCAGGTCAGGTTCCTCGAGGGTGGGGAGCCCCTGGCTCTGTCCAAGCGGAAGGGCGCCATCGTCTCAGTGCGCGACCTGGTCGGCGAGATCGGGCGGGACGCCACGCGGTTCTTCTTCTTGATGCGCACCGTAGACGCCCATCTGGACTTCGACCTGGACCTGGCCCGCGAGCAGAGCCAGGAGAACCCGGTCTACTACGTCCAGTACGCCCATGCCCGGATCTGCAGCATCATGCGCGAGGGGCACCAGCGAGGCATCATCACCGACGACGATGCCGAGGCCGACCTGAGCCACCTGGGGCACGAGGACGAGTTGAGCCTCATGCGCAAGATCGCACAATACCCGCACGGGGTGCTTCAGTCAGCAGAGCTCAGGGCGCCCCACCGGCTAACGTTCTTCGCCCGGGAGTTGGCCCAGTCGTTCCACCAGTTCTACGGCACCTGCCGGGTGCTTGACCCAGAGGCCCCCGGGCTGTCGCAGGCGCGCCTGAAGCTCGTGCAGGCAACACGCACCGTCCTGCGCAACATCCTGGCACTGCTGGGGATCGAGGCGCCCGAGCGGATGTAGGGGCGCCATGCGGCCCCGACGCTTGTCGTTTGCCATCAGCACCGCTCAGAGGGATGACAGCAATGCAGCGCATCGACTTCAACGCCGACATCGGGCCATGGGCCTTCCGCTATCTCGAGTGCAAGACGGTCGCCGCCACGCTTGAGCTCATGGACGAGCATGGCATCGACATGGCCCTTGCGGGACCGGTACCGGGGATCACGTATCGCAATTGCCACGCCGCCAACGAGGAGTTGGCCCGGGAGATCGCCGCCTGCCCCCAGGCCGCCGGGCGTATCCTGCAGGCGGCGGTGCTGAACCCCGTTTACCCGGGCGTGGAGGAGGACTTCCGCCGGTGCTTCCAGCAGATGGGCTGCAGGACACTGAAGCTGTACCCCAACTACCACGGCTATCAGTGTTGGCGGTCGGAAGCCGTTGAGTTGTGCCGGATGGCCGCCCGGCACGGAGCGCCCGTGCAGATTGTGGTGCGGGTAGAGGACGAGCGCTTTCATCACTGGAAGATGCTCATACCCGCCACACCACTGGACGACATCCTCAAGCTGGTGCAGGCTGTCGAGGGCTGTAGCTTCGTGCTGACGGGGTGCAGCACGCCCGAGGCGTCCAGATTCCTGCACAGCACTCAGGATCGAGCAGAGTGCATGGTGGAGCTATCCTACGTGAAGAGCCCCTTCAACGCCGTCGAGGCCTTCCTCAAAGCCCACGGCAGCGACAGGGCGCTATACGGGACCCACCTGCCCTTTGTTTACCCGGCAGTGAGCACCGAGAAGGTCACCCGGGCCAACATCTCCCCACAGGACCTTCAGGCCATCGTGCACGGCAACGCCGCGCGCATATTGGGGCTTTAGGGTCACCGGGGAGTGTCGGCGCAATCGGCGGCCCTCATAGCTCGGCGAGCCACATGTTCGTGTCGCGTTCGGCCCCGATTGTCGAGTTCGGTCCGTGCCCCGGGTAGACGACGGCATCGTCGGGAAGCTCAGACATCAGGCGTCTGAGAGATTCCTGCAGTTGCGCGTAGTCACCGCCGGGAAGATCCGTTCGCCCTATTCCTCCCGCCATCAGCACATCGCCGGTGAAGACGGCGCCTTCGACCAGCAGAGCGATGCTGCCGGGTGAGTGACCCGGCAAGTGCATGGTCTTGACCCGCAGCTGCCCCACCCTCAACTCGTCCCCCTCACCCAACGTGTCGTCGACGGGACACGGCTCGGCACGTATGTTCACAAGCAGCCAGTGCATGGGTGGCTGCTCGATGTGCTCACGCGCCAGCTCATGACACAGCAGCGTGACCGGCTCTGTCTGGGTGGATGACAGCTCCTGTCGCACCTGGCAGCTTGCGAGAGTGTGGTCGGGGTGGCAGTGGGTGTCGATAATGTAGTCAATCGCCAGACCGCCTTCTCGCACTGCCCCAGCAATGATCTCAGCGTCGCCACCCGGATCAACGATGAACCCGTGCCGTGTGGTCTCACAACCAACTATATAGCAGTTGGCCATCAGCGGACCGACTTCCAGCCTCTGGACGGACATGCTCATGGGCGTGCTTCCTTGGTCCGTGGAATGGTCGACAGCGAGGGGCACCGGCCGGTGCGCTATAGGCCGGCTGGGGGCACCTTCGTCACCCGATGGGGGCCCGCCGGTCCTCATCTCCCAGCGAGCCGTTGTTGGTTTTGTCCTCGGAGATGAAGCCGCAGCGGATGTGGGCCCGGCGCACGTAATCCCGATCGTACTCGTCCAACTCCCCGGCTCTGAGGTACTGCTGCCGGGCCTCCTCTTCATGCCCCAGGAAAGCCAGGTGTTCGGCCAGCAGAAAGCGGTAAGCGGAATTGCCGGGCTCGATGCGGACCGTCCGCGCAAACATGCGCAGGGCGTCCTCGTGGTGCCCGTTCCTCACATAGGCCGTGGCCAGGCGGATGTGGTAGAAGTCATCAGCGGGGGCATGTTTGCAGGCGGTCTTGTAGGCGCCGAGCGCGTCCGCGGTCCTGCCTTGCCTGAAACGGGCTTCACCCAGCTTGTAGTGATAGAAGGGGTCCTCGGGGGCCAGCTCAACAGCCTGCATGAAGTGCTCTTCAGCGGCCGTCCTGTGCCCCATAATCATGCGCACTTCGCCGAGGCGGTAGGCATAGTACGCGCGCTCGGGGGCGCACTCGACCGCCCGGGCCATGGCCTTGGCGGCCGCTCTGGCGCGGCCGATGTTGAGAAAGAACTCACCCAGAGACATATGGCACTCGGCGTTCTGGGGATCCGTCCTGAGGACCTTGCGGTAAGCGCGATAGGCCTTCGCCGGCATCTCCATGGCGAAATAGGTGTCCGCCAGGCCCAGCCGAGCGTCGGCATTGCGGCCGTCCAGCTTCGTCGCGCGCTCGTACTGCTCAACGGCGGCGTCGAGGATGCCCTCCTCGGCGAGCTGGTCGGCGATGTGCCGACGAACTTCTGCTTGCTTTTTCTTGGCCTTGTTCTTGCGTTGTTGGCGTCGCTTGCGCTCTCTTCGTGTCATTTTGCTCAGTGCGCCAGGGCTCTAGAAGGCCTTCTCACTATCAAGTAGCAGCGTGACCGGCCCGTCATTTGTAAGATGCACATGCATGTGAGCGCCGAAGATGCCGCGCTGCACAGGCACGTGGCGGGCAAGCTCGTCGCAGAACGCGACAAACAACTGTGCCGCGCGGTCGGGTGGGGCGGCGGCCGAGAAGCCTGGGCGCCGGCCTTTCCGGCAGTCCCCGTACAGCGTGAAGTTGGGGACGGCAAGCACCTGTCCACCCACATCTCCGACGGACAGGTTCATCTTCCCCGCATCGTCTTCGAAGACGCGCAGATCGGCGACCTTGGCGGCGATCCGGCTGAGATCCGCCGCCTGATCGGCGGGCCCAAAGCCGGCCAAGACCACGAATCCGGGCCCGATGCCGGCTTTCTGCTCATCGTCAATGGTCAACCGCGCGCAACTTACACGCTGCAGGACAACGCGCATTGCATCCTCCTAAGTGACATTTGATGATACCTGCCCGGAAGGTGGGAGTCAAACCGCGCCACTTAGGGCCAGGCGCGGGCGCTCGGGCGGTGCCACAGCCCCGGGAAGGTGTTCGCCGGCCTACGCGGAATCTGTCAGTTCGTAGGCCACATACAGCCCTCAGCCGCGGCTCGTCCGGGCGCGGCGTAGAAACAGAAACAGGAAGGCAGATCAAGATGGCATCAGACAAGATTCGGATGGGCATGATCGGTTGCGGAGGCAATGCGCGCGGACATATGGGAAGGCTCCTGGGCATTGAAGGGGTGCAGATTGCCGCACTGTGCGACACGGCCCAGGGCTCGCTGAAGGCCTCAGTGGACAAGTACTCGGAGCTCGAGGCGGTGCCGCAGTTCGCCGACTACACGCAGATGCTCGAACAGGTAGAGTTGGACGCCGTGGAGATCTCCACCCCGCACACTGCGCACTACGAGCAGATCATGGCTTGCCTGGATGCGGGCCTGGACGTGCTGACCGAAAAGCCGATGGTGTGCAATGTGCAGCACGCCAAGGACATCGTGCAGAAGGCCCAACAGACGGGCGCGACCCTGGGCGTCTCCTACCAGCGGCACCTAATGGCCCCCTATCGGTACTGCCGCGAGGTGCTCGCCAGTGGTGAGATGGGAGCATGCCACTTCATCTCGTGCCTACAGTCGCAGAACTGGTACAACGGCCAGGTGGGCGGAGGCACGTGGCGGTCCAAGATGGCCCTGTCAGGCGGGGGACAACTCAATGACTCGGGCAGCCACCTGCTCGACATCGTGCTATGGATGACCGATCTGCAGCCCGCCGAGGTCTTCGCCTATATCGATAACCTGGGTTCTGAAGTGGACATCCTCACTGCGATGTCGGCCAAGTTCGACGGGGGGGCCATGGCCAACTTCGCCGTGGTCGGTCATGCCGTCAACTTCTTCGAGGAGATCACCTTGTGGTGTGACACAGGCACCCTGGCCATCCGCGGACAGGATGTGTGGCGCTGGGACGGCTCGGAGCAGCAGAAGATTATCAGTGGCGAGGAACTGGGACGGACGTGGAACCCTGATGCGAACTTCATCGCCGCCATCCGCAACGAAGAGGAGATCCAGGCTCCGCCAGAATGTGGGCTGAGGGTCATACAGCTCACAGAGGCGGCCTGGCGCTCGGGAGAAACGGGCAAACCTGCACCGGTGATGAGATAGTGTTCCTGCACCTGACCCGGCCAAGGCCGGGCGCCCTCGTGGTCTGTGCGGTGATTTGGGCCAGCGCCCTGCTACTTGCGGGCGCGCGGGACGCCTACAGCCTGCCGGCTTCGGTGCTGCAGGTGTTGGAAGGGTCGGTAATCTTCAAGGCCGGCAGCCGTGCCGGCGACGGGACCAGTGACATCCGCATCCGCCTGCGGAACCAGGCCGGCTTGAGGCTCGACAGCGTCCGGCTCCGGGTGGCCTTCGCCTCGCTGCCCATCGAGCAAGTCGCTCCCGAGAGGTGGCGGTACCGCACCGCATACTTCGCCAGCCCCTTGGAGCCTGGGGCTGAGGGCTCGATCCGGCTTGTTGAGCGGAGCACGTCGCTACACTCGCGGATGGAGATCATCGGGGCCGTCCCGGCTCTACGCGTGGCCATCAACGGCACGCCGATAGAGAGCCCCCTACAACCGTTCATCTGGCAAGGCGTGTCCTTCGGTCCGCTCGGCAGCATCGCCGAAGGCCTGGGCTTCGAGGTCATCCGCCACAAGCGGTACGGCTGGGTGACCCTCATGAACGCGGAGCACGCCATGGTGCTGCAAACGGGGACGAATCATGCCGTGCTGGACGGCGGGTTCGTGGGCCTAAAGAGGGGCGTGCGCATGAGCGATGAGCACGCAATAGGCCCGCTCGCCGAGGTGTTTCGCCGACTGGGTGCCGGCGTGCAGTATCAGCCAGAAGACAACATCGTAGATATCACATACCCCCCGGGTCCCGAGTCGGCACAGGAGTGACAGCGATGCCTGTCGTCGAGGTCAAGTGGTATGCCGGGCGCGACGAGACCGCCAAGAGCCATGTCGCTCAGGCTATCGGCAAAGCGATGCAGGACGTCGGCGTACCCGCCGGCGTGACGCATGTTGTGTTACATGACATTCCCCGGGGTGATTGGGTCGTCCCCGGCCAGGAAGCACGGCCGACCAGCGAGGGACGAGAGGCCTGAATTGGCGCGGGTCGTCCTATGATTCGCGCTTGCCTCTGCCCGCTGGTTGGTTCATGCGGAGGGACCCGCTTGGGCAGACCAGCGAATGCCGACACACGGACTTCAGCGCAGGACCTTCAGTCCATCATCAGCCTGCTGGACCCTCGTTGCGGTCCCGCGGACGCCCAGCGACTGCTGGGGGGTGGCGGGGAGTTGTTCCGCCTTGCGCAGACCCAGCATGTGGCGGCGGTGCTACACCATCGCTGGAGCGATAGTCTGCTGGCCACCGCGGCCACCGGGGATCGTGCCTCGTGGCAGCGACTGGCATACACCGCCGCGGCGCTACCGGTGCTGCGCAGGGCTGAGACGCTTGGCGCGTTGCGCGCACTCAACCAGGCGGGCGTCGAGCCCATCGTGATGAGAGGTCTGTGGCTGGCCGAGAAGGTGTATCCCGACCCGGCCATGAGACCCTACGCTGACGTTGATCTGGTCGTGCCCATCGAGAGCGTCAACGCCGCGATGCAGGCCTTGGGCGACCGGGGGTATGAGTGTCATGAGGACGTGGCGCCCATAGACCCCGGACAGTTCCGCAGACTCATGGCGGCCGGCTATTATGAGGGGTCCGGGGCCTGGTCGAAAGCGATTTCGGAGCGGCTGGAGGTGCAGTTGGACCTCCACACAAGCCTGGCGGTGCTGAGCCGGGCGTGGTGGCCATACCGGCCCACCCCCGAGTATCTATACGAGCGGACCCAGCCCTGGACCATCGACGGCATTCGGGCTCGGGCCTTCGAACCCCACTTCTCGCTGATCGCCCTTTGTGAGAACATGTGCAGACATGGGCTCGCGAGACCATCACGAGGGAATCTACTCATCAGGCACTATGACGTGCTGCTGGTGTGCAACACGCTGGGTGACGATGATTGGGACCGGCTGGTCGACGATGGGCGGGAGTTGCACATGGGCCCGCACGTGGCCACCGTGCTGCGTGCGGTCGAGGGCATGTGGGGCAGACACTGGCCCGCGGGCCTGGTCCGTCGCCTAAGCCCGGGCCGGTTAGCAGATGGCCTGGCGCGGTACGCGGCGACCCGCCCGGGGTGGCTGGGGCTCAGAGGCCGGATCGCCCTGTTCCACGCATGCGCTCTGGGTGGGCCCGGGCGCGCCGCCTGGTTTCTTGCCAAGAATGTCACGTTAGGTGTACGTTCTCTTTCTCGGCAGTAGCGTAGGCTCAGATTGGTCAGATGGGAGTGTGGCCCATGAGACACAGCCATGACTTCGTTCCGCGTCACGTGGGTGACGAGCTCGTCCTGGTACCCGTGACCGGACAAGCGGCGGACCTCGAGAACGTCTTCACGCTGAATGCCGTTGGCGCTCGCATCTGGCAACTTGCGGCCAAGCTTCCCGATGAGGGCCAGATCGCCCGGGGGCTGGTCGAGGAGTATGAGGTGGACGAAGCGACCGCGCTCTCTGACGTGCAAGAGGTACTCGGGCAACTGAAACAGATCGGCGCCATCGTCGACTAGTCGCAGCGCTGCCGGTCGCGGCTGGATGAGCCCGGACACAGGGCGCGCTTGCGCCTGCCGCCCCCGGGCGAGTTGCATCGCTGCCCCTAGACCCGAGGAATGGTGAGCCAATGGACTGCGTCGACATCCCACAGATCAGCGGCCTACAGGTGCCCTGGATGGCCGACGGCAAGCACCGACCTGTCAGCGCATCACTGGAGCTGACACAGAGGTGCAACAACCGTTGCATCCACTGCTACCTCGACCCGGCCAACCGGCGCGCCCCGGCGGACCTGCCCACTGAGTTTTGGCTGCAGATGCTGGATGTCTTGCAGGCCGAGGAGTGCCTGTTCGTCACCTTCACCGGTGGCGAGCCGCTCTTGCGCGCGGACTTCTCCACTCTGTACAAAGCCGCCAAAGGAAGCGGCTTCGTGCCGACCATCATGACCAACGCTCGTCTGATCTCTGATGAGATCGTGGCCCTCCTTGCGGACCTTCCCCCCCGTTGCGTCTCAGTGAGTCTCTACGGAGCCAGTGCGGCCACCTACGATCACGTCTCAGCGGTGCCCGGGTCTTTCCACGAAGCTATCGCGGGGATCCGCCGGCTACATGACGGGGGCATACCCTTCCACCTGAAAACGATGCTGTTGCAGAGCAATTATCACGAGCTAGGGCAGATGAAGTCCTTGGCCGACGAATTGGGCTGTACGCTACGGTTCGACTGTAGCATTATGCCGACCGTGGAGGGCGGTAGGCACGTGCAGCGGGAACAACTGGCCCCGGAGACCATAGTTGACATCGAGTTCGCAGACCCTGAGGTGTCGGCCAAGCTGCGCGAGACCTATCAGGCAAGCGCGACCATACAGCCGTGTCGCACAGCATTCCTGTGCAACGCAGGGCGCTGGAACGTGTATGTGGACGCAACGGGGGCAGTGCTGCCGTGCTCCTCGGCGCGACGCGCCAGGTGGCCCCTTGACCGGCGCGAGCTGGGGCCGAGCTTCCACCGGGCGTTCCATGAAGAGATGCCGAAGGTGACCTTGAGACCGATCAGCGGCAGCTTCGCGTGCGGAGAATGCGAACTTCGCTTGCTGTGCCCGGCGTGCACGGCCTTCCGCGATCTGGAGACCGGCTCACTGACCCAACCCTCTGAGTTCGGGTGCAAAGTAGCGCGTCTGAGGGCGCTTCGAGCCGCCGAGAGATGAGGCGGCTACCAGCCGCTCCTTGGGCATCCGGAGGCCCGCCGCGCAACCCGCCGCGGGACGCCGGCCGCCTTGAGCGGGCTTGACATCCTTGCAGGAAGTGTTTAATGTTATTTTCGTGTCACACGGCAGCGATTGCCGGAATGCTCGAAGGGAGGCAGAAGTCGTCATGACGAAAGGCTATGTATTCGCCGTCGCCCTCGTAGCGGTCGTCCTCGCACTGGTCCTCACTGGCTGCCCGAAGCCTGAACCCGTCGACACCCCGATGTCGCCGGAGATGTCCGGGATGGAAGGTCAAGTTGGTGGGCCAGGTGGCGGGATGATGCCTGGTGCAGAGCCAGGTGTCGAGGAGGGCGCAGAGGAAGGCGCCGAAGAGGGCGCTGAGGAAGGCGCCGAAGAGGGCGCAGAGGAAGGCGCCGAAGAGGGCGCAGAAGAGGGCATCGATGAGGGTGCTGCTGAAGAAGAGGCTCCTGAAGAAGAGGCCACAGAAGAGGCAGAGATCCCAGCCCCCGAGTGATCGACAGGGCTGGAGCAATCAGCGAATGACGGGAGAAGGGCCGCCTCTAAGGCGGCCCTTCTCGGTATCCTGTGCAGGAAGATACGTGGGCCTGCCAGTGCCCGGCACGATTGCGGTTCGCCGGATCGCGGCGCCGCCCCGGTGACACGCGGACCGTGAATCAAGCCGGTAACCGTGCCCCTTGGCCGGACCCGAGCGAGGAATGCTCCCAATGAATGGCAAAGAGATCATCCAGCGCGTGCTCAGCTTTGATGTCCCTGAGCGTATTGGCCTGGCCTATTCCGGCTACGACGGCCAGCCGAGAATCTGCGACACCGCCGGCGTGGGCCCCTCGGCCGACCCCAATATACAGATCAGGCGCTGGGACGACGATGAAGGCGGGGAGTGCTATACAGACGAATGGGGTTGTGTCTGGCGCCGGATCAAGGGGAAGACCACGGGAGGCGAGGTCATTGACCCTCCCATCAAGAGCTGGGACGACCTCGATAGCTACCGTCCCCCCACTTTCGATGACCCAACGCGTTACGAGCACGCCGCGCAGGTCTGTGAGGAACGAGGCGACAAGTACATCCTTGGCGGGATTGCCGGCGCTTGCTTCAACGCTGCGCGCTACTTGCGCAAGCTGGAGTTCTACCTGCTGGATTGCGCGGCTGAGCCGGAGAACGTCAGGCGCCTCAACAAGTTGGTGAGCGACATCATCCTGGGACAGGTGGACATCTACGCGGATATCGGCGCCGATGGCGTCTTCTTCTGCGAGGACTGGGGCACACAGGAGCGACTTCTGGTAAGCCCCGCGATGTGGGATGACCTGTTCAGATGGACCTTCGAGCGTCTCATCGAGCATGCGCATTCCAGGGGTCTGACGGTCTGGATGCACTCCTGCGGCTACGTCAGGGACATCATCCCCCACCTGGTGGACATGGGGATGGACGTGCTGCAGTTCGATCAGCCCGAGCTGCACGACCTGCAGTGGCTGGGTCAGTTCTCCGGGCGTGTGACATATTGGTGCCCCATCGACATCCAGAAGACGCTGCAGAGCCAGCACGAGCAGACGATCAAGGCAAAGGCCCGTGAGATGGTGCGCACCCTGGGCTCCAAGGGCGGCGGCTTCATCGCCAAGGACTATTCCGACAACCACTCAATCGGCGTCGACCCGATCTGCCAACACTGGGGCTATGAGGAGTTCCTTCGCGTAGGGCGCTACAACGCTGAGGGCGCCTGCCCTGCGGCGCACGAATGAGGAGACCGCATCCTGCATAACCATTGCAGAGCCAAGGACGGCAAGGGAGCCAACCATGACCGGTAGACAGCGAGTCGCGTGTGCCTTCGAATTGCAGCCGTACGATAGGGTCCCCATCTACCAGGCGGGATTCTCGGCGAGCGTCGCTTCGCAGATCCTGGGGAGAGATGCCTACGTCGGAGGCGGACGCGTGCAGTACCTCGAGGCCCGGGCTTTGTGGGAAGGTGACTTGGCGCACCAGGAGTACCTCGAGCGCTGCTGGCAAGACGCTTGCGAGCTCTGCCGCAAGCTGCAGTTGGATGTGGTCCGAACCACCTACTGGCGCATGCCCGAGAAGCCGACGCGCAGAATCGACGAGTTCACCTTCATGTATGGTGATGAAGACGGCCAGTGGCGCGTCATGCGGCATGACCCCGACAGCGAGTTGTACCAGGTTATTGATAGCACGCCCAAGGCCGAGCCGACCTTCGAGGAGATGGAACGGGGCGTCGCGGCTTCCGTTGAGGCGATACAGGACTATGAGCCCAGCGTCAGCGCCTTTGACGCGATCAAGCGCACGATGCAGGAGTTCGGCGAGGATGGTGTTCCCTATGGTGGGGGTGGCATTGGGCTGTGCATCCCGCGGGACAGGCGGTGGCTCGAAGCCGTGGCGCTACGCCCCGACATTGTCGAGAGTTTCCTGTACGTCCAGGCTGAGCGCTCGGCGCGGAACGCACGCCTGGCGGGCCAAGAGGGCCTAAAGTACCTGTACGGCGGCGGCGACTTCGCGTCCACGAAAGGGCCGTTCATCTCCCCGGCGTCCTTCCACGAACTCATGCTCCCGGGATTGGAGAAGATCTCCGCGGCCTGCCGTGAGGCGGGGTGTCTGCACGGTTTCGCCAGCGACGGGGACTTGTGGCCCGTGGCCGATGACCTGTTTGGCAACTCCGGGGTCAACTTCTTCTACGAGGTGGATACCAAGTCCGGCATGCAGTTCAAGAGACTGCGTGAGACTTTCCCGCGCCTGACCTTGATGGGGGGCATCAACTCGGAGACTCTGCATCTGGGCAGCGTCCAGGACGTTATCGATGAGACGAGAGAAGTGACGCAGATAGCCAAGGAGTATGGTGGCAGCATCGTTGGGTGCTCGAACCAGATCGTCGCGGGCACGCCCATTGAGAACTTCTGGGCCATGATGCAGACACTGGATGAGCACAGGTAGTGGGGCAGACGCAGCAGGGACGCGGGATGGGCTGCCAACCCCAGATCGGGAGGGACCAAGGCTGGTGACCACAGACGCCGGAGGCGCAACTCAAGACCCGTCTCGAGTTGGCGCTTCACCTCGAATCTGGTTGGTCGCGATGGCGTTTGTGGTGGCTGTGGCGGCGGGCGGCGCGTTCTCCGCTCTGGTGAGGTACGATCTGGTGGGCTTCGGCCATCTGCCGCGGTCGGCGGTGTTTAGTTGCTTCCTGCTGCTGCTGGCCAACCTAGTCTTGCACAAGGCCACGGGCCGCCGACTACTCAACACCCGGGGCCTCATATACGTCTTCGTGGCCGTGATGGTGATGTCCGGCGTGCCCGGTCAGCAGCTTGTCACCTATCTTTACATTGGCATGGTCGGCACCCAGCACTATGCGACCCCCGAGAACAGGTACCAGGAGACGTTCTTCGACTATATCCCCGAGTGGTTAGTACCCGCCAAGGACCCCGACAGTCCTGCCGTGAGATGGGCCTTCTACGGCCTGCCCCCCGGGCGTAGCATCCCGTGGGGGGACTGGATCGGGCCACTTGCCGTGTGGACGCCCTATATCCTCGCGCTGCTGCTGCTGGGAGCCACTACGGTGGCGCTGTTGCGCCGCCGATGGGCCGATGATGAGCATATGCTTTTCCCCCTGGCCCAACTGCCCGTCGAGATGCTGTCGTACGAGTCCGACAGAGACTTGCTCCCGAGGGTGTTCCGAAGCTGGTTATTCTGGATCGGCTTTGCCGTGCCGGTCATCATCTACTCAAAGAATGCCCTGCACTACTACTTCCCCGCCATTCCCCAGACGCGCCTGGACCGGGACATCGGCTTTGTGTTTACCGGCCGCCCGTGGAACATGCTCAACTACTTCCCGTACAAGACTTACTTCGAGATGATCGGGATTACATACCTGGTCAGCGACGAGATGGCCTTCAGTCTATGGTTCTTCTGGATCTTCCGGCGGCTTGGCGGCGTCTTCCGAGAGCTCCTGGGACTGACCGGCCACGCCGAGTACTTCGAGCATCAGGGCATCGGCGCGTATGTTGTCCTGGCGCTCATTTACCTGTGGTATGCGCGGCACTCGCTCAAACAGATCGCGGTCAAGGCCCTGTTCGACCGAGGGCCCTTCGACGATTCAGGTGAGCCGATGTCCGCCCGCACCATGCTGTACGGGTTCTTCGGCTCTCTGGCCGTGGTGATTATCTGGGGACATATGATCGGCGCCGCGTGGTGGGGACCGGTCGTGGTCATGGGTCTGTACCTGGTGTCCATGGTGGTGCTCACCCGGATCGTCTCAGAGGCCGGGGTGTTCGCGGTGTGGACCCCATTGGGCAACCAGGAGCGCCTTATCGTGCGCGCCCTGGGCACGGATGTCGTGGGGGTGCGGACGATCACCGCGCTGTCCTACATGGGCTACAAGATCAGGGACACGGCCTCCATGACCCCGGGGAACATCATCCAGGGCTTTAAGATGGCCGATACGGCCCGGCTCAAGCCCGGCTCGGTCTGGGCGATTACAGGCGTGTCGCTTCTGCTGGCCGTGTTTGCGTCGCACGCGCCATCGATCTACGCGATCTACAGCCACAGTGTGCCGGGCCTGGGATGGTGGCCCAAGGGATCGGGCAACCTGCTGGGCAGCGGTATCTCTCAGTTGATCCTGGCGAACAAGCCCTTCTCCCTGGGTAACTATGGGAACATGGCTCTGGGTGCGGTGACGGTGGTGGCCCTGAACTTCCTGCGCCAGCGGTTCGTTTGGTGGCCCTTCCACCCCCTGGGCTTCACGGCCCTCATGGGTCCTCAGTTCATGGGCGACCGGTATGGCTACTCGATCTTCCTGGGCTGGGTAGGGCGTCGCCTCGTGCAGCGGTTCGGAAGCTACAAGGCGTACCACCTGGCGAGGGCCGTCGCCGTAGGGCTCATCGTGGGCAACGCGGTGGTCCTGCTGTCTTGGACGATTGTGCACTACTTCCACCCGATCGCCGGCGTGCTAATCATCGAGTAGCCCGGGGTTCACTCGTCGCAAGGCAACCTGTGGATGAAAGCAAAAGGCCCGCCATGAGGCGGGCCTTAGCTGTTGGTGTCGGAGGCCGGGATGTGGCTACCAGCCCCGGGTGGCCATCCGTTCGTCGTCAGGAAGGGAGCGCACGTCAATGCCGGGCATGGCTGCGCCCTGAAGCCCGCGGGAGGCCTTCGCGACCTCAGCGGGGTCCTCGAAGTACGTGGTTGCGTGAACGATGGCGTTGGCACGGGCGGCGGGGTCTTCACTCTTGAAGATGCCGCTGCCGACGAACACGGACTCGGCCCCGAGCTGCATCATCAACGCCGCGTCCGCCGGCGTGGCGATTCCGCCCGCCGAGAAATTGGGTACCGGCAGCTTGCCCTCCTTGCTAACCTGGCGCACCAGCTCAAAGGGAGCGCTCATGTTCTTGGCCTCGGTCATCAGCTCATCGTCCCGCAGGCCTTTGAGCCGCTCAATGCCTTGGATGACCGTGCGCATATGGCGGGTGGCCTCGACGATATTGCCGCTGCCGGCCTCGCCCTTCGTGCGGATCATCGCGGCGCCCTCGCCAATGCGCCGTAGCGCCTCGGCCAGATTGGTGCAGCCGCAGACGAAGGGCACCTTGAAGTCATGCTTCCACACGTGGTAGCTCTCGTCCGCCGGGGTGAGAACTTCGCTCTCATCGATGAAGTCCACACCGATGGACTCCAGAACCTGGGCCTCGGCGAAGTGCCCGATGCGACACTTGGCCATGACAGGAATGCTGACGACCTGCATGATGTTCTCGATGACGCTTAAGTCCGCCATGCGCGCGACGCCGCCCTCGGCGCGGATGTCGGCCGGCACGCGCTCCAGGGCCATGACCGAGACGGCCCCCGCATCCTCGGCAATCTTCGCCTGCTCCGGCGTCGTGACGTCCATAATGACGCCGCCGCGCTGCATCTCGGCAAAACCTACTTTGGTCTTCCAGGTTGACTTCTCGGTGTTCTCAGACATCGTGTTCGCCTCCGGAATGCTAGGACCATTACTCTTCGCACAGCGAAGCCATGTTAGTTTCGCGCAAGTTCTAATTGTACCCTAGTCTGCGCGGAGGCGCAAAAAGGACCTCGAGTGTGTGTCGGCGCAACGTGATAATGTCCTGTTGGCGCAAAGTAGAAGTGTCCGGTAACCGGAAGACAGAAGCGCCCTCGGGTTGTCCTCGCCCGCTCGCATGACGCCGCTGCGGAGGAACTCTTGCGGCCGTGGTGAACTCGGTTGAGACGCTCTATGCCCGGACGACGCACGCGGACGCTGTCAGACGCGCCTATCGGTTCAGCATACTACGCCGGCAAGGGGAACGGGTGTCATGCCCAGGCCGAACATCGTCCTGTTGTTCACCGACCAGATGCGCGGCGACGCCATGGGTTGCGCGGGCAACCCGCACATCAAGACGCCCAACCTCGACCGTCTCGCGGCCACGGGCTGCTGCTTCACCCATGCCAGCACCCACGTGCCGGTATGTATCGCCGCACGCTATGGCTGGATGACCGGGCGCCGGTGCGCCCAGACCGGCCGATATGGCAACAATGATGTGTTCCCCGAGCCCCACCAGGATACCATCATGATGCTCCTGGGGCAGGCGGGATACGTCACCCATGGCGTAGGGAAGATGCACCATCGACCGGCCCGCCGTCACTACGGCTTCCACAATATCGAGTTCATGGAAGAGATTCCTCCGTACCGGCACGACGACGACTACGCGATGTACCTTCAAGAAGTGGGGTATGGGCACATCCGGAACCTGCATGGTGTGCGGAACCTGCTGTACGCCCAGCCGCAGACTTCGCCGGTGCCCGAGGAGCATGTGGGAAGCACATGGGTGGCCGACCGCAGCGTCGAGTTTATCCATCGTAGCGATGATCGGCCGTTCTTTTTGTACAACTCGTGGATCGCCCCCCATCCGCCGTACAACGTTCCCACGAGTTTCATGGATCTCTATGACGAGCCTTCGCTTCCCTTGCCGGCTCACCAGCACAGGCCCCAGGAAGAGCTTCCCGTGGCGCTGCGCGCCCTGCGACACTACAGCGATTCGGACAACGCTACCCCCGCGCGAATGCGGCGGATCAAGGCCCTGTACTATGCCCAGATCAGTCTAGTCGACAAGGGTGTGGGCCGCATCCTGGATGCTCTGGAAGCAAAGGGCAAGCTACAGAACACCTTGATCGTGTTCGCCTCAGATCACGGAGAGATGCTCGGCGACCAGGGCGCATGCCAGAAGAGCAACCCTTACGACAGTTGCACGCGGATACCGATGCTCCTGAGCTTCCCCGGTCACACTGAAGCGGGCAGGACAAGTGACGATCTTGTCAACCTTCTGGACCTGTTCCCCACCTTCGCCCAAGCGGGGGGCATTGAGCACCCCGTGCTGAGACAGTTGCCGGGCCGCAGTCTACTGGGCGAGCCGGGCGGTGGGCTGGCCGACAAACGAGATGAGGTCGTCACCGAGTTGGGCATCGGGCAAAGCAGGCTGCTGTCCCTCAGGCGCAAGGAACTGAAGTACAACTACTACCTCGCCGACGGGTTCGAGGAGTTGTACGATCTGCAGGCCGACCCTACCGAAGGGCGGAACCTGCTGCACGCCGCTGATGACCCGCAGGCCCGCGAGGTCGCCTCCCAGATGCGACACAGCCTCGAGCAGTGGGAAGCCGACAACGGATTTCCCGATTCACTGGATGACGGTCGCTTCCGCAACTTCGGCATCACCCAGCCGGTCCGCCGGCGGAACGCGCAGTTCCCTATCTTCCCCGACAACGCCGGTCCCGAGGAGCAGGCGGCCTTCGAATCGCCAGCACAGGGCGTCGCCGATGCTATGCGGTACGAGACGAGCTTCACACTGGACGAGTTGGACCTTGGGTTCTTCAGGGAGCATGGGGGGACGCTTAAGGGAACCGCATACGAACACCTTTTGGATGGTATCTAAGACCCACAGACCTTCCGGAAAGGCAATGATCGACAATGCGCATCTGGGATTGCCACTGCCACTGCCGTGGAGAAGAGACGGGGGAGGAAGTGCTTCGGTCCATGGACGAGGCGGGTGTGGACCGGATCAATCTGTTCGGGCGCTACCCCGGTGAAAGGGGCAGCCTGCCCAGCGCGGCGCAGGTCCGCGAGGCCACGGACCACATCGCCGCCGTGCAGTCGGCCGATCCGGAGCGTATCTTCGGTCTGCTGTGGGCAGAGCCACGAACGCCGGGCATCGCCGATGAGATTGAGCACGGCATCGTGGACAAGGGCCTGCGGGGGATCAAGATGATCCCCGACCACTGGTCTCCCACCGACGAGACGGTATTCCCCGTATATGAAAAGATGCAGCAACTGGACAGGCCCATCCAGTTTCATTCAGGCATACTGTACGGGTTTGGTGATAGCTCGCGGTTCTGTCGCCCGGTGCTGTACGAAGCATTGGTGAACTTCCCGGGGCTGCGCTTCTCGTTGGCGCACATTGGTTGGCCGTGGGTCGATGAATGCATCGCGGTGTACGGCCGTTTCCGGGCGGCGGTGCGCCATGGGCAGGGCGCCACTACATGCCAGATGTGGATCGACACATGTAGGGGCACGCCGGATGCGTGGCGACTGGAGGCCCTTCAGAAAGCCATCCCATTCTGCGGGATGGACCGGCTCATGTTTGGCGTGGACAGCACACCGGGCGGCCTGGCCCAAAACGCTCCGGTGCATGTAGCCAAGGACCTGGCGATCCTGCAGGGCGTCATCGGGGCAAGCCAAGAGCAGATCGAGACCTTCTTCTGGGGGGCCTGTGAGGGCTTCTTTGGGGCCGGCGCGTGACCGCGCGTGCCTTCCACAGCGCCGACGCGGGTGCTTCTGCGGCTTCCCTGCATCATCGGCGCGCAAATGATCACGACGCGCCGTCCGCGTCGTGATCGGGGGTCCGGGCACAGCCCGCGACGTGACCTTACCGCCCTTCTCCAACGGGCCCTGTCGGGGGAACACGGTTGCGGATGCGGCCTTCGACGAACAAGCACCGTGCCTGCTCGGCGTCTTCAGATCACCGGGCCTCAGTATCCGGGAACTGGGGCAGCTCGACGAAAGACCCGGTATCGAGGGACTGCCTGACGCCGATCCCGATACTGGCGCTATCGAAGCCCGCCCGCAGATCGCACAGCGGCTGTCGGCCCTCACGGACGGCCGCGGCGAAGTCGGCAATGAGTGCGGGGTCGGCGCCCCCGTGGCCTGTATCACGGGTTGGTCGCTCGCGCCGTTCATCGCGGGTGTAGCGCTCGGTCACCTGCACCCAGCACTCCCCGGTGTCGTGGTTGGCCTCCACATCAAGCTGGCCCTTGGCGCCGTATAAGACGAAGTGCATCGCGTAGTATGGGGCGAAGTGGACCTCGCTGTAGGTCGCCGGGGCCCCCGAGGCGTACTCGATGTTGACTAGGCTTACATCCTCGACATCACACGCGCGCGAGAAGACGCAGTGATCGTCCCCGTGGTCGATCGTGATATCGGGGCGCGCAAGGCTCCCGAGGTGGTCATGCACGTGGGGGCAGGTGTCCCGGTCCTCGCAGTCGCGGCAGCGCTTGTCGGCAGGCCTGTCGCCACCAAAGAACTGCAGAGCCCCAACGGCGCTTAGGCGCCTGGGCGATGATCCCATGAACCAGTTCAGCAGGTCCAGCCCATGGACGCCCTTCTGCAGGACGAGGCTTACCACGGGGTCGCGCGAGCGGGTCTTTGCCCGGCCGAAGAACTGGCCCTTGTCTCGCCCCACATGGTCCACTAGGGACCCCGCCAACACTTGGCCGATCTCCCCCGAGTCGATGATCTGCTTAACGCGGCGCCACAGGGTGCTGTGCCTTAGCTCAAGGAAGGTTCCGACGATGAGGCCGCTGTCGTGCTGCAGCCGGACTATCTCGGCGAGGTCCTCGAAGCTCTGGGCCAGGGGCTTCTCGATGAGCACATGCTTGCCTGCCTGAAGCGCCTCCCGGGCGTTGCCCGCGTGGTAGCGATCTCCCGTCCCGACGAAGACGGCCTCGATATCTGCCTGGTCGGCCATTTGCCGGCCCGATTCATAGACGGTCGCATCGGGGAAGTGCTCGAGCGCGAGGTCACGCCGACTCGCGTCCATATCGGCCAGGGCCACGAGCCGTGTGTGTTGTCCCTCAGAAGCCATCTGGGCTATCCAGAAGCCTCGGATGCCCAATCCCACGACGCCAACTCTCAGTGGCTCGGCCATCGGTCGCTGCCTCCAGGTGCGGGTGCATAGCCCTGCCTTATACCTTGGGCCGCCGCCGAGCGCCTATCCGGCGGGCAGCCCGAACTCAATGGCCTGTGAGTTCGTCGAGCCCCCCAAGGCCACCTTCGCTCACGCATCGGGCCGCCTGCCTTGACGCCCCCTTGGGCTTCGGGCATAGTATTCCACGTCAAGACCGGGGCCCCGTGGGCGGGCGCCGGTACACCACACACACTCGGCTACCCCGTCCCTGTGCCGGCTCTCTCACACTGTGAGGATGGCCCGGGGCTTCGGGGTGGCTTTGAGGCAGCGAGGGAACATGGCGGAAAGCGCAAGGCTCGACGTCGTATGTATAGGTAGTGCCACCGAGGACGTGTTCGTGCAGGTGGCAGACACGAAGATCATCCGCTTCTCGGACGAGCACGAGGACAAGGCATATCTCGCCCTTGAATACGGCGCGAAGATCCGCACGGACGATGTGTTCATCGACACCGGCGGCGGCGCCACCAACACAGCCGCCACCTTCGAGCATATGGGACTTGAGACGGGTGTGGCAACGAAAGTCGGCGCAGACGGACCGGGTGACAGGGTCATCGAGAGCCTTCAGCAGCGGCGCATCGACACCACCATGGTGGTGCGCGACCCTGAGCACCGTACAGGCTACTCGGTGATACTGACGGGCTTCACGGGTGATCGGACCATCCTGGTACACCGAGGGGCCAGCGCCCATCTGCGCGAGGAAGAGGTGGACTGGGAAAGCATGGGCCGGACCTCGTGGGTCTACATGAACTCCCTGGCCGGCGAGAGCGCTCCGCTGTTCCCGCAGGTGGCCCGGTT
>Ga0272441_10005999_pt1 | contig 20684 bp, 20 predicted proteins | sample SSMProp6N_FD_193582 | JGI IMG/M metagenome (GOLD analysis project Ga0272441, IMG submission 193582) | Marine sediment archaeal communities from Little Sippewissett salt marsh, Falmouth, MA, United States - SSM-Prop-6N | ecosystem: Environmental > Aquatic > Marine > Wetlands > Sediment ...
GACGGGTACTTCTCGAGGTACCAAGCGGGCGCCCACGGCTGCTTCGCCGCGCCGTGGGGCATGATGCGAACGTGCAGCGTCTGTCCGCGCGAGCGGGCCGTCTCGAGCGCGCGCTCGACGACTGTGAAGTCGTACCTGCCCTCCTCGGGCTCGACCACTTCCCAGAACCAGCGGCAGTAGGCGACCGTTGTCGGCAGGTAGCCCTCGGCGGTCTCGCAGACGCGCTCGGGGAACTCGGTCGGCCCTTCCTCCGACCAGCGCTCGGTGGGGTAAAGCGGATCGCCCTCGAAATGCTGGAACGTGGCGAAGCCCTTGTGGGGATTCAGCAGGAAGGTGGTGAGCTCCTTGGGCCTGGCCTTCTTGTAGACTGTTTCCATGGCGTCCGGTTACCTTTCTAGCTGCCGACTATCTCGCCGACGTCCAGCATGTATATTCCGCGGAAGCCTTCATGCAGCGAGTCGATGGTGACGAGCCGGCCCGAGCGGTCCCACCGCGGATGGAGGTCGCAGCGGATCTCTCCGTCGAAACCCTCCGGCGCGAGGAAGCGGCCGATGTCCCAGCGCGTGCCGGTCTCGTGGTCGTAGAGCATGAGGGTCCGCATGCGGTTCTTGTCCGGGTAGGTGTCGGTGACGAACCAGCGCCCGTCGGGGCCGTCGGGCGTGACGCGGTAGTGGCAGTGGCCGTCGGTCGCGAAGAGACCCTCGCCGACGATCTCGTGCCGGCCCGTCTCGACGTCGAATAACCTGTAGGCGAGCGGCTCGTCCCCCCAGCCGGCCCAGGCGAGGATGTGGTCCTCGTCACGCCAGTCGCAGTGCGAGACCTTCGGGCCCGGGTTGAGGATTTTCAGGCCCGACCCGTCGGCGTTGCAGACGAAATGCCGCGTGTCCCACCACTGCTCATGACGCCAGCGGTGGAGGAACATGACGCGGCCGCCGCCGGGCGAGATCATCGAGTGGTTGAACCAGTGGAGGACGCCCTCCCCCTCCATGGAGCTCTGGGGATCGGTACGCGCGCACGCGCCCAGCGAGACGATGAGCTCCGACTCGCCCGTCTGCAGGTCCACCCGGAAGACGCCGTCCTCGTCGCTCGCTGGCTCGTCCGGGTGGGGCTCGCTCACGCCGGGGTGGCCGTAGCCGGGGCGGCATATCTGGACGCGCGCGAAGTTCGTGGAGATGCCCCACGAGCCATCGTCGGCCACGTCGAAGAGAGGCAGGGGCAGATCGCGGCGCTCGCCCGAGTCGACGTCCAGTATGCGCGCGAAGGCACGGCCGCCTTCGCGGGCGTTGTAGACGATCTTCGCCGCCGGATCGCTGCCCAGCCACCGGGCCGAGGGCCCGAGCTGCCAGTTCCACGCGGGGGACCCGTCGACGGTGCGCCAAGCGCCGCTCTCGATGTCGACGAGCCCCAGCGGGGCAGCGTCGTCGCCGGTGTTCGGGCGGTCGATGAAGGGCGGATGCAGGGCGAGGTGGTACCGGCCTCCCGAGTCGATGGGGTCGCGGTCGTAGTAGCCGAAGAAGAAACTCCCGCCGGACGGCGTGATGCGCCGGGCTTCGACGTTGTGCTCGACCCGCGGCATGGCAATCTCCTCGTGCGTGCATGGGAGATTCTAGTGCGCGGCGGGGCCAAGTCAAACGCAGAGCGCGGCGCGACTTGTGCCGGGGGCCGGACGCGGGTATCATCCGGATCACGAGGAGGACGCGATGGCTGGCAGGATAAGAACGGCGCTCAGGGACGTGAAGCCGGGCGAGATCACTGGAGCGCTGCTGCACGAGCACATGCTGCTTACCGACTCCGAGAAGGAGTTCCGAGCCGCGGAGCGCGCGGTCACGCGCAAGCTGGCGGGGGATTTCCGGAAACTGAAAACGGCCGGCTGCAACTGCTTCGTCGACGCTTCGATGGCGTACGGGGCGAGCTGCCAGCCGGGGCTCGCCGCCGAACTCACCCGCCGCACGGGCGTCCACGTCATGCTCACGACCGGCGCCTACGTGGAGGCGTCGCTCCCGGCGTGGATAAGGAAGGCCCGCGTATCGAAGATCGCGGCGTGGATGCACCGCGATCTCACTGAGGGCGTGAAGGGCACGCCGCACCGGGCGGGCTTGGTTAAGGTCTCGTCGAACGCCTACGGCGTCGAGAGGAACGAGCGCAAGGTTTTCCTGGCGGCGTGCGAGGTGCACCGCCGCACGGGCGTGCCGATCACGGTGCACTCGCCCAAGGGGGCGGGCCCGCAGCTCGATCTCTTCCGCGAGAACGGCGTCGCCCCGGAGCAGGTATCGTTCGCGCACGTCGAGGTGGGCCCGTGGGAGGACACCCTCAAGGTCGCTAAGGCTGGCGCCTTCTTCGTCTTCACCAACTGGGGCGGCAGGCAGTGGGTCCCCGAGGGGCAGATCGTGGCGCAGATCGCGGACCTGGTCCGCCGGGGCTACACGAAGCAGGTGACGATCTCCGTCGACATGTACCTCTCGTGGGTGGACGGCCGGGTGAAGCAGCGCTGGTCGGGCGGGTACGTTCAGATATTCGATCGGGTATTGCCGCTTCTTATGGAGGCGGGCCTCAAGGCCCGGCAGATAGACCGCATCATCCAGGAGAACCCGAGGCGCTATCTGGCGTTCTAGTCTCGGCGTCCGCAGACTTCGATGCGTCGTCGGCGGCGTCCGCTCCGCCATCGGCTCCGCCCGGGCGCTCCTCGCCCCTGTAGAGAAGCCTCAGTATCTGCGGCGTGATGAGCGCCGTCACGACCACGAGCAGCACGGTCGCATTGAGCATCACCGGGGTGACCAGAGACGTCCCGGCGGCCGCCCCCGCTGCCGCGATGACCAGCGCCACCTCTCCCCTCGGTATCATGCCGATACCCAGACGCATCGAGTCGTGCCCCGACATCCCGGCGAGCCGTGCCGCCGTGCCGGACCCGATGACCTTGGCGATGACCCCGCCCACCACGAAGAGGAGCATGAAGATGACGTGGCCGCCCATCCCCGTGAAGGTCGCCTGCAGGCCGATCGTTACGAAGAAGAGCGGGATGAACAGTGACTGGCCAACGGTCTCGACGCGCTCAGATATGGCACGCGAGAAAGCGGTCCGGCTGAGGCAGAAGCCGGCCAGGTACGCTCCGATGACGGGTTCGACTCCGCAAAGCTCTGCCCCCGCGGCGTAGATGAAGAGCACCCCGAACGAAACGCCCAGAAGCGATTCGGGGGCCTTGAGCCGCCTCGCCCGGGAGAGCACCGGCGGCAGGACCAGCCACCCGAAGGGGACCCCGACCACCAGGAACCCCAGTATTTTGAGGATCACGATCCAGAGCGCCGTCCCCTCGCGGGCGAAGCCCAGGACGACCGTCAGGCAGAGGATGCCGAGCAGGTCGTCCAGAACCGCGGCCGAGAGAATGCCCTGGCCCACAGGGCTCTTCAGCCGGCCGAGTTCCCACAGCGTCATGACGCTCACGGAGACCGACGTGGCAGTGAGTATGGTCCCCACGAAAGCCGCCTGGAGCGCCCCCATCCCCGATGCCAGTCCGAGTGCCATCCCGGCCCCGAAGGGCAGTATCACGCCGCCCACGGCGGCCGCGGCACCGGCTTTCCCCGAGCGCCTCATGCCCGGCAGGTCGGTCTCCAGTCCCGCCATGAAGAGAATGAGCAGGACACCGATCTTGCCTATGTACTCTAGGACCTCGACGACGACGTGCTCGGAGCTCGCGGGAGCCGCTGCCCCGCTCCCCCAGGGCACGACGCCAAGCACCCCCGGTCCGGCAGCGACCCCCAGCGCAACGAGCACGAAGACCGGCGCGATTCGCCATCTCGCGGCCGCGCTCACGAGGACCTTGCCGAGTATGAGCAGCGCCCCGAGTATCAGGAAGAGCTCGACCTCAGGTGTCAGTATCTCGGCAGGCAAGTCGCTCATCCCCTGGGGATAATGTCGTCAGCCGGTCAAACGGCTTCAGCTCCCCTTCAGAAGGTCAGCAATCTCCTCGGCAGTCGCTGCGGCAAGGATCGCGTCCCTGGTCGGCCTGTCGAGTAGTCGGCGGCTCAGCCACGCGAGAGCGGCGAGGTGGGTCGTCTTCTCTGCGGGATAGCCGAGCATCATGACGAGCTTCACTGGCATCGAGTCGATCGCGTCGAAGTCGATGCCGCGGCCAGAGCGCATGACCAGGAGGAAGGCCTCTTTCACGGCGTCGGTATGGGCGTGCGGGAAGGCGAGCCCCTCGCCGGCGCCGGTGGAGTGGACGGCCTCTCGCCTGAGGATCGCCTCCTCGAAGCCCGGGCGGTCGTCGAGGAAGCCGAGCTCATCAGCGAGGTCGCAAAGCCTGGAGATCACGCCCTCCTTGTTGCGCACCTCGGCGTTGAGCACGACGCACTCGGGAGTGAGGGTGACCTCGTCGGGGAAGCCTTCCACGTGATGGCCGTTGGCGGCCTCCTTCCTCCTGAGTGAGTCGAGCACCTCCTCCCCGACGGCGAAGACGGCCCCCATGTCCGGCTCGCTGGAGATGAGGTCACCGGCGGCGTCGAGGATGTCACCTATGACCGTGACGGCGTCCTCGCAGAGGACGACAACCGCGTGATCGCACATCGGCGACAGGCTTGGAGGCCTGACAGAGAACATGGTCCCGTGCTGCGGCTTGATCGAATAGACCGCCGGCAGGCGCGCGACCTCAGCCGAGACGATTCCCTCACGCTTCATTATCCGGTCCTTGATGACGTCCAGGTACTCGAGGTCGTTGTGCCCAATCACCACATAGACCCGGCCCGCGGACTCCGACATCTCCGCCTCCTTACCGCTGGGGCCGGCTTGCCCGCCGGCCCGCCTGGCTCATGTCCTTCCTGCAGCACCGTCTGGCGTATCACCGGTCGCCGCCTCACCTCGGACCTCTATCTCGCCCGCCCTGACGAGGGCCATCTTGGTGGCCACGGGCCCCAGGACTTCGAAGAAGATCGTGCTGGCCGTGATCGTATTTATCACGATTACTGCTAGCCGCCTTCCCTCCTCCGTTCCCGTTGCCGAGAGCTGCTGCGCCGCCATGAGAGCCAGCCCCACTGCAACCCCCGCCTGAGGAAGGAGCCCTAGGCCGAGGTAGCGGCGCATCACCGGTTCGGCCCGGCCGGCCAGCGCCCCCAGGTACGCCCCCGACATCTTCCCCACGCTCCTGCCCACTATGTAGACCGGGACGAGCAGGCCCGTGGCCAGCAGAACCTTCAGGTGAAGGTGTGCTCCCGCCACCGCGAAGAACAGGATGTAGACCGGGTGGACTATCCCCTCCAGGGCGGAAGCAGTGCGCTCGGCCTCGTGGCTGGAGGTGTTCGCCACTGCCATGCCGACGGCCAGATTAGACAGGATGAGGGACAGGTGCAGAACGTTGGCGATGCCGGTCACGAGCAGCACGAAGCCAAGGGTCAGGCTGAGCACCTCCCCCGCCGAGCGGGTGCGTCGCACGACGTAGCTGAGCATGAGGCCGCCTGCGGCGCCCAGCGCCAGCGAGCCGGCGATCTCCTTGATCGGCCCGAGCGAGATCGCCACGAGCGATATCGTCTGTCCCGAGATCATCACCTTTGCCACCGCGGCAGCGAAGGCGTAGAACATTATCGCCAAGCCGTCGTCGAGGCCCACTACGGCGAGCAGCATGCTCGTCATCGGCCCCCGGGCGCGGTACTCCTGGATCACGGCGACCGTCCCGGCGGGAGCCGTGGCGGCGGCAACCGCCGCGAAGATCAGCGCCGCTGCAATGGCAACGGTGCTCTCCGTGAACGCCGTTGCGGCAAAGGCCCAGACCCCGAAGAAGACCGCCAGCACCGCTCCGCCGAACTGGCCGAATAGGATCGCCGTCAGGCTCCTGCCCATTCTCCTGAGAGACGACGCAGAGAGTTCCGCGCCGATGACGAAAGCCACTATGCCGAGACCGAAGTCTGTGATGAGCTCAAGCACCTGCGCCGTCTCGCCGTCGATCATGTCGGTCACCGAACGGCCCATCACGACGCCGACTATCAGATAGCCCACAACCGCGGGAAGCCGACACAGCCTCGCGAGCATCCCGCCCGCGTGGCCGAAGAGGATCACCATGCCGACGAGGAGCCAGTTCTGCGGCTCGTGCAACGTCTCTATGAAAGACGACCACATGGGGCTTCCACCAGGCAGAGGGCCAAAGCGATTATCGGCCGCGCGCGGCGCCGAGGCAAGCCGCATTTCGGCGGGCCGGCGGGAGGCCCTCGCGAAGACGTCGGGCCCGGCGGCACGGCGCGACGTATCCGGGGCGGCCATCCTGACGCGAGGGCCGGCCGCAAAGGTCAGGCGATACGCATGTGGCATATCCAGGGGATTTTTGGCGGGCTGTTCCTTTTACAGCATACGCCGAGGACCACCATATATAGGGTATATTGTTTCTGGCATACAAGATTTTGTTAAGTTTACGCTTGACACGGCCGATAGTGCAGAATAGAATGCGGAGGCTTCGGTGAGGCGAGCAAACACCATACAGCCAAGTGGAGTTTCAAGGCAACATGGGAGTCCTTTGGCGCGAAGCTCTGGGGGTCGGGCGTTTCGGGAGAAGGGGGAGAAGAGGGGAGTAAGGCTGCGATGGATGGTTGTGCTTTTTATGATCTAGTGGATGCGCATTCGGAGCTTGAGATAGCGGGGATCAGGGACGGCACGATCCTCGTCAAACACGAGCCGACGAAGGCCCTCTATTCCGTTGACCCCGAGCTTGTCGCCTCAGAGGAATGGGAGGCGGTCGAGGCGGTGCTCTGCGGTACGCGCGGGGCCATCGTGCTGTCTCACATGACGCGTATCGTGGGCTACTACTCGCAGATAGAGAACTGGAACAAGTCGAAGCTCGGTGAGCTGGACGCGCGCAGGCGAGGTAACTACTTCGTTCCCGAGGCGGTCGGGGCCGGGGCGGTCGCTGCGGCCGGCTGAGATCGGACAGGGCCGAGTGCTTCCGGGGCGCGGGGGAACACTCCCGCGCCCTTCTCTTTTCCGGCTGGAGCGTTCTCTTCACAAGAGGCCCCGTCGCGCTGCGCCCGACCGCGGGCGCCGGCCGCTTGACACCGGCCCGGCGCGGCGGTAGCATCGGCGTGGGTGGCGGGTGGAGCGGCGGGGGCACGGATGCGCATCGGTCTGATCGGACTTCCGGCCAGCGGAAAGACCACGGTCTTCAACGCCATCACCGGCCTCGGCCGAGAGGTCGGCGGCTACCGTGGCGGGCCGTCGCTCGACCTCGCTACCGTGCACGTGCCCGACGAGCGGCTTAACGAGATCGCGCGGATTATCTCGCCGAAGAAGACGACCCCGCGTCCCTCGACTGGGTCGACGTCACCGGGATGATAACGGGCGAGGGGCGCACCGAGGTCGACGCAGCCGTGCTGGGGAAGGCCCGGGAGCTCGACGGCCTCGGCATCGTGCTCCGCGCCTTCGAGTCGGAGTCGGTGGTCCACCCGGCGGGGTCGGTGGACGCTCTGCGCGACCTGGGCGTCGTCCGCACCGAGCTCGTCTTCGCCGACCTGGCAATTGCGGAGGGGCGACGGGACAGGCTGAAGAAGGACGTCGAGAGGGGACGCGCTTCGAAGGACGAAGCCGTCCGCGAGCTGGGCCTTCTCGAGAAGGTGCTGGCGGTCCTTGATGACGGGAAGCCCGCGAGGAACCTGGATCTGGGCGCCGAGGAGGAGAAGGCGCTCAGCGGCTTCCAGTTCCTGACGGGCAAGCCTGAGGTGATAATCGTCAACGTCGGCGACGACGGGGGGGCGGCTGACCCCGCCGTCGGGGCGCTGCCGCCGGAGGCCGTCAGGATACAGGGCGCGCTCGAGATGGAGTTGAACGAGCTCGAGGAGCCCGAGCGCACGGAGTTCGCGAAGGAGATGGGCGTCGCGGAGGCCGCCGCCGGGAAGGTGACGGAGGGAGCGTACCGTTCGATGGGCGTGGTGACCTTCTATACGACGGCCTCGGACGAGCTCCGCGCCTGGACGCTCCCGGCGGGGGCCACGGCCCTCGACGCGGCGGCGGCGGTGCACACGGACATGGCAAAGGGCTTCATCCGGGCCGAGGTGGTCCCATTCGAGGGCTTGGCGGAGGCGGGGTCGCTGACGGAGGCGAAATCGCGCGACCTCGTCCAGGTGGTGGGGCGTGACTACGAGGTCGCCGATGGCGACATCATCACCGTGAGGTTCAGCACCTGACGTGGCTGGGCACGAGGAGAGGGGAACGGGGGTCGACATCGCATGATTATCGTAATGAAGCCCGGAGCATCGGCGGAGGAGCTCAAGCACATCGAGGACCGCGTCCGCGAGGCGGGCATGGAGCCTCACACCATCTACGGGACCGAGCGCAGGGTCGTGGCGGCCGTCGGCGAGGAGCGCCACCTGACGGCGGAGTTCTTCAAGGTCTGCCCCGGCGTCGACAAGGTGATGCCGGTGCTCGATCCGTACAAGCTGGCCAGCACCGAGCGCCACCAGGAGCCGTCTGTCGTCGAGCTGTTCGGGGGCGGGAAGATCGGCGGGGACAAGGTGGGCGTCATTGCGGGCCCATGCACCGTCGAGGACCGCAGCATGATCATCGAGACGGCGCACGCGGTGAAGGAGGCCGGGGCGGTCGCGCTCCGCGGGGGCGCGTTCAAGCCGAGGACCGATCCGTACACCTTCCGCGGCCTCGAGGAGAAGGCGCTGCTGTACCTCGCCGACGCGCGCGATGAAACGGGGCTGCCCGTCGTCACCGAGGTGATGACGCCGTCGGACGTCAAGCTCGTCGCTAAGTACGCGGACGTGCTCCAGATCGGCACGCGGAACATGCAGAACTTCACGCTCCTCGACGCCTGCGGCGAGACCGACAAGCCCGTGCTGCTCAAGCGGGGGATGTCGGCGACCATCGACGAGTGGATACTCGCCGGCGAGTACATCCTTCGCCAGGGCAACCCCAACGTCATGCTTTGCGAGCGCGGCATCCGGACCTTCGAGAAAGCCGTGAGGAACACGCTGGCCTTGGTCGCGGTGCCGCTCCTGAAGTCGAGGACCCACCTCCCGGTGGTGGTCGATCCGTCGCACGGGACGGGGAAGTCGTCGCTGGTCAACGCGGCCAGCCGGGGCGCGGTGGCGATGGGGGCGGACGCGCTCATCTTGGAGGTCCACCCCGAGCCCGAGAACGCGATCCTCGACGGCGGCCAGTCGCTCAACCTGGAGCAGTTCAGGGGACTGATGAGGGATATCAGCGCCGTCGCCGAGGCCGTTGGCCGCTCGGCATAGGGCGGAAAGGGTGAGGAGGCGGGGGGGCCCGGGGAGCCCGCCTCCCACCCCCGCCGACTTCGACTGCTCCGGGCGCCGAGGAGTAGAATGACGCCGCCGCGATGCCCGGCGCGGCCGATTTCGCCTTGACCCGCCCCCCCCGCGGCAACTATCATCTCCCCGTGCGTCTACGCCGCTCTTAGTGCTCCACCGGGGACCGACTGCGCGATGATCGCCGTTCTCTCCGACATCCACGCCAACCTGGAGGCCCTCAAGGCCGTCTTCGCGGACCTCAAGAACCGCAACGTCCAGACGATCTACTTCCTCGGCGACATCGTGGGTTACGGGCCGGACCCGGTCCCGGTCCTCGATTTCATGAAGCACTTCGAATTCTGCCTCATGGGCAACCACGACAGGGCTACGCTGACGGGCCCGCCGAAGAACTTCAACCCCATCGCCCGCGCCGCCACCGCCTGGACCCGCAAGCAACTCAACCAGAACGAGATGCGCCTCAAGTTCCTCAAGAAGGCCGAGTTTGAGAAGAAGGCCCGCCTGTGGCGCTTCCTCATGGCCATGAAGCCCTACCGCAAGGCGGGCGAACTCATGTTCTGCCACGACAACCCGTCTCACCCGGGAGACGACAAGTACGTCCGCAAGGTCGAGGACGCCGAGGCGGCCTTCAAGATCAACCCCGAGACATCGCACTTCTTCATCGGGCACTCGCACGTGCCGCGCATCTACCGCCCGGGAGAGATGATCCGCCCCGAGTTCGGCAGGAAGTACCCCTACGGCGACAAGGTCATCATCAACGTGGGCTCGGTCGGGCAGCCGCGGGACCGCGACCCGAGGGCCTGCTACGTCGTCATCGACGACGAGGGCTTCCGGTTCATCCGCGTCGCCTACGACTTCGAGACCACCATGGCCAAGATCCGCAAGAGCCCGCTCAACGACCACCTCGCCGACAGGCTGGCGAAGGGCACCTGAGCCAGGACGGCAGCAACTCGGCTGCCCGTGCCCGGCTGATCCGGAGGAGAGATGGCTCGAACGAACATATCCGACCTGGCCGCCGGGGTTCAGGTAGACGAGGTCTACCTGGTCAAGGACTCGTCCCTCGCCAAGACGAAGAAGGGCGACGACTACATCCGCGCGACGATCTCCGACAGCACCGGCAGCGTGCATCTGAGGCGCTGGGACGCCTCGCCCGAGGTGTTCTCCACATGCTACCCGACCGGAGCGTTCGTCCGCGTTCGCGGCTCGGTCGAGGAGTACCAGGGCAAGCTGCAGGTCGTCGCGCGCGGGGAGATGCCGGTCGCACCGTCCGAGGTCGACACGGGGGATTTCATGGAGGCGACCCCCTTCGACGAGGGCGAGATGCTCGCGGAGCTCGACGAGCTCGCGGCCTCCGTCACCGACGACGGCCTGCGCGCTCTGCTGGACGCCTTCTTCGGCGATGCCAAATTCCGCGAACGCTTCGCCAAGGCCCCCGCGGCCCATGCCTACCACCACGCCTACGTGGGGGGTCTCCTCGAGCACACGGTCTCGGTCACGCGCCAGGGAGCGGCCATCTGCGGGGTCAACGACCGGCTTGACAGGGACCTCCTCGTCACGGGATGCCTGCTCCATGATATCGGCAAGACTGAGGAGCTCTCGTCGGAGCCCGGCTTCGAGTACACGGACCCCGGGCGCCTCCTGGGCCACATCCCCATCGGGACGCTGATGGTCCGCGAGCGCGGGCGCAAGCTGAAGATCCTCAGCCGCGAGCAGCTCGACCTCGTCTGCCACTACGTCCTCAGCCACCACGGGCAGCGGGAGTACGGGGCGGCGGTCGTTCCCGCCACCGCCGAGGCGGTCGCCATACACCATCTCGACAACCTGGACGCCAAGGTCCAGGCCGCCAGCCACATGATCGAGAACGACCCCGACCCGGCGGCCCGGTGGACGGACTACTCCAGGATATTCGAGGGCAAGCTCTACAAGGGGCTGCCGGAAGACTGATCTACGGGGGGAGTTATGAAGAATCGCTCGTCGTTCCGCCTGCTGTTCGCTGCCGTCGCCCTGCTCGGCGTATCGTGGGCGTCCCGGGCCGCGGAGGGGAAGCTCTTCGACTCGATGGACGACCCGGCGCAGTGGAACCTCGGGAACTCCAAGAGAAAGATGACCCTCACGAAGGCCGACGCCGACGGTGAGGTCGGGGGAGCGATACGCTTCGACGTCGTCGAGACGACCTTCGCCATCGCGATGCGCATCTTCAAGCCCGACGCGTCGTGGGACCAGTATGCCGGCGTCTCGCTGCGCGTGAAGGGCGACGGCTCGGAGAACTGGGCCTGCATCCGGATGCAGGCGGGCGGCTGGAACAAGGGCTTCGTCGCCAACTTCCCCCTGAAGGAGACGAACTGGCACGATGTGAAGATCCCGTGGGCCGAGTTCATCCCCACCGTCGCCTCGACGCCCGCCCTCGGCACCGCCGACGGCTACAGGCCGTCGAACATCAACCTCTTCTCGCTGGGCAAGAGCTGGAACTTCAACACCCGCCATAAAGGACCGAAGATCACCTTCTGGGTCGACGAGATCAAGCTGGCGGGCGCGCTCGCTTCGACGCGGGGCCGGACGCCTCTCGCCAAGCTCCCCCGCGTTTCGGAAGTCGTCAGGGCGATGAAGTCCGGGAAGCCAGTCGCGATCTTGGCCCTCGGCGACTCGATCACGTGGGGGACGAACGTCGGCGGCAACTCCGGGGCCTACCCGCACCACCTCGGCGTGATGCTCCGCGAGCGCTACGGCAACCAGGCCATCAAGGTGGTGAGCGCCGCCATCGGCGGTTCGACGACGTCCAAGGGCCGCCAGTGGATGATGCGAGACGTGAAGGGCACTCAGGCCGACCTCGTCACGGTGATGTTCGGCTACAACGAGAAATGCACCAAACCCGAGCATCGCGAGGCCATGACGAAGGCCTATGTGGCGAACCTCGTCACCTACATCGAGGAGGTGGCGGGGCTCATGAAGAAGCCGCCGGCCGCAGTTTTCATCGCCACGGTGCCGGGCCGCAAGACGCACTGGGAGACGCTCGACTGCTACGCCGAGGGCGTGCGCGGCATCGCGAAGAAGTATCCCAACGTAACCGTCGCCGACGCCAACGCGGCCTTCAAGGCGATGGGGCAGCCGGCCTACGCGGGGCTGATGTCCGACGAGGCCCACCCGAACCGCGCGGGGCAGAAGGAGATGGCGAAGGTGCTCTTCAGGGCGATTACGGGCGAGCAGGCGCAGGAGTAGCGACGGCGGCGCAACGCGACCAGGCTTCCGAAAGGAGCGACGATGGGCATGCCCGGCAGCGAGATTGACTTCCTGCACAGGATGAAGGTCACCCGCTACGTCTACATCCCCGTGCGTGACGGCGCGCGGATCGCCGCCGACATCTACCGCCCCGTCGCCGACGGGCGCTATCCGTGCCTGCTCGTGCAGACGCCATACAACAAGAACAACTTCGGCGCCGAGGCGGCGGCGCGCTACGTGGGCGCGGGATACGTGCTCTGCGTCACCGACGTCCGCGGGGCCGGGGGCTCGGAGGGGGAGATTGCGTACTACAATATCCCCGCACCCGATCGTGACCGCGCCGATCACCCCGAGCCGCAGGAGTTCGCCGGGCCCTTCGACGGGGCCGACGTCGTCGAGTGGCTCGCGGCGCAGGAGTTCTCCGACGGCAAGGTCGGCACCTTCGGCGGCTCGGCCCTCGGGATATCCCAGCTCCTCACGGCGCGCGGCCGGCCGGAGCATCTCTGCGCGATGTACGTCCAGGTCGCCCCGGTCAGCTACTACGTGGACCGCTGGTTCCCGGGCGGCATTCACAACCTGAGCTCGACCGTCGCCTGGCAGGACGGGATGACCGACCGCATCGGGGCGGCCGCGCCGGTGCAGGACGTCTCGGGCCTCGTCGGCGAGGTCGACCCCGAGGGCGACAAGATCCGCAGGCGCGTCTCCCTCGAGCGCCTGCGCCTGCGCGGAGAGCGCTCGCGGGATGGCCGCTGGACGGCGCTCCTCGAGCGCTTCTTCGTCCTGCGGAACACGCCGGAGTTCGGGGCGGTCTGGAAGGAATACTACCACGCGCCGTTCCTCGAGACGTGCGACGTGCCCGTGCACTACACGGGCGTCTGGTACGACCACTTCGTGCGCGGCTCGTGCGAATCTTATGTCAAGCACAAGGGCCCCAAGATGCTCACGGTCCAGCCGAGCGGCCAGGGGCTGCACGGCGACCACGCCGACGTCGACATGACGGCCGAGCACATCCGCTGGTTCGACCACTGGCTGAAGGGAATCGACAACGGCGTCACCGACGGGCCGCCGGTGCGGCTCTTTGTGATGGGCGAGGAGAAGTGGCGCGGCTTCGAAGCGTGGCCGCCGCCCGAGGCGAAGGACGCGCCGTTCGGGCTGGCGGCTGGTGGCAGTCTCGTGTCGGGCGACGGGGGCGATTTCGAGGACGCGATCGAGCACGACCCGGCCGACCCCGTGATGGGCTGCGACGTCGCCGACGTGCGCGAGTACGAGGCGCGGTCGCTCACGTATACGACCGGGCCGCTCGAGGAGGAGCTCACCGTCATCGGCGAGCCGAAGCTGAAGCTGACGGTGAAGTGCTCCTCCGCCGACGGCCACGTCTTCGTCAAGCTCTGCGACGTCTTTCCGGATGACGACGGCGGGCCCGGCCGCTCGCGCCAGGTGACCAACGGCCGGCTGAGGCTGGCTCTTCGGGAGAGCTTCGAGAAGGCCGTGCCGATGCCCTCGGGCGAGGCCGTGCCGGTGGAGATAGACCTCTGGCCGGTGGCGAACACCTTCAAGGCGGGCCACCGCGTGCGCCTCGTCATCGGGGCCTCCGAGGCGCCGACGGCCGAGATATACCCCGAGGCATGCACGATCACCGTCTCGGGCGCCGCGTTGCTGGCGCTGCCGATCGTGGAGTAGCCGAAGGGGATCGTCATGCCGGACGATGATAGCGCCGAAACCCCCGCCATCCCGGGCGAGCCCGGGGGCGAGGGAGGCACTGCAGCGAACGGGGACGCGGACGCGGGATCGGTGCCCGCGACGGAAGTCTCCCCCCCCGCGACCCCGCAGGCGAGGCCCGCCGGGCTCTGCAAGAGCGTGCTCGACTTCATCCTCCGTAACAGCCTTCTCTGGTCCGCCGGGGCGATGTTCTTCGGCGTGCTGGTGTTCTTCCTCCCCGCCGAGTGGTTCGGCGGCGACCCGTGGGGCGGCGGGGACGAGAACATGAAGGCGGGAATGCTGCAGATGCTGATCGCGATGGCTTTCGGCGTGGTGGCGCTCGCGAGGACGGGCTTCTCCGAGCGCGACCGCGAGAGGCCCTTCTGGCTTCTCGCGCTGAAGGCCGTGGGGCTCTTCATCTTCTACTTCATCCTGGCGGTTGTGGGATGCATGCTCCTGCTTCTCACTGGCCTGGGGCTCTTCGCCATAGTGCTGGCCGTGCCGGCGCTTCTCGTCCTGGGGCTCCGCGCCGGAAGGAAGGGCGGCACCCCGAAAGAAATATCGGACCGCAAGGCCCGACGGTACGCGCTCGCCATCATCTTCACGGTCATCGTTGTTGCTGTGGCCATACCGTCTGTTCGCAGGTCTCCCATGGCGGCGAACGAGTCGGCGACGATCGACTGGCTCCACGGCTTTCACGATTCGCTTCGTGGCAGCGAGCCGACAGAGAAGGCCTTCGACGAAGCCGCCGCCGGCTGGCCGAAGCACGAGGACGGCTCGCCGGCGTGGTTCGGCTTCTACGTCCAGGTGATGGACCTGCCCAACTTCGGCGGCAAGTGCGTCGTCGCGCACCCGACCAGATATAACCGGTCGGGGCTGAACACCTTCGTCCTCGCCCCCAACGGCACGATCTTCCAGCGCGACCTCTGCTACAATGAGGAGTACCGCGACAAGCCGGAGTCCTGGGACCCCAATAGCCCGGACGAGTACTGGATCGTCTGCCAGTAGCGGAGGAGGCGGTGTGGACAAGGCACAGCTCGAGTCGATCGTTGCCCGCTACCGTCAGAACCTGCTCGACGGGGTCGTCCCCTTCTGGCTCGAGCATTCCGTCGATCGCGAGCACGGGGGCTACCTGCACCACCTCGACCGTGACGGCTCCGTCTTCGACGACCGCAAGATGATGTGGATGCAGGGGCGCGGCGTGTGGACCTTCTCGGCGCTCTACGAGCGCGTCGAGAAACGTGACGAGTGGCTTGAAGCCGCGCGCGTCGGCGCCGAGTTCCTCCGCGGCCGGTGCCGCGATCGTGACGGCAACCTCTACTTCCTCGTCGCGCGCGACGGCACGCCGCTTATGGCGCCCTACAACTGGGCCTCCGAGGCCTTCGCGGCGCTCGGCTGGGCGGCCTACTCGCGCGTCTCGGGCGAGAGCTGGGCGGCCGATGAGGCGCGCAATACACTCGACGTCTTCATGCGGCGCCGTGAGAACCCCAAGGGTAAGTGGAACAAGGCGATGCCGGGCTCGCCGAAGCTCGTCGCCTCGGGCGTGCCGATGATACTGCTGAATCTCGTGGGCGAGCTCGGCGGCGTGATCGAGTCCGAGCGGCTGGAGCTGATCGCGGCCGAGTGCATCGAGACGATAGGACTCATAACGGGTCCCGACGGCACGATGTACGAGTTCACGAACCCGGACGGCTCGCGTCCGGCGGGGCCCGAAGGCCGCCACGTGAACCCGGGGCACGCCATCGAGATGTCCTGGTTCATGCTGGAAGAGGTCCGCCGGCGCGCCGGTTCGGGCAAGTCCGAAGCCGCTGACGACGAGCTGGTGGCGCTCGCGCTGAAGGTGCTCAAGCGCAACCTCGAGATCGGCTGGGACGAGGAGCACGGCGGCATTTACTACTTCCTCGACATCGAGGGCCGCCCGCATCCGGCGCTCGAGTGGAACATGAAGCTCTGGTGGCCGCACACCGAGGCCGTGTACGCGCTGATGCTCGCCGCCGAGATGACGGGCAAGCAGTGGTGCGACGAGTGGTTCGAGCGCGTCGACGCCTACACGTGGCTCAACTTCCCCGACATGGAGCGCGAGGGCGCGTGGTTCGGTTACCTCGACCGCCGCGGCGAGCGCACGCACGAGATGAAGGGCGGCCGCTTCAAGGGCTTCTTCCACGTGCCGAGGGCGCTCATGCTCGTGGCCGAGTCGGCGGAGAGGAGGGCGAAGTGAACTGCCCGGTCTGCGGCGACACGATGGAGACGAAAACCTACGGGAAGGTCGAGATCGACGTTTGCCAGGAGCACGGCGTCTGGCTCGATAGAGGGGAACTCGAGGCCATCGACGCCAAGCACCGGGAGAGACTCCGGCGCAAGGGGCGGCTGGCGGCAGAGCAGCGCAAGAATGCGAAGCGAAAGGGCAAGTGCGAGGGGATGGTCTTCGGATGGCTGTCTTTCCTCTGGGACTGACGGCCGCCGCTGGAAGGGGTAACCGATGACTGGTGAAGAGGTCCGCTACAACATGCTCCGCCCGGGGCAGATCGTCGAGCGCCGCAGGGCCTGCCCCGTCGCCTACGTGCCCGTCGGCAACCTCGAGTGGCACGGCGTGCACAACCCCGTCGGGGCCGATACGCTCCAGTGCGAGGGGCTGGCGAACATGTGTGCGCGCAAGGGCGGCGGAGTGGCGTTTCCGCCGCTCTATTACGGCGAGAGCCGCTCCGAGGCGCTCATGGAGGCGAACGCCGGCGACCGCGAGGCGATAGCCGCCGGCTACGATCTGCCGTGGGAGAACTTCGATCCCCACAAGCAGGTCTTCTCGCCGACGGAGCAGGCGATCAACTACCACAAGCTGCTGCTGCACGTGCTCGGCGAGGTGGAGTCGCTGGGTTTCAAGGTCGGTGTGCTCGTGCCGGGGCACTACCCGCTCATCGACCACTGCCGCGCGGCGGTGCTCCAGTTCAACCAGCGGCAGAAGGCATGGCGGCCCGGCATGCTCGCCTGGGCCTGCGTCGACTACCAGATGGTGCGCGACCGCTACGACTGCGCGGGCGATCACGCCGGGGGGTGGGAGACGTCTCACGTCATGGCCCTGCATCCGCAGACGGTGGACCTCAGCCTGCTTCCGCCGAAGGGCGAGAAGCTCGTCGGCGCGGGAGGCCGCATGGCGCCTCAGGATGCGAACGCGGAGTTCGGGCGCGAGACCCTCGAGGCCGCCGCCGACGTGGTGATAAGGGAGGTCCGCGACCGGCTGGACAATCCCGGCCGCTACGCCGGCCACGGGAACTCGCTCCGCGAGGGGCTCTGGAAAGAGGACTAGCCGCAAAGGAGAGTGACTCCGATGCGCATCATTCTCTTCGACATCGACTGCCTCAGACCCGACCACCTCGGCTGCTACGGCTACGCGAGACCGACCTCGCCCAACATCGACCGCATCGCCGCCGAGGGCGTCCGCTTCGACAACTTCTACTGCGCGAGCTCGCCGTGCCTGCCCTCGCGGACGGCCTGGGCCTCGGGGCGCTTCGGCATCCGCAACGGCGTGATCTCGAACCACGGCGCGGGCGCCGATTTCCACATCCGGACGCGCAGCTACGGCGGCCCGTTCCCCGAGAACGAGATGCTCATGCGGCGGCTGCGCCAGGCGGGGCACGACACCGTCAGCTTCTCCAACTTCGCAGACCGTCACAACGCCCTCTGGTTCATGTGGGGGTGGAGCGAGTTCCACACGCCGAATCTCAAGGGCGGCGGCGAGACGGCCGACGAGGTGAACGCGCCGCTCATGCGCTGGCTGAAGGCCAACGCGACGCGCGAGGACTACCTCCTCCACGTCAACTACTGGGACGCCCACCGCTGCTACAAGATGGACGCCTCGTGGGCCGACGCGCTCAAGGACAGCCCCGTGCCGCAGGCGTGGCCCGACGACGAGACCATCCGCCGCCACGCGGCCGAGATCACCGGACCCTTCACGGCGACGGGGCAGTTCCGCGACGGCAAGAGCCCGTACGCGCTCATGCCCGGTTCTATCCGCTCGCGCGCCGACTTCGAGCACATGATCACGGGCTACGACGCCGCGATCCGCTACGTCGACCACCACGTGGGCGTCGTCCTCGACGAGCTCGACCGCCACGGCGTCCTCGAGGACGCGGCCGTTATCATCACGGGCGATCACGGCGACGCCTTCGGCGAGCACGGCATATACTCGGACCACGTCTGCGCCGACGAGTGCATCCAGCATATCCCCCTCGTTGTCCGCTGGCCTGGCGAGGCGAACGCGGGCGCGTCGTCGGACGCGCTCCTCTACAACGTGGACCTCGGGCCGACACTGTGCGAGCTGCTTGACATCGAGGCGCCGGCCGAGTGGGACGGCGAGTCGTTCGCCCCGCACCTAGGGGGCGGGGGCGGGGGCGAAGGAGGGTGCGGCCGCGATCACCTCGTCTGGGACCACGGCCTCTACACGCTACAGCGCGCCGTCCGGACGCGGCAGCACCTCCTCGTGCACACTTACGACGACAACGGATACAGCTTCGAGCCGGTGGAGCTCTACGACATGGCCGCCGACCCGTACCAGACGACCAACATCGCGGGCGACTCTCCCGACGTGGTTGCCCGGTGCGACGGTCTACTCGAGGCGTGGCTCGACGAACAGCGCTCGAAGCCCCACTTCGCCGCCGATCCGCTGGAGCGCATCGCCGCGGAACGCTCAGCCGCCGGGTAGCATGCGGCATCATCTCAGGTCGATCCTCCTCCCCGGGCCCTCGGCGAAGGCCTCGAAGATGCGCGTCGCCTGCCGGGCCTGTTTGAGCGTGCCCTTGGCGGGCGGACGATCCTCAAGCACAGAGCGCGCGAACTCGTTCACCTCGTTGTAGTAGCCCAGCAGGAAGAGGCCCTTGTTGTAGAGGTTGCCGAGCGAGAACTCGGGCTCCCAGACGGCCGCCGCTTCGTCCGCCGAGCCGAGATAGTAGGACGGCGACGCCCCGTAGGCGGCTCCGGGGTGGCGGCAGTAGGTGACGCGCAGGTTGTTCTCGACGGTGATGTGGCGGCCGGAGTCCGACACGATGGTCGTCCTCTCCATGCCGGTGTTGGTGGAGGCGCCGCGCGTGAAGGCGAGCGTCGCCACCACGCCCGACTCGAACGTGAAGGTCGCGGCGCCCGCGCCCCCCGCGCCTGAGGAACTCCGCTCGTAGTAGAGCGTCTCCGGCATCCCGAGGAGGAAGATCATCAGCGAGACCGGGTGGCAGAGGTGGTCGAGGAAGCTCCGCACGCCCGGGAGGGACTCCCGCTCGCCCAGATAGCGGCGGATGGCGTCGGCCTCGGGGACGGCCTGCGGGTACTGGAGCAGCACGAGCTGCACCCGGCCGAAGTCGGGCTCGGCGGCGAGCTCCTTCGCCTTGTCGTTGGCGGGGAAGAACATCTTCTTCATCCCCACGAGGACGTGGCGTCCGGCTTCCTTCGCGGCGGCGCTCATGCGGTCGATCTCGGACGTCGTGGCGGCCGGCGGCTTCTCGATCCAGACGTGGCAGCCCGCCTCGAGGCAGTCGACGGTGATATCGGGATAGAGCGGCCGGCCGTCGCCGTCGTAGCCGGTCACGACGAAGACGGCGTCGAGCTCCTCGGCGTCCAGCATTTTCCGGTGGTCGTCGTACGACGATGTCGCGCCGAACTGGGCGGCGAAGGCCCTCGCCTTCGCGATGTCCAGATCGCACGTGGCGACGAGCTCCACCGGGGCGAACTGGAACGTGGGGTAGACGTTCCGGAAGGAGTGAGATCCGCAGCCGATGAAGCCCGCCCGGATACGGGGCTCGTCGACGAGCCCGCCCCTGAAGTCGATGCGCATGGCGTCCTCCTCTCACTCATCCTCGGGCCTGAAGTCCCGCTCGGCCGACGAGTAGGCCACGATCATGTCGGCGTCTACGTCGCCCACGCTCCTCGCGTTGTGCATGAGGCCCGCCGGGACGACGAGGGTGTCGCCGGCCCGGAGCGTCACCATCTCGGGCCCGACGGAGTGCTCAAGCTCGCCCGCCATCAGATACAGCGCCTCCTCGCACCCGTCGTGGGCGTGGCGCGGGTTGGCCGCGCCGACCTCGATCACCACCCGGCCGAGCGTCAGCCCACGCGCATTGCCGATCTTAGCACCCGCGAGCCAGAGCAGGCTGCCCCACGGCTCGTCGATCCGCCCCGAGCGGGCCTCGGCGTCCGAGCGCACGGTGTAGTCCATGGGCATGCCTCCATTCCGCGCATTCAACCGTGTTGAACTATACGACACGACCGTGAACCCGTCAAGGGGAAAAGGACCCGCTGCAGTCGCGGCCGCTCCGATCTCGCATTCTGGTCTCTCACGGTCCCATGTCGACCTCCTAGCGTCTGTGCCCGAACGCTCCTGCCAGTGTTTCCCGCGAATGTGTGCCGGGGTCTTTCTTCTCAACTTGAGAACCGGCACTGCCTGGGTAGTGACGGGGGCGAACTCAGGCCTTCGCCGTCCGGACTGCCTAGAGCATCCGGCCTTCGCTCCCGCGTTCCCCTTCACGGGGCCCCGGACTCCGCCAAGGC
>Ga0272441_10006000_pt1 | contig 20673 bp, 16 predicted proteins | sample SSMProp6N_FD_193582 | JGI IMG/M metagenome (GOLD analysis project Ga0272441, IMG submission 193582) | Marine sediment archaeal communities from Little Sippewissett salt marsh, Falmouth, MA, United States - SSM-Prop-6N | ecosystem: Environmental > Aquatic > Marine > Wetlands > Sediment ...
AGCGCCGAGTCGTAGAGCGGCACCGACATCATCTCGCCGTAGTTGTTCGCGATCAGGGCCGGCAGGGGATAGGCCGGGTCGAGCACCGTCTTCGGCACGATCGGGACGTTGCCGACGACCATGAGGATGGCCATCGTCTCGCCGAAGGCTCTCGAGAGACCGAGCACGACCGCGGCGACGACGCCCGGCATCGCCTTCCTGACGACGACGTTCCTCACGCTCTGCCACCGCGTCGCCCCGACCGCGAGCGACGCGTCGCGCATCTCGACCGGCACGGCGCCGAAGACCTCGAGCGTGACGTGGATGATCACCGGGACGATCATGACCGCGAGCACGACGCCGCCCGCGAGGACGCTGTAGCCCGTCGAGAAGCTGCCGAAGGCCGGTGCGATCACGTCCTTGATGAGCGGCACGATCGCGAGCATCCCCCAGACCCCGAAGATGACCGAGGGGATTCCCGCGAGGACGTCGATCAGCGGCTTCGCCCACTCGCGGATCTTCCTCGGCGCGTACTCCGAGAGGAAGATCGCGGTGAGAAGCGAGAGCGGCACGGCGATGAGCACCGCGACGCCCGTCACCCAGAGCGTGCCCGCGATGAACGGGAAGAAGCCGAACTCGCCCGAGAGCGGGCGCCACGCCGTCGACGACGAAAGAAGCTCCGTGAGGGGCTTCATGGCGAGGATCGGCCGAGATCTCAGATAGAGCCCGCCGATCATCGCGAAGACGATGAGGCCCGAGACGATCGTCAGTGCCCCCATGACGCGCCGGGCGAACCCGTCGATGATGCGTCTCCGCCGGTCGGTCATTCGAGCCTCGCCAGCTCCTGGGCCAGCCTCCCGGGGTCGAGCGCGATGTAGCCCGCCTCGGAGACCCAAGCTTGCCCCTCCGTCAGAATCCACGTGAGGAACGCGCGCACGAGCGGCCGCTCCGGGCGGCCCCGCGAGGCGAGGTGGAGGTCTCTCGCGGGCGGGGAGGGGTAGACACCCGAGGCGATCGCGGCGACGATCGCGTCGCGCGTTCCGCAGAAGCGCTCGTCGTCCGAGAGCGCGCCGTCACCGTCGAGGTCGATCGGGAGGACGCGGAGACCCTCCATGGGCAGCGCCGTCTTCGCGTCGTAGACGTAGTTGATGTTGTTGTAGCCGATCCCGAGCGCGTCGCGCCTGACCGCGTCGGCGAGCCCGGGGTCGCCGTAGACGCCGACGCCGCGGAGCGACTCCTGCGTCCCGCCGAGGTAGGCCGCCCACGTCTTCGCCGCGCCGCAGGCGTCCGACCTCGTGTAGACGCGCACCGGGGAGGGCGCGTCGCAGCCGGCAAGCGCCCCCCAGGTCGTCGCCTCGCCATCGATCCAGAGGCGCGCGAGAGCGCCTCTCGGCACGCCCTTCGCGAGGAGCGTCTCGAGAGCCGGGTTCGACTCGCTCACGACCGGCACGACCGCGTCCTTCGTCACCGAGACCCACCACGCGCCGCGCTCGACCTCGGCCGGGTAGATCTCCCGCGAGATCATGCCCAGGTCGACGACACCCGAGAGCGCGTCGGCCATGCCCTTCCCGGCGCCGCCGGCGCCGATGTCGATCCGCACCCTCGGGTGGATCTTCTGGAACTCCTCGGCCCACCGAACCGCCATGGGGTAGAGGGCCCAGGCGCCGGAGAGGGTGATCGTTCCGGAGAGCTCCGCGGCGGAATCTTCGGGTTCCGCCGCCCGGGCGCTCGCTCTCAGCGGGAGCGCCACGCTTCCCCCGAGAAGCGAGAAGAGGATCAGGATCGTGAGTGCGGCTCTCATGATGCGTTCCTTCGGGGCTTCGGGTACTAATACATATTCCCTATAGACTTACTATTGAATATTCCAAAAAGAGAGAGCGCCTATCGGACCGGCGCCCTCGATCTCCTTCTGACCTGGGGCTTCCGGATCCGCTTCTTCGAGACGTCGGCCAGGGTGACGCCCTCGAGCACATCCGCAATCGCGTTCCGAACGTCGAGCATGACGCTGTAGAGCCTGCAGGTGTCCTGCTCCGGGCACTTCACGTGCGCCATCTGACTCACGCAGCTCAAGGGGGCGAGGGGACCCTCGATGATCCGGACGATCTTCGCCAGCGTCACCTCGTCGGGCGGCTTGATGAGGCGGTAGCCGCCGCCGACTCCGCGCTTGCTCTCGAGGAGCCCGGCGTTCCTGAGCTCCAGGAGTATCTGCTCGAGAAACTTCCTGGGGATACGTTCCTCCTCGGCGATCTCCTGGACGCGCATGTGGCCCTCGCCGTAGTCGCGCGCGAGGACGATCATGGCGCGGAGCGCGTACTCGCCCTTCCTCGAGAGATTCACCGAGCAGCTCCCTTTTCGTTACTTTTCCTATCAACCAACTCAAGAATAGCATATCCCGGGCCTGAAGGCAAGGGTCTTCCGGCGGCGCGGCGTGAGCCACCGCCGCGGTTCTTGTCGGGAATGCGCGTAACTGCTATCCTTGCCGTACCCTACACCAGACCTCACGATTGCCGGTCAGGAACGCGCCCCCGGGTGCGCGGAAGGAGACGTGCCATGCCAGTCGACCTCGAGAAGATCCTCCGCCCCGTCGACCGCCCGATGCCTCCGTTCCCGCCGAAGTACATGACGATCGCGAGCGGGGAGGAGATGGTGATCCGGCAGGTCGACCGCGACGAGATCCCGGACGTTCTCTCGCACGTCGCGCCGCTCATGGCGGTCGAGCGCGATTTCTACGACGTCGTCGCGGCCCGCGTCTACGCGGAGCTCTTGGCGTACTACCGCCACCGCATGCAGGACGAGTACGTGCTCGTCGCCCAGATCGACGGCGAGATCTGCGCCGTCGTGAACGGCAGGATGGTCGACGAGAAGACCGGGATGTCCCTTCACACGCTGTCGCTCCGGCGCGGCCTCCGGATCGGCGCGCACGCGTTCGCGGCGAAGATGGAGTACCACATGGACATCCTCGGGCACGACGAAGTCCTCGTCGTCGCCGAGTCGCCGATCGGGTTCCGGCGCTGGATGATCGAGTACAAGCTCGAGAAGCGCTTCGACATCCCCCACGAGCTGGGGGGCGTTCCGTCGTACGCGCTCACGCGTCCGCTCTTCGAGCGCGCGCGCGGAACGCTCGTGATCGGCAGGCGTCCCGTTCCGGAGGGGCTTCTCGCGAAGGCGAAGGAGGCGATCCTTCCGCCGTCCGACCCGCCGACGCCGCCCGAGGACCTCATGGCGGCGACGCGGTCGAAGTACGATCCGACGGGGACGGCGCTCATCCTCCAGCGATGGGTGCAGGAAGGGAAGGTGCGGGGATGAGAGACGTCTACGCCGTCGGAATCGGCATCACGTCGTTCGGAAGGCTCGAGTACCCGCTCTCCGAGATTGCGGCCTATCCGGTCATGATGGCCCTTCGAGACTCGGGCCTTCGGGAGGTCGACCAGCTCTACGTCGCGAACATGGGGAGCGGTCGCGTGAACCACCAGACCGGACTCGCGAGCGCGGTCGTCGACACCCTGAGCCTCACGCCCGCGGGCGCCGAAGTGATCGAGAACGGCCCCGCGTCCGGCGCGTCCGCCCTGAAGCAGGGGTTCTTCGCCGTGGCCTCGGGCGTGCACGACGTGGTTGCGGTCACCGGCGCGGAGCGGATGCGCGAGGTCAATAACCTCGAGGCGACCGAGTTCGTCGCGACACTCACGCACCCGATCGCCGAGTCCATCTACGGCGTCACGCTCCCGTCGCTCGCCGGGATGTTCACGCGGGCCTACATGGAGAAGTACGGCGTGACCTCGCGACACCTCGCGATGGTCGCGGTCAAGAACCAGAACAACGCGCTTCTGAACGAGTTCGCGCACCTCCACCAGGAGATCAGTATCGAGGGTATTCTCGATTCGCCCGAGTCGATGACGAACAACCCGTTCGTCGCGGACCCCCTGAGGTTCTTCGACTGCTGCCCGGTCTCGGACGGCGGGGCGTGCGTGATCCTGGCGTCGAGGGAGGTCGCCGAGAAGACCGGGCGGCCCCTCGTGAGACTGGCGGGCGTCGGGCAGGCGACCGACACGCACTGCGTGCACGAGCGCGAGGAGCCGACCGATCTCCTGGCCGTCAGGCGCGCGGCGAAGGCGGCGTTCCAGATGGCCGGGGTCGGCCCGTCGGACGTCGACGTCGCCGAGCTTCACGACGCCTTCACGATCCTCGAGATCGTCGAGAGCGAGGAGGCCGGCTTCTTTAAGAAGGGCGAGGGGCACCTGGCGCTCGAGCGAGGAGAGACCCAGCGAGACGGGCGGCTTCCGATCAACGTCTCGGGGGGACTCAAGGGGCGCGGCCACCCCGTCGGCGCGACGGGGATCGCCCAGGCGCACGAGATCGTGCTCGAGCTTCGCGGCGAGGCCGGCGAGCGGCAGGTCGAGGACCCGAAGGTCGGGTTCACGTGCAACTTCGGCGGGTTCGGAAACAACGTCGTCTGCCTCGTCTTCCGGCGCGAGAACTGAGAACGGAGAGCGAGCGATGTCACGAGAAATCTACGCGTATCGATGCAGGAAGTGCGGACACCTCCACTACCCGTACCGCATGGTCTGCGCGGAGTGCGGCGAGAACGAGCACAACGAGTTCGACCCCGTGCCGCTCCCGAAGTCCGGCACGCTCCTCACGTTCACGGATCTCTACGCGCTGCCGGCCGACTTCGAGGTGCCGAAGCTCGGGCTGGGGATCGTCGAGCTCGAGAACGGGATCCGGATCACCGGGCAGATCGCGGTCGCGGAGCCCAGGATCGGGATGAAGGTGAGGGGCGAGGTCGAGGTGGTCCGGACCGAGGCGTACGACAGCTACTACGGCATGGTCTTTCGGGAGGCGTAGGGGGGCGGCCCTTGAGCATGCCGGCATCCGGCATCCGCGTTCGAAGCGTCGGCGACCTCGTTGCCGACGGCGTCTACCGCGCGCACTCGCGGTTCCGCCGCGTCGTGAACGCGACCTGCACCGGGAAGCTCGTGACGCTCGCCGTCCCGGGCGTCGACGCGGGCCCGCTCACGATCGTCGCGGACGGTGTCGATCCGCGGCGGGTCCGGACGATCCGGATCGAGGAGCGGACGCTCGCTGTCGACGGGGCGAGGGCGCGATTCGGCGACGACGCGGTCTACCGCTCGGAGTTCGAGGCCGGTCCCGAGGATCTTCCACTCATCGCGCGGAACCTGAGCGTGCTCGCCGCGTGCGTGGCGTCCCGCGCGCCGCGGGCGAGCCTCGCGTTTCTCATCGATCCGGCGAAGCTCTCGGAGTTCCGCCCCGGGTTCGAGCGGGGACTCGCCGATCACATCGGGAACTGCGTGCGGGACATCCGGCACGGGCAGCTCCTGCGAGGCGTGTCGAGGCTTCGCGGCGCGGGCTTCGGACTCACGCCGTCGGGCGACGACTTCATCGCGGGGCTCCTCCTTGCGACGCACGTGATCGAACGGACGGAGGGCCGGGACCTCGAGAGCCTCCGGCTCTCGGTTCTCGAGGCGGCCCGGACGTCGAATCTCCTCGCCGACGCGTTCCTCCTCCTCGCGTCCGAGGGGCGCGTCTTCGAGAGCATGAAGGCGCTTCTCGGCGCGCTCTCGCGCGGCGGGCCGCGTGACGTGACCCGGTGCTGCGGGCGTCTGCTCGAGGTCGGGGAGACCTCGGGCGCGGACATCGCCGTCGGGCTCCTCGTGACGCTCGAAGCGGGGCTCTCCGGGTCGCGTGCGTCGTGGCCCCGCGCCGTGACCGGCCGCTCCGTCCGGGACCGGGAGGCTGCATGGTTGTAGTCGGCCGCGTCAGGAAGGGCGCGTACTTCGACTCGGTGACGCTCATGACCGTGGCCCGCGAGCTGTCGTCGCTCGACGGCGTCGACGACGCGGCGGTCGTCATGGGGACCGCGGAGAATCGCGCGATCCTCGAGGCTTCGGATCTTCTTGTTCCTGAGTTCGAGGGCGCCGGCGATACCGATCTCTTGATCGGCGTCCGGGCGGAGAACGGTGAGGTTGCCGAGCGCGCGTTCGCTGCCATCGACGGTCTCCTCGAGTCCGCGCGGAGCCGCGTCGACGACGGCGGCGAGATCGAGCCGCGGAGCCTCGACGGAGCCCTCGACATCCTGCCCGACGCGAACCTCGCGCTCGTCTCCGTGGCGGGCCGGTACGCGGGCGATGTCGCCGCCGCCGCGCTCGATCGAGGCATGCACGTGATGCTCTTCTCCGACAACGTTCCCGTTCAGACCGAGATCGACCTCAAGAGGCGCGCGCACGCGCGCGGCCTCCTCGTCATGGGGCCCGACTGCGGGACCGCGATCGTGAACGGCGTGCCGCTGGGTTTTGCGAACGCGGTGAGCCGGGGCCCCGTGGGGATTGTCGCGGCGGCCGGGACGGGCCTTCAGGAGGTGAGCACGCTCGTCTCGAACCTCGGTTCCGGCATCTCGCAGGCGCTCGGGACCGGCGGGCGCGACGTCACGAAGGACGTCGGCGGCGTGAGCTTCCTCGACGCGATCGAGGCGCTCGCCGGCGACGACGCGACCGAGGTGATCGTGCTCGTCTCGAAGCCGCCGGATCCGGACGTCCGAGCGAGGATTGCCGCGGCCGTCGAGGGACTACCGAAGCCCGTCGTCTCGGTCTTTCTGGGTGCTGCGCCCGAGGGGCCGAACGACGTCCGGACGCTGGCGGACGCGGCGGTCCGCGCCGCGACGCTCGCCCTCGGGCGCGCGCCTGAGGGAGCGGCGGCTCTCGAGGGCGGTCCCGACACCGAAACCGTCGAGCGGCTCGTTTCCGGGATCGGCCCCGGCCGGCGCTTCGTGCGCGCGCTCCTCTCCGGCGGCACCTTCGCCGCCGAGGCCCAGGTCGTCCTCGCGGATCTCGGAATCGACGGCGTCCACTCGAACGCGCCGCTCGGCGGAGCCGAGGCGCTTGACGACCCGCTCCGGAGCGCCGGCCACACGGTCGTCGATCTCGGCGCCGACGAGTTCACCGTCGGGCGGCCGCATCCGATGATCGACTACTCGATCCGGACGAAGCGGATCGTCGACGAGGCGGCCGACGCGGAGACCGCTGTGGTTCTTCTCGACGTCGTCCTCGGGTACGGGTCGAACCTCGATCCGGCCGCCGAGCTGGCGGAACCGATCGCCGAGGCCGCGCGGAACGTCGCGGTCGTCTGCTCGGTCACGGGGACGGACGGCGATCCCCAGAACCGAACCGCAGTCCGCGAGGCGCTCGAGCGCGCGGGCGCGCACGTAGCGCCGTCCTTCGCCTCGGCCGCACGCATCGCTGGAGCAATCGTACGAACGCCGGGAGCCGAATGATGTCGGTCAAGGATCTCTTCGGAGAGGACCTCAGGGTCGTGAACGTCGGGCTTCGGTCCTTCAAGGAAAGCCTCGACGAAACGGGCGCCGCGGCGGTGCAGGTCGACTGGCGGCCGCCGATGGACGTCTCCGGGAACGCGCGCCGCGCGATCGCGGAGCGGGCCTCCGAGATCGGGGCGGCGAACGCGAAGGTGATGGACGTGATCCTCCGCGGCATGCCGCAGCTCACCGGGCTCGCGCGCGCCGCCGACGTGATCCCGGGCATGGAGCCGGACCTCATCCTTCACGCGGGGCCGCCGATCACGTGGGACCGCATGTGCGGGCCGATGCGCGGCGCGATCGTGGGCGGCCTCATCTACGAGGGCCGCGCCGACTCGCCCGAGGAGGCCGAGAAGCTGGCCGCCTCGGGGAAGATCAGGTACGCGCCGTGCCACGAGCACCGGACGGTCGGCCCGATGGCCGGGATCGTCACTTCACGCATGCCGGTCTTCGTTCTTCGAAACGAGGAGTTCGGGAACGAGGGCTTCTGCACGATGAACGAGGGGCTCGGGAAGGTGCTCCGGTACGGCGCCTTCGCTCCGGAGGTCGTCGAGAAGCTCCGGTGGATGGAGACCGCGCTCTTCCCGGCGCTCCGGGCCGCGGTCGGGAAGACGGGTCCGATCGATCTCAAGAACCTCATCGCGCAGGCGCTTCACATGGGCGACGAGGTCCACAACAGGAACCGCGCCGCGACGTCGCTTCTCTACCGCGCGCTTGCGCCGGCGGTCGTCGAGACGTCGAGCGACGGCGCCGCGGCAGCGCGGGTGCTCGAGTTCATTCACGGAAACGACCACTTCTTCCTCAACCTCTCTATGCCCGCGTGCAAGGTAACGCTCGACGCCGCGCGCGACGTTCCCGGAAGCAGCGTCGTCGTCGCGATGACGAGAAACGGCACCGACTTCGGGCTCCAGCTCGCGGGCACGGGCGACGAGTGGTTCACCGGACCCGCCGACGTCCCGGACGCGCTCTTCTTCCCGGGCTACACGCGTGAGGACGCGAACCCGGACATCGGCGACAGTTCGATCACGGAGACGAACGGGCTCGGCGGCTTCGCGATCGCGGCGTCGCCGGCCATCGTGCAGTTCGTCGGCGGGACGACCGCCGACGCGATCCGGTACACGCTCGAGATGTACGAGATCACCGCCGGGGAGAACAGCGTCTACCAGGTCCCGTACCTGAACTTCCGGGGCACGCCGACGGGGATCGACGTCGTGAAGGTGGTCACGAAGAACGTGCTGCCGTTCATCGATACCGGCGTCGCGCACCGGGAGCCCGGCATCGGGCAGGTCGGCGCGGGCGTGCTCTCCGCGCCCGCCGAGCCGTTCGTGAAGGCGTACGAGGGCCTCGCGGCGGCGCTCGCGAAGGACTAGAGACGATTCCACAGGAGCGGGCTTCCGGCCCCGGGAGGAGGCACGATGAACACGAAGAAGTTCCTCGAGTTCATGGACCAGGTCCGGGTCTACGATCTCACACAGCGGCTCTCGATCCACACGCCGCCGTGGCCGAGCTACATGCCGCTCGGGCTTCAGTACTTCAAGCGGATCGCCGGCGCGCACATGGGCCAGGGCGCAAACGGGCAGATCGTCACGACGAGCAACCACGTCGGGACGCACATGGACGGGGAGATTCACTTCCACGCGAGCGGGCGGTCGATCGGGCAGGTGCCGCTTCCCGAGTGGATCGGGCCCGGCGTCGTCGTGGACATCTCGGACGAGGTCGAGGACTACGGGCTCTACTCGCCCGAGATGATCACGCGGCGGGTCGACGTGCAGCCCGGCGACATCCTCGTCCTGAACACCGGCTATCACAGGTACGCGTGGGACCAGAAGGGCTCGGACGAGGTCCGCTACTTCGTGAAGCATCCCGGTCCCGATCCCGAGTTCCACAAGTGGGTCCTCAAGATGAAGCTCAAGTGGATCGGCGTCGACTGCGGAAGCGCCGACCATCCGATGAACACGATCATCCGCGACTGGCATCCCGGCCTCTTCAAGAAGGCCGAGGCCAAGCTCATGAAGGACTACGGCAAGGGCTGGGACGAGATGTTCCCGCCGGAGATCTACTACCAGGTGATGCACCTCAAGCTCTTCCCGAAGAAGATCGTCCACGCGGAGAACCTCGGCGGCGAGATCGACAAGCTCGGGAGCCAGCGCTGCTGGATCGGCTGCTTCCCGCTCCGCGGGATCGAGCTCGAATCGTCGATGTGCCGGATCGTCGCGATGCTGCCGCCGGAGTAGGAGAGGCCCATGCCGATAGCACACGAGTTCGAGTACGCGAGACCCGCCACGCTCGACGAGGCCGTCTCGCTCCTCGCCGAGCGGGGAGAGGGCGCTCGCGTTCTCGCGGGCGGCACCGATCTCGTCGGCTGGCTCCGGGACGAGCTTGTCGCCCCCGAGCTTCTCGTCGATATCAAGGGCGTCCCCGGTCTTCGCGGGATCGACTGCGACAAGGAGGCGCTCCGGATCGGCGCGCTCGCGACGTTCACCGACGTGCTCGAGTCGGACTGCGTCAGGAAGTGCGCTCCGATCCTCCACGAGACGGCGAAGACGGTCGCGTCGGTCGGCATCCGGAACCGCGCCACGCTCGTGGGGAACATCTGCTCCGCGGTGCCCTCGTGCGACACGGGCCCGCCGCTCCTCGTCCTCGAGGCGCGCGTGCGCGTCGTCGGCCCGGGAGGCGAGCGGACGATCCCGATCGACGAGTGGTTCGAAGGGCCGAAGAGGACCACGCTCGGCGCCTCGGAGATCGTCACGGGCATCTCGTTTGCGCTTCCGCCGAAGGAGCACGGGGGCGCCTACGTGAAGCTCGGGCGGTACCGGGGCGAGGATCTCGCGCAGGCGAGCGTCGCCGTCATGGCGCTTCCCGGCGATGCGTACCGCGTCGCGTTCGGGGCGGTCGGGCCGACGCCGCTGCGGGCGCCCGGCATCGAAAAGGCGCTCGAGGGGAAGCCCCTCGACGCGCGGACCGTCGCTGCGGCGAAGGCGCTCGTTCCTGACGAGACCTCGCCGATCGGCGACATCCGCGCGAGCCTCGAGTACCGCGTCCACATGCTTCCGGTGATGCTCGACCGCGGGCTTCGCGCCGCCGCGGCGAGACGCGATGGACGCGGGCCCGCCTACGGCACGGCGCTCATCGAGGAGGCGCCATGAAGACGACGATCACGATCACCGTGAACGGCGAGGCGCGCTCGGTCGATGTCGAGCCGTCCGACACGCTCCTCGAGGTCCTTCGCGACAGGCTCGGCGTCAAGAGCCCGAAGACCGGCTGCGAGCGCGGAGACTGCGGAAGCTGCACCGTGCTCCTTGACGGCGCGACCGTCCGGAGCTGCCTCGTCCTCGCGATCGAGGCCGACGGGCACGACGTCACGACGGTCGAGGGGCTCGAGACGGACGGCCCGACCGGGCTTCAGCGCGCGTTCGTCGAGCGGAACGCGTTCCAGTGCGGCTTCTGCGCGCCGGGGATCGTTCTCACGGCGACCGAGCTCCTTTCGAAGAACCCGCATCCGACCGAGGACGAGGTGAAGGAGGCGATCTCCGGGAATCTCTGCCGGTGCACGGGCTACGAGCCGATCGTCGAGGCGGTGCTCGACGCGAGCGGGCGGGGGAAGGGAGGGCGCGACGATGGCTGACTACCGGTTCGTCGGGCAGAGCGCGACGCGGATCGACGGGCTCCCGAAGGTCACCGGCTCGGCGACCTTCGTCGACGACATCGACTTCGGGCCCGATCTCCTTCACGCGGTCGTCGTCGAGAGTCCGCACGCGCACGCGCTCATCAGAGGGATCGACACGTCCGAGGCCGAGGCCGTGCCGGGCGTCGTCAAGGTCGTCACCGGCAGGGACATCCCGTACCGCTTCGGGCTCTACATGAAGGACCGCTACGTGCTGGCGCTCGACCGCGTGCGGTTCGTGGGAGAGCAGGTTGCCGCGGTGATCGCGCGCGACCCGAAGATCGCGCTCCGCGCGGCGAAGCTCGTCCGGGTCGACTACGAGCCGCTGCCGCCGGTCTTCGATCCCGTGAAGGCGTTCGACGCGAAGGCCGAGCTGGTTCACCCGGATCTCGCCGACTACCCGCGCGTGCCGTGGTTCTTCCCGAAGGAGAAGACGAACGTCGCGCACTGGCGGAAGACCAGAAAGGGCGACGTCGAGAAGGGGTTCGCCGACGCGGACGTCGTGCTCGAGGACACCTACACGGTCCCGAGGTACGCGCACTGCGCGATCGAGCCACACGTCGTCGTCGGTCTCTTCGATCACTCCCGGAGGCTCACGCTCTGGTCGGCGTCCCAGTCGCCCCACACGCAGCGGCACGTCTTCGCCGAGGCCCTGAAGCCGCTCGGCCTGTCGCACCAGGACATCCGCGTCGTGACGCCCTTCGTCGGGGGCGGCTTCGGCGGCAAGGCCGGCGTCACCATGGAGATCATCGGCGCGGCACTCGCGATCACCGCGAAGGGGCATCCGGTGAAGCTCCGCTGGACGCGCGAGCAGGAGTTCCGGAACACCTACCAGCGGCAGGCGGTCGTCGCGAAGCTCAAGATCGGGGCGAAGAAGGACGGCACGCTGACGGCGATCGAGCACACGCTCCACTGGGACGCCGGCGCGTACGTCGAGTACGGCGCGAACGTCGTGAACGCCGTCGGTCTCTCGGCGACCGGCGCGTACCGGATCCCGAACGTCAAGATCGACTCGATCTGCATCTACACGAACCTGCCGCCGGGCGGGCCGTACCGCGGGTTCGGCTACTCGGAGTTTCACTTCGGGCTCGAGTCGCACATGACGCGCATCGCGCAGAAGCTCGGGATCGATCCTGTCGAGTTCAGGAAGAAGAACGCGATCGCCGAGGGCGATACGCTGGCCTACGGCGCCGAGATGAACCCGAGCGGGCTCGTCGAGGCGATCGACCGCGCGGCGAAGGCGATCGAGTGGGGGACGAAGGCCGAGCCGTCGAAGCCGGGTCGCGTCGTCGGCAAGGGCTTCTCGCTCCTCTGGAAGGCGCCGGCGATGCCGCCGAACGCGTCGTCCGCCGCGTTTCTGAAGTTCAGCGAGGACGGAAGCGTGAACATCACGGTCTCCGGCATGGAGATCGGACAGGGCTACCTCACGGCGATGGCGCAGATCGCCGCGGAGGTTCTCTCCGTCCCGCCGGCGCGGATCCGCGTCGAGACGCCCGACACCGACCGAAACCCCTACGAGTGGCAGACCGTCGGCTCGCACGTCACCTGGGGTTGCGGGAACGCGGTGAGGGACGCCGCGATCGAGGCCCGCGACCGTATCTTCGACGTCGTGCGCCGCGCGCGCGGGTTCGAGACGGAGTCGCTCTACCTCGAGGACGAGAAGGTGAAGTGCCGGACGAAGCCGGACTTCGAGCTTCCGCTGCGCGACTTCGTGATCTCGGGCGTCGCCATGGAAGACGGCACGTACCGCGGCGGGCCGATCATGGGGAGCGGCTCGTTCATGCCCGAGTTCACCTCGGCGCTCTCCGACCCGGAGACGAGCCAGGGCGGGCATCCGAACGTGCACTACACCGTGGGCGCCGCGGGCATCGTGCTCGAGATCGATCCCGAGACCGGGCGCATGGAGGTCGCGAAGGCCGCACTCGCGGTCGACGTCGGCCGCGCGATCAACCCCGATCTCGTGAACGGACAGATCACGGGCGGCATGCTCCAGGGCCTCGCCACCGTGCTCTATGAGGACATGCGCTTCGACGACGAGGGCCGACTCCTGAACCCGAACTTCACTGACTACAAGATCCCCACGTCGATGGACATCCCGCGCGAGATGGTCCCGATCATCATCGAGGTGCCGCAGCCGGACGGGCCGTTCGGCGCCCGGGGCGTCGGGGAGCACACGATGATCCCGGCCGCGCCCATGATCGCGAACGCCCTGGCCGACGCGACCGGCGTGCGCCTCACGTCGATGCCGATCACCGCGGAGAAGGTCGCGCTTGCGATCGCCGCGAGGAAGAACGAGGACTGACGCGTTTCCGCCGGGGCGCTCTCCGACGACATCGTCGCGCCGGGCCGAAGGAGCTGCCTTGCCTCACGCGCCGCCCCTCTCGCGACGAGGGCTCATCGCCCGCTATCTTCTGATCGCCGCCCTGACGGCCTTGATCGGCGCGCAGATCGTCGGGGGCGTCGTCACAATCGCGTGGTTCTCGGGCGACCTTGGCCATCTTGCCGCCGTCGCGGCGCTCGAGACCGGAGCGGCCGCGGAGACCGCCGCCGTCCGCCCCGACGCGCCTGCTGTCTCGCCCTGGTTCGCGTACGGTCAGTATCTCATCCCGTCGCTCCTCATGCTCGTCGTCGGCGCGGCGATCGGGTTCATGCGGCCGCGGGATCGCCTCGTCATGCAGGTCTCGCTCCTTCTGCTCCTTCTCGCCCAGGCGCTCTCGCTCTTCCTCGACCGCTCGCCCTTCCTCCCGGTCTGGCCCCCCTGGACGGCCGCGGTCTCCCTCGGCGCGGCGCGCCTCGCGATCTACCCGGTCGCGCTTCTGACGGTGAACGTTCTCTCCGTCTTTCCGAACCCGTCGCGCGTCGGCGTCTGGCTCTTCAGGCGCCGGTGGATCCTCATCCCGTTCGCGTTGATGAGCGCCGAGAGCCTGATCGAGATCCTCCGACGCGTCCTCGGGACGCGGATCCTCCCCGCGCCGCTCGTCGCGTTCCTGAACCGGGCGCTCCCGTGGCACGGGCTCTGGCTCGCGCTCCTCGCGGTCGCGACGGTCCTCATCGTGGCGCAGCGGGCCGGGGCCCGCGGCCGAGGCCGCGCGAAGCTCACGATCGTCCAGGTGGGCTACGTGGGTACCGTGCTCGGCGGCTTCGCCGTGCTCTTCCTCTGGAACAGCGCGACGTTCTGGCGTCTCGTCGCCGCGCCGGAGGGGCCGGTGGTCTCTGGGCTCCTCATGGTGCTCGCGACGGCCGTGCCGATCGTCCTCCTCTGCGGCCTGCCCGTTTCGCTCGGATACGCCGTCGTCGCCCGCCGCGTCTTCGGCATCGGACTTATCGTGCGCCGGGGGATCCGCTACCTCCTCCTCTCACGCGGCGTCATCGCGGTCGAGGCCGTGCTCATCTTCCTCATCCTCGGCGAGGCGATCCGCTACAGCCGGCGCGCGATCGGCGGTTCGATCCCCGTCGCCGCCGCGATCGCCGGAGGGGCGTCGCTCCTCGCCGTCCTGGGCCTCGTGCGGGTGAACCGTCCCCTCATGCGCCGGATCGACCGCCGGTTCTTCCGCGAGCGGTGGGACGCGAGGCGGCTCCTTCTGGACCTCAGCCGGCGGCTCGTCGTCCTGCGCGAGCGGGACGAGATCCTCAGCGAGGTGGGGAGCGTCCTCGCGAGGACGCTCCACCCAACGGAGATCGGGGTCTTCCTGCTGGACGACGGGGGTGTTCTCGCGCAGGCGTGGTCGTCGTCGCGCGCGTCGGGCGACTGCGCTTCCGACGTTGTCGAGACGGCGCTCGAGGCGTTCGATCGGGGCGCCGACCTTTGGGACGCGCCGCACGAGGCGTCGGAGGATCCGGCCGACTCCGCGCACGGCGGGGCGCCGGCGGATACGTCCCTCGAGCCGGAACTCCTCGTCGCGCTCCGGGGGACGACCGGGCTTCTCGGCTGCGTCGCGCTCGGCGGGAAGCGCTCCGAGGAACCCTACGGCGGCGAGGACAGGGAACTTCTCGTCACGGTCGCGACCCAGATGGGGTTCGCGCTCGAGAACGCGCGGCTGCTCGAGATCGCCAGGCGCGAAGCCGAGCAGTCGAGGGAACTCTCGATCGCTCGCGACGTGCAGCGCGGGCTCTTTCCGGAGGCGCTCCCGGAGGTCGCGGACTGGGAGTTCGCGGCCCTCTGCCGGCCCGCGCGCGAGGTCGGCGGCGACTACTACGATCTCTTCGGGATCGGATCGGAGCGCGTCGCGATCGCGCTCGGCGACGTGGCGGGGAAGGGCGTCGGTCCGTCGCTCCTCATGTCCGGGGTGCACGCGGTCATCCGCAATCGCCTCACCGCCGGCGTCGAGCCGGAGGTCCTCGCCTCCGAGCTGAACGCGTACCTCGTCGCGTCGAGCGCGCCGGGGATGTACCTTACGCTTTTCGTGGGCGTCCTCGACACGTCCGACGGGACGCTCCGGTACGTGGACTGCGGGCACAACCCGCCGGCGCTCGTGACGGGCGAGGGCGAGCCCGCGCGCCTCTCGGAGGGCGGCACGCCCGTCGGCCTCGTGCCGGGCGCCGCGTACGAGGCGGGCGAGGTGCGGATCCCTTTGGGCGGGCGGCTCGTGCTCTGGAGCGACGGGATCACGGAAGCCGAGAGCCCGACCGGGGCGATGTACGACGAGGCGCGGCTCTTCGCCGAGTTCGCGGCCGCCGGGAAGACGAGCGCGACCGGGCTCCTCGATAGCATTCTCGCATCGGTCGAGCGGTTCGCCGCCGGCGCGGACCAGTCCGACGACATCACGCTCGTCGTCGTGCGGCGGTCGCCTGCGTAGACGCCGCCGGACGGGCTGACCCGACACGCCCCCGCCCGGCCCCGGGACCTGACACTCCGGCGGCCGCTTGGCGCGCCGATGCGGCTGTGATAGGCTTCGGGAGGCGACGACGGCCGCGGGGCGTGTCCGGGACCGCGCCCGTCGCGCGGGGAGGATCACGTGGACGAGATCACGAAGGCGACCGATCTTGACGGACTCACGGTGCTCGGCGAGAAGGCCGGGCCCGGCAGGAAGCTCGAGGCGTTTCCCAATCACAACCCGGATCGGGACTACGTCGTCACGCTGACGACGGACGAGTTCACGTGCCTCTGTCCCGTGACGGGCCAGCCGGACTTCGCCCGGATCGTCGTCGAGTACACGCCCGCAGAGAAGATCCTCGAGTCGAAGTCGCTCAAGCTCTACCTCTGGTCATTCCGCGACGAGCGCGCCTTCCACGAGCACATCGTGAACCGGATGCTCGACGACATCGTCGAGGTGCTCGACCCGGTCTGGTGCCGCGTGACCGGCGAATTCGCAGCGCGCGGCGGGGTCGGGATCGCGGTCCGGGCGGAGCACAGGCGGTGACCGCCCGTCCGGCCGAGGCCGCTCCGCGCGACTCCGCCCCGGCGGGGACCGGCGCCCCGGGTGTGCGGACCGACGCCGCCCAGGAGTGGCTCCGCGCGATCGTCGCCCTCTTCGTCACCGTGCTCATCACGTCCAACTTCACGGCGGCGAAGCTCATCACGGTCGGCGGGCTGACGCTTCCGGCGGCCGTCATCCTCTTTCCGATCTCCTACATCATCGGCGACGTCCTCACCGAGGTCTACGGTTACGCCGCCGCGCGAAGGGCGATCTGGCTGGGGTTCGCCTGCAACGCGATCGTCATCGGCGTGACGTGGGCGAGCATCACCCTGCCGCCGGCCGGCGCGTGGACGCTCCCGACGCTCGCCTCGACGGCCGAGTCGCAGCGCGCGTACGCCGCCGTGCTCGGCATGGCGCCGCGGATCGTCGTGGCCTCGCTCCTGGCCTATCTGGCGGGGGAGTTCCTGAACTCCGCCGTCCTCGCGAAGCTCAAGATCGCGACGGCGGGGCGGTACCTCTGGGTTCGGACGATCGGCTCGACGCTCGTCGGGCAGTTCGCCGACTCGCTGATCTTCATCGGGGTCGCGTTCGCCGGGCTCGTGCCCGGGCGCGTCCTCGGACTCATGATCGTCGCGCAGTGGCTCGTGAAGTCGGGGATCGAGGCCGCCGCGACGCCGGTCACCTACCTCGTCGTCGGCCGGCTCAAGCGGGTCGTCGGCGTCGACCGCTTCGATCGCGGCGTGAGCCTGAACCCGCTCCGACTGCGATAGCGCGCCGTCCCGTTCTCCGTCAGCGGTAGAGCGACTTCAGCCGGCCCCAGGTCGCCGCGCTCACGGGCGTGTCGCAGTCGGGGCACCCTTCCCCGTGCGCGCCGATCGTCGCGTCCCACGGGTTGTTGTCGGGGAGGCAGCACGAGTTGGCGCAGTGCGTGAAGTCGCCATGGAGCATCCCGCAGAACCGCGGGTCCTCATCGAAGATGTTGCTGGTATGCGTCCCGCAGAGCGAGTCGCCGCCGGCGTTCTGGTAGATCACGCAGTTCGTTGTCGTGGGTTCGCAGGCGATGTTGTCGCAGTAGAGCGCGTGGCCCGATGTGCCGAACGCGATGATCGTGGCCTCGATCTCCGGGCTCGACTCGTAGAGGAAGATCCCGCCGCCGAGACTCCCCGCGTGGTTCCGTACGAGCGTGCATCTCTCGATCGACGGGTCGCACGTGTTGCACTCGATGGCGCCGCCCGCATAGCCGGCCTCGTTCTCGAAGAAGACGCTGCCGATCGCGCACGCTCCCGTGGCCTCGAAGAACCGGACGCCGCCCGCCTGGCCCTCGGTGTCGTTCCCGATGAAGTTGCTGCCGTAGATGTAGGTCTCGCCGTCTCTGCAGTAGATGCCGCCGCCCCCGTTGGTCCCGGTGTTCTCCGTGAAGGTGCACCCGTAGACCTCGAGCGTGGCGATGAGGTAGCAGTACGCGCCGCCGCCGTAGTCCGCCGTGTTGTCGTAGAAGTCGCAGTCGCGGAGCGTCACGTCGCCGTGCGAGTAGGAGACCACGCCGCCGCCCCAGCTCTCCGCCGTGTTCGACTCGAAGCGTGTTCCGCGGAAAATCATCGTCGAGTTGAAGGTGTAGGCTCCTCCGCCGCTCCCGCCCGTCTCGTTCCCGCGAAACTCGCATCCGTCGAAGACCGTGACACCGCCGGTGTTCGTGTACGCGCCGCCACCGAAGCTTACGGCGTCGTTCCCGCTGAAGATGACGTCGACAAACTTGGCGCCGCTCGCGAGGCAGTAGACTCCGCCGCCTCCGGCGTCGCCGTAGCCGTTCGTCACGGTGAAGCCGTGGACGACCGCGGTCGTGTCCTCGCCCGAGTTGAAGTAGAAGGCGCGGTCGGCGCCCTCGCAGTTGATGACCGTGGCAGCGGGTCCCGCGTCGGCGATGAGGAGGATGCCCTCGCCGCCGAAGTCGAGCGCGCGGTTCTGGGCGCCCGTGTACGTGCCCTCGAGTACGCGCACGGTGTCGCCGCTCGAGGCCGCCGCGAGGCCCTCCTGAATCGTCTCAAAGTCGCCGGTCCCGAGAAGGTCCACGACGAACGTGTCGGCCGCGGCGGGCGCCGCGATCGCGACGGCCGCAAGGACGACGATGATGTACAGGTATCTCGACAGCATGGCAGGCTCTCCTTCTTGGGGTCTGAAAGGAGGTTCGCGCCTGCGCATGGTACGACGGACCGCCCGTCGCCGCAAGACGTCATCGCCGGTGGCGGTGGAGGTCGGGGCTACTTCCCGGCTTCCCTCCGGGCCTCGACGATCTCCTCGGCGAGGGCGTAGGGGACGGACTCGTAGCGCTCGAAGTGCATCGTGAACTCGCCGCGCCCGCTCGTCAGGTTCCGGAGTTCGGAGGAGTAGCCGAACATCCCCGCGAGCGGCACGAGCGCGCGGACGATACTGGACGTGCCGCGGGTCTCCATCTCCATGATCCTGCCGCGCCTTCCGCAGAGGCTCGCCGTCACCGCGCCGGTGTGGTCCTCGGACGCGGTGACCTCGACGCTCATGACGGGCTCGAGGAGTTCGAGCCCGGCGCGCTTGCAGGCCTCGCGGAACCCCGCCCTCGCGCACGAGCGGAACGCCATCTCCGACGAGTCGACCTCGTGCGCCGATCCGTCGTTGAGCGTCACCTTCACGTCGACCATCGGGTAGCCGGCGTATGGACCCTCGGCCATCGCGTCGATCATGCCGCGCTCGACCGCCGGGATGTACTCGCGCGGGATCCTGCCTCCGACGACCTTGTTCTCGAAGTCGAACCCCGATCCGGGCGCGCCCGGCTCGATTTCGAACTTGATGTGCGCAAACTGCCCGTGGCCGCCGGTCTGCTTCACGAGCTTCTCCTCGTGGGCGATCCGGGCGACGACCGTCTCGCGGTAGGCGACCTGCGGTACGCCGACCTCGGCGGCGACGTTGAACTCGCGCTTCAGGCGGTCGACGATGATCTCGAGGTGGAGCTCGCCCATGCCCGAGATGACGACGTCGCCGGTCTCCTGGTTCGTGGCGACGGTGAACGTTGGGTCTTCGTCAGCCAGCCGGCGCAGCGCCTTGGCGAGGTTGTCGCGGTCGGCCCTGCTCTCGGGCTTCACGGCCATGCCGATGACGGGCGCTGGGAACTCGATCGACTCGAGGACGATCGGGTGTTTCTCGCTCGAGAGCGTGTCGCCGGTCCCCGTCTCGCCGAGTCCCACGACGGCGCCGACCTCGCCCGCGTGGAGTTCCTCGATCGCCTGCCGGTCGTTCGCGTGCATCTCGAAGAGCCGGCCGATCCGCTGCCGCTTCTGCCGCGTCGAGTTGAAGACCGTCTCGCCGGACTTCAGGACGCCCGAGTAGACGCGGACGTAGGTGAGCTTCCCCATGTGGCGGTCCGCCTGGATCTTGAAGGCGAGCGCGGCGAGCGGCGCGTCGTCGTCGGGGTGCCTCACGATCTCCGCGTTGCTCTCGACTTGGGTGCCGATCGCGGGCGGCAGGTCGAGCGGGGAGGGGAGGTAGTCGATGATCGCGTCCATGAGGCGGCGGACACCCTTGTTCCGGAAGGCCGCGCCGCAGAGGACCGGGATGATGTCCCCGGCGATCGTCGCCTTCCGGATGGCGGCGACGCACTCGTCGCGGTTCGGCGTCTCGCCGTCTAGGAACTTCGCCATGAGGTGATCGTCCTGCTCGCTCGCGCGCTCGATCATGACCTCCTCGGCCGCGCGCGCCGCGTCGAGCAGCTCCGCCGGGATCGACTCCTCGCGGATCGAGACTCCCTTCGGGGTCTCGTCGAAGTAGACCGCCTTCATCGAGACGAGATCGACGAGGCCCTTGAAGCCGTCCTCCGCGCCGATCGGGAGGACGACCGGCACCGCGTTCGCGCCGAGCCGCTCGCGGATGTCCGCGACGACGCCCTCGAAGTCGGCGCCGATCCGGTCCATCTTGTTTACGAACGCGATCCGCGGAACGCCGTACTTCTCGGCCTGCCGCCAGACGGTCTCGGACTGCGGCTGGACCCCGCCGACCGCGCAGAAGAGCGCCACCGTGCCGTCCAGGACGCGGAGCGCCCGCTCGACCTCCGCCGTGAAGTCGACGTGGCCCGGCGTGTCGATGATGTTGATCCGGTGGTCCTTCCAGTGGACGGTCGTCGCCGCCGAGGTGATCGTGATGCCGCGCTCCTGCTCCTGCGCCATCCAGTCCATGGCGGCCTCGCCGTCGTGGACCTCGCCCATGCGATGGGTCCGGCCGGCGAAGTGCAGGATGCGCTCGGTGACGGTCGTCTTGCCGGCGTCGATGTGGGCCATGAGGCCGACGTTCCGGACGCGGCTCTTGTCGACGGTTCGGGGCATGGT
>Ga0272441_10006001_pt1 | contig 20672 bp, 12 predicted proteins | sample SSMProp6N_FD_193582 | JGI IMG/M metagenome (GOLD analysis project Ga0272441, IMG submission 193582) | Marine sediment archaeal communities from Little Sippewissett salt marsh, Falmouth, MA, United States - SSM-Prop-6N | ecosystem: Environmental > Aquatic > Marine > Wetlands > Sediment ...
CGGGTGGTTCGAGAAGAACCCTACATCATCAGGACTTCCGGGTTGTTGAGCGTGTCGATGGCGGTCTGGATGTAGGGCCTGCACAGGTCGAGGTGGCCGGTCGTCGCGACGACCATCGCCTTGTAGGTGCCCGGTGACGTCGTGCGAAGACGGTTCGCCGCATCCACGACGGCCATGCACAGCTTCGTCCGGATCCGGGGCTCTTTCACGCCGTACCGGACAAACCCGGTCACGTCCGCGCCGTCCCTCGCCAGCGCGTACATCATCTCGTAGGTGTCTTCGCTGAGCACCTTGATGGACTGGACGAACCGGGCGGCCGCGTTGCGGACCAGCTTGGACTCGTCCGTCAGCATGGGCCGAACGAGTCGGATCACATTGGCCAGCTCCTTCGGCACGTCGGTGCGGTACTCCTCGCCGTCGGAGCGGTACATGCAGGTCAGTGTCGCCAGCGCCCCGGCCCGAATGCCGGGGTGCTTGTCTTTGAGGAGGCGCGTAAGCAGCGGCAGCACCGTCTCGCCTCGTTCGGCAAGGGCCCGGGCCGCACCGTCCGCCACGCCCCCGCTGAAATGCCCCAGGAAACCGGCGACCCGTTCCGGGGGCATCCCGTCAAACCCGCGCTGGTTGGTCCGGCCGATGTAGTCGGGGCTGTGGGCGAAACCGTCGCCGACGCCGCCCTTGGCCAGGCCGAGGTCCTTCATCAGTGCCTTGGCGTCCACCAGCGGCTCGGGCGGAGAGGGTCTGGGGTCCTTGAGCTTCCCGTCGCCCAGGAGTTTCCGCAGGCGGGCGGCCTCCTTGCGCTCCTCGCCCAGCATGCGCGCAAGCAGGTCCAACTGGACCCGTGCCGTGGCGTGCCTCCCGTCGTCGATGGTCCTGGCGATGATCTCCAGCGTCGCGGCGGCGTGTTTCTCCATGCGGTTGTACGCGGCCTGGAGCTTCCGGGCGTACGCCAGGGGGGCCTCGGGCGTGGACCCGGCGCCGGCGGCCTTCTCGAGGAACCCGCCCAGGAACGCCCTGAGCTGGGCCCATTGCTTTGCCTTGTAGTACAGGGCGGCCTTCTCGAGGCCCCTGGGCGGGCGCTGTGCGAAGACGCTCCGGTCGGCCCCGAGGACCTGGAGTCGGCGCTCGGGCAGGTAGAGGAACAGGCCCATGGCGGCGGTCATGTTCGGGTACGTCCAGCGGCTGCCCCGCATGAAGGTGAGCCCGCCGTCGCGTCCCCGGCCCATCTCGTAGGCCCAGCGCATCTGGTTCATGAAGGCGTGGAACTCCGCACGCGGCGCGAGGGCGGCGCCGAGCGGTCCCCACGCCGTGCTGAAGATGGCCTCGGCGTGGCCGCGCTCGCGACCCATCCACATGTAGCACACGGTCCGCGCCCAGCGCCGGGCCATCTCGTCCTCCCCCAGCAGGTGGAACCCGAGGGCGGCCATGCTGTTCATGCCGTTGTCCATCCGTCCGCCCCGGCCCGACGGCGAGCCCAGCCCATAGGGGAAATTGGACCCGCAGAACTCCCCGAAGAAGCGGATCGATCGCGGCAGCGTGTGGCCGTACGGCTCGACGCCGCACTGCCGGGCGAGGCACAAGCCCACGAAGGCCCCCAGCCCGGCGCAGTTGATCTCTCCGTAGCCCCCGCCGGCCGTGCCCGGTGCGAGCACGTTCGGCCCCTTCCCCGCGCCGTGCGACCAACTGCCGCTGCGGTACTGGGACCAGGCGACTCCCTCGGCCTCGTGCCGGATCGCCGGCAGGACCGAGGAATCCCCCGTAAGCAGGTAGTACTCGCACAGACAGATGAGGGTGTACGCCCCTCGCCACGCGCTGCCGCCGGTGTTCTCCTCGTACTCGTCCTGGAGGCCTTCGCACAACTGCCGCCGCGCCAGTTCCAGCGCGGCGTCCTCGCCGGACGCCATCAGGAACAGCGGCGTCCAGAAGTCGTACCGGTGCCACGGGTAGCTCCGCATCACGAAGTCCAGCGCCGCCTTCCGCACCTGCCGGGTCTTCTCGCAGTCGAACGGCCAGGTGTCGCTGTAGGACAGCGTGCTGCCCAGGTCGATCGCCACGTTCCTGGGCTTGCGCCCGCGGACGACGTGCAGCGTGAGGACGCCGCCCAACGCCGGGGACTGGCTCTCGACCAGGGCGTGTCCCATCTCGGGCCGGGGGTCTTCGGGATCGACGAACAGTCGCCCGTTCGCGCCGAGGATCGCGTCGTCGACTTCGAGCGCGCCGGCGGCCGGCGTGTCGGGCAGGACGTGCACGACGATCAGCTCCTTATGCCCGAGGGCCTCGGTCACGTAGGCCCCGGTGATGCCCAGGGGCAGGACGCGGGTTCCCATGCGGCCCTTGGCCTTTCGCAGCTTCACCGGATCGAGCGCGGCGGCCCGTGCGATCGTCGCGGCGTCGAACCGCAGCTTGCGAGGCGCGTCGGCGATCGGCTTGGGGATGGGGCGGCACCGCAACTGGTGGGAGGCCATCTCCGCCGGGCCGGGCAGCTCGCCCAACACGCTCGATCGGCGCGAGAAGAGGTCCGCCTTCACGCCGCGCACCTCGCGAAGCGCCTGCTCCAGGTCATCTCCCGGCGCCGCGGCGGCGAGGCCGGAGAAGCACAGGAACAAAACGGCGGCACGAGCCCTGTATTCGTTCAAAGGCAGCCATTCCATGAGGGTCATTTCCTTGGTCTCTGAGATTGCTCGATGAGATCCTCGAGGCCGGCAATCGCATCCGCGTACCGCCGCGACCGGTCCGTCCATCCGGCAGGCCGGCTGCGGCGGAGGCGGCCGATCTCGGACGTCAATTCCCGCACCTTGCCGCGGAAGGCCGGTACGTTCTCCGTCCTGGTGATCCATCGTTCCACGCCGTAGAGCATGTAGTTGCGGTAGCCCAAGGCGTAGAGGTGCAGCACGGCGGGCAGGACGCGGGGGTCGTTGAGGCTGGGCAGGCCCTCGGCGGTCTTCACCCGGCGGAGCATGTCACCCAGGCTGCTGACCGCGCCCCCGCCTTGCCCCGGCCCGAGCTGGGAGAGAAATCGGCTGACCACGGTCATGTCGATCGGGCCCTTCAGGCGGTAGTGGTTGAGCAGGTTGCCCGCGAGGGCCGCCGACGTCCGATCGCCGAACGGCCGGTCCTTCAGGATGGCGTACGCGATGCCGGTGTTGTGGGCGTGGCTGTTGAAGCGGTACTTGCTCAGGCGGGCCGCGGCGGTCCGTACGAGGGCGTCGTCATCCACGGCGAGCTTCTGAACGACCCGGAAGACGCCCTCGCTTTCCGCTCCGATCAGCGACAGCGCCTCGGCCGCGGCGCGGCGGAGGAGCGGGTCGGGACCCTCGGCGGCGCGGGCGATCCGGTCGATCGCCCTGGAGACGGCGGGGGTGATCGTCTGCGGCTCGGCGTTGTAGTAGTTGCGCGGAACGGGCCCCATCCAGTACAGGTACCCCAATGCGCGGACCGCGCCGCAGCGCCGGTCGGGATCGCTGCTTTCGGCGAGGCGCTCGATGAGCGGCAGGGCCGTCGCCTCTCCCTTGGCGGCCAGGGCGCTGGCGGCGGCGTGAGCGTGGAGCTCGGCGGGGTACCCGAGCATCGCGACCAATGCCTCGGGACGGTCTGTCTTTCGCCGTTCCACTTCGGCCTCGAGCTCGCCGATCGGCCAGTCGTCGGTGCGGAACGGGCAGGCGGGCAGGCCCGCGCGGCTGTAGAGGTTCATGCCGCGCGGATCGAACCGGCAGGCATACCGCACCGCAACGGGCCGGGGGACCTTGTTGCTTCGCACGACGACCGTGTTACCCTCGATCCGGGCTTGGGCCCGGTGGAAGATGCGATCCTCCCCGGCCAGGGCAAAGAAGCGGAGGGGGGCGTTGGTCCGCTCGACGGGCGGTCGGCCGACCGCCGGGATGCCGGCCACCATCAACCCGCCCTCGGCGTGGTCGAACTCCAAAACCACGCGGCCGCCCTGCACGCGACGGCGCCGATAGATCGGTCCGGACGATGCCCCGCCCTTCCCGTAGGCCTCGGCCAGCGCCCAGCGTGCGAATCGCTCGGCCACCAGGCCGGGGTGGTTCTCGACGTCCAGCGTGACAACCATGCCGGTGCGGGCGTGGGGCAGGACGGCTCGCTGGCGGTCGCGGTGACCGGCCCAGGCGTTGAAGCGCAGTTCCTCGCCGAGCGTATGCTTGTGGTAGATGCTCGGGACGCCCCGCTGGCTGAAGGCGAAGGCGAGATCGGCTCGGCGGAAGACGGCCCGCAGGCCCGCAATCAGCGCCCGCATCTTGTCGGCGTAGCGCGGGTCGGTGGTGTAGCGCGGGTCGCCCGTGTGCCCCTCCGCGTGGAGATGCAGCGCCCCCCGAACCGCGAACGGGACGAGCGGGTGCAGTTGGCGATTGTACACGACGGTCGGTTGGGCGGGATCGTCCGGCAGGGGGCCGGGCACCCGCGGCGGCTGGGTCGGTTCGACGGCTCCCCCTCCCGCGAGCTTTCGGTCCAGCGCCTGCCTCCAACGCTTCATGTCCCGCAGCCACTGCATGAATGCCTTGCGGCCGCGCGGGGTGGCTGGGCTCCACGTCTCGACGCGCGCGGCGATCTCGCGCAGGGAGGGGACGGCGGCGAAGCCTTCCCGCGGCGTGGTCGCTTCCAGGTCTCCCACGCGCACCCGGATCATGCCCACGGGCACGCCCAGCACCTCGTTGAGCCGATTGGCGAACGGGATCGACACCACGTCAAACGCCTGGCGGCGATCGGGGCCCCACGGCGAACTGCGCCCGTAGCTCTCCTGGGGGGCGGGGCTGTGGTTGGACCGCCCGCCGTCCAACGCGAGGACTCGGGTGTTGACGCTCGGTACGGGGCCCTCGGTCGTATACTGCTTTCCGACCGGCCCCGCGCACAGCACGAGCCACACCTCCCCGACGAGGACGTTCTCGAACGTCACCGTACCGCTCGCTCCTTTGACGGTAAGCGCTCGCGGCCGATCGCTTGCGGGCATCCGGCCCATCGTGACGGACCATCGGCCGGCGCGGTCCGCAACGGCGGACCGGCTCTGGCCGGCGAAGGTGACGGTGATCTTCTCCCCCGGCTCGGCCTTGCCCCAGACCGGGACCGGTACGTCTCGCTGGAGGACCATCTTGCTGCCAAAGACACTCGCGACCTCCACGCCGGCAGCGGGCGGAGCCAACACCAGGCACGCTGCGGCCAGGGCGGCCAGGGGGATGTTCGATCTGTCCATGCGAATCCTCGTGCCGTGAGGGGGCGGCGCCTCGCGACGGGGGTGCGGGGCGCGGCTACTGCTCCAGCGTGGTAAACGCGGCCGCGGGCAAGCCGGCGGCGCCATACAGGAACGGTGGGTCGGGGATGTTCTTGTAGCAGTACCGCACGTGCAGCGGTTCGGCGACGCGATCGGACCGGGCCACCAACCGCTTGCCGTCGAGGCGGGTCCTTGCGGCGTGCCAGCGTTTGTCCTTGCCGGCCAGCTCCACGTTGGGCAGCTCGCCCGCGTCGCGCAACGTGGGCTCGTTGAGCAGGTCCTTCTGGCCCACGCGCAGGCCGCCCTCGGCGTAGTCAAACTCGACGATCACCTTGTCTCCCTCCGCCCGATGCCGCCTGTACAGCGGGCCGGACGGGACGACGTCCTTCCTGCCGTAGTCCCGGTTCAGCGCCCACAGCGCCAGGCGGACGCCGGAGTCGACCTTGTTCGCCGGGTGCACGTTCACGTCCAGGTCAAGCAGGACGGCCATGCCCGAGTTGGGCACGAGCTTCAGCGCCCGAAGCTGCTGCTGGCGGACCAGCGGGCTGCAGTAGTCGCCGCTCCGCTGGATCTGCATCCAGTAGAACGGGATGTTCTCGCCCGCGCCGTCGAGGTCGAACGCATCGCGCCAGCTCGCGGCCAGGGCCTTGAGCATGACCGCCCAACGTGCGTTGCGCTGGTCGGACTCGCCCTGGTACCAGAGCACGCCCTTGACGGCGAAGGGCACGATCGGGTGGATCTTGCCGTTGTAGAAGCCGCAGACGTCGCGCTCGCCGGGCTCGGGCATTCGCGGCTGGGGGAAGGGGAAGGGCGTGCCCTGGTTCAGCGAGGTCTCCGCCTTGTCGAGCCACGTGCCGATCTCGGCCAGGCGCTGCTTCCACACGGCCCGCCCGTGGGGGGTATCGGGGAACCAGCCGTCGACCTTGTCGGCGAGGTCCGCAAGCGAGGGCTCGCGGCGCCAGGCCCTCGGCGGGACCCACTCCTGGATGATGCTGCCGGCCCACGCCTGCCAGAGCAGGCCGATCGGCACGCGAACGTCCTGTTGCACCCGGCGGGCGAAGAAGAAGCCCACCGCGCAGCACTTGCGGGTGGACTCCTCGTTGCCGCAGACCCGCCAGCGGGGGCCTTCCGGGCGGTCTTCGCGGGCTGCGAACCGCTCCACGGGGTACCTCTCGGACTTCCCCGCGCCCCAGTAGCGGATCTGCGAATGCTCCCACCGCATGCCCTTGGGGAGGATGCTGCGGTTGACGTCCCGCCCCATGTTGGACTGGCCCGAGCACAGCCAGACGTCCCCCACGAGGACGTCCTCAAACGTGACGGGCTGGCCCGCCCCCGCGACGGAAACGGTCATCGTCCGCGGCTTCGTGCTGAGCTTCAGCGGGGCCAGCACGGCTTGCCATCGGCCGCGCTCGTCGGCGACGGCGCTGCTTTGCCGGCCGGCAAACCGTACCGTCACCTCCTGCCCGGGACGGGCCCAGCCCCAGACAGGTACGGGCTTGTCGCGCTGGAGGACCATGTGGTCCGTGAAGACGTCGGCGCAGGTCAGTTCGGCCCGGGCCGATGGCACCAGGAGCAGACCAACGCACCAAAGCACCACTGCACGTTGACCGCCGCGACAGTCCATATTGCTCTCCTTGCGGCGCTTCTGCCTCCCTGGACGCCGGCCTGTGCGTCGCCGAACCTGCCCCCGAGATTCTATAGTGCCCGGAGGCTCGGGCAAGGGCCGGTCCGTGCCCGGGACGGTTCCTATCGCGCCTCGGCTCGGTATCATGGAACGGGGCCGACACGGTGGACGAGTTCGCAGAAGCGTTGGTGTCCTACGACGGAGCCTGACGATGACGAACGAAACGAATGACGCCGCCCGCGACGGGCAAGCCGATGCGCCGCCGCAGACCCTCGAGGACGTCCGCAGGCGCGCACGCCAGAGGATGAAAGGCATCTGCGGCGTGTATCCCGCGTGCGACGGAGAGCCGAACCGGATCTGCCAACGCGAGGCGTACGGCGGGGCAATCGGCCTCGGCGGGGCCGGGTCGGGCAGCAGCTTCCGGGCGAACGTCCGGGCCCTGGCGAACACGCGCCTCGTTACCCGGGTCGTCGGCGAGCACTTCGAGCCCGACACGCGGTTCGACTTTTTCGGCCACGAGCTGTCGATGCCCGTGCTGGCATCCTCGACGGCGGGCCCGGCCCGATACAACGAGTGCATGGCGGAGATCGACTTCTGCCGGGCGATCGCCGACGGCTGCCTGGACGCCGGCACGATGGCCTTCCGCGGCGACACGTACTTCTACACGCCGGAGGACCATCCGTCTCTCGACGCGATCGAGGCGGCGGGGGGTCGGGGCGTGCCGATCTTCAAGCCGCGGGCGCAGGACGTGCTGCTGCCGCTGATCGAACGGGCCGAGCGGCTGGGCTGCCCCGCCGTCGGGGTGGACCTCGACGGCTGCGGCACGACCTACATGCTCGCCGCGGGCCAGCCCGTTTTCCGCAAGAGCCGCAAGGACATCGAGCAACTGGTCCAATCTACGTCCCTGCCGTTCGTCTGCAAGGGGATCATGTGCGTCGAGGACGCCGAGGCCTGCGTCGAGGCGGGGGCCCGCGTGGTGGCGGTCTCCAACCACGGCGGGCGCGTGCTGGACGGCACGCCCGGCGTGGCGGAGGTCCTGCCGGGCATCGCCGAGCGCATCCGCGGCCGCGCGATGGTCACCGCCGACGGCGGCATCCGCACCGGCTACGACGTGCTGAAGATGCTCGCCCTCGGGGCCGAGGCCGTGCTCATCGGCCGGGACATTGTCCGGGCCGCGATCGGCGGCGGCCGAGACGGCGTCCGAATGCAGATGGAGCTGTTCGGCAAGGTCCTGAAGCGTGCGATGCTTCTGACCGGCTGCCGCGACCTGGCGTCGATCGCCCCGCAGGTTCTGCACGGGTAGCGGGAGCGGGCGGGCAGCCTACGGCCGGGCCGTGGCGGGGTTCTCGCCCAGGCACAGCACCGAGCCGTCGGCCAGGGCGACAACCAGCCGCCCGCCGGCGGCCGCCAGGCCGTCCCACGCCGGCGCCGCCGGGAGCTTGCGTTCCGCCAGCTTCTTGCCGTCCGCCGCGGACGCCGCCCATAGCACGCCGCCGAGCTTGCCCGCGTAGGCCGCCTCGTACTTCTCCGCGGGATGATCGGGCGGGAAATGCGCGGGCGCCCCCGCGACGAACAGCACGTCCCCGGCGAGGGCCATCGCCTTGCCCGTCAGCGGGAGGTCGCAGCTCCACTTGCTGGCCGCCGCCGCGTCGGCCCGGCCCCCGCCCTTTGCGCGCCGTTCGCCGCGCCGTCCCTTCGTGTCGCTGCCGGCCGCCCGCCCGCCCGCGCTCACCGCGCCCGCAAGCAGCTTATATCCCTTCAGGCGGGGGTCGAAGTACGAGTGGCGGTGGACGGGGAAGCCCTGGACCTCGTAGTAGCTCCCCCCGGCTGTCACGAGAATGTCGCCCGACGGGCCGCGGACTCTCGTCTTGCCGGAGAACCCCGCCGCGATCGTCCAATACGTGCGGTGCTGCGGCGTGCTGTCCGCGAAGCCTGCCGACGGGATCAGGTGGCGGCCCGCCTGCGCCGCGTCGGCCAGGTCCGGCTGGAACGCCTTGTGCCTCATGTACAGCCGCGTGCCGTCGGTGACCAGCACGTCCGCCCTGCAGCCCTGGTGGGCCACGGCCGGGAAGCCCGTGTCCTGGGCGAACGGCCCGTAGACCTGCCGCCGGTGCATGACCTTTCCGGTTTTCGGATCGAGGCCGTACAGGAAGATGCCGCCGTCCAGGAACGAGCTGCGTCCGGCGGCGAAATACGCCAGCCCCTTCAGGACCAGCACGCTGCCGGTCACGGGCCAGGCCGACTCGACCTGTCCGTACGCACCGATCAACCGGTCGGGCAGGTCCTTGAACCGCCACACGAGCGCGCCGTCGGAGGCCCGCAGGCAGTGGGCCCAGCCGTCGCGCGAGCCGAACAGCACGAGCCCCTCGTGGACCGTGGGGGGAGAATCGATCCGTCCGCCGGCAACGTAGGTCCAGAGCGCCCGCCCGTCGGAGGCGCGGAGCGCGTGAAGGGTGTGGGCGTGGATGTCCGCGACGAACACCGTGCCGCCCGCGATCACCGGCGCGCTGGGGACGGTCGTAAGCCGGGCCTTCCAGAGCACGGCCCCCCGGGCGGGCGCCTTCGCGGGCGTCGCCCCGCCCCGCGTTCCGTCGTGCCGGTAGGTGGGCCAGTCGCTCGATTGCGAATTGCGGATTGCGGATTGCGGATTCGGCTTGCCGTACGCCGGGCCCTTGATGAGGCGGGGGGCCCTCTCGACGGGAATCGCCTGCCCCGAGGACTTCAGGCCCTTCTCGGCGCAGAGGGCGTTGAAGCCCGGGACCATCGCCCCGATGCTGCACTGGCAGGAGTAGGGCGGGGCGTAGAGCAGGCCGTTGCACGGCAGGACGCCCATCCCGCACGTGCCGCGGGTCCAGTGGTGGGGGAACTCCCGGCCGGACGCAAGGTCCAGGAAGTCCGCCCCGCCCGTCTTGCTGTTGATGTACCACCGGTCCGTGATGAAGTTGCGGTAGCAGCGGTCGTGGCCCATCGGGCCGTTCATCCGCTGGCGGATCGTCTTGACCGGCTTGCCCGTGCGCGGGTCGTGGCTCGTGGGCTGCTTGCTCCCGCCCGTCCAGACGAGACCGGCGGCGAGGAACAGGTCCGCGGCCTTCTCATAATTGTTCGCGATGGGGGCCGTCCACTTCGCCGAGCCGTCCTCGATCCCGTAGGCGTGCAGCGACTTGCCCTCCTTCGCGTAGACCGTGGTGTCCGAGAGGACGACGGGGTTCGCCTCCGTGCCGTCGCCGCTCTCGATTTGCTTGCGGACGGACCACTGCTCGGCGCCCGTCTTCGGGTCGAGGCAGAAGAGCCCCCCGGCCGTCTGGTAGACGACATGCCGCCCGCGAACGGCCAGCGTGCAGCCGGTGTAGCCGTGGATGTCCGCCTGCCGCCAAAGCCGCCTGCCCGTCTTCGCGTCGAGGGCCACGATCGAGCAGACCGGGTCGGCCCGGTCCGGCGACTCGGGCGCGTAGGCCCCGCGGAAGCCGGTCCCGCCGAACGGGGCCTTGGGGTCGGACCCGCCCAGGTTCGTGCCCTTCGACGGGATCGTCTTGACGATGTTGTACCGCGCGGCGTTCATGCGGTCGCCGACGACGGCGTAGAGCACGCCCCCGTCATACGCGAGCTCCTGCGTGCGCGCCGTGCCCTCGTACGTTCGCAGGACCTCACCCGTGGCCGCGTCGAGCGCCGTCACCGGTGCGGTCAGGCCCGGCGTGCAGTAGACGGTGTCCCCAATGGCCGCCAGCCGCCGTTGCGACTGGACCGCGATGTCCTTGATGTAGCGCGTGACGGGCTCCCAGTCGGCAAAGGCCAGCCGCCACAGCACCATGCCGTTGAACGCGCCCCGCGCAACCAACTGAAACCGGCCCGGCAGGAAGGGGTTCTCGGGCGTGGCCGTGTCCTCGATCGTGAACAGCCGCCCCCGGGACGAGACCATGCTCGTGACCGTCGGGATGGCCATGTGGGAGCGGCTCCAGACGGGGTCCGTCACCCATTGGAGATGCCGCGGCGGTCCGACGGCCTCGTCCTGGGCGACGGCGTTGTTGTCCGCGCCGTGGAGATACTGCGGCCACTCGTCGATGGATGCGGGCCAGGGCTTGACCAGCATCTGGCCGCCGAGGATCGCCACGCCGAGCGGCGCCAGCGCCCGGAGGACCTCGGACTCCGGCACGCGGCAGGACGCGGGCGCGACGATCAGGTTTGCCAGGTTGTCCACGTAGGGCAGCTTCCTGCCGTCATACCCGGCCGCGGAGACCTTGCCGTACACGCCCCGCGCCCGAAGCTGCTCTCGGGCCTTGGCGACGTTCGCGGCATCCGCGTCCAGGCCGTGCACCACGTACTTCCCGCCCGACCCCAGGGCCGCCAGGAGCTCCGCGTCCGCGCAGCCGAGATGGACGATCAGTCCGCCCTTCACGTTGCTCTGTTTGAGCAGGTCTTCCGCCGGCCCGGCCCATGCGGCCGGAGCGAGGGCCAGCAGGACCGGCCCCGCGAGCAGGGCGCCGATACGTACCCGGTGCTTGTTCTGCATCATGGTGTGGTTCCGTTTCGTTCGCGACGAGCCCGTCTTCACTTGCCGAGACACACGACCCCGCCGTCTTCCAGGGCGGCGAACAGTCTGCCGCCCGCCGTCGCCAAGCCGTCCCATACGGGGGCGGCGCTCAGCGTGATCTCTTCCACCGTCCGTCCGTCTTCGCAGGAGAGCACCCGCAGCAGCCCGCCCGTGGCGGACGGGCCCGCCGGCTTGCCGCCGATCAGGAGCATCGCGCCCGCGCGGATCACCGCCCGCGGGCGGAAGTCCAAGTCCACCGTCCAGGCCGTGCCCGTCGGCTTCGTCCGGGCGGAGCGTCTCGCGAAGTCCCCCAGGGAGCTTTCCGGGTCGTCCGGGTCTGGCCGGGGCGTGGCGAAGGCGGCATAGGCGCTGTAGTGGCCCCGTTTGGCGATTCGGCGGACGCCCCAGACCGTCCTCGCGTCGAAGGCGAGCATCAGCCCGAAGGGCACGGCGAGGGGCTGACGCCGCATGGCCAGCCACGGGTACGCGACCGGCAGGCGGGAGAAGTCCCCCGTGCCGAGCAGCCAGTACAAGCGGTGGTGCTCCGAGCCGTCCAGGAAACTCGAGGTGGAGAACAGATGGGGCCGGCCGCCCTGCTTGGGCTCGAGGCTGCCGTCGAACCGCGCCTGCCGCATGAAGATCGATCCGCCGTCGGCCGTCAGAACGTCGGTGATCGCCCCGCGCATCGAGAACGCGTCGCTGCGGTCCGGCGCGAGGAAGGTCTTGTAGTCCGTGTAGTTCTGGGAGATCTTCTCGCTCATGCGGGCCTGCTCGGCCTGCGGGGGCGGCGCGGACGCGCCGGCATGCTCGCTGACGATCCGCCGCCTGCACCGGACCGCGCCCGTCTGCGGGTCGAGCCCCCACAGCGCGATCCCGCCGTCCAGGTGGGAGGAGCGTCCCGCGGCCGCGTAGGCGATGCCCTCGTGGACCAGGACGCTGCCGTGGACGGGCCAGAGCGACTCGACCTGCTCCCAGGCGACGGCGTGGCATCGGCCCGGCGCGGCGAGGAACCGCCAGGCCAGGCGCCCGTCCGCGGCGCGGAGGCAATACACGCAGCCGTCCCGCGCGCCGAACAGGACCCGCCCGCGGTGCAGCGTCGGCGGCGAGTCGATCCGCCCGCCGGCGGTGAATTGCCACGTGCCCTTGCCACTGCCCGCGTCGAGCGCGTGGAGGGTGTGGCCGTCCACCTGGGCGACATACGCCTTGCCGCCCGCCGCGGTCACGCCGGTGAGCTTGCCGCCCACGTCGGCCTTCCAGAGGCGCCGCAGGCCCCGCGGGACGTGGTACCCCGTCGATCCCGACCGGGCCGCGTCGCCCCGATACGTTCGCCAGGCGGCACGCGTTGCCTTCTGGGATGGTGCATCTGCAATCCGAGATGTGGAATCTGCAATACGTCCGTACGCCGGGCCCTTCTCCAGGCGTTCCCCGTCCGCTACGTCGGGAGCAATTGGCCGGGCCCTGCCTGCCGCCAGCGCCCAGAAGCCGTAGAGCCTGGCCTCCATGTAGCACCCGCACGAGTGCGGCGGGGCGTACAGCAGGCCGTTGCAGGGCGTGACGCCCACGCGGCAGGTCGCGCGGACCCAGTTGTTGCGCGAGTGGCCCTCGCCGTGCAGGTCGATCATCTCGACCCCGCGCTTGGCGGTGATGATGTACCGGCACGTCGCCTTGCCCGGGTAGCAGCGGTAGTGATGGCCCGTCGTCCACAGCCGCTCGATCACGGGGCGGGTCGCGCGGACCGCGCCGGTGCGCAGGTCTCTCGGGCGGTCGAAGGCCGGGCCCAGCCAGACCGTCCCGTCGGCGACGTACATCTCCCCGGGCATGCTCTCCAGGCCGGGCATGTAGGGCGAGCGCCAGAGCACCCGGCCGTCGTGGGCCGACAGCGCCGCCAGCTTGCCGTCGTAGGCGCGGACGCGGGGGTGCGAGCCGAGGAACTCGAACTTGTCGCGGTCCAGGTCCTTCGGGTCCTCGCCTCCGTAGGAGCACAGCACGACGCCGTCGGCCACCAGCAGCCGCTCGCGGGGCCAGCGAAGCTTGACCTTCTTTCGCGGACCGGGCAGGGCCGTACGCCACAACCGCTTGCCCGTCTCCGCCGACAGGCCACACGCGCTCTGGTCCGTCCTTACGAAGACCTTCCCGCCCGAGGCGGCCAGCGTGAGCGGGACGACCTGCCCGTCGGCGCCCGGCTCCCACCGCCAGAGCCGCTTGCCCGTGTCGGCGGCGACGGCAAGAACCGCGCCGTCCGCGCTCACCGTCAGCAGCGTCCGGCCGTCCTTGATGACCTCGCGGAAGCCCTCGGTGCCCGGGTAGCTCCGGATCACCTCGCCGGTCGCGCCGTCCAGGGCGCTGAGCGGCGCGTCGGCCCCGAGCGATACATACACCCGCCCGCCGTCCGCGACGATGCCGCGCCACAACTGTTCCAGCCGGCGCTCGAAGGTCTCCGCGGCGAGACGTTTCTTCCACAACAGCACGCCGCTGAAGCCGTCCCGGGCGGCCAGGAACCACGTGCTGGCAACCAGGCGGTTGGAGGACGGCGTCTCGTCGGCGAGGTAGTACAGCCTTCCGGCCGCCGAGACCACGGCCCGAATCGCCGGGTACGTGCCCTTGTCGGCATGGTGGTGCCTCGTCCATCTCGGCCCGGCCAGCCATTGCATGTGCCGTGGCGGCCCCACGACCGTGTCCAGGGCCATGGCGTTGTTGGTCGGGCCGTGGAGGAAGTGCGTCCACTCGTCGATGCCCGCGGGCCGGGGCTTGACCGTCCGCTCGCCGCCGATCATCGCCACGCCGTCCGGCGCGAGGACGCGCATCACCTCGGCCGGGGGAACGCCGCCGAGCCCGTCGGCGACCAGCAGGTTCACCAGGTTGTCGACGTAGGGCAGGCGGTTGCCGTCCAGCAGGGCGACGGACACTGGTCCGTACAGACCCGCTTTATGAAGGCGCGTTCGGGCGCGGGCGACGTCCGCCGCGCTGAGGCCCAGGCCGTGGACGACGTACCGCCCGCCTCCACGCAGGCTCGCGGTGACCTCGCCCGACCCGCACCCGAGGTGGACGACCAGGCCGCCCCGCACGCCCGACGCCTTGAGGATCTCCGCCCCAGTCGGGCCGGCCGGCGCGGCCGGGGCCGCCGACAGCACAACGCACACGCCCAGCAACACGGCTTTTCTCATCGCTTCTCTCCGCGACGCGTCGCTACGGATTGATGCTCGCAGGACCACTCTATCGCGGGCCACTGTGTTCAACAAACGATCCCGGCCGGCCGACCACGCCTCGCCCGCAAGTTACTCTCCGGCCGCTTCGGGCACGTCGGTTTCGCGGAGAATGTCCACGCCGGCGGCCCGCATCTCGGCGACGGCCCGGTCCACGTCGCCCGGCCGGAGGTCCACGCCGCGGCAGCCGTCGAGGACCACGTGCGTTCGCAGACCCAGCTTCGCGGCGTCCAACGCCGTGTACTTCACGCAGACGTCGGTCGCCAGCCCGCAAAGGAACGCCTCCTGGACGCCTCGGGCCCGCAGAAGCTCGGCCAGGCCCGTCGCCTTGCGGTGGCCGTTGTCGAAGAACCCGCTGTAGCTGTCGATGTCGGGGTCCGTGCCCTTGCGGACGGTCTCCTCGATGCGCTCGACGGCCAGCCCCGGCGCGAGCTCGGCCCCGGGCGTGCCCTGAACGCAGTGATCGGGCCAGAGAATCTGTTCCAGGCCCTTCCACTGGATCGCCTCCCCCACGCTTCGCCCCTCGTGCTGCGACGCGAACGACTTGTGGTCCGGCGGGTGCCAGTCCTGCGTTGCGACCGTGAGCGGGAGCTTCCGCATCAGGCGGTTGACGACGGGCACGACGGCGTCGCCGTCCGCCACGGGCAGCGCGCCGCCGGGCAGGAAGTCGTTCTGAATGTCCACCAGGATCAGCGCCTTCATCCTCCAGGCTCCTCTTTGCCCTCGTCGCGGGCCGGTCCGTTTCCGCCTCGCGCCTCGACGATCAGGCGCGTCCGCATCTCGTGCAGGCTCCGCTCCAGGCCAGCGGGGTACTCGTGCGGGTTGAGAAAGCGGCGAATGCCGGGGTGCAGCGCGTCGAGCTGCCTCGCCGTGCGCTCGCGGGTGTCGGGCAGGGGGGGCGGATCGTAGACCCGCCGGCCCCCGCGGAGGACCTCCACCAGCAGGTCCTCGTGCGCCGCGCCGGCGGGGACCGCCTTGTGCCGCGTCGGGTCGACGGGGTCGATCACCACCCGTCCCTCGCCGGGGCCGAGCCCCACGTCGTAGATCATGTCGGCCACGAAACCCTCCGCGCCGCGGTACCGCCGCACCTGGAGCACGCCGGGCGTGTTGACCTTGATCGTCTGCTCGGAGAGCTTGATCCGCGGGCGCCATGCGTCCTGGCCGGGGTCGCGGACGGCGGAGAGCTTGTAGACCCCGCCCAGGGCCGGCTGGTCGTAGCTCGTCGCCAGCCGCGTTCCGACGCCCCAGACCGCGATCCGGGCGCCCTGGTCCTTGAGCGACGCGATCAGGTGCTCGTCGAGGTCGCTGCTGGCGACGATGCGGGCGTCGGGGAAGCCGGCCTCGTCGAGCAGCTTGCGGGCCTCGATGCTCAGGTACGCCAGGTCGCCGGAGTCCAGGCGAATGCCCGCCAACTCGTAGCCGCGCTCGCGGAGGCCCCGGCCCACGCGGATCGCGTTGCGGACGCCGGCGAGCGTGTCGTACGTGTCCACGAGAAGCAGGCAGTTGTTGGGCATGGCGTCGGCGTAGGCCGCGAAGGCCGTCAACTCGTCGTCGAAGCTCATCACCCAACTGTGGGCGATCGTGCCCTTGACCGGAATGCCGTACAGCTTGCCCGCGAGGACGTTGCTCGTGGCCGCACATCCGCCGACGTACGCGGCCCGGCTGGCGGCGAGGCCGCCGTCGATCCCCTGCGCTCGCCGCAGGCCGAACTCCAGCACCGGCTCGCCCCGGGCGGCCTGGCAGATGCGAGTGGCCTTCGTGGCGACGAGGGTCTGGAAGTTGATCAGGTTGAGCAGCGGCGTCTCGAGGAGCTGGCACGGGAGAATGGGCCCGGTGACCCGCAGCAGCGGCTCGTGCGGGAAGACGGCCGTGCCCTCGGGAACGGCGGCGACGTCCACGCGGAACGCCAGCCCCGCGAGGTAGTCCAGGAAGGCCGGCTCGAACAGCGGCTCGCCGTCGTTGCCGCGCTGCCGGGCGAGGTAGGCGATGTCCGACTCGTCGAACCGAAGGCCGTCCAGGAAATCCAGCGCGTGCGCCAGCCCCGCCGCCACGGCGTAGCCTCCACCGAACGGGTTCCTGCGGAAGAACAGGTGAAACGCCGCCTGCTGGTCCGCCCGGGCGAGCTTCCAGTAGCCGTACGCCATCGTCAGTTGGTACAGGTCCGTCAGCAGGGCAAGCGACGGCCGGTATGTCTCGCGGGGTCCGGTCATGGCGTGCTCCCGGTCAGTCGATGCCCGCCGCGGCGATCAGGGCGTTCACGGCGGGGCGGTTCAGCGGGCGGGGGGTGTCCCGGCCGAGAATGCGGTGGAAGTTGGCGGCGTAGATCCGCTCCAGCGCCTCGGCGGGCAGGGCGATGCCCTTCAGCGCGGGGCGGTCGTCGGGCGTCATCAGCGGGTCGTCGGGCACGTCGAACTCGTCGTCGGTCTCCAGCCAGTGGCGAACCATCCAGCCGCGCTTCGGACCCGTGCAGTGGCGTCCGGCGCCGATGTCCGTGCCGTAGAGGATGCGGTCGGCGCGGCGGACGAACAGGTCCCGGGCCGCGTCGTGCTGCCGCGTGAAGTTGTGCAGCATCTCCACGCCGGGGGCCAGGTCGAGGCAGGCGTTGGGCTGGGCGTCGAGGAAGGCCTCCGCGGCGGCCAGGTCGTCGGAAAGGAAGAAGAAGTGGGCCAGGATGACGCGGAGCTCCGGGTGGGCGGCCAGGGCGGCCAAGGCCTCGCGGTCGATCTGCTCCTTCGTGGGGAAGGTCTCGTCGTACCACCAGTTCTGCTGCTTGGCCCAGAGCGGGACGGTGTCCGGGCTCCAGAACTCCGGCGGGTCCGCGACGTGCCACAGCAGCGGGAACCCCGTCTCGACCAGGTGGCCCAGCAGCGGGTCGTAGAGGGGGCCGTCCAGCGGCCGGCCAATCTGCTTGCGCGTGTCCGGCTTGCCGCAGAGCATCTTCAGCCCGTCGCAGCCGAGGTCGATCAGGCGGTCGAGCTGCTCGACGAACGGCACGTCGGGTTTCTCCCGGCCGGGGGCGAACAGGCCCGCGTAGTCCAGGTTGCCGAAGACGTACACCGTCTCCGGGTGCCGCCGCTTGACCCACAACGCCGCGGCGAGGCGGTCGTGCGTGCCGTGGCGGTCGTCGGCGCCCAGCCGGGGCGTGATGACGATGTTGAACCGGTCCGCCCCGGTCTGCTGCTGGTCGGCGATCATCTTGTCGTACAGGTCCACGCCGTCGAAGTGCACGTGACAGTCCACGATCATGCCGGACTCCTTTGGTCTGGAGAAGATTGCTGTCCACGAAGTACACCAAGTGCACGAAGGGGGGCAAGGGGTTCCCTGCGAGCGGGAGACGGCCTATCCTCGCCGTGCCACAAGGGCGCCGAAAGGAGAAGCAACCATGCCCGAGCGTGCGGAGATCGTAAAGCTGGCTGATCGGACGGAGGCGTACCTGGTCGATTCGCTGCTGCCGTTCTGGATCGAGCGATCCCCGGACGAGGAGTGCGGCGGGTTCCTGACGTACTTCGACTCCCGCGGCCGGGCGACGGGCGAGACGGCCAAGACGTTCCTCATGCAGATCCGGATGCTGTACACGATGGCCAGCGCCCATCGGGCCGGGTACGGCGGGGACGCGTCGGCCCGGCTCGCCCAGAAGGGGGCGGCCTTCCTGCTGGACCACTACTGGGACGACGAGAACGACGGGTGGGTCTGGATCGCCGAGCGGAACGGCGCGCCGACGGTTCGGGACAAGGTCGGCTACGGGCAGGTCTTCGCGATCTACGCCTTCAGCGAGTACTTCCTGGCTACCGGCGATCGCCGCGGGCACGAGGCCGCCCTGCGGAGCTACGACGCGATCTGCCGGCACATGGCCGACACGCGCCACGGGGGCTGCTTCGAGCTGATGGAGCCGGATTGGACCCCCAAGCCCCCCGGCCGCTCCGGCGGCGACCGCAAAAGCATGGACGTCCACATGCACCTGATGGAGGCCTTGACGAGACTCTACGAGATGACCCGCTCGCCCACGCACCGCCGCCGGCTGATCGAGACCGTCGACCTGATTCTCACGCGAATGCTCGAGCCGAGGACGGGGCTGGGCTACATGCAGTTCGCCCTCGACTTCACGCCGCTGGAGGCGATCCTCTTCGACACCGAGTGGGGCCGCGATGCCGAGCCCGACGGCTCGCCCGCCCATCCGCTGGACATGACCTCGCCCGGCCACAACGTCGAGTTCGCCTGGCTGCTGCTCCACGCCGCCGACGTGCTGGGCGTCCCGCGGTCCCAGTACGCCGACGTGCTGCGGCGAATGTGCGACCACTGCATCGACTTCGGCCTCGACCGCGAGTTGGGCGGCGTCTATGCCGACGTCCCCATGACCCGCCCGCCGACCAAGACCGAGAAGCAGTTCTGGCAGCAGGCCGAGGCGATGATCGGCCTGCTCGACGCGGCCGCCCTGCTCGGCGACGAGAAGTACTGGCTTGCCTTCCGAAACGTCTACGACTTCGTCTTCGACAAGCTCGTGGTGACGGACGCCGGCGGGGAGTGGTACGAGCGCGTCGACCGCGAGGGGGTTCCCATCGACGACGCCCTCGGACACGCCTGGAAGATCAGCTACCACACCGTCCGCTCCATGATCCAGGTCACCCGCCGCCTGCGAGGACTGGCGGCAAAGGCGGGAACGTGAACCCGCAGGACGCACGCCTTCCCGGCCCCGTTCGCCTGGTCGTGCACGCGCTCCTGGCCGTGGCCGGCAACTTCGTCTTCTGGCTCGCCGCCTTCGCGCCCGCCGCTTTCCTCGCTCGCCGGAAAAAAGGTTCCTGACACCTTTTTCTCTACTTCTTCCCCACGACGGCGAGGCGGGTCATGTAGACGCTGTCGCGGGCGGTGATGAAGAGGGTTTTGCGATCCGGGCCGCCGAAGCAGCAGTTGGCGGCCCGCTTGGGGGTCAGGACCTTGCCGATCCGCTTCCCGGCGGGGGAGAACACGTGGACGCCGTCGGCGGCGGTGGACCAGAGCCGTCCGGCCGCGTCGACGCGCATCCCGTCGGGCGCGCCCGGGGAGATCACGGCGAAGACCTTGCCCTTGCCCAGCCGGTTGCCCTTCAGCACGGGCAGGCGGCGGACGTGGTGGGGCCTTCCGCTGTCGGCGACGTAGAGGACCTTCTCGTCGGGCGAGAAGCACAGGCCGTTGGGGCGGTCGAAGTCCGACGCGACGGCCACCGGCTCGGCCGCGTTGGGGTCGAGGCGGAAGACGTAGTTGACCTTCTGCTCGCTTGCCCGCCCGCGCAGGCCGTAGGGCGGGTCCGTGAACCAGATCGTCCCGTCGGACTTGATCGCCAGGTCGTTGGGACTGTTGAGCTTCTTGCCCCGGTAGGTCGACGCGAGCGTGACGACCTTGCCGTTGCGCCCGGTCCGCGTGACGGACCGGCTGCCGTGCTCGCAGGTGACCAGCCGCCCCTGGGCGTCGGTCAGGTTGCCGTTGGCCTGGTGCGACGGCTTGCGGAAGACGGCCTTCCCGCCGTCGGTCGACCACTGGAAGATCGTGTCGGCCGGGATGTCGCTGAACAGCAGCAGCTTCTTGCTCGCCAGCCAGACGGGGCCCTCGGTGAACTTCTGCTCGCGGCAGATCTCGACGACGGCGGCGTCCTTCGGGAGCAGCTCGCGGAAGGACTCGTCCAGGACCTCGAAGTGCTTCATGGGCTGTCCCTTCGCGGCGGTGCAGACGGCCAGGACACAGAACGCGACGGCCGCGGCAAGTCTCCATACCGGGTGTGCCTGACGGGCCATGGTGGGCCTCCTTTCACGGCCGGTGGATCGTGCCGTCCGGCGTTCGGGCGGCGGTCCACTCGGGGTGGCTGTCGTCGCAGGGGTACTGTGCGGCGAGGGCCTCATCGATCTCTACGCCCCAGCCGGGCTTGTCGTTCGGCCAGGCCGCCCCGTCGCGGACCTCCGGCGTGCCGGGGAACATCTCGTACTCCCGCTCGGTTCGCAAGGACCATTCCTGGATGCCGAAGTTGTGGCAGGCGACGTCGAGGTGGACGTTGGCGGCCATGCCGACGGGCGAGACGTCGCCCGGCCCGTGCCATGCGGTCCGCACGCCGAAGGTTTCGCAGAGGCGGGC
>Ga0272441_10006002_pt1 | contig 20671 bp, 14 predicted proteins | sample SSMProp6N_FD_193582 | JGI IMG/M metagenome (GOLD analysis project Ga0272441, IMG submission 193582) | Marine sediment archaeal communities from Little Sippewissett salt marsh, Falmouth, MA, United States - SSM-Prop-6N | ecosystem: Environmental > Aquatic > Marine > Wetlands > Sediment ...
GAAGACGTCCGGAGAGCCCGTCATCGACTTCGGCCTCGGCGAGCCCGACATGCCGACCCCCGCCAACATCTGCGAGGCGGGCAAGCGGGCCATCGACGAGGGCAAGACGCGCTACACCCCCGCATCGGGGATGAAGGAGCTGAAGGAGGCGATCTGCGCCAAGCTCTCGCGAGAGAACGGTCTCTCGTACGAGCCCGGGCAGGTCATCGTCTCCTGCGGCGCCAAGTTCGCCCTGTACGGGGTGATCCAGGCGATGATCGACCCCGGCGACGAGGTGATCGTGCCCGCGCCCTACTGGGTGAGCTACTGCCCGCAGGTCTCGCTGGCGGGCGGAGTGCCGGTCAGCCTGCTTTCGGGGCCGGAGTCGAGCTTCAAGCTCTCGCCCGACGCCCTCGCCGAGGCCGTCACGGAAAAGACGCGCCTCATCATCATCAACTCGCCCTGCAACCCCACGGGGATGGTCTACTCGCGCGAGGAGGCGGAGGCGCTGGCCGAGGTGATCGTGGCTAAGGACATCGCCGTCATCAGCGACGAGATCTACGAGCACACGCTCTACGACGGCCGGGAGACGGTCTCGCTGGCCGGGCTCTCGGACGAGATGTACGCGCGGACCATCACGATCAACGGCCACTCCAAGGGCTACCGCATGACCGGCTGGCGGATCGGCTATGCGGCGGGCGACAAGGACGTTGTCGCCGCGGCAGGAAGAATCCAGTCGCAGAGCACCTCCGGCCCCGCGACGATGTGCCAGTGGGCCGCGCTCGAGGCGCTCTCGGGCGACCAGTCGTCGGTGGGCGAGATGCGCTCCGAGTTCGACAGGCGCCGCAAGGCGCTCACCGAGGCGCTGAACGCCATCGACGGCGTCGAGTGTCTGCTGCCCGAGGGCGCGTTCTACGTCTTCCCTGACATGAGGGGCGTCCTGGGCCGCGAGATCGCGGGCGAGGAGGTGACCGACACCGTCCAGTTCGCAAAGATGGCCCTGGAGAAGGCCAGGGTCGCGCTCATCCCGGGCGAGGCCTTCGGCGCGCCGGGCTTCGTGCGGATGTCCTACATCACCGGCGTCGAGACTCTGCGGGAGGGAGCGGCGCGGCTGGGCCGGCTCCTCGCGGGCGGCGGGGCGGGGGGGCAGTGATGACGGACCGCGTGCCTGTCAGCGCCGACGGCTACGAGAAACTGAAGCGCCTCGTCGGGGAGCTCGAGGTCAAGCAGCTCGCCGCGTCGAAGGCCGTCGGCGCCGCCGCCGAGAAGGGCGACCTCACCGAGAACGCCGAGTTCGAGGCGGCGAAGGAGAACCTCGGCCTCATCCAGGGGCAGCTTTCGGAGGCGAAGGAGAGGCTTCAGCGCGCGGCGGTGATAGACAGCTCGAAGGCGCCGGCCGACATGGTCGCCTTCGGCGCTCGCGTGACGGTCGTCGAGCTGGACGCGGACGGGGACGAGCTCGACGAGGAGGTTTTCCACCTCGTGGGCCCCGGCGAGGCCGACGTGCTCGCAAACAAGATCCTGACGACCAGCCCGGTCGGGCAGGGGCTGCTCCGCAGGAAGGTCGGCGACGAGATCGAGGTCGACGTGCCCCAGGGCAGCCTGCGCTTCAGGGTGCTCAAGATCGAGTACTGAGATGCGCCTCGTAGCCCGCCTCGGCGACGGAGCACTCGACGGAGCTCGAGTCGACCCGTTCTCCGCTGACGACGAGGCGGCCCGAGGCCACGTCGACCTGGGCGTCGGTCGCGCCCTCGACGGCCAGCGCCGCCCGTCTCACGGTCGCGGCGCAGTGCTCGCAGGTCATCCCGGTGACGGTGAACTCGAGCATTTCGGCCCCCTCGGGGATGCCGACCCCGTTCGCGGCTCGGCCCCGCACGTGTCTGCCAATGAGCGCCCATGCGAAAACCCCAATGAGGACGACGGCGCTCGCGTGCTTCAGCCAGATCGGCAGGAACCCGTGGGAGTGCCCGGCGGCGAGGGCAGGTACGATCTCAGCCGCGGTCAGCGCGTCAAGGGCAAGGCCGAAGAGCACGGCGCCCGCGGCTATCGTCACGAGGTACACGATCGCAGAGCGCCTTCCCACCGTCTTCCAGATCGTCGAGATCGTGGCCGCGTTCGTGGCGGGCCCCGTCATCAGGAAGACGAGGATGGCCCCCGGGGAGACGCCCGTCGCCGCCAGCGCCGCAGCGATCGGCACCGACGCCGTCGCGCAGACGTATATGGGGATCCCGAAGGCCATCATCACCATGATCATCGCCAGCGACCCCGCCATGCCCGTGCCCAGCCGGCCGGCGAAGAAGTCCTGCGGCACCAGGATGGTGATGATCGCGGCGACCGCCAGCCCGGCCACCAGATGCACGGCGAGGTCGCGCGGCAGCACCACCAGCCCGTGGTGAAGCGCGCGAAGCGGCCAGATGCGCGGGTCCTTCTCCTCGGGAGCGGCGTTGGTTTCGGAGGGCTGCTCGGGCGGCCCTTCGGGGTCGACCGCGTTGGAGACGACGCCCCCTGCCAGCCCTGTCACGAAGGCCGCCAGGGGCCGCACCACCGCGAGCAGCGTCCCGAGCAGGCTGAATGTCACGAGTATCGAGTCGACGCCGGTTTGCGGCGTGGAGATAAGGAAGGATACGATGGCGCCGTTCGAGGCCCCGCGCTTTTTCAGGGAGGCCCCGACGGGTATCACCCCGCACGAGCAGAGCGGCAGCGGCACGCCGAGGAGGGCGGCCTTCACCACCGACCCCGTGCCGGCGCGGCCGAGGTGTCTCCTCACGAGTGCCTCGGAGAAGATGACCGACAGCACGCCGGCGAAGAGGAAGCCGAAGAGAAGCCACGGCGACATCTCGCCGAGGATCGACCAGAGGCTCGAGACGAAGTGGAGTATGGCGTCGTACATGGCCTGTCCTGTCGACCTCCGCGGCCCGGCGGCCCCGGGAGCGGCCGCACGGCCTCTGCCCCATTCTGCTCCCATATGTTGGTCGCGGCAACGGGGCGGTCCTTGCGCCAGAAGTCGGCCTGCCGTCCGTGGGGCACGGAGAGCTTCGTGGCTTGGCTGGAGAAGCGCTTGGGGCGGGAGCTGACGCCGGGCAAACGGGGGTGCAGGAAGGGGCAGAGGAGGAAATAGAGTATTATGTCCCCCTTATTCTGTCCCCCTTATTCCCCCTTATTCCACACCGCCACTAGGCTTGACTTGGTGAGGTGTGTATCGTCCCCTGCCATAGGTAAGCACTACCGCGACTGCGGCGATGAATGCGCAAACCGGAACACTGGCCTTGAGATACCCGCGCATCGCTCCTCATTGGCAGCGCGTCCCACCATCATCATCAGCCAGCAGAGGCCGGTTCAGAATATCCTGCGACCCCCGGAGTTCCCGTGCTTGGGGTCTTCGGCCTCGCGCTTCTGGACGTCCTTCCTCTTCGTGGGGTCCGGCCAGCCCGAGGGAACACGCGGGGGCCTCCTCTGCGGGTCGTCCACAAGGAACCTGAGCGGTCCGGCGGAGAGTACCACTCTCCGCCGGCCCTGCAGAATGACAGGGAAGCGCACCTTCAAAGCGTAGCAATCCGAAACGCTCAGGTCGAACAGGCGCGCCAAGTTGAAGGTCGCCCTGTAGGTCTGCCCCGGTTCCAGCTTCGTCGTGTTGCCGTGAGGAAAGGGGTTCTCCCCAGTGCGTCGCTCACCGAATCTGGTCTTGGGTATGGGGCGCCGGAAACGGTCTTCTACCGTGAGTTCCACCAACCTGTGCTTGAGCCAATCCGCGTAGCGGATTGGCTCATCCAGCCTGTTGGTGACTCTAACTTCCACGATGATGGGGCTTCCAGCGGGCGGCATGTCGCCTGGCATGACACTTACCTCGAGTTCGACGCCTTCCTCTTTGGCCTTTGTACGGAGTTCCTTCTGCTCTTTGTAGGGCTTCTCCGCAGTAGCGGCCGCGCCTGCAAGTACGGCGAAACCGCCCAAAGACAAGATCATCGACCTCAGCACTTGCGCCTCCAATCCTAGTCGATGTCCTCGACCACGACTGAGTCTGGCCATCCTTCGTAGCCTGGAGCATCAGCGCCGATCTCGACCGTCTCGTCCCCGTCCTTCAAGTCGTCATTCAGCGCCTCTATCTCAAACCAGGCATGCATCTCCTGTTCGTCTATCGTAACGTATTCCTGTACGCGAAGTTCATCCGGCTTAGTGCTCGTGAGGTCGACGTCCAGCGGGGCATCACCGGGAGGCTCAACCTTTTCCGGCAGATTCGCGTTGCCATTCCCAGCATTCCAACCAGAAAATGAAAAACATTTCCGCGTCCTAAGTGCCCGTCAATAAAGGACTTAGCGCGTTTCGGCTATGCGCGCACGGCATATTCGGCGGCGGGGTATGCACAAAAACGGCCTATTATGGAGGGCGCGTGCAAAGGGCACCGCCCCCGAGGAGGAACGAGGAGGAGGAAAGATAATCGGCAGCCGGGCGCAGCCCCCCGCGTGCTCCCCGCCTGGCGGCGGGGTCGCCCCGCGGACCTGGACGCACCCGGCTGCACTCAAGCGAAGCCCCTGCGGCGGGCCAGCCGCAGGGCGGCTCGGAGTTGACCGGCCCGAAGGCGCCGTGCCTTAGGACCCCGGGCTCCGGGTGATGGGGATTCGGACGGGCCGCTCGCGGTGGCGCCACATCCATGGAGCCGCGGACGGATGTTCCCCGCCTGAGTTCTCCTTGGGCCGGCCCACTTGTGGCACCCGAGTCCGGGTACGCGCGGGTGTGGCTCGGCGGCGCTGTGCCGAAGGCGCAGCACGCCGGAGCCTGCGCGCAACCGGCGATACGGGAGGGTCAACCATATGCGAAAGGACAGCCTATGGTTTGAGAACTGCACCCGCGGCGCGCAGGGCTACCATCTTGACGCCCGGCTACCGGCGCTATATCATGGTGCCGGGGCCGAAACGGCCCGATCGGAGCGGAGCCAGCGGCTGCCCGTCGACGCGGCCACCGCCGGTCGCCGACGCTGTCTCGATGGCCGCGTGACGATATGGTGTCGCTATCAGCCGGACGGGCTCCAACCCGGCGATGCCTTCTTCAGGCCGCTGTCGTGGATGATCCGGAGCGTGCGCTGCTGGAGGGTGCTCCTGAAGGGGGCGCGCAGGGCGACACGGCTTCTGCGCCGGGCGCAACCGACCCGGTGATGGGGGTAAGCATGGGGGACGGGGTCGATTGGCCGGCCTACTACCGGAAGGAAGCGGAGATCAGCGACTTCGATCCGGCCCAGGGCGACGAGGCGGAGGTCCTCCGCTGCGAGGCGGCGTGGAGCGTCTTCCCCCCGGAGCAGGCTGGGTCGATGCTCGATGTCGGGTGTGGCGAGGGGCACTTCTGCGGCTGGGTGAAGGACAGAGGCGGCCCCCGGAGGGTCGTCGGGCTGGACATCTCGCGGACGCGGCTGGAACGCGCGAGGAGCCGGCGGCCCGGGGTCCATTTCGTCGAGGGCCAAATCACACACATGCCGTTCGGGGAGTCGGCGTTCGACGTGGTGACCTGTGTGGAAGTCCTGGAGCATATGGAGAGCCCGTCACGCGTGCTCGCCGAGTGCGCGAGGGTTGCCGGCAGGTGGGTCGTCGTGACCGTTCCTGACGGAGAGAGGCTCCGCCGGGCCCTCTGTCCCCACTGCCTTAGGACCTTTCCCCTGGACGGCCACCTCGCTAGCTTCGACCGGACGGCCCTCGAGGGCCTTGCCCAGGACTGCGGCCTGCGCGTCGAGTGCCTAACGACATACCGGAGGCCCGTGGTGGGGATGCCCCGGCCGCTGGGCGCGGCCGTGCGGAGACTCCAGAGCCTGCTCTTCCCGGCGCCGGGACTCTACCTGGCGGCGCGGATGCGGAAGGGATAGGGCGTGACGGAGGGGGCCCGTCAAAGCCGCGGCGATCTCGTCTCCGTCGTCGTGCCGACGTACAACCGGGCGGGGATGCTCGGCGACGCCATCCGGTCGGTCGCCGCCCAGACCTACGCGCATTGGGAGCTCGTGGTGGTGGACGACGGCAGCACCGACGGGACGGGGGATCTCGTTGCGCGGCTCGCGGACGAGCTCGGCGACGGCAGGATCAGGTACTTCAGACAGGAACACGCCGGCGCGCCCGCGAGCCGCAACCGGGGCTTCGAGGAGACGCGCGGGCGCTATCTGCACTTCCTTGACTCGGACGACATCCTCGACCCCGACATGCTCGGGGCGAGGACCGTGGCTCTCGTGGACGCGGGGGCCGAGGTCTCGTTCGGCCCCTGTGTCTATGAGACGCTTCGCGACGGCAAGCCCTGCAGAACGAGCGTCCCGGGCGAGTCGGTCCCGCTGCCCGAGGGTGTCAGCATGCTCCAGGCGGTGCTCAGGGGCAGGTTCGTCAACCCGAGCCGATCCGTCTACACGCGGGACCTGCTCGAGCGGGTGGGGCCGTGGGACGAGCAGCTGACAAGGGCGCAGGACACTGACTACTCTTTCCGCATAGCCGCGCTGCAGCCCGGGATCATCTTCTCCGCCGGGGCTCCCGCGATCTTCAGGGGCCACGGTCCGGGGCAGATCACCGCCAGGACCGGGCCGGACGTGGAGCGGTCCCTGCGGAGGGTCTTCGAGAAGCTCGAGGCGGACCTGCACGCCAGGGGGCTTTTCGAAGGGCATAGGGCGGAGATCGCGTGTGCATACGCGTTCTACGGCATGCACGTTCTGGAGCAGTGCCCGGAGCTCTCGGCGGAGTTCACCAGACGCAGCCGCGAGCTCGGGCCGCCCGTCGCGCCCTTCCTGGGCGGGTTGACGGGACTGATCTGGAGGACTCTGGGGTTCGGGGCCGCTCTGGCCGCGCGCAAGATGAAGCGCATGCTGTGGCCGTGAGCGGCAAGGGGGGCGTGTCAATGAGGGCGGCGACGGCAGCCGGCCCCGAGATGGCCGGTAGTGCCCTTGTGTGCTATCCGCGGGGGTCAGATTGAGCATATCGCGCGATTCCTCACGTACCTTCGCGACGCAGACCTTCTGCTATGTGCTGGGCTTCGCGTCGTCGGTCGTGGTTGCGAGGGTGCTGGGGCCCGAGCTCAAGGGCGTCGTCGCCGTTACGATGCTCGCTCCGGCGATGCTCGCCCTCGCCGTCCAGCTGGACCTCCACTTCTCGATGCTCTACCTGCCAGGCAAGCACGAGAAGGAGATGCCTGCCCTGCTGGGCAACGCCTTGGCCACGATCATCGCGAGCGGGGCCATCGTGCTTCTCGGGTGCTGGGTGCTCTACGAGCCCCTTCGCCAGTACCTGCTGCCGGCCTCCGATCCCGACTGGCTCTTCGCGGCCATCCTCGGCGTGCCGGCCGTCGTCGCCGCCGAGATAGCGATGGCGGCGGCGGTCGGTCTGGGCAGATTCGACCGGTACGTGATGCTCTACCTCGTACGCAACGGGCTCTTCCCGATTCTCACTATCGTTCTCGTCTGGGCCGTCGGCATGGAGGTAGGCGGGGTAGTGGTGGCCTTCCTTGCCACCGCGTCGCTCAGTGCGCTCGTGGGGGTCGCGCTCGCGAGTCGTGACCTCCGGTGGAGGCTGGAACTCGACCGGAGGCTTGCCGGAGAGATGATCTCCTTCGCCATGCGCACGTTCCCGGGGACCGTGCTCAGCCTCGTCAACTGGCGGGTGGACATCCTCCTGCTGGGCATCCTGCTTGATGCGAAGTCCATGGGCGTCTACTCCATTGCGGCGATGGCGCAGAAGCTCCTCTTCCTGCCGAGCGCCATCGGGCTGGCCATGATTCCGAAGGTGACGCGCTTCGATGAGGCGGAGCGGCGGGATGTGGTTCTCCGTGCGTCGCGCTGCACCCTGTGGATTACGGCCGCTGCCGCCGTGGCGGGCGCCGGGGCCGCTTGGCTTCTGGTGGTGCCCGTGTTCGGGGAGGCATTCGCGGGGGCCATCGCGCCCTTCTGGATTTTGCTGCCGGGCGTGCTGGGGATCGGCCTGACGAGGGTCCTGCGCAATTATCTGTCGGCCATCGACAGGCCGGAGCTGGCCTCGTATTCGAGCGCCGCGAGCCTCGCGGTGAACATCTCGCTCGGCCTCCTGCTGATACCGAGGCTGGAGCTCGCAGGCGCGGCCATTGCGATGACGACGGCTCATCTGCTCTACACGCTCATCGTCGCCGTCTGTTTCATGAGGCTCTCGCGATCGGGGCCGGGCGAGGTGTTCGTGCTCAGGCGCGACGACCTGAGGGCGATGAGGGAGGCGCTGGCGAAGGTCGCGCCGGGCACTCAGGCGCCCGGAGGCGAGACGCCCTGAGGGGCAACGGGGCGGTTCCATGATGGACGTGAGCTTCAGATACAGGCGCGAACAGATAACCTTGAGCGCCCCTGACTCGGCGACTGTTTACCGCACGAGCTTCCCCGCCCCCACCGGGCCCGCCGCCGGTGCCGTCCTGGACGCGGTGCGCGCCCCCCTCGGCTCCCCCCCCCTCGCGCAGGCGCTCGGCTCGAAGAGAGCGGGCGACGTCGTCGTGGTGGTCTCGGATATAACGCGGCCCGTGCCGTATGCACGGTTCCTCGCGGAGCTCCTCGCGGAGATAGAGTCGGCGGGCGTGTCGGCCGACGAGATACTCGTTCTCGTGGCGACCGGCATGCACCGCCCGAGCACTCCCGAAGAGCGTGCCGAGATGTTCGGCGAGGCGGCGGAGTGCTGCCGGGTCGTCGACCACCGGGCAGAGGACGACTCGGGGCTCGTCAGGATACCGGGCCGGAGCCGGGCCGGCTCGGAGATCCGCCTTAACCGGCACTTCGTCGAGGCCGGCTTCCGCATCATCACCGGGCTGGTGGAGCCGCACTTCATGGCGGGCTTCTCTGGCGGCAGGAAGGCCGTCTGTCCGGGGCTCGCCTCGCTCCAGACGGTGCAGGATTTCCACGGATACGCGTTCCTGTCGGACGAGCGCGCGTCGAACGGGGTGCTTGAGGGCAACCCCCTCCACGACGAGGCGCTGTCGGTTGCGAGGGTGGCCGGGGTCGACTTCTCATTGAACGTCGTGCTCAACTCCGAGCGCGAGCTCGTCCGAGCCTTCGCCGGCGATCTGGAAGCGGCCCACGAGGCGGCGTGCGATTTCGTCCGCGGAGCAGCGTGCCCGCCGGTCGCCGAGCCGGCCGACGCGGTCGTCACTTCCTGCGGCGGCTATCCCCTCGACGCCACGCTCTACCAGTGCGTGAAGGGCTTCGTGTCGTGCCTCCCCGCTGTCCGGGCGGGCGGGCGCATGATCGCTTTCGGGAGCTGCTCGGAAGGTATCGGGAGCACCGAGTACGCCGGCATCATGCGGAAGTGGTCGGGACGCTGGAGGGAGTTCCTCGCCGACATCTCCAGGGCGGACGTCTTCACAAAGGACCAGTGGGAGTTCCAGATGCACTGCCGGGCCCTGGAGAAGGTGGGCCAGGAGAACCTGCACTTCGTAACGGGCGGGCTGGGGGGCGACGACCTGGCGCACCTGTCTGTCAACGGCCACTTCGCCGAGGCGGGGGGCGTCCGGGCGGAGCTGCAGTCGCTTCTCGACGAGGCGGCGGCGTCAGGCTCGGTGGCCCTCATCCCCGACGGCCCCTACTGCGCGCCGCTGGCGTGAAAGAGAGCGCCCGCCCGGGAGTTGAACCCGGGGCGGGCGCTTGGGTCGGTCCGACCGGCGCTGGTCAGTTCTCTTCGGTGGCGTTCTCCCGGTCGATTGCGTTCTCGAGGCCGGCCGCATCTGTGCTGAGCTCATTGTCGATGCCCGCGGCATTCATCTCGGCGTTTCCGCCGAGCGCCTGCTCCGTCGAGGCGGGGGTTGCTTCGGCCGGGGTCTCGCCTGCTTCCGCCGCGGCGGTGCCGAATCTGCGGGTGAGGTCGTCGGCCAGCTTCTGGAGTTCGTCCAGCCCTTCGGCCTTCGAAGCCACGTCCAGTCCCGCCTTCTCGGCCAGCATCAGCGTGATCAGCTGGCTGAAGACGTTCGAGCTGCCCAGGTCGACCTTGCCGTCGCCGTTGCCGTTGCCTCCGCCGCCCATCACGAGCAGCCGCTCGGGAACGATGGGCTGGGCGCTCTGGGCCACGCGATCCGCCACCAGCTTCATCGCGTACAGCCTCGGGTCGCCGTAGGCCCGGACCTTCTGGAGCGCCACGGCCGCCTCGGAAAGCCCGGTCTGGGCGATGCGCGCGGCCTCGCCCTTGCCGATGAGGTCCCTCGCGCGGGAGTTACCGTAGGCGCGGGCGATGTCGCGCTTCGCCAGGCGGTTGGCCGCGGCGAGCTCCGCCTCGCCCTTGTTGCCGGCGACGTCGATATCGATCTTGGTCTGAGTGAGCTCCGTCTGCTTCTCCGCGGCCGCTTGGGCGTCGTTGAGTGCGCGCAGCTTGCCGGCGGCGAGCTCCTGCTCGGCGTAGGTGTCGACCTGCTCCCGCGCCAGTCGGCGCATCCTGAGCTGGTCGAAGAGCGTCTCGATCTGGTCCTCCTCGCCTGCATCGGTGGCGGATTTGGACTCGGGCCGGCCGATCATGACTGCGACGCAATTGATGTCGTATTCGGTGAAGCGCTCTCCGAGGTGGTCGGTGGCGCGCGCCTGTATCTCCTCGCGTTTCGTCAGGAGGTCCAGCATGTTGGAGTTCTGCGCCACGTCGCGGAAGTAGGCCGAGAGTATCGGGTCGAGCGTCTGCGAGATCAACCTCTTGACGTCGCCGAAGCGCTGGATCACGCTCGGGGCCTTCTGGTAGTCGATGTGGAGGACCAGCGACAGCGGCAGCACGGGCTCGTAGCCGTCAGCCGTGATGAGCTCGATGGACTTGAGGTCCTCATCGTACTGGTGTGCCTCGACCTGCCCCGTCACCCACCTGAGGACGAAGTTCACCGTCGGCACAAACTCGATCTTCATCGCGTACGGGTTGAGGGGGTACTTCCCCGGCGGGAGCGCCCGTTTCCACACTCCCCGGTGGCCCGGCTCGACCTGCTCGCCGTAGCGGAAGCCCTCGCCGGTCAGGTCCTCGCCCTTCACCCCGTAGTAGGAGACGATGACCCCGACATAGCCGATGGGGATGAGCGTCTTGGGCTTCATCTCGATGGTGGCGAACCACCGGTTGACGAAGAAGGTCCCGTCGGTCATGACCTGGAGCTGCTTGCCGCGCCTGCCGCCGAGGGCCAGGAAGGCCTCCGGGTCCTGGAAGTAGTTGTGATCAGTCCCGGAGGTGGGATCCGAGACCTCGGGGGCGATGATCTCGCCCGTGTCGATCGTCGGGCCGTCGTGGACGGTCACGATCCCCACGGTGTCGGTGGAGGCAAGGTTCTGGTCGCGCCCCGAGAACGGGATCTCGCACTTCTCGTCGGTCTCGCCGCCGCCGTGACCCACGACGACGGGCCGGTACCCGTCGATGGCCCTGAGCTCGGCGTGCCAGTCGGCGTAACGGCGCTGGTCGACGTCGCGGATGGGGCCGGTGTATACACGGTCTTCCGTTATGACTACGAACTGCGCCAGGTTGATGGCGAAGACGCCCTCCCGGAGGATCTCCCTCTGGCGCCCCCGCTGTCCGCCGCCAAGGAGGAAGCCCCGCGCATTCTGGAAGTAGTTGCAGTCGGCGACGCGGCCGAGCGTCTGCGTCGAGGGCAGCGGCGAGCCGTCGCGAGCATAGACGTAACCGATCCGGCTCTCAGCGATCACTACGAGCGGTTCCTTGTGGATGCGGTACTGCCACGGGAAGTACCAGAAGTGCAGCCCTCCGCGCAGAACGTCGACGTTGAAGCCCGCCTTGCCATCGAGAGATATGATCCTCCCTTCTCCGAGAGACCCCTTCAGCGACCAGAGCTTCTCCACCACTCCCAACTTGTTGTGCGGTATGTAGCGCACGCCCGCGAGCCAAGTCAGGAGGACGATCGCGAAGGGCGACGCCAGCACCAGCGCTCCGACGATTACTCCCCACGTAAGCTCCATCTTGCTGCCTCCTTTCGGCCTTCAGGCCAACTTCGCCGAGACTTCCCACAAGAGGCGTGCCAATACGCTAAGTCCTTGATTCATGGGGGTTTACGGGTTTCAGGCCCCCGACGGGCCTGGTGAGAACCATCACATATGAGAAAAAGTCTCACATGGGGGCGGCGATGGTGGTGATGTCGCAGCGGGGATCTGGGCCGCCCGTGCGCGCAGTCGTGGGTCAGTCACTTCTGGCGAGCGGGCACGCCAGGGCGCAGGCCTCGAAGTTGCACGGCCGGTACTTCTCGATGACAGGATGGGCCCGCAGCCCTCCGGCAAGGGCGTCGGCGTCGATCTCGTCGGGCACGGGCACGTCCATCTGCCATCCCAAGAAGCCGACGCCTTCGGAGGCCACGAGCGAATAGCGCTTCGCCCAGTCGCATCGGTTCCGGTCGAGCAGGCGGAAGCTCTCGCTGATGCCGTCCATGTCGACAGTTACTTCGCGACTGAAGGCGCCGGTGCTGCATGCGTCGATGCACCTTGAACACCCCTTGCAGGCCTGCGCGCACGCATCCGGGGCCAGCTCGTCGGGCGTGAGCTCGGCGTCGGTTACGACCGCCACGAAACGTAAATTCGGCCCGAACTCGTCGGTAAGCACGAAGCCGCCCCTGCCCAGCCGCCCCAGCCCCGCCGCGACCGCTGCGAAGCGATTGGAGAAGGCATCCGGCTGCTCGCCACGCGGGTTGCCGACCGAAGACCCCGTCCCGCATAGGTCGAAGGTGAGAGCGGCTCTGAAGCCCCGGTCCTCCAGGAGCCGCGACGCGCGCAGGCCCATCAGCCGGAGCAGGTTCACCGACTCGTACTGCGCAAAGGCATATGGCCCTATCGCCTCTGCAGGGGGACGCGCCGTGCGCCTGACGGTCTCCGCCGGCAGCCTGAGACCCATGACGAGGACGCTCCGCGCGCCCCGGAGGTGGTCGTCGGGTGTCAGCGCCTTGGCCTCGACCTCGTTGATCTCGGGGTCGTACTCGTGGAAGCGGCTCGAGCGATCGCGAGCGACGAGGATCTTCTCGCCGCCCAGGATATCCGCGAGCTGAGGCCGGAGCGCGGCCAGTCGCTCCGCCGGAGCGACGCCGACGAGGTCGGCGCCAAGCGCGGCGGCCAGCCGCTTCAGGTCGTCCGCCAGCGCATCGGGCGAGACCGGGCCCGGTTCGGGAGCGGGCAGCTCGAGCGACGTGGCCCCCAGCGGCGCGCTCGTGAGGACGGTTGCCGTCTCGACGGTGCGGCCGGGCAGAATGCTCGTCAGGCGCGCCTGCAGCGTTTCCTCGGGGAAACCGGTGCACGAGAGGGCCGAGTGGCCGTGGCGCTCGAGCTCGCGGGCGACGTCGTAGGCCGCCGCCTCGAGCACGTAGCGCCTGGCCTGCCTGGTTGCGTCTGGGCTCTCGGGCGTTCTGAAATGCAGGCCGAGCGTGAGAGCGGCGGCCCCGTCGGGGAGTTGCTGTGCGATGTCGACGCCCATCTCCTCCAGCCGCGCGGCGCCGCTCATCACAACGAAGTCAATCCCCCGCCGCATGGCGAGCGCGCGCACACGTTCGATGAGCGGGCGGTCGGGCCCGGGGGCAGGCCGGCGGCGCCTCCTGCGCGGCGCATTCGTGTAGTCGGGGTCGAAGTAGCGCAGCTTCTTCGGCAAGCAGTAGCGGAGGCAGCTCCCCATCTCGCCCGAGCGGAAGCCGTGCTTGCGGACCATCTCGATGATGACGTCCTCGTCGACGAGATCGGGGATGGGCAGGTCGAGGTCCAGGTCGAAGTGCTCGCCCCATGCGCAGCGCCACAGGTTCTTGCGGGCGTAGGTGTACCGCTTGTCCTCGATCTCGACGACGTTCTCGCCGTCGATCTCCTTCGAGAGAGCGCCGGAGAGGCAGTGTTTGACGCAGAGGTTGCAGCCGTCGCAGACGGTGCCGGGATCGAGGAGCGGCGTGGACTCGAGCGCTGCATCGGTGATGACCGTCACGTACCGCTGGCGGGCGCCAAACTCCGGTGTGATGGAGAGCCCGCTGTACCCGAACTCAGACAGTCCCGCCGCCACCGCGGCGTGCAGGTGGCTGAGGTCTGGCGCGAAGTGCTCGGTGAGTTCCTTGTAGCCCTTGTAACGCCAGATGTTCGAGCTGACGATCGGCACCGCGGCGTGACCCCCGCGCTCGAGATGGAGCGCCATGCGGTACGACATCTCGTCGAGGACGGCGTTCATCCAGTACTGGACGCGGTAGGGGCCTATCTCCTGCGGGTGCTGGCGCCCGCCCATCTCGATCGCAGCGTCGGGATGGTGGACCGCCATGACGATGACGGACCTCGCGCTGGGCATTATGCCCTGCGGCGACATCTTGAGCGGGGCTTTGCCGAAACGGGCTATGTTGGCGATGCCGACGAGGTCGGCGCCGAGCTCACGCAGCGCGTAGCCCTTGACGCGCATGGTCAGCTGCGAGTCGATGGCAAGCGGCGCGTCTTTGAGGGCGGACGCGGAAGCTGGCTCGGCTGTTTGCGTGTTCATTGGTCCCCCTGGATATCTAGATGACCGGTGCCGTCTCGGCGGCCCTCGTGGCGGAATCCTCCTCCTCTGCCGCGGCGCCAAGAGGCGCGAGCTGCCACGCCGGGCGCTTGCGGAAGGGGTTCCTGAAAAGGTTGCCGATGCGGCGCTTCTGTTCGAGGTGAATCATGCACTCGCGCACGCAGCCCTTGGCTCCGCAGATGGCGAAGTAGCCCACGTGGTTCAGTATCTGCCGGTAATACTGAACTACCGAATCGGTCGGGAACTCGCCCGTCGCCCGCCACCGGCCCTGGGCGATGGTGTAGCACGTCTTGTAGGCCTCCTCCTCGGTGATGTTCGTCCCCTGCACGCCCAGGTCCATGTGCGGCAGGTCGCGCGCCATGAAGGGGGACGCCTCGCGCGCCAGGCCGTGATGGGTGAGGGTGCAGCGGCCCATGTGCGTGTCACCCCACTCGACCGTGCGGCCGTCGAGCTCGATCGTCACCTTCTCGTCGAGGTCCTTGGGGATGGCGTTCCCCGGGCAGGCCGACGCGCAGCGGCGGCAGCGGTCGCATATCGAAGGCTCGCGGACGGGGTCTGGTTCGAGCTCGGCGTCGGTGAGGAAGAGCCCTATCCTCACGCGCGGCCCGTAGACCGGGTGGAGGAAGACCTTGGACCAGCCGATTTCCCCGAGCCCCGCCGCCACGGCCGCGATCCGGTACTGAGGGTAGATATTCGGCGCGACCTTGCCCACTTTGGGCGGACCGTGGGGGTGTGCCTCGCTGACGCCCGGGTAGACCGGCATCGCCTCCCATCCGTGATCCTCGACGAAACAGCAGGTCTCGTAGACGACGCGCGGCCTGAAGACGGTGTTGAGCCTGTTATACGAATAGAACGTGTAGTTGTTCCAGTGCGTCCCTTCCTCGATCCCACGCAGTGACCCGCGAGGGAAACGCTTAACGACGACCACCACCGACCGCGCCTCGGGCCAGAGCTCTCGCGGGTCCATGTGCGGAGGGGCTCCCTCCCAGCGACCGATATTGGCGACGCCGACGTCATCCGCGCCGCGCTGGAGGGCGTACTCCTTGACAGTTCTTGCGGTAAGCTCGCGCATGACGATCCCCTCCCCCTACGACCGGCCGCCGGAGTCAACCTGCCCGAAAGCGTCCACAGACCACGGCTCGCGCACGCGGAAGGCGTTGCGGAAGTGGCGCTCAAGGAGCCCCCTCTCCTCGAGGCTCGCGAGGCAGGCGCGTCCGCAGGCGGCCGGAATGCGGTCAGGGCGCGAACTCCCGACGAAGCGGCCGCCGACGGCCCCGTTCCTGCAGGCCGAGCACCGGGCCGCGTCGATCCCGAACTCCTGCCACGAAGCGCCGCCGCGGTTGCTATCGGACAAGGCTTCCGTCGAGACGGCGTCGAGCGGGCACGCCTCGGCGCAGGCACTGCACCCGTCGCAGAACCCGAAGCTGCGCGGTCGGTCGGGCACCAGCGGCGCGTCGGTGAGGATAAGGCTCAGCTTCTGCAGGGGCCCGAACTCGGGCGTGATGAGCTCGCCCAGCCGGCCGATCTCTCCGAGCCCGGCGGCGACGGCAGCCACGCGCACGTCGACGATAACGTTCGGAGCGGGGCGCCCCTCGGCGACGGCGACGCCCGCGGGAGCGAGCTCCGCCGGATATCCGAAAAGCGGCACCGCCTCGTGGCCAAGGTCCTCGGCGAAGCTCACGAGCTCGAAGGCCGTGTGGGCGACGAACTGGTCCTCGAGCCACCGGCGGCCGAAGCACTCGTAGGTGTTCCAGTTGGTACCCTCCTCAATGCCCCGGAGGGTGCCGCGGGTGATGCGCCGGCCGATCACGATGACCGCCGCGACCTCGGGGAATATGGACTGCGGGCGTGCGGAGGCCGGCTCGTCGGCGAGGAGCTTCGGATCGGCGATGCCGACGAGGTCGGCCCCGAGCTCGCGCGCGGCCGCCTTGTGAGCGCCCGTGAGCTCCTCCGGCGACGCGTCCATCAGAGCGGGCTCAGGACTCAGGCTTATCTTGTTCATGTGATCTCCCCCTACCGTGCCAGCAGGTATGCCTTCTCGAAACCCATTGCGAACGAGACCGACGTCGCCGCCTCCCTGACCGCCTCCCTTACCGGAGCGCCGAGGGAATCGTCGAGGTACTCGGCCAGCGGCATCGCAGCGCCGAGGCCCGCGACCACCACGCCCTCGCGGTCGTAGACGGGGGCCGCCACCCCGCCCACGTCGGCTCCGTTCTCGCCGAGCGTCTCGGCGTAGCCGCGCTCGCGGACCTGCTCCAGATGCCGGAGCAGTTCCTCGGGCGAGGTGATGGTCTTGTCGGAGCGTGGCTCGAGTTCCTTCCTGCCCGCGAGGGCTTCGCCCCTGACGTCGTCGCGGAAAGCGAGCAGCACCTTGCCGATGGCCGTCGGATGAAGCGGCCCCGTCCCGCCCATGAGTGCGTCATCAGGGCGGAAGACACCGTGCGGGTAGCTGACGAGGAGGATCAGGTTCTTCCCGAGGTGTGGGACGCCGAGGTAGGTGGTCCTGCCGACATCGTCGGCAAGCCGCCTCAGGTAGGGCGCCGCTCGGGAGCGGAGCGGCATGCGCCCGAGGATCTCGGCTGAGAGCTCGACGGGCCGCAGCGCGACGGCGTAGCGCCGCGTGCGCGGATTGCGCGAGACATAGCCCCGCTCGACGAGGGTGGAGAGGAGCCTGTGCACCATCGATCTGCCGAACCCGAGGTCGCCCGCGACCTCGGCGATGGAGAACTCCCTCGCCTGGTCGGCCAGGTGCTCGAGAATATGCAGGCCCTTGTCGAGCGTGTTGTTCATACAGTAGTTCCCATATGCACTCTCTAGATCTATCGTATTCTATAATACAGAATACACGGCGTCAAGCAGAAAGTTCGGGAAAAATTCGCGGCTACCGACTTTTGCTGTTGACTCCTGCGCGGGCGTCGGCCATAATGCCTAATGGTCTGGGCCACTGGGTCTTTGATTGGACTGCCCGCGTGGAAGAGCTTTTCATCCCCATTCAGCGGAAGAGCGGGATACCTCTGTACCTTCAGATCAAGAACGGGATTCGCGTCGCGCTGCACAACCAGCCGCGGCGCGAGAGCTTCGTTCTTCCTCCCCAGCGGGACCTGGCCGCCAAGCTGGGCGTGAGCCGGAACACGGTGAGCATGGCCTACGGCGAGCTCGAGCGAGAGGGAATTGTGGCTTCTCAGGTTGGGAAGGGTACCGTCGTTGTCAGCCCCTCTGGGAAGATGGAGAGCCGGAGCCGCCACGAGCAGCTCACCAAGACAATAGAGCACTCGGTCGAGGAGGCCCTGGCAATGGGCTTCACCCTCGAGGAGTACGCGGACACTGTGGGCGAGTTCCTGCGCGAGAAGCGGGAGATGCTTCGTCACATCAGGCTCATCTTCGTGGAGTGCAACAAGGAACAGCTCTTCTACTTCTCGGAGCACCTGTCGCTCGAACCTGGCGTGGTCATCACGCCCGTTCTGCTGACCGATATCCGAGAGCGGCCGGAGCGGTGGCGGCGGGAGCTGCGCTCCGCGGACATGGTCGTCACTTCTTTCTACCACATCGATGAGCTCGAGGCGCTTCTGTCGGGCTCTTCGCAGCCCCTTGTCGGCATCAACCTTCAGCCGGAGATGTCCACCATTGTCAGAATTGCCCGCATTGCCAAGGGGGCCGTGGTCGGGCTGGTCGCGGCGTCCAAGCAGTTCCTGGCCGAGATGGGGAGCACGCTCCGCGAGGTCGAGATAGGCGACGAGCGGGTGCGGGGGTTTACGGGGGACGATCCGGAGGAGTTGGAGAAGTTCGTGGACGGCTGCGGCGCACTCGTGGTCAGCCCGTCGCGCCGGTCCGAGGTGGCTGAGCTCGCCGGGAGGAAGCCGGTGGTCGAGTTTCTCTTCGCTCCCGATGACGCGTCGGTCAACAACATCCGCGTGGCGCTCCTCGAGGCGAAGCGCCTCAGAAGGGGGAAAGAGGGAGATGGCAGCGCAGATAACGGAGCTGACGTTTCTTGAACATCTGGCCGAGCGCTTCGGCGTGCCCGTGCCGGAGTACGTGACCGCGGACGCGCCCGGGGCCGAGATGCGCGAAGCGCTGAAGCGGTGGGGCGACCGCGGGCTTGTGAAGCCCGACGTCCTCGCCGGCAAGCGCGGCAAAGCGGGCGCTGTGCGCGAGGTCTCCGATTACGTGGATGCCCAGAAGGAGCTGAAGCTGGTCCAGGGCATCGAGATCGGCGGGCGGCTGCCGCGGACGGCTTACCTCGTTCAGTACATCCCCTCCGAGATCGAGATGTACTCGGCCATCACCTTCGATTCGCGGTTCCTGGGACCCGCGATAACGGTCTCGCTGGCAGGGGGGATGGAGATCGAGGAGGTCCCCGACAGCAAGAAGGTAATCCTGCCCGTGGACGTCTACAAGGGCTTGGACGCCTACCAGGCGAGCGGCATCCTCGAGAAGCTCCAGTGCCCGCAGAATCTTGTGAGCATGCTCTCCAGGACCCTCGTCAACCTGTGGGACATGTTCGTCTCGACTGGGATGCGGATGTGCGAAGTGAACCCGTGGCGCGTGACCGCCAAAGGCCAGCCGTACGCGTGCGATTTCAAGGCTGTCTTCGACGAGGCCAATTTCAAGTTCGGCAACCTGGGCTTCGAGCTGCCGGAGTACCCGACCGAGAGCACGCCCTTCGAGGAGGAGATGGCCGCCTGGAACGCCTCGAGCCACCAGGGCCAGGCACACGTGGCGGAGCTCGGCGGCGAGCAGATTCTTCCGATACTCTTCGGCGGCGGGGCCTCCACTATCATAGTCGAGACCCTCATGCAGAACGGCGGCGAGCCCATCTTCCTCTCCGACTTCGGCGGCAATCCGCCTTACGAGCGCATGTACGGGACGGCGAGGATCTGCTTCGAGCATAACCTCGCGAAGGCGTCGCTCATACTCATTCTCGGCGGCAAGGCGAACAACACGCTCATCGACGTGACCTTCAAGGCCATAGCCGATGCTCTTCAGAATTACGTCGACGAGCACGGCGCAATAACGACGCCCGTCGTGATAGGACGTGGCGGGCCGCGGCTTGTGCAGGGATTCCTGACGATAAAGGACACGCTCGAGTCGCTCGGGCTGCCCTACGTGATCTTCGGGCCTGACACACCGGTGACGCTGGTAGCCGAGTACGCCGCGAGGTTCGCGACCTCGTGCCGCGAGATGGGAGGTGCAAAGTGAGGGCCAAGACTCTGAGCGATCTCCTGCGGGCCGGCGACCGGGTGGCGGTCTCAAACGTTACGGGGCGCGAGGCGAGCACGGTCACCGCCGCTTCGCAGAAGTACTGTGGCAACATCGAGGGAGGCTGGGCGCTCGGCAAGGGCGGCCAGACCATCGAGGTCCCCGGGGGCGAGCCCGTGCGCGTCTACTCGACTGTCGGGGAACTGGTGATGAGCGCGCCGAAGGGCAAGCGGCCGAACAAGATGGTCGTTTACTCTCCGCCGCCGGCGGTCTACGGTGACGTCAAGGAGATCGTCGACCACGCCAAGGACTCGGTCGAGACCATCTTCATCATCACCGAGCACGTGTCGATAGAGGTCACCGCCAAGGTCGCGCGTCTGTGCTCCGAGGCGAATATCGACGTTCTGGGCTGCAACACTCTCGGCATGATCAATGCGCACGACCAGATGCGCGTCGGCGCGGTGGGCGGCGACTCTCCTGAAGAGAGTTTCAGGCCGGGCTCGGTGGCCATTATCTCGAACAGCGGCAACATGGTCAACACGATGGCCTCCTATCTGCTGAGCGCCGGCATGGGCACGTCCTACGGCATCTCGACGGGGAAGGACTCGCTTATACTCCTGCCCTTGAAGGACCTGCTCGAGCTCGCGCGCAGGGACGACTCGACAAAGCTGGTCGTTCTCTACATCGAGCCCGGGGGACTCTACGAGGTCGAGGCCGTGGAAATGCTCCGCAAGACCAGGTTCCCCAAGCCGATCATCGCGTACGTTGCCGGCGAGATACTCGCCACGCGCGATCTCTCTCTTGGCCATGCCGGGGCCGTCGTCGAGGGCGAGGGCACCACAGCGGCCGCCAAGATGAAGCTTTTCGACGACTACTTCGGCGCCGAGCCCTTCAATCCTGACGCCAGGTACCGGAAGACGAAGGACCTGAAGAAACAGCTGAAGAGGGGTATCCGCATACCGACGCTCCATCATCTGCCGGCGGCGGCAGCGCTCGTCTGCGACGCCATGGGGCTGGGGCGCGACCTCCCTCCCGGCAAGCCGCTCTCGCTCAACCCGTGGTTTGTC
>Ga0272441_10006003_pt1 | contig 20668 bp, 10 predicted proteins | sample SSMProp6N_FD_193582 | JGI IMG/M metagenome (GOLD analysis project Ga0272441, IMG submission 193582) | Marine sediment archaeal communities from Little Sippewissett salt marsh, Falmouth, MA, United States - SSM-Prop-6N | ecosystem: Environmental > Aquatic > Marine > Wetlands > Sediment ...
GCCAGAGTCCGCTCCAGGGCAAGCGACTTCTCGAGCTGCAGCTCCTTCGTGGTGACCCCTTCCAAGGGAAGAGCGGGATCGATCCGCGCCACGGCCCGGCGGACAGCCGGCACGAGCGACAAGGGGGGAAGGACACTGCGCACGGCGAAACCCATCCGGCGGCCCAAGTCCTGACGAGTACAGAAGTACAGACTCGGCGGAGCCTCGTGACGCAGCTCGCGCTTGTGGTTGGCGCACAGTCCCACGATCTCGCACCGCCCGCGCTCCGTCCTCAGCGACCTGCCGAGAAAGTATTCATCCGGAAAGAACTCACGGGCAAAGGCCTCATTGACGATGGCGACGCGCCGGGAATCGTCGATGTCACTGCCAGCGAAATCGCGCCCGGCCAGCAGGGTGACTCCCATCGTGGCGAACCATCCATCACCGACGATGTACGTGGACACGGCGGCCTCTTCGTTGGGGCGCCCGGGAATCGAGATATCCGTGCCCCAGCCTCCCTCCACACGTGAGAGAGCGACAGACCGGACGCCGGGAATCCCTGCAATCGTGGCACGCACGGTGTCAAAGAAGCCGTGGAGATCCAGCCGTTCATGCGTAGACTCCAGAGGCGTAAGCCGGAACAGGAGCAGGTTCTCCGCATCGAATCCCGGATCGACCTGGCGGAGATTGACAACGGTCCGTGTGAGAAGCCCGGCCCCTGTGACAAGCACCATGGACAGACCCACTTGCGCCGCGACCATCATCTTTCCCAACCGCAGGCGCGGTGCGCTGTGGCCGGCGCTGTCTTTGAGTTCCGCAGAGGGGTCCACGTGGGCGGCACGCAGCGCAGGAAGAAGACCGAACAGCACGGTCGTGCACAGGCCGATGGCCAACGTAAACAGAAGAACCGTACCGTCGATCCCTTCCGCCCAATGAATCCTGGCCGAGGGATCGCCCATGTACTCCAGATCGCGCTGCATCTGGCGCAGCACACCGGTCACGGATCCTGTGACGGCCGCCTTGACAAACACGCTCAACACCAGTCCGAGCGCCGCTGCCGCCAGTGACAAGACCAGACTCTCGGCGAGCGATTGGCGGATCAATCGCCACCGTCCCGCCCCCATCGCCGCACGCACGGACATCTCGTGACGACGCGCAGCGCCCCGCGCCAGCAGCAGACTCGCCACGTTCACACAGGCGACCAACAGGACCACGCCGACCAGGGCCTGCAGGAACAACAGGACGAAAACGTCCCCGAAATAAGACATCGAAAGTCCCCGGGCGCCATCCTGCAGCAAAATACGCGGCTGATCCATTTCCGTCTCGGATGCGCTGATGATCTGGCCGAACAGGACCCCCAGCGAAGCGTGAACCTGTGCCTCGTTGGCGCCCGGGGCCAGCCGCCCCATGATACGGACCCACCACTCGTCGGACCGCACCAGCAGATTGTCGTCCGAGGTCATCTGCGGCTGGGTCGTGATGGGCAGATAAACATCCGTTGGATCGCCGCTCAGGGGCCCCCTGCACCACTGGGGCAGCACGCCGATGATGGTGAAAGCCACGTCGTTCACCATAAGGCTCCGGCCCAGGACAGTGGGATCGAGGTCATAGTAGCGCTGCCAGAAGCGATAAGTGATGACGGCGGTCGGGTCCGCGCCGGCGCGGTCGTCCTGCGGGGTGATAGGCCGTCCGATCAGGACCCGGGCGCCATACCCCTCAAAGAAATTGCCCGAGACCATCAGGCCATGAGCCACAGCCGCAACGCCGCCGGCGCGAACGGTCAGGCCTTCCTCCAGAAATGAGAAGGCGAACACATCGGAGAATCCTTCGGCCTTTTCGGCGATATCACAGTACATGGGATACGGGAAAGACATCCAGAACCCCCCGGATTCCGTTCTCCCGCGAGAGTCGCTGGTCAGGCCGCCGGCGGAGTGATTGGGGCTCGCCCAGCCGATGACCCGCAGATCGTGCGGGGCCCGCACCGGCAAGGATTTCAGCAGCACGCCGTTTATCACGCTGAAAATCGCCGTATTGACCCCGATCCCGATCGCCAGCGACAGCACGGCCACAATCGTGAAACCGGGACTCCGCGCCAGCATCCGCACCCCATATCGCACGTCCTGCCATAACGTTCCCATCCGCTCATCTCCATTTGTAAGAGACTATCTCAATCTTACAGAGCCAAACTCCGTCTGTAGAGACAGCTTGCCGTTGCCCGAGCCGGTGGTGGCTACCTTGTGGTCACCCGTCCATTCATCGTAGCTGGCGATCGGGATCTTCGCCCTCGTCGAGCCGAAATCGGTCCTTACGTCGAAGTCGCCACGAAAGGCCTCCGGAGCCCTGAAACGGATCTTCCCGTAATCGGTCCGCACGTCGGCAACAAGATCGGCCGGGCAGGCATCGCCGCACGTGACGTAGACAGAACCGAAGCCGGACTTGGCCGTGATGTTGGCGGAGGTCATTTCGTCACAGGTGATCGCGCCAAACTGCGTAATCGCTCGGACATCGCCGGCAATGTCGGTGAGTCTGATCCGGCCGAACTTCGTCTCGCAGTCCACATGGGCCGCCGGTGGAACCACTATGCTCAGATCCACCCACGCCTGGCGGTCCTCCTCAAGGGGCGGCTTTGTCATCGTGACCAGCAGCGCCCCATCGTTGGGCTCGGCCACGATCTGCACCTGCTCGCCGATCTCCTGCGCTTCCTGCTTCGTGGGAGCATGGACGTACACGCGGCCTGTGATCTGGCATTCCGAGACATCGCCGCCGGAAATGGTGATGGGGCCGAAATCACTGCGCACCAGGAGTCTCGAGCCGGGCTCGAAGTCATGCGTAACGGATTCGCACGACTTGTATTTCGCCGTACATTTCGTCAATGAGACAATGGAACTGTAGCACCCGCCCACGGCCGGTAGCGCACCGATCAGAACAACGAACACGATTCGCCTCGCCAACGCTTTCATGCTTCTTCCTTTCCTTGAATACGGGTTCATGGCCATGACGCCGTTCAACGTTCACTGAGAGACTATCTCAAAGCCACCCTTTGGCCTGTCATTGCGAGCCCGTTCGACTTCGCTCAGAGCCCGCCCTGAGCGAGAGCCGAATGGGGCAGGCTTAGCGAAGCAATCTCCCCCCGTAGGATTGAGATTGCTTCGTCGCTGCGCTCCTCGCAATGACATTCACCGTTTTCAGATGGTCTCTTACTCATACCGCAATACCGTCATTGGATCGACCCTCGCTGCTCGGCGGGCGGGAAGGTAGCTCGCCAACAACGCAGGTATGGCAAGGATCAACAGTGTGATCCCCAACATAACGGGATCTGCCGGGCTTGTCTCATAGAGCTGGCTCACCATGAGACGGCCGGCGATGTAGCCTCCCAGCAGTCCTGCGAGAACACCCAGCAGAATCAGCCTGACACTCCGGCGAAGAAACGTTCGCGTGATGCGGGTCTGGGTTGCCCCCAAAGCCATCCGGATGCCAATCTCATGGGTCCTCTGCGTGACCATGTACTGAAGCAGGGCGAACAGGCCCACCGCCGCCAGGATCAGAGCGATCTGGGCAAAGAGCCCCAGCAAAATGGTCGTATATCGCCGCGGCGCCAGCATCCCGGCAAGATCGGACGTCAGAGTACGGATCTCCCTGATCTCCAAATCCTTGTCCAGGCCGGCAACCTGGGCTCGCACCATGTCGGCCAGTCGCAGGGGATCGCCTTCCGCCCTCACCACGAGGTCGGAGATGAGGTAGCAGAACCCGGAAATCGGTTTGTAGACCGTGTTGATCGCGGGCGCCAGCTCACCGTAGTCTTTAAGAGTGCTCGTCACTCCCACGATCAGTATCCCATCAATGCGTTGGCCGAGAGGACTGCCTTGCGGGAAGTATTTTCGGGCCAGGTTCTGGTCAATGATGATCGCCTGGACACCCCCCTGCGCGTCTTCATCCGTGAAACCCCGGCCCTCAAGAATCGGCATTCCCATGGTTTTGAAGAAGTCGTGACTGACATCCTCATGCCGTGCCATCGGTTTCTCGGTGGGATCGAGGGGGGAGCGCCCGTCGACAGAGAACGTCATGAATCCTCCTCCACCGGCCAGGTTCACGCCTCCCGAGACCAGTGCGGCGGACTGAACGCCCGGGGCGGCCTGCACACGGTGCAGCAACTGTTCGTAGAAGTTCAGCCATTGGCCGCGTTCGGGGTATTTGACTCTGGGCAGTTCAATCTCCGCAACCAGGACACTGGCCGGCTGAAATCCGAGGTCAACCTTCTGCATGGAGATCAGGCTTTGCGCGAGCATGGCGACCGCCATGAGCAGCGTGAAGGCAACGGCGATCTGAGCGACGACCAATCCTCCATGAGCGTATCGGCGACCACGGCCCTGCAGCACGCCCGATTGTCCTTGTTTCAGAATATCGCTGAGATGAAGGCCCGTCGCCTTCCAGGCCGGCAGCAGGCTGAGCACCAAACCCGTGACTGCGGACACGGCCAAAGCAAAACCCAGGACCGGGACGTCGATGCGAGTCTCCCCCATGCGCGGAATATTGGAGGGAGATACGCGGACCAGGACCCGAATCCCCACGTACGCCAACAATATCCCTATCACGCCCGCCGCCATACTGAGAACCACCCCCTCCGTAAGCATGTGACGCATGATCTGACTGCGTGATGCACCCAGCGCAGAGCGTACAGCGATCTCCTGCCCGCGCGCCCGGCTGTGTATGAGGAACAGGCCGGATGCATTCGTGCATGCGATCAGCAGGACAAGACCCACGCCACCCCACAGGAAGTGCAACGAGGCCCGACTGTCGCCAAGCTGAGCATCGAGAAAACGGCGGACTTTCACAGTGTAGCCGGCCTTGTGCTCGGGCTCCGTCTTCACCAACTGCTCTTCCAGGACGTCCATGTGGGCCTGGGCCTGGGCCAACGTCACCCCGGCCTTGAGCCGTGCTCGTATGCCGGTACCCCCACCGTGGCGGTCGGGCTCCAGGACCAGGGGAACCCAACAAGGCGCGCAACGCCGCAAATGGTCGCGAAAGGCGGCGGGCATGACACCGACGACGGTATAGCTCTGGCCATCCAGTATAAGGGACTTGCCGATTGCCTCAGGGTCGCTTGCCATGTGCTCGCGCCAGAACGCACAGCTTAGAATCACAACGTGTCCGTGTCCCGGTTGCTCTTCTTCGGGAAGGAACCCCCGACCGAGCATGGGCTGCACGCCCATGACCGAGAAATAGCCTGGCGACACAGCAAAGGCGATCAGGTGTTGTGACCTCTCGGACCCGGTGACGTAGAAACGATGACCCTCCACACCGGCGATACTCTCGAATACTTCGTTGTGTTCGCGCCAGTAGTTCAACGTGTGGTGGGAGGACGCAATGCGGTCCAATCCCTGTCGGAGTTTCTGCTCCTGAACGATGACAATCCGATCCGCGTCATCATACGGCAGGCGCTTGAACAGAACCGTATTCACGACGCTGAAGATCGCCGTATTCGCACCGATCGCCAGGGCCAGGATCACGATCACGGAGACCGCAAATCCGGGATCTCTGAGCAACGACCGGCACCCACGTCTTATATCCTGCCACACGGTTTCCACGTCCGTCTCCTATTCATATCGCAGCGCCACCATGGGATCGACCCGCGCGGCCCGGCGGGCGGGGATCCAGGCGGCCAGGACAGCGACGGCGATCATCATTCCGACGGTCCCGATCATGGTGACCGGATCATGAGGCCCGATGCCGAAGAAGACACTGCGCATCCAGCGAGCCAGAGCCAGCGCGATGGGCAAGCCGATAGCTACGCCTATGATTGTAAGCATCAGGGCCCCGCGAAGGACAGGCCAGGCCACGTCGGCGGGCCGGGCGCCCAGGGCCTTGCGAATGCCCATCTCGCCGGTTCGTCGTGCAACATTGTAGGCCATGATACCGTACAGGCCGATGCACGAGAGCAGCACGACCAGCACGGCAAAACTGCCGCAAAGTGATGCAAAGAGGCGTTCCTGTGCGAGAGACTTCTTGATGGCGAGTTTCTGCGTCGTAATCCCTTCCAGCGGCAGGTTACGGTCGACCTGGGCCACGACCTTACGCACGGCGGGTACCAGAGACAGCGGCGGAAGCACACTGCGTATCGCGTAGGTCAGATCGGGCTCCCATTTCTGGCTGTAAGGCAGGTAGAGAACCGGCCGAACGCCTCGACGTATGCCGCCATAGGAGTGGTCACTGCATGAGCCGATAATCTGATATTGCTGGTCGTAGGCCGTGATGAACTGTCCTATAGGACTCTCATCCGGGAAGAACAGACGTCCGAATTCCGCGTTGACGATAACAACAGGTTGGGACTCTCGTGTGTCCCTGTCGTCGAAGTCGCGTCCTGCCAGCAGGTTGATTCCCATGGTGGCGAAGTACTTGCCGCTTATGACCAACTCCTCTGCTTCGCGATGCTCGGCATCGGGACGAGCAGGGATCGAGATGTCGGGGCTCCGCATCGCCCCGCGCAGCAACGTCCAGTTTGAGATGGCCACCGACCTGACACCGGGGATGGCCGCGATTCTCTGACGCATAGTGGGATGAAACTGTCTCAGATTCTCCACCTCGGAGAGCGACTCGAGGGGTTGAATATTGACCAGCAAGATATTCTCCGTATCGAATCCCAGATCCGTTTGACAGAGATTGATCAGCGTCCGACACAGGAGCCCGGCGACCACAACCAACAGGACAGACATACCCACCTGCGCCGTGACCAACACTTTGCCCAGGCGGAGCCGTGGCGCACCACAGGTCCCGCCGTCTTTAAGACCTGCCGATGGATTCGTGCTTCCGGCACGCAATGCGGGAAGCAGGCCGAACAACAAAGTGGTGATCACGCCGACGGTTAGCGCAAACATCAAAACACTCGCATCAATCCGTAGGTTGAAGTGCTGATTGCTTGACGGATCGATGACAAAATCGCGCAATCCCGCCTTTATCCATAAGGAGATCGCCAATCCGAGACAAGCGCCCGCCAGTGACAAGACCATGCTCTCCGTGAGGGACTGGCGTGTGAGGCGCCACCAGCCGGCGCCCATCGCCGCGCGCACAGCCATCTCCTGCTGCCGGCCTGCTCCCCGAGCCAGCAGTAGACCTGCCAGATTCGTGCAGGCGATCAGCAGGACCAGACCTACCACACCCTGTAGAAACCACAGAGGTTCAGCTATCTCTTCGCGTCCCATCACTACGCCGTGGCGACCTTCCTGCAATAGGATCCCCGGCTGGTCAATTGTCGCTCCCGCTTCAGTACGACGGAGAGCATTTCCAAACAGACGTTCCAGTGAGGTCTGTAGCCGAACCTCATTGGCCCCAGGAGCCAACCGCCCCATGATCTGAAGCCACCACGTGTCATCTGAAGCCAACCACTCCTCATCGGGTATGAGCAGCGACTGAGCCGCCATGGGGACATAGAAGTCGGTACGCCTTCCACCGGCCTCGGGACCTACATACCGGCGAGGCAGTACACCGACGACAGTGAAGACCGCATCCTTCAACGCAAGCGGCCGCCCCAGAGCATTGGGATCAAGGCCAAAGACGCGTTCCCACAAATCATACGTGATGACCGTCACGGGATCGGCATCGGGTTGATCATCCTCAGGCGCAATGGGTCTGCCGATCAAGACCGATGCGCCGTACCCCTTGAAGAAGTTGCCCGATACCATCTGCCCGTTCGCCTTGGACACAGCGCCTCGGGCACTGATCGTCACGGGGTACGTTCCGTAGGAGAAGGCGAAGACATCGGAGAATCCCTCCGCCTGTTCCACGAAATCCCGGTAAGCGGGATACGAAAAGGAGCCGCAGTGGAACCACCCATGATACTTGCTCCATCCGTAATCCCCTGCAAACTCACCGTACTTGCCCAGGTGGGGCTTCTTGTGACAGGTCCAGTGGATCAGACGGAGTTCATGCGGATTGCGTACAGGCAGCGATTTCAGCAGGATGCCGTTGATCATACTGTAGATGGCCGTGTTGGCGCCGATACCGAGGGCCAGTGACAGCACGGCCACCGCGGTGAAACCCGGGCTCGCACGCAACTGCCGAAGCCCGTAGCGTATGTCATGCCATATCGTCTTCATCGGTCATCGTCTCTGTCGTAGATACCTTGTTGTTATCACTCACACCGCAATGCCGCCATCGGATCGGTCTTGGCCGCACGTCGGGCGGGCAGCCAACAGGCGGCGACCAGGGCCGCCAGGACGCACGCCGTCATAGCGATGAAGGACACCGGATCGAATGGGCTGATGCCGGCGATCTGGTGCCGGAGGACTATGGCTCCGCCGAGCGCCAGCGGAATACCAATGGCCACCGCGATCAGGCCCAGACGCAGGCCCGTCGCCAGAACCAGGCGTATCACGTCTCCTTGTGTGGCGCCGACCGCCACGCGAATGCCGATTTCCCGCCTCCGAGCGTTGACCACATAGGCCATCACGCCGTAAGTGCCCACCGATGCCAGCACGAGCGCCAGGCCCCCGAGGATCGCCAGAATCCGCATGGCGGTGTGCTGGAAGGCCAGATCGTTCTTCATCACGTCACGCAGCGTGCACACCTCACCATCGACCAACCTCGGATGGATGCGACCGAGTTCGGTACGGACGGTATTGAGCACACGCCGTGCGTCTCCTGTGGTGCGAATCAACAGGGCCGAATGGAGGAATCCTTCTTTCTTTGCAACGCGAAACAATCCGGCATCCAACCATTTATCGTGCAGATGAATCCATGAGTCTTTGACCACGCCAATGACCTCCCACTTGTAAACACGTTTGCCCAGTGGGTCCTGGTTGGGCCAGAATTTCTGTGCAAAACGCTCGTTCACAATGACATAGCTGCGGCCTGACTCCATGTCCTCCTGCCTGAACTCACGCCCGCGCACCATGGGGACCCCCATCAGGCTGAACATGCCGGGGCCAATGTCCCTGTAGAAGGCAAAATCTACATTGTTGCCATGGTAGCCTTCAGGTTCAAAGGACAACGAATCCATCACGCCTATCCCACTGACAAGGGGCTGGTAGGGTGAAACACACACCTGCTCGACGCCGGGAATCAGGGCCGCCCGACGAACGATTTCTGCCAACTGCGGTTCGAAGGTGCCCTCTGTGAAACCGATGCGCTCCAGGTCGAGCGGCGCGATGGCGAGCCGATCGTGGCGGTATCCCAGGTCTACGGCCAGTTGCTTGCTCATGCTGCGCAGACACAGGGTCGCGCCGCACAGCAGGACGAGCGATCCAGCCACCTGGGTGACGATCAAGCCGTGGCGCAGCCACAGTCGTCTGCGGCCTGCTCCGCCGCCGTCTTTGAGGGCGGCGAAAGGTTCGAACCGCGTCGCCTGGAGTGCGGGCAAGAGGCTAAAGCCCACTCCCACCGCCAACACTCCCCCGGCGGCAAAGAGCAGGACACGCATATCCGGAACCGGACGCAGAGGCGCCCCTGGCCACCAACTGACGAACTGCATGATCGCCCGAGCCCCCCACGAGAACGCCAGCAACGCGCCAATGGTGGCGCCGGCAGCGATCAGGACCCCTTCACAGATGACCTGCCGCATAAGGTCGACACGCGTGGCCCCCAAGGCAATTCGGGTGGCCGTCTCTTTGCGGCGTTGCATCGCACGGGCGAGGAATAAGCCGGCCACATTGGCACAGGCAATCAGCAGCAGAAGCACCGTCGCCACCGACGCAAATTGCAGAAACCGGATGATTCTGGGCCTCATGAGTGACGTGCCCAATAGCCCTCGACCGATCGGTTCCAGTCGGATTTTGGTGAATGTGTGCGAGATTCCTCGGAGAGACAATTGAGGATACTTCGATGCAAGCAGCCCCTTTGTGACGTCAGCCGCGATGGGGGTCAGGTGCTGCTCGGCGGTCCTGGCCAGTTTGGGTTCCGTCAGCCGACCCACAATCTCGTAGCTCGTCGACCTTTTTTCCAGCACGGTTTCCATATTCGCCGGGATCCACAGACTGGGCCGCCCAAAATAGTCCAGGCCGACGAATCCCACAGGAGCAACGCCCACGATCTCGATGGGTGTGTCATTGAGCGTGACCGTCTTGCCCAGGATATCCGTCGCTGCGCCAAAGTGACTTCTCCAAAAGGCATGACTGATCACCGCGACCGCGGACCTCCCGGTCTCGGTTTTTTCCTCAGGGAGAAAGCCGCGTCCCAGCACCGGGACCACTCCCAGGAATGAGAAGTAATCTCCAGCCACCAACTCGGCCCAGATCCGTTCGTTGCCCTCGTCCATGCGAATCTTCGGGCGAATGCCGGCATAACCGATGACATCCTGGAATAGGCGGCCCTCCCGACTAATAGCATCGTAATAGGGTCGGTAGACCAGGGCACCAATCTGTTGCCCGGACTCGTCGGCCGGCACTGCGGCCCACAACTCGTGCGGCCGGGCGACGGGTTTGGGTCGCAGCAGCATCTCGTTGAGGATGCCAAACAAAGCCAGGTTGGCCCCAATCCCGAGCGCGAGCGTCAGCATCGCCAACACGGCAAAGCCCGGTGACTTCCGCAGCATCCGAAACCCATAGCGAATATCTTGCCAAAGCGTTCCCATGTCCGTCCTTCAATAGTCATTAATCAATCGCCATGAGCCTCACTCATATCGCAGCGCCACCATCGGATCGGTCTTGGCCGCTCGTCGTGCAGGGATCCATGCAGCCAGGGCCGCGACGAGAATCATCAGCACGGCGGCTCCGATCAGGGTCATCGGATCGTGCGGTTTGATTTCGAAGAAGACGCTGCGTGCCAATCGTGTCAGCGCCAGGGCGGCAGGCAAACCAACCGCCATACCGAACGTCGCCAGGACCAGGGCCTCACGCACGACGGGCCAGGCCACATCCTGAGGACGAGCGCCCAGGGCCAGACGGATGCCCATCTCCGGGGTCCGCCGGGCCACATTGTAGGCCATCAGGGCGTAGAGGCCGATACAGGAAAGCGTGATCGCCAGCAGGGCCATGCCGCCGCACAGCACCGCAGACAGCCGTTCCCCCGCAATGGAACGTTTGATGATCTGTTTCTGCGTGGCAACATTCTCCAGGGGAATGTCCCGGTCGATCGCGGCCACGAGCTTACGAACCCCCGGAACCAGAGACATCGGAGGAAGGGCACTGCGTACGGCAAACGTCATACCGCCCGACGACCGCTGGCGATGCGAAAAGTACATAGTTGGCGGTACAGCGTCACGCAGATCCTTGTAATGCGCGTCACGACACAAACCGACAATCTGATGTTCGGTTCCTCCCGCCTGGAACGTCTGGCCCAGGGCTACCTCATCCGGAAAAAACGTACGAGCAAAGGTCTCGTTGACGACGGCCGCGTTCACGGCACCGGGCGTATCGGATGCGTTGAACGATCGCCCGCTGAGCAGCGGTATGCCCATGGTATGGAAGAACCCGTCGCTGACGGTGAGCATATAAGCAATCGCTTTTTGGGAGGAGTCTTGCCGCCCGGGTATGGAAACGCTGCTGCCTTCCATGCCGCTTCCGAGAAGACCTCGACTGGAGAACGCCACGGAACGACTTCCCGGAATACCGGAAAGGACTTCATGCACTCGATCGTAAAAGGACGTACGATCCTGGCCCTGGTATCCGGCCTGCCCCGGATTGAGTCGGAACACCAGCAGATTCTCCACGTCGAAGCCGGGATGCACCTCATGGAGATTGACCAGCGTCTGAACCAGCAGCCCCGTGCCAAAGACCAGGATGACCGCCAGCCCGATCTGCGTGGCCACCAGGACCTTTCCCAGGCGCAAGCGTGGCGCCGTTTGTCTGCCACTATCCTTAAGACCGGCGGCGGGATGGACACGTCCGGCCTGCCAGGCGGGGATCAGGCCGCACAGCACCGTGGTGACGGCGGCCGCACCGATCGTGAACGCCAGGACATAGGCATCTATCTTGACAACGACACGAAACCCTTCATCCGCGCGGGTGAGGAAACCCATCAGGGCTATCTTGATCCAGGACGCAACCAGCAGTCCGAGCGCGGCGCCGGCCGCCGACAAGACCAGGCTCTCGGTGAGTGACTGGCGCATCAGACGCCAGCGGCCCGCCCCCATGGCGGCGCGTACCGTGATCTCATGCCTTCGGCCGGCTCCCTGGGCCAGCAGCAGGCTCGCCAGGTTTGCACAGGCGATGAGAAGCACGAGGGAAACCAACCCCTGCATGGCCCATAACGGCTGCGCCGACGTCCCGGCGCCGAGCCCACGTCTGGCGTCCAGCAGTACAACCCGCGGCTGCTTCAACCAATCGCGTGACGTTTCCAGGAATTGGCTCAGAAGGAGGGTCAGCGAAGCTTCGGCCTGGGCTTCCGCCGTCTCAGGTGCTCGCCTGGCCATGATCTGTACCCACCAGTTCTCAGCGACCGTCAGAGAAGCGCCGGAGTTAAGCGTGGGCTGAGCGGCCATGGGCACATAGAAATCGGCGGGATCGCCGGAGATCGGCCCGACGTAATCGCGCGGCAGGACCCCAACGATCGTAAAACCGGTCTTGTTGAGAGCTATGGTTTGGCCAATGACCTGGGGATCGAGCCCGAAATACCTCTCCCACAACCGAGGTGATAACAGCCGCCGGCTCGGAGCCGAGCCGGTCATCCCCCGGACTGAGGGTGCGTCCGATCAAGGCTTGTGCGCCGTAACCATTGAAGAAATTGCCGGAGACCATAAGCCCATTGTTCGTTGACGCACCGAGAGGTGTGACCGTCGTGATGCCGTACAGGCTTGAGAACGCAAAAATATCTGAAAACCCCACGCCATGATCGCGGAACATCTCGTATGCAGGATAAGGAAACGTCTCAGAACCGGTGCCGCCTTGATAATTGGACGTACTTTGGCCGCGCGCCTCCCAGGAAATGGCACACAGTTCATGGGCATCGGGCACGGGCAGCGCCCGGAACAGCACCGCGCTGAGCAGACTGAAGATCGCCGTATTGGCGCCGATGCCAAAGGCCAAAGACAACACGGCCACGGCCGTAAAACCGGGTCTCTTTCGCAGCATGCGAAAGCAGTAACGAACGTCGCTGAAGAAGGTACTCATTTCATCTGTCCTCTATATAGGTGCAACGACGGGGTGGCGGGATGGAACGAGCCGCAGCAGAGGCTGCCTTTGTGCATCATACCAGTACTCCAACAATCCATCACATGTGTTCTATTCATAGCGCAGCGCCTCCATGGGATCGATTCGGACTGCGCGCCAGGCGGGGATGTAGCCGGCCAGCAGTGAGGCCGCCGCGAGCAAAGCCACAGTTGCCGCAATACTGACCGGATCCACGGGACTGATGCCGTAGAGTGCACCGCGAACCAAAGATGTCAGACCGATGGCCAGCAAAAGGCCGAGGACCAGCCCTACGAGGGTCGACACGCCGTTCTGGCGCAAGACCAGGGCCAGCACACTCCGTGGGGAGGCTCCCAGGGCCATGCGAACGCCAATCTCGCGTGTGCGTGTCGCCACCATATGGGCCTTGACCGCGTAGAGGCCGAGTCCGGCGAGGAACATGGCTTGCATGCCAAACAGCGTGATCACCTGGGCGTTCATCCTCGCCTGCTGAACGGTGTGACCTCTGCGATGGTGCTCGGTCAGACTCATCAACGATACCACCGCAAGCGCTGGATCGATCTTGCGAATCATCGAACCTAGATCCTGCAGCAAAGGGGATTCCATTTCCGGCGCAGTCCGGATATGCATATAGATGGGGACTTGGTCCGGGGAGATCGGCTGGTACATCTGGCCCCACTCCGAGAACTCGTCGTATGGATCGCGCAGAGTGGAAACCACCCCCACCACACGGCACACCTGAGGTTCCGAGCCCCCGCCATGTTGAATCAGGCAATCCAGGGCGTTGCCGTCTCTGCGGAGCTTTTTAGCCAGGCGACTCCCGATGATCACCACAGGTTCTGCCTCGGCCGCACTATCGAGGGGGCGGAAGGGTCGGCCGTGTAACAGCGGCATTCCCATGGCCTCGAAGTACTCCCCATTGACCGGGAAAGTCAGCGCGCCTCTGGGGAAGAGGCTCTTAACGTTGTCCTCTTCAACCCCGGGCTGATATTCCGCAACGTCTGGGGAAGAACCTCGGTAAGAGTCACCCACAGGAAATCCCATGGACCACCCTACCGCTTGGATCCCCGGCGACCCCTTGAGGCGTTCAGCGAGCCTCGCGCAGGCTGCCCTGGCCTGAGCGGGAGGGTACCCACTCGCCATCGCATCGATCTTGACCAGGATCTTGTCGTGCAAGTCAAGCCCGGGATAGGTATTGCCGAGCTTCAGGGCCGTGCGCATAAACAACATCGCGACCATGACAAATGCCACTGACAATGCGGTCTGGCATACCATCGATAGCCCCCGTGGTAGGAGACGCCGTCTGCGCCGTATGGTTTGGACAACGGCCCCTGACTCCTTCAGGTCGCCGATGACATCGCGTTTGGATAGGTTCAAGGCCGGTTTGAGACCAAACAGGATCGTGGCGATCAGACAGATTCCGAGGGTTGTTCCGAATACGCGCATGTCAAATGAGGTGGGAATTTGAATCAGCCAATCACCCAGGGCCAGCCAGGCATTGAACATGCGGATGCCCACCAAGCTGGGGATCAACGCCAGCACTGTTCCCAACAGCGCCAACAGAAGCGACTCGATCAACAACTGCCGTATGATGCGTAGACGTCCGCCCCCCATGGCCATACGAATGGCAATTTCCCGCTGTCTGTCTGTCCCCTGTGCGTTGAGCATGTTCGCGAGGTTCAGGCAGGCAATGAGGAGAACAACGAAGGAGATCGCCATCAAACCCATACTCCAAAGCCTCATCCCTTTCTGTATGCCATCATTTTCCTCTAACGAGAGTTTGCCTAACCGGGCGAGATACAGCCTGGGATTGCCCTTGCTGATCTTCAATCGGGAATCTATGTTCTCTATGAGACGTGGAACCAACACCTGGAGCCTTGCCTCAGCCGCCGCCATGTCCAGATCAGGCTTGAGTCGCCCTATCAACCAGACTAACGGATTGGGGCCGTCAAGGGGCAGCCAAATATCCGGCCCCTCAAGCGTCGTGCCGGTGAATCCCTCGGGCGCCACACCGATGATCCGACAAGGCTTGGCCTTGATATGCGCAACTTGGCCCACCATATTGGGATCGCCACCCAGTGCCTGCCAGGTCCGGTGGCTCAGCACCACGACCGGTTCCGCGCCATGCCGCTCTTCCTCAGGCAGGAAGGTCCGTCCATGAATCGGGTCCACCCCCAACGCGGAAAAGTAGTTGGCCGAAACGTACGCAATACGCATCTGCTTGACCACAGCACCCTGAAGCCAGGTGCCGCGGCTTCCTTGCCCGACGGCGATTAGATCACTGAACGCCGGATTGTCGTCTCGTATGTCGGTACAGTCGTTATAGCGGAAACAATGATAACCCCGCATGCCGCAGTACACCAAGCGGTCCGGATCTGCAACCTGTATGGGCCGATACACCAACATATTAACCACAGAGAACATGACGGTATTGGCGCTGATGCCGATGGCCAGGGTGATCAGGGCAATGGCGGTGAAGCCGGGTTTCTTGGCCAGCCTGCGCAAGGCGTATTTGATGTCGTTTACAAAAGTACTCACTTCGTTTGTCCGTTTCTGGTAGCTACTGACAACTGTTTTTTCATTCATAGCGCAGCGCCTCCATCGGATCGATCCGCGCCGCCCGGCGGGCGGGGAGGTAGCCGGCCAGAAGCGAGGCCGCCGCAAGCATGGCCACCGTTGCCGCAATACTGACCGGATCGACGGGGCTGATGCCGTAGAGGAGGCTGGCCGACACCTTCGCCACGCCCAGTCCGAGCAACAGTCCGACCGCCAATCCCACCACCGTCAGTACCGGTCCCTCCCGCAGGACCATGCCTATGATGCGTCCATGGGTCGCACCCAGGGCTTTGCGGATGCCGATTTCCGACGTGCGGGAAGCGACCATGTAGCCCTTGATCGCGTAGATGCCCAGCGTCGCGAGGAACAAACAGCGCCGCCGCCCCGGCGAGAGCCGCCAATCGGGCGCCAAAGGCCGCCAGCCAAACGGGGGCATGGTCACGGTGCCTCTGAGCCAAGGTGCCTTTCTCAGCATCCGGCCCGCATAGCGAACATCCTGCCACAGTGTCCCCATAGGTGACTCCTATTCGTGTCGCAGCACCGTCATTGGATCCAATTTCGTCGCTCTGCGTGCGGGCAGGTAGCAGGCCAGCATGGCTACGGCGAACAATAACGCCGGTATCAAGACGAACGTGGCCGGGTCACGGACGCTGGTACGATAGAGCATATCAGACATGAACCGGGTAATCGTCAGGGCACCAGCCAGGCCTGCACCGAGCCCCACCAACGTCAGAAAGAGGGCCTTCTTCAGAGCCAACATCAGAATGTCCCTCGCTTCGGCACCGAAGGCCATTCGAATACCGATTTCATTGTATCGTTCGTTGACCGCGAAGGTCATGACGCCGTAGAGGCCAACCAAAGCCATGAGCAGGGCTACACCAGCCATGGCACCCAAGAGTATCATGCAGAAACGTTCCACGGAGATCGAATCTTGTACGAGTCGATGCATGGTATTGATGGACAGAATAGGCTGGCTGGGATCGATTTCTCCGAGGGCACGACGTGCACCGCCGGCCCATTGGAGAGGGTCGCCGGCGGCGCGGATAAAGAGGGTCATGCCGTGTGGGGGGGCTTGCGGCAGCGGGACATAGACAAAAGGTGAAACATCCTCGCTGCGCAAGGTGCCGAGCTTGACATTGCCCACCACCCCCACAATGGTCCATCTCCGCCCCCAAAAAGCAATCTCCTGACCGACCGGATGACGGTCCGGAATGCGCCGGCGTACGAACTCCTGATTGACGATCACCACCGACTGGCCCGATTGCTCGTCCTGCGCAGCAAAGGCGCGCCCCCACATCAACGGGATATCCAAGCAGTGGAAATAGCCGTCTGAGACTCTGCGTATCTCCGCGGTCTGCCATTCCGGCTTGCCGATGACATTCACCTCGAGGTTCCAGTTGATGGGGCTCATGGGCGCGATGTCGACTGCACCCACTGCCTGGGCACCGGGCAGGGTTTCCAGCTTTTCCAAAGCGTGCTGAAAAAAAGCTGCACAATCCTGTTCACTGCGAGTGTTGGGACGGACCACACGCAGGGCCAGAAGGCCTTTGGCATTGAAGCCCGGATGCGACCGCTGGATTCTCACAAAGCTCTTAATAAGCAGGGCCGCACTCGTCAATAAGATCAAGGCTAAGGCCATCTGCGCAACAATGAGCACTCCCAGCGTGCGATGACGGGTCTGTGTCGGTGAGACGCGCTGGCCTGTTTCTCTTAACGTGTTGATTGGTCCAAATCGCGATCCTTGCCAGGCAGGAAGCATGCCAAAAGCCAAGCTGGCAACCACAGACAGTGCCAGGGTAAATCCCAACACCGGCTCGTTCAGGCGAATTTCTTCGAACCCAGGAATTCCGCTACCGCTGGTTTCCTGAATACGCGGTGCAATCAGTTGCAGGAGGTCCAGACCCCAGAAGGCTAAGACCGCCCCGAACGCTCCCCCCAGCAAACCGAGCAGTAGGCTTTCGGTCAGCAGTTGACGGATGATGCGTGTGCGTCCGGCACCCAAGGAGAGGCGAATCGCTATTTCGTGACTTCGCGTTCCGGCCTTGGCCACGAGTAAGTTGGAGACATTGACGCAGGCAATCACCAGAAGAATGATGACAGCCCCGTATAGGACGAGGAATGCAGTGCGTATACTGGCAATAAGGACCTTGTGCAGCGGCTCACAGTCGATTCCCTTGTCGCTATTCGTATTCGGGTATTCCCTGGCGAGTTGGGCTGCGATTTGTCTCATCTGAGCTATGGCCTGTGCACAGGAGACATTCGGCTTAAGGCGCCCCAGAACTATGAGGTGATGATCGCTGCGATTCTCCTGAGCCAATTGTGATTCCCGCAGTGGGATGAAGATTTGAGCCATATCTTCCATGAATCCCATCAATGGCGCTGCCACGCCAACGACTGTATGCGGTGTGTTGTCCAGGGTAACGGTCCGGCCCACGATGTTGGGATCGCTGTCAAACCGGTCACGCCACAGACCATGTGTCAACACCGTGACATGGGAACTGCCCCCCTGTGAAGTATCCGGCCGAAAACCTTGGCCCAGGGCGATCTTGGGCTGTATGGTCGGGAAGAAACTGGATGTCGTTCGAAAACCTCTCAGGGCCAGGGGTTCGCTGGCACCCGTTAGGTTTGAACGACAGAATTCGATAGCGCACATGGATTCAAATACAGTGTTACGTTCGGCCCAATCCAGGTAGTCCGGCCCGGATGAAGTACTACTGCGTAATCCATTCCATTCGGGCCCCAGGAACATGAGGCGATCAGCTTGTGGGAAGGGCAAGGGGCTTAGCAGAACCCTGTGAACAACGCTGAACAGGGCTGTATTGGGACCGATGCCCAGAGCCAGGATCAGGGCTACAGCAATGGTGAAACCCGGCCGTTTGACCAGCATCCGAAAGCCGTATCGAATGTCCTGCAGCAATGTTCCCATCACTGCACCTCGAAGCCGCTTTGGCGCAGTTCTCTTGTTTCCTCTTGTTTGCGGGCGGCCTCTTCTTCTTCCACAATGCGACCGTCGAAGAGATGGACCGTCCGCTGGGCGTGGCGGGCGTAGCGTGGGTCGTGCGTGACCATGCAGATCGTGGCGCCGTCGCGATGCAGCTCGCTCAGCAGGGCCATGACCGCCTCGCTGTTGTTGGAGTCGAGGTTTCCCGTGGGCTCATCGGCCAGCAGGATGGACGGTCGGCCCACCACCGCGCGGGCGACCGCCACCCGCTGCTGCTGGCCGCCGGAGAGCTGGGCCGGGTAGTGTTTCATCCGATGGGACATCCCCACACGCTCCAGCGCCTCCTGGGCGAGCTGCTTTCGCTCGGCGGAGGGCATGCCCCGGTACGTCAGCGGCAACTCCACGTTCTCGTAGACTGTCAGATCGCCGATGAGATTGAAGCTCTGGAAGATGAAGCCCACCTGCCGATTCCGAATGCGGGCCCGCTGAGAGGCGGAGAGATTCGCCACGGGCTCGCCACTGAGGACATACTCGCCCTCCGTGGGCGAATCGAGCAGGCCGAGGATGGCCATCAGCGTCGATTTGCCGCAGCCGGAAGGCCCCGCGATGGAGACGTACTCCCCCTGGTCAATAGACAGGTGGATGCCCGCAAGAGCGTGCGTTTCCACTTCCTCGGTTACAAAGACCTTGTGCAGGTCTTCCACGCGAATGAGTGTGTCGTTCGACTGTGCCATATTCAGTCTCCGGTGTCTGAGTAATCGGTTGCCGGTAGTCTGCCGTCTGTTTTGCCGTCTTTACCGGCCTGTAGGTTTTTTTGATGAATCTCCGTAGGCTGTTGAGCATCCCCCCTATCCGGGCGGCTCTTTCCTGCCATCCAACTGCTGCTCCTTTCCTGCAATCGCCCTCATTGTGAAACCGCCTCTTGCCGACTACCGGCCACAGACTACCGGCTACTTCAATCGAAGCCGATCCTGGCCGTCCCATTGGGACATGTCGCTGAGGATGATCTCGTCGTCCACCTGCAATCCCTCCAGAATCTCGATCGTGCTGACGGAACTGCGGCCAAACTGCACTCGGGTTCGCACGGCGAACCGGCCACCCTCGACCGCCTTGAACAGCTCGGTGACGCCTTCCGAGGAGGCAAAGACCGGCCTGCCCACGTGCAGGACGTCCTCCAGCCGCTCGATCTCGATTGTCCCGACTACCGAGAGGTCCGGCCGAGCCCCCTGGGGCAGTGCGCCGTCGAGCGAGACATCGACCGTCACATTCCCCTCCATAACCGTCGGATCGATCCGGTGGACCTTTCCGGCAACGGTCCCATGATGCGTATCCACCTCCGCCGGCAAGCCGATGGTCACATCCCGCGCCTGCGCCTCGGGAATCTTCAACTGGGCCTTGAGCTTGCGCGGATTCGTGATCTTGGCCAGGATCGTGCCCGGGGAAACAGACTGCCCGGGCTCGACCCTGTCCTTGACCTGGGCCAGCACTCCGCCCGTACCGGCCCGTACATGCAGGGAGTCGATCTCGCTCTTCTTGAGCTCGTACGCGGACTGAGCCTGCTCCACAGAGGCTTCCAGTTCGGCCAACTGCGCCGGCATGATCTTGGTGCGGAACATCTCCAACTGATCCTGATTGATCTTCAGGAGTCGGTCCTGCTGATCGACGAGGGCCGTGGCCAGCGTCAGGTTCAACTCGGAGATCAGGTCGCTCTCGAATTCCTTCTGGCGTACCTCCGCCGTAAGTTTCACTTCCTCGTATCGCGCCTGGATCTGGGCGATATTGGCCTCCCGCTGAAGCAGATCGCCCTCAAGCGACGCCCGCTGAGCCGTGAACCTCGCATTGGCGGATTTCAGTTGCGACTCCGCGTTGACCAGTTCCTGTTCGAGTGTCGGATTGCTCAATTCAAGCAGGACCGTGTTCGGCTCGACCGGGCTGCCCGGCTCGACGAGGATTTGGACGACCCGACCGGCCACCGTCGCCGGCACCCAGAGGATTTCTTCTGAGACGAGGGTGCCGACGCCGCGCACCTGTCGGAGCATGGAGCCCCGCTTGGCCTTGTCCAGCCACAGCGTGCGCCGGTCCACGCTCGGCGCCGCCGGCTCCAGGCGGGAAACCCCGACCGTGATGGCGGCCACCA
>Ga0272441_10006004_pt1 | contig 20666 bp, 18 predicted proteins | sample SSMProp6N_FD_193582 | JGI IMG/M metagenome (GOLD analysis project Ga0272441, IMG submission 193582) | Marine sediment archaeal communities from Little Sippewissett salt marsh, Falmouth, MA, United States - SSM-Prop-6N | ecosystem: Environmental > Aquatic > Marine > Wetlands > Sediment ...
CCTAACGTTAATATCAAATCTCCCGGATTTACTTGTTCTTCAAGAAAGGTAACGATGTCTTTCTTCTTGCAGTAATGGACTTCTTTAAAGCCGGAGTTTTGGATGAGTTTACACAATTTTTCGGCCGTAACCCCTGCTATGGCTTCTTCACTGGCCGCATAAATATCTGTCATGATCAAAACATCCGTATTCTGCAAAGCTATAACAAATTCATTTAACAGGGCCTTTGTCCTTGAGTATCTATGCGGTTGAAAAATGGTAATAAGCCTCTTTTTCTTCAAAGCCTGAGCCGTCTCCAAAGTTGCCTTAATCTCGGTCGGATGGTGGCCATAATCATCAAAAACATCAATATCGTTCATGCATCCTTTATGCTGAAACCTGCGACTAACGCCGTGAAAACTTTGCAAGCTCGATTGGATAATCTTAAAGTCAATCTTTAATTCCAGCCCCAGACAGATACAAGCAAGGGCATTAAGGACATTATGCTTCCCTACGCATGCCAAATGGACTTTACCTAATTTTTTCCCTTTAGAAAAACAATTGAACATTATCGAAGAATTTTTATGGATAATATCTTCAGCTCTGAAATCAAGACCCTGTCGCAATCCATAAGTGATATAGTGCTTTTTAGTACCGGACAAAAGAGCCGCCAATTTTTCATCATCCCCGCAAGCAATGATAGTTCCCTTCTTATTTGTTTGCTCAATGAATGTTCTATACGCATGCAGAATATTCTCCCAATTATGATAATAATCAACATGTTCAAAATCAATGTTCGTAATAATGGAGTAGCGGGGATGAAAAAACAAAAAAGATCCGTCGCTCTCATCCACTTCGGAAACAAAATATTTTCCTTCTCCCAGTTTCGCATGATACGAGGGACCGTTAATCAGACCCCCTACAGCCGTGGTCGGCTCCAATCCCGCTTGAATAAGCATATGGGAGATCATGGATGTCGTTGTCGTCTTGCCATGACTGCCTGCTACTGTTATCTCGATATGATGATCCATAAGATGGGCCAACAATTCTGCTCTTTTGAGTATAGAAATTTTTTTTCTTTCAGCCTCTATGATCTCTGGATTGTCTTTTTTGACGGCAGAAGAATAAACAACATAATCGACATCAGATAAATTTTCTTTATTATGTCCGATCACTATTTGTGCTCCTTGTTCTCTTAAAGAAAGAATCATCGCATTTTCTTTAATATCAGAGCCCGTTACCTTATCCCCCTTGCTTAAGACCAAGGAAGCAATCGTTCCCATGCCAATACCTCCAATCCCGATAAAATGATAATGCTTTTTTTTCATGTCTTTCATTAATCCTGTAAGTATCTTACCCAAAGCTTATTGAGGTCCTCGATAGAATGAATGCGAACATAAACCGACTCCAAGGCTCTTTCAAATTTAGTGCCCTTCTTCAATTCCCGGCAAAACCTAACAAACTTATATTCTCCCAACTCTTTGATCATATAATAAACAACGCTGGCGGCTTGTGCATAATAAAGCTCTATCGTTTCTCTTTTTGTCTTTCTGGTTAATTTCATCTTGGTAAGATCCATTAAAGGAATAAAACGTTCCTCTTCCATGGCTTTGCGAACTTCTTCGTGGGCCCCCCATCTTTTTGCTTTTTCCTGAAACATGGCAATCCCTTCATCCATCCACAGGGGGATATCCGATGAATAGCCAACAAATTCTCTAAAAATAATGTGCCCCAATTCATGCGGCAGAGTCGAATCAAAAAAGCCGTGGGCCGAAGGGAATGTTCGAATAATTTTCTTTCTTATTTCGGCAATACCATGCGACCAGCTGGATTGTTTGGCAGACTTTATATAGTCATCTTGATTTTTATAAACATATATTTTGGCTCTATCATCAAAAGTCCAATTCTGATAACGCGTAAATCCTAAGTTGTGCGCGATCTCCGTATAGTACTTTTCCGCAAATTCTTCGATATTCTCGATAAAATCTCTGGGGGCATCTTTATAGTAAATAATAAAATGGTGTGTTTTGTACTCTTTCCATTCTTCCTTTGCATAAGATTTTCCAACAAAGCATAAAAATACTATTAAAAGAAGAAAAAGGAGATTGATTCGTTTCATAGATTCATGACCTCATTGGCTAGATTTTGAGCAGCATGAGGATTAAAAAATTCTTTTTCTTTCATCATCTGAGTAGACCGCTCAAAACCTTCTCGGGCTTTAACAAAAATCGCTTCCTTCAGCCTTTCTGCTGATAATTCTTTTTCCTCTAAAATATCCGCAAGGCCAATCTCGGCTAGAGAGTCCGCATTTAATCTTTGATGACCTCCTGCATAAGGATAAGGAACAAGGATACAAGGAATACAAAAGGCAGCCAACTCATGGACGGTAACGGCTCCTGCTCTGGAGAGAGCAAGGTCACAAATCCCATAAGCTTCTTCTATTGCATCAAGAAAAGCCGTTAAATAAAATTTTATGTCCATCTGTTTGTATTCATTGTTGAGCCGTTCATAATCTTTATCTCCAGAAACATGGATAACTTGAAAATCCAAATCCTTCTTAAGCTCAGGAATACATCGAATAAACTCAGAATTAATGCGATGGCTGCCCTGACTGCCTCCTAAAACGAGAATGGTGAATTTTTTGTTATCCAAACCAAACTTTTTCAATAACTCCTCTTTCGATACACCTTCTGTTTTAACCCTACAGGGACAGCCTGTGACAACCGTCTTTCCGGAAGAGAAAAAGTCTCTGGATCGAGTAAAACTGACAGCAATCCTTTTCACCATCCTCGAAAGCAGCTTATTCGCCCGTCCTGGATAAACATTCTGCTCGTGGATAACCGCAGGAACCCGAAGAAAAGCGGACACAAAAACAAAAGGGAACGCCCCGTATCCGCCAAATCCTAAAACAGCATCAGGCTTTAGCCTATTGAAAAGCCTAAAAGACTGGATAATCGATTTGAACATCGCATGTAAAAAAACAAAACAATAAACGATCGAATTCCCTGAAAGTCCCCTCGCCGGCAATTCTTCCATAAGAAAGCCATATTTCGCTACTGTATCTTTCCATACGCCAAAGGTACCGACAAAAATAATTTCGTTTCCTCTTTTTCTTAATTCTTCAGCCGTTAAAATAGCTGGAAAAATATGCCCTCCGCTGCCTCCTGTTGCGATAACAATTTTCATATTACAGATCCTGTATCCTTGAAATATTAAGCAATAAACCAACCGATATCATAGTAAAAACCAAAGCCGATCCTCCATAGCTAATGAAGGGCAAAGGAAGTCCTTTGGTCGGTAAAGCCCCGATACTCACGCCAATATTAACGAGTGCCTGAACGCCGATCATGGCAACAATGCCTATGCTCAAAAAATATCCAAAAGGGTCCCATGTGCGCTTGGCTATGCGTGCCCCCTGCCAAATAAAACAAATAAAAAGAATGATGATCGTCAAGGCTCCCATAAAACCCAATTCCTCCCCCACAATAGAGAGAATAAAATCTGTATGCGCTGCTGGAAGGTAAAAAAGTTTTTGAACGCTTTTGCCTAATCCAACTCCCCAAAGACCTCCTGAGCCAAAAGCAATTTGTGATTGAGTTAACTGAAAACCTGCTCCCTGGCTATCTTTCCATGGATTAATAAAAGTAATGATTCGCGTCCATCGATACGGAACTTTGTAAATCAGAAAATAAAAGGCCGGAGAGGAAAGAACGCCTAAAAGAATAATATGTCCTACACGAGCACCTGCAATAAACAACATGATGATCACTAAGGAAGCGACCAGAAGCGTGCTTCCTAAATCCGGCTGCTTTAGAATAAGAAGGCACACAAAGCCCATCACGACAATAACAGGTAAAAATCCCTCCTTGAAACTCCTTATTCTATCTTGTTTCCTAGCCAAAAAATCTGCCACATATATCAAAATAGCTAATTTGGCAACTTCTGATGGCTGAAAATAGAAAGTCCCAAACTTAAACCATCTTCTTGCTCCATAACTTTCCTTGCCTATCCCGGGAATCAAGACGGCAACCAATAATACAGCAGATATCAAAAGAAGTGGCTTGGCATATTTACGTAAATCACGATAATCTATCGCCATGACAAAAAAGGTTACAATAAAACCAAAAATCAAAAAGAAAATGTGTCTCTTTAAGAAATAAAGGCTGTCCCCCAACTCCTGCATCGCATAAACCCCACTGGAGCTGTAAATCATCATAATCCCGATGCAAATTAACGTAAAGATGATAACAACAATAGATGTTCGAATTCCCCTCATGAATGCACCTGATTTTTATTTAAATGAAAGACGAGCTCCTTATAAATTTTGCCCCGCTGTTCAAAATCTTTAAACATATCAAAACTGGCACACATGGGGCTTAAAAGGACACAATCTCCTTTTTGCGCAAACTGATATGCATTTTTTACTGCCTCTTCTAAGGTACCGCACTTCTCAACCTCTCCTACCGGCCGAAAGATATCTGCTATTTTCTCTTTGGCTTCGCCAATCGCAATTATTTTCCTGACCTTTTCTTTTACCAAATCTTTCAATACAGAAAAATCAATATTTTTCTCTCTCCCTCCGCAAATCCAAACAACAGGTTGAGAGATATTCGTTAATGCCCATCGACTTGCCTCAGCTGTTGTTGCCTTAGAATCATTGATAAAATCAACCCCATTGAAACTTCTTACCCATTCCAAGCGATGTTCGACACCGGTAAAGTTATCAAAAACCTCCTGGCATATATTTTTATCAATGCCTAGGATCTCAGCCACTTTATAAGCTGCTAGAAAATTAGGATTTCTGTATTTTTGAGTTTCTAAATCTTTCGGCGAATTGAAATAAAAAACTTGAGCCTTTAAAGCCTCCGCACACCCTCTGACCCAATCATCTGAAGCATTCAATACGGCATAATCATTTTGGTCCTGATTACTGAAAATCTTCTTCTTCGCCTCAAAATATTCTTCTAAATCTTTATGGCGATCCAGATGATTTTGACTAAAATTCAAAAATACGGCAATGCGAGGCTTAAATTGGTCAATCGTCTCTAGCTGAAAAGAACTGACTTCCAGGATAACATAATCTTTTTCCTTAAGCCCCAAAACATATTGTGAAAACGCAGATCCAATGTTCCCGCACAAACAAACGTTTTTTCCAGATTGTTCCATCAACTCTTTAATAAGTGTAGCCACCGTTGTTTTTCCATTGCTTCCCGTAACCGCAATAATCGGACAAGGGCATGCTTGATAAGCCAATTCCACTTCACTGATAACAGAAATATTTTTTGCCTTGGCCCACTTAACAGGAAGGGCATCCTTAAAAACGCCGGGACTTAAAACAACCAAATCGCTTTTTTCTATGATATTGCGACTATGCCCTCCGTATTCAACAACAATACGATTGTCTGCCACCCATTTTTTAAATTCTGAATGAATTTTCTCTTTCGGTGCATTTTCTGAAATAAAAACTTGTGCTCCCAATTGAAAAGCAAGCCGTGCTGCAGCCTGACCGCTTCTTTGGGCCCCAATGATAACAACTTTTTTATTTGTAAAACCAATCATCTTACTTTCAATGTCATAAGTGTCAATAACGCCAAAATAATGCCTATAATCCAGAAACGGACGATAATTTTCGATTCATTCCAGCCACATAATTGCAGGTGATGATGCAGAGGAGAAACCTTGAAAATCCTCTTCTTTCTAATTTTGAAAGAAGATACCTGCAAAATCACAGATAAGGCTTCCATAACAAAAATTCCTCCCAAAAGAATTAACAACAATTCTTTCTTGATGAAAACAGTAATGACAGCCAAAGTTCCACCTAAAGATAGAGATCCTGTATCCCCCATAAAAATTGTTGCCGGATAACAATTGAACCATAAAAATCCCATACTGGCTCCTGCAATCGCCGAGCAGAAGATGGTTAATTCTCCTGCTCCTTCAATGTAAGGAATCAATAAATATTTGCTGAAATTGATATTCCCTGTTAAATAACATAAAATGGCAAGTGTTGCGCTGACAATAAGAATGGATCCAATGGCCAAGCCGTCTAATCCGTCGGTTAGATTAACGGCATTCGTTGTTCCAATAACAATCAAAGCAACAAGAGGAATATAAAAAATACCAATATTGGCAACAAGATTTTTAAAAAAAGGCACATCCAAAGAAGTCGCGGCATGGGGACTAAAATAAACATACGACCCGATAAAACTACCCAAAAGAATTTGCCATAATAATTTTGTCTTGGGACGAAGTCCTCGAAAACCTTTTTGACGAGTCAATTTGATATAATCATCTACAAAACCAAGAATCGCAAGATAAAGACATGTTATGAAGGTCATGATGATGTAGCGGTTGGACAATTGTGACCACAGGAAAACAGATATAAGAATGCTGCCGATAATAAAAATCCCTCCCATGGTGGGAATCCCTTGTTTGCTATGAAGATACAGGTCAAGATCAGGGCAATCTTCTCGTTTGGCTCGTTCTCTGACCTTTTTCTCTTTGAGATATTGAGTGACCTTAGGACCAAAAATAATGCATAAAAGAAAAGTGGTCACCGCTGCCATCGCTGACCGAAATGTGATGTAACGGAAAACATTAAAGATAAAAAGAATATCACGCAATTCTGATAAATAGTAGAGCATAGGATTCTCCTATTTTAAACGTTTGGTTAAAAATTGAATGGTTCTTTCCATATGCATCCCCCTCGATCCTTTGACAAGGACTGCATCTCCCGGGTGAAGAAATGACAATAATTTTTTATGCAACAACGGCAATGATGAATAATGATACGCGCGCTTTTGAGCCTCTTTGTGATTTATAACACGGCCTACATATTGGGACATCTTTCCATATGTTAAAATAAGGTCAATCGGTAAATTTTTCGCCCATCTCCCTATCTTTCCATGCAAAGCGCTTGAGGACTTCCCCAACTCCAGCATATCCGCAAAAACAAAAATTTTCCTTCCCTTATTCTTCAGAGAGGATAACGTATTTAAAGCACTTCTTGCAGAAACTGGGTTGGCATTGTAGGTATCATTTATGATCCAACATCCAGAAATTTTTTTAACAAACTGACGATTCCCTGAAAAATAGAAGTTACTTATACTCTTACCAATATCATTATATCCGACATTGAGGGCTCGACCACAACTAATTGCAGCAAATGCATTATAGATATTTGCCATAACAGGTGTCTTAAGAACTATTGTCCTTGATCCATTGATTTTACAGGTTAGTTTATGATTATTGATTATTTGGATATCTGTCGCCCGATAATCTGTTTTTTGGTCTATCCCAAAGGTTATGATTTTGTATTTCTTTTGGAAACGTAATATTTTTCTTAAATAGGGATCATCCCCGTTAAGGATAACTGTTTTTCCTTGTGGCAAAGTCTGGATAATCGATACTTTCTCTTTAAAAACCTTGGCCTTGGTCTTTAACAATTCCAGATGAGACTCGCCGATATTTGTTATGACTGCAATATCAGGAGAAGCGATACGGCTTAGCCATTGGATATCCCCAGGTTGATTGCTCCCCAGTTCAACGACTATAACATCTGTGGAAGGTTTACACTTTAATAAGGTTAAAGGAAGGCCAATATGATTATTTTGTGTTCCTTCTGTTTTTAAAACTTTATATTTTGTGTCTAAAACGCGTGCAATCAGATCTTTTGTTGTTGTTTTGCCCGCAGAACCTGTAATCGCAATAACACATAAAGAAAATTGATTTCGGTAGTTCCCTGCGATTTGACCCAATGCCTTTATGCCATCAGGCACAAAAATAACTGAGACGCCCTTAGGATAAGTCTTCAGATGCCTGGATACCATAATACAAGAAGCCCCTTTTCTCGCTGCTTCTTTAATAAAACAATGCCCATCATACCGATTTCCTTTAATCGCGATGAAAAGGTTTCCCTTCTGTGTTGTCTTAGAATTGATGGATATTCCTTTGATATAAAAACAGGCACCTTTTTTGACAAGGATCCCTTGGGTAATATCTTTAATTTGTTTTATAGTCAAGTTGATCATCTTCCCTCACTTTGAAAAACTAGCGCAATCTTAAATATTCCTCGATAATCTGGCGTTCATTAAAATCAATCTTCTTATCTTTCAATATCTGATAATCCTCATGGCCTTTGCCAACAATGAGAACAGTATTCCCGGCCTGGGCAATATCCAAAGCCAAATGAATGGCTTCTATTCTATTTAAGACAACAGTATAATTCTTTTTGGTGATTCCCCTTACAATCCCATCAATAATGGCCTTCGGATCTTCTGTCCGAGGGTTATCACTGGTAACAATAACATCGTCTGCCATATCACAAGCGATTTTTCCCATTTTGGGCCGCTTGTCTTGATCGCGATCCCCGCCACATCCAAAAACCAAAACGATTCTTCCCGAACAAACCTCCCGAATACTTGAAAGAATATTTTTAAGAGCATCTTCCGTATGCGCGTAATCAATAAACACGTTAAAATCCTGCCCACATTGAATCCGCTCAAGGCGGCCAGGCACACCCACAAGATGTTCTATCCCTTCTTTAATCTTTTGAAGAGATATGCCTTCGTAAAAACAGACACCAACCGCTGCAAGAATATTATATATATTGTGTCTGCCGATTAAATTCGTTCGGATGGAAATCTGCTCTCCCTCCGTAATCAGATTGAAGGTGGACCCCGCCAGACTCAAAATAATATCTTTAGCCATAATAGAACTATCTTTCTTAATCCCATATGTTTTTATTTTGCCTTGAGAAAGAGAAAATAATTCTTCTGCGTAAGAATCATCGTGATTGATCAAAGCAATGGCATCCGGTGATAAATTTTTAAAGAGCAGCGATTTGGCAAGAAAATAATCATTGAGATTTTTATGATAATCCAAATGGTCCTGAGTAAGATTAGTAAAAACAGCAACATTGAAATCAATCCCTTCTACCCTTCTTTGCGTTAAAGCATGAGAAGAGACTTCCATAACACAATACTCGATTTTCTGCCCAACCATATCTGAAATATATTGATAATTATCAACTAGTCCCGGAGTCGTGTTGTCTGCAGGGATAACTTTATTGCCAAAGCGGTGGTTGACTGTTCCAATAACACCACATGATTTCCGAACACAGGTTAAAATCGATTCCAACAAATAGGTAATCGTCGTTTTTCCGTTTGTTCCGGTAACGCCAATGATTTTTATTTTCTCCCAAGGTGTTTGGTAAAATCGCATCAAAATTTTAGCTAAAAATCCCTGTGGATCTTCTGTCTTAAGAAAACATATATCGGAGCTCTTACTTTTATAATCTGTTTGTGCTTCGGTGACAATAACCCGAGCTCCTTTTTCTATGGCATCCTCTATAAAAGAAATCCCATCCACATGATACCCTTTAAGGGCAATAAAAAGACTGCCTTTTTGCACCTCTCGTGAGTCGGAACAAATGGAGGTAATATCTATTTCCTTAAAAACATCAGGAAATGAACCGCAATAAATATTCTCTAATAATTTATGAAGAAGCATGTTTTTTAATTATAATCATTGGCCTCAAGATATTTTAAAGTATCCACCATCATTTCTCTAAAAACAGGAGCAGCAACCGTCCCGCCATAATAACTTGGATGAGGTTCTTCAAAGACAACAACAGCTGCCACGCGAGGATCCTCTGCCGGAGCAAAGCCCACAAACGAAGCATAGAATCTATTATGAGAATACTCCCTACCGATAACCTTTTGTGCTGTCCCTGTCTTTCCTGCGACATGGACTCCTTTTATTCTAGCTCTTCTTCCTGTCCCATTTTCAACAACTCCTTTTAATATCTCTTTAACCCTTTGAGCGGTATCCTCGCTGATAATACGACCGAATGCTTCCGGCTCAAATTTTTTGATCAATTCATCAGTGTTATCTACAATATATTTAACCACGTAAGGCTTCATATAAACGCCTCCGTTGGCAATGCAAGAAATCGCACAGACCAATTGCAGAGGAGTTACCGTGACTTCCTGTCCAATAGGAAGTGCCCCAATAGACGTCTTCGACCACTGGGAAGGTGGTTTTAATAATCCAGAGACTTCTCCTATCAAATCTATTCCTGTCTTTCTTCCAAAACCCAATCTTTTTGCATACTTGTAAAACACGCTTGCGCCCAATTTTTGAGCAATTTTTGTCGTTCCGATATTACTCGACTGTTCGATGACTTCTCTAAAGGTCAGAGTTCCATGGGGATGAGAATCATGAAGAATATGATTCGCAATTCTGTATTCTCCGTTTTCACAATAGATTTCATCGGTCTCCATAAAGACCTCTTCCTCCAAGGCAGCTGTAGCCGCAACAATTTTAAAAACAGACCCCGGCTCATAAACGTAAACAACAGCTCTGTTGGGACGACTTTCTGCACGGCTATCTGCAAATTCCGTCAAATCATATGTCGGACGATTTGCAAGAGCAAGAATTTCGCCTGTCATGGGATCCATAACAATAATACTTGCCGATTTCGCATTATGTTTGATAAACGCTTTTTCAAGAGCCTGTTCAGCAATAAATTGTATGGTTTCATCAATCGTAAGAATAATATTGAATCCATCTCTAGCAGGAATAGCCTCCTTTTCGATGAGAAGCTCTCTATGCTTGGCATCCCGTAAAATTTGAGTCCATCCAGATTCTCCTTTTAAATATCTATCATAAAGGAGCTCCAGACCTTCTAATCCCTTATTGTCCATTCCTGCATATCCGATTACGTGTGCCGCTAAATATTGATTGGGATAATGGCGCTTGCTTTCTTTGCGAAAAGACAAGCCGCGAATTTCCAGTTTTCTGACCTCTTCTGCCGTCTGCGAATCTAATTTGCGAGCCAACCAAACAAAATATTTTTTCCTCCCCAAACGACTCTTGAGAAATTCTTTATCTAAACCTAATAGGGCAGATAGCTTCTCAATAGCCCTTAATTTGTCCTCGTCTGTCATGTGTCTTGGATTAGCGAATAAGGAATGCACGGATACATTAACAGCCAAAGGACGCATTTTTCGATCATATATCGTCCCTCGTTTCGGTTCTATCTTAATCCCATGCTTATGTTGTTTTTCTGCTCGGTTAGCCAGATAAGAAGACCGAAAAAATTGAATCCAGATGAGTTTGGAGGTAAAAAAAATAAGAAACAGGATAATGACAAGAAATACCGAACTGAACCGAAGAGAACTTTTTCGTATATACACTTTTTTCCTTTTTAGTATTAAGATTAATATTAATACTGATCGGAAAATTCCTATTTCTTATTCTATAATAAAGAAAACTTTTTTTCTACAAGAGATTTTTAAATGAGGGATTGAGGACCTTAAAGAATATTTTAATTACTTTCTTTGCCAAGGTTTCCAAAGACTGACTTTTTCCGTTGTGCGTGCCTCCGCCTGAGAGAGCATAGAAAAAAACTTCATGAGAGGAGTTATTTTCTTTTGTGCGTTTTCTTTTGCGACATCATCCTCTACTTCAGATTGCCATCCTGCTGTAACAAGCTGAACAATACTTCCATTGTCTCGGAATTTTAAACCCGAGTGTTCAGAAAGAAGCCTTCCCCCCAAATGGTTTGCCGATTTCAGCCTCGATATATTGTAAGCCATCATCCCATTATCTTCCTTGAGATCAATAATTCTTTTTTCTTTCACTTTCCCTTCGTAAGCCAGCTGAATAATCTGCATCTGCATATGAATATAAATTAATGATAAAATGGTAACGATCGATAACAATTGCAGAATTTTGGATAGTTTCATGATAGCCTCATAAAAATAGAAGCATTAAATTTTTTCAGCAACTCTTAAACGAGCACTCCGTGCTCTTGGGTTTTGATTGACCTCAAATTCCTCAGGGCGCAAAGGCTTCTTAACAATCAATTCAAGTCTTTTATTTTTCGCAAAATGACGAAATTTGTGTTTAACAATGCGATCCTCCAGCGAATGGAAAGAAATCACACAAATGCGTGCGCCCTGTCTTAAGTAATCTATAGACTTATCCAAAGCTATTTCTAAAGACTCCAGTTCACGGTTAACCATAATTCGAAATGCTTGAAATGTCCGCGTGGCTGGATGTATTTTCTGTCTTTTAAAGGAACGAGGCATGGCCCTCAAAACGATATCTTTCAGTTCTTTGGTTGATATGATAGGATTCCTGGAGCGTGCCTCTACAATATAACGGGCGATGCGATTGTGCATCCGCTCCTGCCCGAAATTTTTAAGAATCAATGAAATTTCATGCTGGGAAAGTGTATTGATAAGATCAAAAGCAGACAAGCCTCTGTCCTGATCCATGCGCATATCCAAAGGTCCGTCCCCTTGGATGCTAAATCCTCTCTGGGGATCGTCCAACTGAAGGCTTGAAATGCCAAGATCTAATAACATTCCATCTACTTGTACTATACCGAGGGAATCCAGAATCTTGTCAATATTACGAAAATCATCGTAAATAAGATGAATCTGGCCAGAAAATGAACTTAAGTTTTCCTCCGCATTCCTTAAGGCATTACGATCGCGATCAATTCCTATGATCTTTCCCCCTGCACCTATCTTTTCTTTCAGCAACTGGCAATGCCCTCCTAAGCCTATGGTGCAGTCGACAAAACAATCCCCCGCAGAAAGATTTAAATAATCCAATACCTCTTTCTTCATGACAGAAACATGTCTTTGATTTTCTTGCATCACATCAATTACGCTTTCCATTTTTCCCCCAAGCAATAATATCGCTTTATAAATCTATGATGTTTTCAGCAATTTGTTCAAAAGATTCATTGCTGTTTTCATAAAATTCTTTCCAGGTTTTTGTGTCCCAAATTTCTATTCTATTAGACACACCTATAACAATGGTTTCTTTTTTGATGTTGGCATAGTTTTTTAAATACTGAGGAATGATAAAACGCCCCTGCTTATCTGGAAGAACTTCAGCTGCCCCGGAGAAAAAAAGACGATTAAAACGTCTGGATTGGCTTTTAGTAAACGGCATACCCTTGAACTTTTTCTCCTGAATACGCCATTCCTCTGCAGAAAACATAAAAATACATTTATCCAGACCGCGGGTGATAAAAAATTTTTCTATTCCGAATTCCCTACAAACATCTCTAAACCGTGCCGGGAGAATAAGACGGCCTTTAGGGTCAATGCCATGGGTATATTCACCATAAAACACGAGAAAGTTTTCCTTTCCAATGGTTAAAGAGAGACTTTTCTCGCAGTCTCAGAAAGGATTCCTCCTTTCTAAGACTGTAAAACTCTTTTTTACAGCTTAGTCCACATTACTCCACTTTACACCACTCTATGCTCAATTATATACACGTTGTTAGAGGCTGTCAACCCCTAAACTTTCTTATTTTATTGAAACACAATAACTTGTGTGCTTCAAAAAACCAGAATCTATATATTGTGTCCGAAATGTGAAGAAAATAAAAAATTTTTTGTTTTTATGGGGAAAAGTTGGAAATAACAAAAAGAAATCAGGAAAGAGTTTTTAGGAATGTCATCGCGTTACTTTTTTTCAAACCAGTTGATGGCCTTTTTTTCATCCTTTTGAATTTGCCGAACCAATTCATCTTTGGATTGAAATGTTTTTTCATCGCGGATTTTTCTTAAGAATTGGACAAGGATCTCTTTGCCGTATAAATTTTTTCTGAATTTAAAAATATGAATTTCTATATTGACTTTGTTAATGCGTTTGAAGGAAGGCCGACGTCCCACATTAGCAAGCCCACGATAACATTTGTTTTTGTAAAAAACATTTACGATATAAACCCCTGAAGGAGGGATGACTTCATTGTTAGGACTGATGTTGGCCGTAGGATACCCCAAAGTTTCTCCTCGAGAATCTCCATGAACAACCTGGCCTAAAACAGAAACCGGACGTCCTAGCAATTTCTTTGTCTTTGCTAATTGTCCGTCGGCAATAAGGCTTCGTATCTGAGAACTGCCAACTTTGCCCTTCCTTTTATGGGAAGTGGAAACAATATGGTAATCAAATTTATTCTGTTGTTTTGCCTTTCGAAAATTCTCTAAACCGCCTTTGCGGTCTTTTCCGAAACGGAAATCATCGCCAACAACGACCTCTTTGGCTCCTATCCCTTTTACAAGATAACGATCAATAAAAGCATCCGCTTGCAGTTGAGCAAACTTCTTTGTAAAACGGACAATGAGACACAACTCAACGCCTAACTGCTCCATAAGCCTTAGGCGATGCGAAAGCGAGACAATAAGAGGGGCATAGATTTCCGGTCGTAAAACATGAACGGGATGCGGGAAAAACGTCATGATAATGACTTGCCCTTTGATGGCCTTTGCCCTCTTCTTTGCTTTGTCAATAAGCTTTCGGTGCCCACAATGCAATCCGTCAAAAACACCAATGGCAACGACCGGATTTTTAACTTTTTTCTTTAACGCTGCTAAACTAAAAAATATCCTCATGGAAACTTTTACTCAACCTTCCCAGTTTCTGATATTTTCTTCATTTAAATCCTGCAGGGACACGGCATCATCAATGACAAAGGGCCCTACCGCTGTCCTTTCAATCTCTTCAACACATGCAACTGTGTTCAATTTCTCTGCAATATCTTCTGCCAACTGCCGGACATAAGTCCCTTTAGAACATCGAAGATAAAAAGAAATTCTAGGCAAATCAAAACAAATCATTCTCAATTCATCAATCCTAATTTTTCTGGGAAGGCGCTTAACCTCGATCCCCTTCCTTGCCAATTCATAAAGTTTTTTCCCCTTTATCTTAATGGCAGAATACATAGGTGGGATTTGCGCTGTCTCCCCCAAAAAACTCCTCAAAACCTCCTCTATCTCATTTCTCGTATAATTTCGATAAGGCATTTCTTGAATAACTTTACCTTGAATATCAGCCGTCGCGGTTCTTTTTCCCAGTATCAAAGTCGCTTTATAAGCCTTATCGAAACCTTGAAACTTTTTAAATAATTTAGTCGCTCTTCCAAGAAGAATGACCAAAACTCCCGTTGCCAAAGGATCCAACGTCCCTGCATGCCCAACACGACGCATGCCAAATCTTTTCCGGACCCGGCTTACCACATCGTGGGATGTCAGGCCAGCCGGCTTATTGATAATAACAATGCCTTCGGTATTTTTCTTCACCATCAAAACTTCTTTTGTCATAAAACATTCCCTATGGCTTTTACAATTTTTTTACGCGCTTCTATGATTCCCTCTTCAATGACACATCCACTCGCTTTGCGGTGTCCTCCCCCTCCAAACAAAGAGGCCAGCCGAGCCACATTGACTTTTCTCTGAGATCTCAAGTTAATGCGCGTTCTATTTTTATTTTCTTCCGTTAGAATGACAAGGACCTCTACCCCTCTAATGGTACGCAAATGCTTGAAAATTTTATCCCGCAAATCGAAATCCTCGGAAAATTTATTATAAACACTTTTAAGCAACTCGACACAGACAACCTTTCCTTTGTAGAGAGCCTCGAAGTTATCTGCAATTCTCGTAAAATACTTAAGGTCTGTCAGCGGAACATTTTCATAAATTTTCCTGTATAATTCACTTACGTGAATATTAAATTTTAGCAGATGACTTACAATCTCATGCGTATGCGCCGAGGTATTGTCGTATCGAAATGACCCGGTATCTGTCATGATGCCCAAATAAATAAGCGTGGCCATATTTTTATCCAAAGGAACTTGGGCTCTGCGCAATAAGCCATACATAACCTCAGATGTAGAGGAAGCATTGGGAACAACCAAATTCAGGTTACCAAACATATGATTGGTAACATGGTGGTCAATATTAATAATTATTTTGTTCGGCTTGATAAGATTTTTAACCTCTCCTATCCTGTCCAAATCGCCACAGTCTAAAACCACCAAAACATCATAATTAATCTTTTTCCCTTTTGTAATTTTTTTGATACTTTTTGTTGATGGAAGGAAATGAAATCTTTCGGGAACGGCATCGTGATTGATCAAATAAACCCGTTTGCCTTTTGATTTTAGGTAGGATGCCGTCACAAGCTGGGAACAGAGTGCATCGGGATCAGGATTGATATGCGTTGTAACCAAAAACGTTTCATTTTTTTCAAAAGCCTGGATAATTTTTGATGGATTCATTTTTGCCTCTTCTGTGAGTTTTCCCGACCTTGCTGTGACTTTAAAGAACGATCCTCATTAATCTCTTTTAAGGTTTTTTCGATGCGTGCGCTATATTCTATAGAGGAGTCATAAACAAACTCCAAATGAGGTGTATTGCGCAGAGTGATCCTTCTTCCCACTATCTTACGAATATAGCCACTCGCATGATTTAATATCTCTCTAATAACTTCTGCTTCCTGAGAGTCTCCAAGTACACTAAAACTAATTTTTGCATCGTGCAAATCTGAGCTAACATTCGCAGAAGTAATCGTAACAAATGTTAAACGAGGATCTTTCATTGCTCTCTGAATAATTGTCCCGATTTCCTTTTTCATCAACTGATTGACTTTTTCCATGCGTCCCATAATACGACTCCTTGGCCTACTAAATTATAGATTGAGTTTCTTTAATTCCTTTCTTTCCTGACGGTAATTTTTAATAACGCCATCTATCTTTTTTAGCAGCAAAATATCCATCGCCTTGCCGATCCTTTTGCCGGAGGAAATGCCAAATCTCTTTATCTCATCCCCAGAAATATCCAATTTGACAAAACGGGATTTCATCAAATAATGATCCACTCTTAAGGCAGCCATTAATGATGAGGTATTCGCCCGCATAAAGTAAGCCACTTCCACATCCAATGACCTCAACAATAAATAAACCTGACTCGGCTTTAACTTTCGCCTCTTCAATCTCTTGATAATATTGTTGCATCTTTGGCTTTCTTTAAGAATCGTTCTCTCTTGACGCGTCAAATGAAGAGAAGAAGCTAGCTTGTCAATAGGGATTTTATTTTTGTAGCCCAAAAGCGCGATCAGATAAACACGGCTCCAATCCAGATTGCTGTAAAAAAAGTTTTTTTTCTTGATTTTTTCGATCCGTCTTTCGATTCTCCCTAGCAAACGCATGTGAGGCTTGTAATGTTTGCCTAAAAATTCGAATGCATTCAACTTCTTCAAACGCCGAATGCATCTGTAAGGGAAAGGTTCTTTCAATATTTTCCTGAATTCGTTAAAGTAGCGTGGAGCCTTTACGGAATTGACCGCGTTTTTCTCAAGCGCCTCTTTAAGCAATCGCAATGTTTTGCGATTCATGGAAAACCCAAATCTACGCTCAAAACGTATCGCCCGCAGAATCCGCGTTGGATCATCAAAAAAACTTTTTTTGTGTAAAATACGCACCCTCCCTTTCCGGAGATCACTCAACCCCCCATAGGAATCAAGCAAATTCCCGAAGTCTTTTTGATTGATCGAAAGAGCCATCGCATTGATAGTAAAGTCTCTTCTGTAAAGATCATCCTTCATGGATCCGGCAGATACTTTTGGTAGTGCCCCAGAGCGCAAATATTTTTCTTGTCTTGCCATGGCAAAATCAACCTCAAAGCCATCTTCCAAAGTGACTGTCGCCGTTCTAAAGTTTTTGTAAATCTTAATCGCCGCTCTTCTCTTTTTCGCCAGGAATTTTGCAAGTAAAACAGCATTGCCCACAACAACAATATCAAGATCCAAATTTTCTCGCTTTAGCAAAATATCCCTCACCCATCCTCCTACGACATAAGCCGACAGGTTCCTTTTATCGGCTTCTTTGCCGACCATTGAAATGATATCACGTATTCTTCTGTCAACTCCCGAAAAATCAACATTAATTATCTGTTTTTTTTCTGAAGGCATATCCCTTTATCCTCGGGGGTGAAATTGTTTATGGATGCTCCTCAAACGATCCTTATCCACATGCGTATAAATTTGTGTGGTTGAAATGTCTGCATGCCCTAACATTTCTTGGACACTGCGCAAGTCTGCGCCATGCTCCAACAGATGCGTTGCAAACGAATGTCTCAATGTATGCGGTTTGATTTCTTTTTTGATATTAGCTTTTTTTGCATAAAATTTAATCAACTTCCAAATACTTTGACGGCTGAGTTTCTTTCCCAAACGGCTAATGAACAAATGGGATACGACGTCGTTTTTCATGAGTTTGCCTCGTACCTTCTCCATGTATTTTCTGATCGCTTCACATGCTTTTTTGCCGATGGGAATAACCCGCTCCTTTCGTCCCTTCCCAATACAACGCACATAACCGACATCCAAATTGACATTTTCTATCTTTAAATCAACTAGTTCTGAGACCCGCATGCCACTTGCGTAAAAAAGCTCAAGAATCGCATTATCCCTGATCCTTTGCCAACCCTTCCCGACAGATACTTTGATGATGGATTCTATTTCATTTTGTGTTAAAACATCCGGTACACGATTCCACAATTTGGGTGTATCTATCAAACTGGTTGGATCTTCCTTGGCAAATTCTTCTCTGACCAAAAATCGATGGAACATCTTTATGGCCGCCAGTTCTCTGCAGATGGAACTGGCTGACAAACCATCCTTTTTCTGGCTATAAATAAATTGTGTCACGATGTCTTTCTTGACCTGATTCATAGAAGAGATGCCGACAGAAGACAAATATCCCCTATATTTCATAAGATCTCTCCTGTAGGCAAGAAGCGTATTGTGCGCCAGCCCTCTCTCAACAGAAAGATAATTGATGAAATCTTCAATGTGTTCGTTCATCTGATCTGGATCAAACAAATTTCAAGGTTTTAATCTTCAACTGCCGAAACAAAGCTGCCCTCCAATTGATCCGGCTTAAAATTATTGCGTAAATCCTTCTCCATCCTTAAAACTTTACTCCTCATCCCATAATTGTTGCGTAATCTTTGTGTCTGATTCATCTCATCCAGCATCCGCTGAATACTTCTCATATAATCTTGCAACTTTTTTTGTTTCTCTTTCATCAGGCGCTTTTGCATTTCATCTAAATGCATCCATATCCGGTTCAAATCATAAATAATTCTTTTATCGTTCCGCCGTTCCTCGCCAAATTCCAAAAGCAAATCCTTCACCCAGGCCCTCCATAGAGAATAATGCTGTGCATATTTCTGTTCTGGCGTCTCTATGCGATCAGGATAATCAATGGGATCCAAAACCGGAACAAATTCTTTTTCTTGCTTATCCCCTTTCTTTTTCCGGATAAACTTCTTTCTCAAAGGCTCACAACCGCCTAAAGTTGTTATAATCAAAATTCCTATTAAAAAAATTATCGATCGTTGAAATTTCCGATTAAATGAATAACTATTGATCATGAATCATCTCCCGAAATTGTTGGTCATTGATAATTTTTAAACCCAAAGCCTGCGCTTTTTGATATTTCGATCCTGGGTTGTCTCCTAACACGACAAAAGAAGTATTTTTGCTGACCGTTGTGGCCACTTGCGCGCCTAACGCCGTAACAAGAGCCTTGGCTTCATTACGCGACATGCCCTTCAATTCTCCAGTAAAAACAAACTTCTTGCCTTCCAACGTATGCTTGCGTTTGGACATTGGTTCCGTCAAGTTCACTCCCGCATTTTTAAACTTTTTGATAAGTGCTTTTGCGCTGGTTGTTTTAAAAAATTCCGCGATGGTCTCAGCCGTCACTTCACCGATCTCATGGATTTTTTCCAAATCTTCTTTGGGGGCCCTTATCAAATTATCCAGATGGCCGTATTCTTCTGCCAAAATAGCGGCTGCTTTCTCCCCGACATTACAAATTCCCAACCCAAAAAGAAATTTCGAAAGAGGACGTTTTTTGCTTTCTTCGATAGCCGAAAGCAAATTATCTGTCTTTTTTTCTTTAAAAAGATCCAAACCAAGGATTTCCTCTCTTTTTAAATAGTAAATATCCGCCAAATCCTTCAAATAGCCGTTTTCTATTAATTGCAAAACTGCCGATTCACCCAGTCCTTCAATATCCATAGCCCCTCGAGACGCAAAATGAATCAGGCTTCGTTCCAATTGTTTGGGACAGGAAGGATTGATACAGCGATAAGCCACCTGTTCGTCTTTGACTTTAACGATACTCCCTTTGCATTCCGGGCACCTGGTAGGAACCTTAAAAATATTCTTTCCTGACTTTTTCTTTTCGACGACTTCAACAACTTTAGGGATAACATCTCCTGCCCTTTCAAGCAAAACGCGATCTCCCGTATTGACACCCAGTCTTTTGATTTCATCAAAATTATGAAGCGTCGCCCGAGAAATCGTAACCCCGGCGCATTCGACCGGTTCAAGTTCGGCGACAGGAGTAAGAACACCCGTTCTTCCGACCTGTACTCTTATTTCCTGAACGGTCGTTGTCGCTCTTCGCGCAGGAAATTTATAGGCTACAGCCCACCTCGGACTTTTGAGAGTTGTCCCTAAAATCCTCTGCTGGTCGAAAGAATTAACCTTGATAACAACCCCATCCACCTCATAATCCAATGTTGCTCTTTTCTCCTGAAATTCACGGCAAAAATCGATAACCTCTCTTAAGTTTTTGCACAAACGGCTATAGGGATTGATACAAAAACCATACTCCCTGGCCAAAGATAAAAACTCCCAATGGGAAGAAATAATTTCGCCTCCTTCATAAAACCCGAAGGAATGGACAAAGCACTGTAAATTCCTTTGGGCCGTAATGCGTGAATCCAAAAGTTTAAGGGAACCGCTAGCTGCATTGCGAGTATTAGCAAAAATGGATTCGCCATTTTTTTTCTTTGCCTCATTAAGGC